>Ga0315336_1005917_pt1 | contig 12959 bp, 7 predicted proteins | sample ASW5metaG_FD_204512 | JGI IMG/M metagenome (GOLD analysis project Ga0315336, IMG submission 204512) | Ammonia-oxidizing marine archaeal communities from Monterey Bay, California, United States - ASW #5 | ecosystem: Environmental > Aquatic > Marine > Intertidal zone | place: USA: California...
CGCCGCATCGAACGACATTGACGGTCCGTTCAGGCCGAAGGCCCGTGTAATGATCGCCGAAGCATGATATGAGTTGGCGCACATTTTGATCGACTTATGACCGGGCGGATAATCAGCACGCACCTGCTCGACAATTTCATGAATGACGTCGTCGGCCTGGGATCCGGCCAGTTCTGCAAACTCGGGAATCTGCCGCAACCATTGCGCGGTATGCTCGATTTGTCGCGCGTAAATCACTTTGCCGGCCAAAGCGCTCGGCGGAGTATGACCGATGTAGACACCCGTGTTTCGCTGGGGTAGATCAAACGGATTCAGTCCGGCGTGACGGCACGCCTCGGCCGCAACCTCGCACAGTGTGAGATGCACCTTATGCGATTCATCGATCAGCGACTGCGGCAGCGGACAGGCCTTGGCATCAAACGGGCGATTCGAAGTCAATCCCCCAAGCGTTGTGTACGACTTTGTGCGAACGCCCTTGTCCGGGTGGTAGTGCAGCTCCCGATCGAGACGCTCCGGCGGCAGTTCCCCCAACGCGCAGCCCCCGGAGGTCAGCAGATCCCAGTACTCGTCCAAGTTATCTGCGCCGGGAAGTCGACAGGACATTCCAACAATGGCAAGAGGCGTCTGCGCGATGCTCGACATGGTTGCTCCGAGTCACTCGTGGGCAAACAGGTATAAGGAACAGGGGATGGCGGTCGAACCACGACTCCGCGGTTCGACCGACAAATCGGACGGTTTCTCCAAGAATCCGCCTACTCAAAACTGTTTCGGAACATCCCTTGGAAGGAGAAGTGTCCGGTGGAAATCCCGCTGGAGCGGCCGGTCCGGTTCGGATACCGGATTACTCCAAAAGGAATGCTGCGGGGGCAACTCGCACGGCCCAGCGATCCGATCGGCTACTGCCCGCGGTTTGTGCCGCCGCGGAGTACAACGCAGATCACTCGCCGGCGGGAGCCGTTCGAGTCACTGTGCCGTCACTCGCCGTGGAACTCCTTGCAAAAACGTCATCACATGCCGCAACGTCGGAAAATCGTCGAGCGACAACTCCTCAGTCGTGACTTGCACCTCGAAGTATTCTGCCAATTCACCGAAGAGCTGGGCTTTCTTAATGCTGTCGATGCCGAGATCGGCTTCGAGATCGGCGTCCAATTCGACCATCTCAGGTGGATAACCCGTCTGTTCGACGACAAAGTTGACGAGGAATTCAGCAAGATCGTCACCATCGGTGTCATTCGGCGTGACTTCCGCCGGTGCGGCTGCTGTCCTCTCTGGTTGGGCAACGTGTGGCGTCGCCTGTTCAACAAGCGGTGCCGCTAGCTGTTGGGGCGGTTCGCCCGCCGAGCCGCTCGTTTGCGGCATGCCTTCCAAAAAGTTCATCACGTGCCGTAACGTTGGAAAGTCGTCCAACGACAACTCCTCCACGTTCGCCGTGACCTCAAAATGCTCAGCCAATTCACCGAAGAGCTGGGCTTTCTTAATGCTGTCGATGCCGAGATCGGCTTCAAGGTCGGCATCCAGTTCCACCATTTCGGACGGATAGCCGGTCTGTTCGACCACAAAATTGACCAGAAACTGCTCCAACTCCTGGCCGGTCAGGCCGGTGTTCGCCGCGGATTTTGTCGGGGATTCCACCTGCGCCAACGTTTGCGGCATTTCGGCTACAGCCGCCAGTGGGGCCGCTGTTGTCTCGGCAGACGGTGGGGGATCGACAGCAACCGGTGCCGTCGGGACCGCTGCGGGAATCGCAGCCATCGGCGGCGGCGAAACCTTTCCATTGTCAGCTCCGTTGTCGGCCGGATCGGCTTCCGCCTGTCGCGAGAGGAAATCCATGACGTGGCGTAACGTCGGAAAGTCGTCCAGCGACAATTCCTCAACATTCGCCGTCACATCAAAGTGTTCGGCCAGTTCACCGAAGAGCTGAGCTTTCTTGATGCTATCGATGCCAAGATCGGCTTCGAGATCGGCATCCAGCTCGACCATCTCCGAAGGATAGCCGGTCTGTTCGACCACAAACTCGACGAGGAAGCTCTCCAGTGCTTTCCCGCGCAAGACAGGCTGGGAAGCAGGCTTGGAGGACAAGACGTTCTCATCGGCGGCCGAAGCACCAGTGGATGATTCAGCGACCGATGCGGTAGCCGAAGGCGTGCGAGGGGCGATCTGCGGTGGCTGGAACGCAGCCTCCGCCGGCATCATGGCGGCAGGCTCGTCCGGATGGGACGGTGCCACTTCAGTAGCACCGATTCGACCGGGAGACTCTTCGTTGCTCCCGGTGTTCCCGGTTCCACCGGTCGCCTTTTGTCGCATCTTTTCTTTTCGGCGCAGCGTCGCGTCGAAATGGATGACTCTGGACTCCCCGTTACCCTGGATCGGCGGTCCCGGCGCCGACGCAGCAGCATCGATCGGTAAACTCACTTTCAGCGCTCCGTAGAAACAAAGAAGACCCATAGAGTTGTCTCGACGGCATCAACTGCCGCAGAGGCCCAGCCTAGTACTTACCCAGCTTATTTACCCAGCATGGCATGCGAGACACCGGCCACTTCCGGCCCGCATGCGATTTTCTGATCACACAAAATTAGAAGAATGCGACGACTTCGTCCGTTCCTTAGCCGCGAGACCCTGCAACAAACGGGACAACTCGGAAAGTGGCACACCGTTCCCCTCGATCAATACCGACCCGTCGCGAATCGCCTGGTCCACGGTCGACTCTCGTTTGGCGAGGCTGGCGAACGTCTGCGAATTTAGGTAATAAGTCGCCGTGCAGCGACTTGTGAGACCCGGTTGGGCCAGCGTGATTCTCCCGTCATCCATCGTCAGTTCCCACTGCCCGCCGCCGCGACCGTTGACCTGCAGTCCCAGGTAAACTTCCTTCTTCGCCAGTCCCGTCGCAGGCGTGCCAGTTCCAACGATTTCCGACAAATGTTCCTCGACGTCGAGTTCTGGTTTTACCGGAGCCGGACGCGGCCAGCCGAAATTCGTGTCGAGTGCGAACCGGCACATTCTCATGATTACCGTGGCATCGATTTCGGGACAGGGCAGGTGCGGTGCGACCCGGGACGTGTTGGATTGGTCAAACTCCGGATCATCGCGCCAGTACGACCGGTAAACACCCATCCCCTCCAGGAATTGCTGCTCGAAGCTCGACCAGTCGACGTCGGTGGCAGCCGCATCGCTCGCCTGTTCGCTGTATTTCAGAAAGGCTTCCTCCATCACGTCTTGCGTCATCGCGACCGACGCGCGTCCGCGAGGCGTGAGATGATACGTTTCGCCATGATGTTCCGGCTGCGTGTAAATGTGCGCCATCACCGCCGAGACCCAATCGACCGGCACGTAGTTCTTGGATTCACTGCCACTCAGATTTAATACCTGACGCAACCTTTCTCCAGCCATGCGAATACCCGCGACCACGGTTTCGCGATCGGAGAACATACCTGCCGTTTTCTTGATGAGCGTCGAAACCAACTTCAGCGGAACATAGAACCCGTGAAACGTCGTCGTGTAACCGGTCCGGGAATCTCCAAAAATGATGGAAGGCCGATAGATGGTTGGGGCATCGAGGAACTCGGCGCCGCGGACCAGTTTCTCCGCCTCGAACTTGCTGATTTCGTAGTCATTTCCATGCGTCTGGCCGACATCCAATTCGTCCTCAAAAATGCGATCTCGACGAAGACCGCAGACATATGCCGTCGAGACGTGATGGAAACGGCGGATTCCGGTCTGCCGGCACATTTCGAGTACGTGTTGTGTCCCGTATAGATTCGAGCGCCACGGCTCGTCGTCCCGATTTTCGGCGTGAAACGTGAGGCTGGCGGCATTGTGCATCACGGCGTCGCAGTTGTCCGAGATCCAAGCGATGTCGGACTCAGTGAGGCCAAGATCCGGCCGGGAGAGATCGCCGTCAAAAACGACTGGGCGCGGCAATGAATGGCCCGCCTGTTTCTCCCAACGGGCAAGTAGCGTCTCGACCCGGTGGCGGGCCGATGCCATTTTGGTAGAGCGCACCAGTACCGCGAGTTGTGTGCCCGCCCGCAGCAGATCGCGGACCAGGTACGAACCCAGCAGACCGGTAGCACCGGTGAGGAAGAGGTAGCCCATCATGAAGCAATTGAATCGGCCGGAGCTGCATCCGTGGCGCACCTGTCTCGCGCTCGCTCCTTGGGCGAAAGCCGGCAATCCCCTCTACTAACGATCGCGAACGACGAATGGCCGGCCGTTCCTGCTAAAGAACGGAACACGACCCCAGTCCCCTGAATCTCCGAATATACCGCCACAAGTGCCGCTGTTCAAGGAGTCAATGCTCCCAAATCGCTGCGAGGCCAACTTCCGATCCTTTACGGATTTCCGGCCGCGCGTCTCTCCGGACGACCCATCTGCAAGAATTGAACGCAATTTCGCGAGGAACCACCTTGCTGCCGAGATACCTTTTCGAAAACGATCCAGACTTGTTGGTAATTTCGCGTCTGATACACTCGAACAATGATCCCCGCAGCACAGACTGGCAGCCACGCGGCTTAATCTGGATAAAATAAGTAGTATAAGCAGCATGAAATATTTGATTCCCATAAGCAAGTCGAATTTGGGACTTCGCCTGAATCGGTGGGATTTGAGCATTCAATACTGCCACCTCGGAGAATTCCGTCCTATTCGCAGTAGTGGTGCAAGCGGCCATCGCTGGGATTAAATGTGAGATTTCACGAAAGCGCTGGTCCGGGGTCTACGGTCTCGAATCCTGCGAATATTCGAGTTGGTCTCAATTGTGCCATTTCGCATCGAATCAATAATTCATTGGATTTCCGTCTGTGGCGCTGGGATGCCTTCGGCGGGTTCGTCTCCGGATGCTTCGACGGCACTTGCTGTCTGGCCCTCTTTGCACAAGTGCCTAACGGTCTGTTCTTATTGCTCCGTTTGCGCGTGCTACGAGTCGACAGGCTGGGACGATTCTGCCGCTGGTGCCGTGCAGGTCTCGGTTCGATACCTCACGTAAGTCGGTCTTGATTGAACCGAACGCGTCTTTCTTGTCGAGTTTTTAAGGAGGAACACGAACTCGACCTCCTACACGGATGTGCGTCTAAGTCATGATGTGATTAGCGAAGCGATCACAGGAATCGAAGACCAAGGAAATTTGCATGCGTGCACATCAAGCCCCAGTCTATTCAACACCGCCGACATTACCGGGGCAAAGGACGCAGCTATCCGCGAGTGCCGGTGACGACTTGCCCGCCGAGAATCATCCAGCTGCTGCCTCAACTCCCCGCGTTACTGGTCTTGAAGAAGCCGAAACGAATGTCCCTGGTGGAAAACGTACGCATAGTGAACTGTGCCGAAAAACATTGCACATGCTACCAGGATTTCTGCCATTCGTCCTGGCCGCGGTGCCCCATCCGGATCCGCTCGATACGGTATCCCTTGGGGTGGTGACTACAATTTGTGTTGTGTTGACGACAGTGTTCTTGTTGTTGCACCGGCTTGTTCGTCGCCCAGGAGAGCACAATTTCTTAAGCACGACTCTTAGCTATCCGGGAACGATTCTGCTGACGCTGCTGCTATTTCCGGGCCACGCGGAATTCGCCGGTGTTGTGGTGACGGTATTGGCGCTGGGGGACGGATCCGCCTATCTGGTCGGCAAGCGGTTCGGCAAGCAGCGGTTGCCGTGGAATTCAGAAAAGTCCTGGCTCGGATCAATTGCTTTCGTCGTCGTCTCTGCCCCGATTGCCACGCTTGCCTACTGGCTGGAGGCCGCCAATCCCGCTGTTCCCCTCGCGATGGCCGCCGTGTGCGGTTTGTCCGCCGCACTCGCCGGCGCAATAGCCGAATCGTTGCCGTCGAAGATCACCGACAACCTACGGGTGGGCGTGGCAGCGTCGCTGGCAGTCATTGCCGCGCATTTCTCCGTCGCCGGTTGGTTTGTTTCGTAGGTTGGGAGCAGATCCGCCTACGGTCGAATCTGCCAAAGGGCCATGTACGGCCGCCGTTCGTTCGAACCCGGTTCCCACACAGTTCGGCATTCAACACCCTGGCCACATCGTGCCCGGTGGGGTCGGCAGGTGGCGGCGCCCGTCAGATCGTCTCTGGCGGTGGATCGGGTGCCGGCGGTGGATTCGGGTTCTTCATCGCTGCGAGTTTTCGCTGATACTGATCGAACGAATGCTTCAGCGAGTCGAGAAACCGGGGAACATTGGCCGCTGCCAGGTAGACACGGCACGAGACGGCCGAGCGGGGGAAAAAAGTCGTGATGAAATCGAAGCAGAATTCAGTGCCCGTATGCCCGATCATGACGGCGTTCGCGTAGGCCCCCGAGAGAACATCGTCGGGCAACTTTAATTGATCGTAAAGCTCCTGGGCGGAGGCCTGTTGCTGCGCGGGCTGCTGGGTGACGGCTTGCTGCTGCGAAGTACTCTCAGGTTGGACCGGTTTGTCGGGGCTTGGAGAGGTTTGAGGAGTGGGAGGAGCGTGAGGTGGACCAAATTTCGTCTCATAGTTTTTCAAGTTCTCGCTCAGCGCGGCGATGAGACGGCCGACGACCGACGGCGGCAGCACAACCCGGGCGGCAAGCTGCTGTGGCGATGTCATCCGCAGAAGAAAGTCGAGAATGAATTCATGCGCCCCCTGGACGACGACGGCTCCCGTGCTGAAAACGCCTCGGGCCACTTTTTCCGGCACCAAAGCGCTCACTTGTGAATGACGAATCTCTTGCGTTTGCGGTCCGGTGCCACTGTTGGAATGTTCCGCGTCGCTGTCGTCGTTCGGTTGCGATGCCTGTTCGTCGCTCATGTTGGTTGCTTGACTACGATGCCGGAACTAGAAGCAGCGACTACAACGTATTCGGAGGATGGGAATTCCGCGATCACGTCGTTACATTTCGACCAGCCTCTTTATATGTACAAAGCTACACGCTCTCGGGCGAGAAATCTCACGCAGAATGCCTTCCTCGGCATGGCCGACGCCGCACACAGACGATGCCGGACCAACCGCGTTCTCGCTGTTCTCCCAACCCGCCCACTCTAGGGTCACGCCAGGCGGACGAATGTGGGATTACTGCGTCTTGCGCAAGAGCTACGTGGTGCGAACACGTTTCCGCACGTCGGTTTCCAAAACACCGAATGCCTGTTCATGACGTTGCAGCGCCATCGACAAAGCGCTCAGCAGTCGCTTCGCCGTGAAGTGGTTCAAAATGATCCGCTGAGAAACGTCGATACCGACTTCGCCGGTGGCGTATGGTTGCGGATTGAGTCCCAAATCGAGAATCAACTCTTCCGGTGTACTCGACACTCTGCAAAAATTCGCGTAGCAGGCGATCACCCCACTATCGTTGACGGTGATTGACTGGTTCTGCTGTTCAGCGTCGGCTGCTTGCGCCGGCGCTTTTGAATCGCTCGCGGTCTCTGGTTGTTTGGGCTGATCCTTTTTCGGATCGTCTTTGGCTTTTTCGCTCACGGTCGAATTCTCCTGCAGCTCGCGTTGGTTGGGAAATGTCTACCCTTATCGTTCAGCAAATGCGCACTCTACGATTCCGAAATCGTATCAGGAATCGCTTGCCCTCACTTCAAGAAACACAGGACTCGCTCAACAATGGGATCGCGTGGCACGGATCGGTTATAGCAGTCCGGTGCAGTCGAATCAACGCGCAGTCTCGAACGGGCAGATGATTGGTGAGCTACCGTCGACAAGGTAATTTGGGCCTATTTCATCGACTTTTCCGAACGGGTGGTGTCGGCAAATCGGATGATGAAAGGTCCTACCCAAGAGCTACACCGCCGCGCGCATTGAATCGTCGAAATGGCCCCGTCGCGGAAGCTTGTTTGATAGCCAAGTAAGTCGCAACCGCCTTGACAGCAAAGCGCGATGAAACTGGAGCGGGCACTACAGACGGAAATGGAACGTAAGCCGAATCGCCTCCCAGATCCACTCGCCGGCGGTCAGTTCACTGACGACGAAACGGGCACGCCCCCGCATCCCCGGTTTCAGGAGATCGAAGATGCGGCGGTCTTCGTCGTTCAGCAGCACGGTTACCTGGTACACGCTATTCACAAGCCGTTCCTGGCCTCCCGGATCAGTGACGGTGGGAAGCTCACCACCGTACTTGTTGGACAAAGCAGGGGGAGACACGAGTAGCGCGCGCTTCGCAACCTTTTCCAGGGTGCCCTGAATCACGTCAAACGGCAAATGATCGAACATGATCTCAAATGGCGTCTCATCCTCTGTGGCGTGTTTCTCAGTCTCTATTAGGTGCTTGAGGTGCTCTTGATTCACCAGCACGATGATTTCGAACTCTTCGCTCGGCGCAATGCTGAGCAGATGCGTGTTCGCCTCCAAGCTGCAGCCAAGGTTCTTCGGTTCCAGCGGCGAGCCGAACCAATTGTCGAGACGGCTGGTTGTCTCGTCCAGCTTTGTCTCCGCGACGCGCGGCGGAGCAACCACAACGCCGTCCACAGGTGCCGTGATTCTTAAATGTTCGATCTGCCGTTTCAATTCACTCAGTTTCTCTTGTGTGCTATCCAGTTTTTTTTGCGCCAACTGCCGCTGTACCGGATCGTCCAGGGCATGATTGGTGCTGATCTCAATCTTCTGGACCTTTTCGTCAGTTTCCAGCGCACGGACTTCGTCCTCTTTCTCGATATTTTCCAGCGTTGCGAGCAGCTCTCCCTTGGTGACCGCTTGGCCCGGCTTCACGAAAACCTCTTTTAGCTGGCCGGGAGTGATCGTGCGCACGTGCCTGACATCGCGAGGCTCGGTCATGCAGGCAGACTCGATGTGCCGCGGAAATGGAATCGTCAGGCCGCCGACGATCAGGATCAGGACCACAGTAAGAGTGATTGACGTTTTCGTGTAGTTCAATGGATCGATCCTTGGTGCGGCGATAATGCGATACACATTGACGAAGAGGTTCACGAAGATGCTCGTGAACGAGACGACCGCGAGGGTGATACCGATACTCTGCAGCTCGTATGGTTTCAAAACAGTATAGAGAAACAGCAGGATGCCGAAGAGGATCAACCAGCGATAAAGCGCCGCAGCCACGGCAAACACCACAAACCAAGCCCGGCCGGTTTCGGGCATGAACGGATCGGGGCGAGACTCGATTCCCAGGCAATACCAGGCGAACGTTTCCCTCACATGTTTATCCGCTTTCGGGCGCAAATTGGGAATCTCGAGCAGATCGCTGAGCATGTAATAGCCGTCGAACCGCATTAGCGGATTCGCGTTGAAAATAACCGTAGTGACGGTCGTCACGAAAAAGATATTCAGCGCCAAGTGGTGGAGCAGACCTGGCTGCGTATTCCACCAGATGAAGATCGCGATCGCAGAGAGAATCACTTCGATGTACATCCCCGCTCCGCCAATCGCGATCCGCTGCCACTTGTTCTTGAGCATCCACGAGTCGGAAACGTCGCAATACAAACAGGGGCTGAACACCAGCAGCATCAGGCCCATTTCATGGCACTCACCGCCGAAATGTTTGCAGCTCAACCCGTGGCCGAATTCGTGAATGATTTTGGCCGCGCCCAGCGTAAACCAAAGGTAAATCATATTCGGCCAGCCGAAAAACTGCTGAAACTCCGGAAGGCGGCTGCGAAACGTATCAAACTGCACCAGAAGCAGCACCAGCGACGAGACGACAAACAGCACAGCGACGGTGACGGCCCACGGGCGGAACATCCAACGCACCAAAGGGTACAACCAGACGAGCGTCGGTTCCGGATCCCAGCCTGGTAGTCGCACGTAGAGCAGATTCTTGACCGTTTGCAGCATCTTCTTCTTGCGGGCTTTCTTGTGCAGCTTGATCAGTGCCGCTCCCTGCCCGAACCGTTTGCTGTAGACCAGCCCTTTCTGGTGCAGATCGGTGATCAGATGCTGAACGTCGACAAGCCGGAAACTCAGCGTGGGAAACTGCAGCTTCAATTCGTCGCGGATCTCTTCGAGATTTCGCGATCCATCGAGCAAGCCGAGCACGCAGTACTGTTCCGGCTGCAAACGGTGGTATTTCAGCCCTACCGGATCCTTAACGACCCACGATCCGACGCCCTGATACTCGATTCGCTCGATGCGCAGATCGTCCCGTTGCTGCAATGGGATCGGCCGCTGTGTCGATGGGACGTGTGCGGCCGCTGCGTTGGTTTGGGTCGTCATTATTCTTGTTGCACCGACTCGGGTCGTTTCACCGTCGGTCCGCGTTGTGGTTACTTCGCGTCTTTATCGCCTGGCTGACGGCGGTCGGCCGTCTCTTCAACGAGATCGTTGGGAAAGATCGTCATGGTAGCGGTGAGCCCGGCGCGAAGAAGATTCTTTTTGTTGGCCACATCCGCCCAAATGCGGGTCATCTTGGTGACCGGCTGCACCGTTACGTCGACAAAGCTGACTCGTCCCGGAAACGTCTCCTTCTCGATGTCGAGATCTACTTCCGGTATGTCGAGCCGTACTTCCACTCGGGCGCCGGGGCGAACCCGCCAGACATCGCGAATTCCTACTTGGCCTTCGATACGCACGCGGTCGGTATTCTTCAGTTCCAAAATCGGGTCTCCCTGTCGGAGCGCCTCTCCTTCCGACTTGAACACCCGCGTGACCACACCGTCAAACGGTGCCTCAATCTTGTATCTCTTCAGCTCCGCACCTTTTTCATCTCGCAACAGCCCGTTGATGACCTGCTGATTTTCAGCCTGCTCGATCTGTAAAACGCTCCGTTCCCATGTCAGCCTCAAACGGTCTATTTCGATACTCGGAACCGCGGTGGGCACCAACTTATTCGTTTCCTCAGACGCTTTGAATTCTGTTAAGGCGACGTCGGCCGCCTTCTTCGAGTAGCGAATCTCAACGTCGTTGTCCGCCTCCTTCGCAACTCGTGCAAAAACAGCGGCGGCTACTGCGTCCCGCAAGCGGGCGATTGTTTGCCCGGCCCGAACTTCATCCCCTTCTTTCGGCTCGATGTATGCGACGATTCCCGGCTGGTCACTCGCCAGAACGACCTCGTCAATGAGTTTAACGCGGCATTTCGGCAATTGGATCGTGTCTCCTGTCTGATGCGAAGCGGGTGCTTGACCCCACACCGGCGTAAGTCCGCCGAGTCGAACCATCAGCATACAACAGAGGACCGCAAACGCGGGAATTGCAATTGTGCGCCTCATCATGCCGCTCCTCAATTCGAGTTCCGAAATCATTGACGGCCGCTTCAGCGAGGCAACAGCGCCGCTCCCGGCGTTCTTCGACGACTCGCTGTTATTTAACACGGCGTAACGCCACGCCGCAAGTTTTCTTTCATCCTGAGCGAAAACCGGCAGACCGCGGGCCTCGAACCGCCAATTCTGATGGCAATTCGGGTTGTTCTGGGGATATGTGACTGCCGGAACCGACGCCAGCAGCCCTCGCCCCAGTTATTACGCAAGATCGGATTGCAGCGACGTCGTTTGATCACCCTCTTCAACTACTAATCGCTTTACGAGGGATTCTTTGAATTCCGTGGGGACAACGTCTAAGATATGCGATCGTTGAGTAGTAATTGCGGCCAGGACTTCCTGGCCGACTAGATTACTGTGATTGCCACAAGCGTCATCGGCGGCGGGATTTCATGGAAAACGCAAGCGGCGTGCAACAGATTCGCGAGCGCGTCTTGCAGATCGCACGCCAAATTGAGGAACTCTCGACGTCGGGCGCACCGCCTCAGGTCTTCTTCGAGCAGTTCCTGAAAATGCTGGTCACCGCATTGGGGGCACCGGCAGGGGCCGTTTGGATGATCGCCGGAGGCGGAGGCATCCGCTTGATGTGCGACGTCGGCCTGGCAGACACCGGCATCGGCAGCGAACCGCAGGCGAATCGGTTGAATCAGCGGCTGTTGACCGACGTGCTCACTACCGGTCAGGCATCTTCTTACGGACCGGAAGACCCGAATACGGAACTTCCCTCTCAACACGTGATCATCCTCGCTGCACTGCAGACGGGAAGTGACTGCGTCGGTGTTGTCGAGATTCTTCAGCGTCCCGAATCCCCCGTCGACGCGCGACCCGGTTATTTGCAGTTCGTCGAGCAAATGTGCGGGTACGCCTCGCGTTACCTCGACCAACGGCAGAAGGAGCAAGGGGCGGACGGCAAAGAGACTTTCTGGCCGAAATTCGAACAGTTTGTCCTCCAGTTGCAGCGATCGCTCCATGTCGCAGAAGTTTCGGGTACTGCTGCCAACGACGGCCGGCTCTTACTCGACTGCGACCGCATGAGCATCGCCGTGGTGCGTGGCAAGAAGACCACAGTGAAAGCCATCAGCGGTCAGGATGCCGTCAATCCCCGTGCCAATCTGGTGCGTTCGATGACGCAGCTCGCTTCGCGGATAATCGCCTTGGGCGAGCCGATTACTTTTAGCGGAGATGTCAGCAACATTCCCCGGCAAATTGAGAAGCCACTGGCAGACTACATTCAGGAAAGCGGTTCGCGGATGGTGATGGTCATTCCGCTACCTGAGATCGAACCGCTACCGACGCGCGACGAAAAACCGGAAGACAAGAAAAGATCAAGCCGCAAGCGCGAGGTCATCGGCTGCTTGGTGATCGAGCAGGTCGCCGACAGCCAGCCCCGTACCGGCATGAACGACCAGGTCGAATTGATTGCCGATCACGTCGCCGCAGCGTTGTCGAACGCCCGGACGCACCAGCGTCTGTTTCTCCTCTCTTTCTGGCATTTTCTCGGACGGTGTCTTGAATGGTTCCACGGTCGTAAGCTGGCAAAAACCATGGCAGCACTTTCGGCTGTCGCAGTGGTCGCAGCAGTGCTTGCATTCTTTCCCTGGGAATACAAGGTGGGTGGCGAGGGGCGTCTCATGCCGGTCCGTCAACGCGAAGTCTTCGCTCCCTGGGATGGTGAGGTCGTGGAAATTTATGGGCCCGGGGAAGTGCTCGGGGGCCAACTCGTCGAAGAAAGCCAAGAGCTATTGAAACTACATAACGACGATCTGGAATCTCAACTTGTCGCCGCAGGGAACA
>Ga0315336_1005918_pt1 | contig 12955 bp, 11 predicted proteins | sample ASW5metaG_FD_204512 | JGI IMG/M metagenome (GOLD analysis project Ga0315336, IMG submission 204512) | Ammonia-oxidizing marine archaeal communities from Monterey Bay, California, United States - ASW #5 | ecosystem: Environmental > Aquatic > Marine > Intertidal zone | place: USA: California...
GAGAGTTATTAGTTTTAATGCGAACGGTCTACGGTCCGCGACCCGAAAAGGTTTTTTTTCGTGGTTTTCGAGGCAGCGGGCGGATGTACTCTGTGTACAGGAACTCAAGGCCCAAGCGGCACAACTACAAGAATCTGCATATCATCAAAAAGGCTTTCATCGCACTTTATTTGAGGCTCGTCGACCCGGCTACAGCGGGGTTGCTATCTACAGCCGGTCTAGGCCAAAAAAAATTATCAAGGGACTGGGTGAAGAAGAATTCGATGCTGAAGGCAGATATCTGGAGGTTATTTTTGAAAAAATTGCTGTAGTTAGTGTATATCTACCCTCGGGTTCGTCAGGGGAGATACGCCAGCAGGCTAAGTTCCGTTTTCTTGATTTTTTTGAAAAGCATCTGGCTAAGTTGCGTCGCAGACGCTTGCCGTACATTCTGTGTGGTGATTTTAATATTGCTCACAAGGCGATAGATTTAAGGAACTGGCGACCTAATCAAAAAAATTCAGGGTTTCTCCCAGAGGAACGCGATTGGATGGAGCGTGTACTAGAGAAAGTCGGGTTTGTTGATGCCTTCAGGGCTATCAATCAGAACCCGGATCAGTATACCTGGTGGTCAAATCGTGGCCGGGCTCGGGAGAAGAACGTCGGTTGGCGTATTGATTATCAGCTCGTAAGCCCAGAACTTAGGGAGCATATTCGGCGCGTTTCGGTCTACAAAAAAAAGTGGTTTTCGGATCATGCCCCGCTGATAATTGATTATGATTTTTAGGACGGAAAAGATCGGGCAGGGCTCCCTTCTTGGACTGGTTCAATTTCAGGCGTTTATCTTCTAGATGATGGTATCCTGGAAAAATTCCTTGCTTGGCTACTTTCAGCCGAGATTATTTGTTGTTCTTTTTTTGGGTTTTTGTGCGGGCCTACCCTATGGCATGCTGATTGACCCTTTAAATTTCTGGCTATCAGAATCTGGAATTAATAGAACTACTATAGGCCTGTTGTCTTGGATAACCCTCACATATTCCTTTAAGGCAGCATGGTCACCTTTTATTGATAGATTTAGATTACCCATATTTTCAAATCTTCTGGGGCAAAGAAGGAGCTGGTTAATTTTTAGTCAAATTTTAATCGCTTTCGCCCTTCTAGGAATGGCTTCTTCGAATCCAAATGAGTCCCTAGGTATTCTGGTGATTTTTGCATTAACCGTTGGTTTTTTTTCCGCTACCCAAGATATTTGCATCGATGCAATGCGCATCGAGTTAGTAGATGAAAGAGAGCTCGGAGAAGCCACCGCCATGTACCAAGGGGGATGGCGAGTCGCCTTCATGATTTCCCAAGTAGCAACTTTTTTTATAGCTAGTTTCTTTGACTGGTCTACAGCATATGCTGCAGCTGCTTTTCTAATGCTTGCTATTGCCTTATTTACGGTAAAGAAAGTACCTGAACCAACAAGAGTTTTAAAGGACTATATTTCAATAATTAATGAGCCCGCTCTCTGGTTTGAAGAGTCATATCTGGAGCCATTTGGGGATTTATCAAAACGTCTCAAGGGACAATTATTTTTTATTATTCTACTGGTAGTGACCTATCGTTTTAGCGATATAGTCTTAGGCCCTATGGCTATGCCTTTTTATAACGAAACGGGTTTTACGAAAGAAGAAGTTGCCATCATAACGAATGCATTCGGAATTATGATTACTCTTTTGGGGGCGTTTGCAGGGGGTTTATTTATCTATCGGTTTAATATAATAAAAACGCTACTGGCAGGCGCCATTTTGGTTTGTTTAACCAACCTTGCCTTTGCAGTATTGGATATAATTGGTCACGATCTGATGGCATTAACCGTTACAATTGCATTAGATAATTTTAGCCAAGGATTGGCCGGTACCGCCCTAATTGCGTATCTGTCTTCGTTAACAAATCAGAATTTTACAGCGACTCAGTACGCCTTACTTTTCTTGCTAGCTACTGTGCCCGCAAAATTTTTAGCAGGTGGTTCGGGGCTTATTGTTGACCTTGTGGGTTATTTCAATTTCTTTATCTATGCTGCCTGTATGGGGTTGCCTGCAATTTTACTCAGTCTTTACTTTACCAAAAAAGCCAATCAGAAAATTGTTAGTTAATTTTTTTGTTAGTCTGGGTGGCATATAAGCAAAAGCTAGCTTGAGAGCTCCATGATTGAAGATCATTTTCCCCTATGTAGCTTGGATGACATACCCGATCCAGGTGCGCGGCAATTTTTGTGGGAAGAGGGCAAGTATCCACTGGCTTTTTTTCTAGTAAGACAACGGAATGAAGTGTTCGCATACATTAACCAGTGCCCACATGCTGGGCATCAACTAAATTGGATGCCAGATCGGTTTCTGACGCGGGATGGAGGCTTGATTCTTTGCAATTCTCATGGAGCGCGATTTCGAATCCACGACGGATTTTGTGTAGAAGGACCGTGTCCAGGTGAGAATCTTCGGCCAATCTCTATTGAGATGAAAGGGGAAAAGATCTTTGCTAGGAAGGAAGAATTATGGGCTGCCCTTGAGGTGGTCTCAAGATTTCCCTAAAGATATATCAATCCGCATTTCTCTTATAGTAGAGGTCCCTTACAGTATGCCCCAGAAGCTTGCCCTTGCGCTCAAATTTTGTGGGTGGGCGCTGGGCCAAAGTCTGCATCGCCACTGTTTTAGGTGATCTTTCCGTGAATTTTTCGGTTTCTGAAAAAATTTTTTCTATGTGATCGGTGTAGTCTGTCCAGTCAGTGGCAATGTGTAGTAGTCCACTTGGTTTTAATATCTTAGCGATCTCTTCTACAAAATTAACTTGTACAAGGCGTCTTTTGTGGTGTCTTTTTTTTGGCCAGGGATCCGGGAAGAAAAGATTAACTACTTCAAGGGATGCCATCGGAAGCATTTGTCCCAGAACTTCCATGACGTCTCTTTGGATAACCTTTAAGTTGGTGATCCCGGATCTTTCTAATAATAATAATAGATGACCGATGCCCGGTTCATGTACCTCTACACCGAGATAGTCGATATCAGGATGATTGACCGCGAGGCTAAAAAGACCTTCTCCGTCTCCAAAGCCGATGTCTAACACTCTTGGTGCATCCCGCCCGAAAATTTTCAGAAAATCTATTATTTGCTCTTCAAAGGGAATTCCGAAGATAGGCATTAAAGTCGTTAATGCTCTTTGTTGGGCGCTAGTAGTACGGCCTGGACGCCGAACAAAGCTACGAATTTTCCTGAAATTTTTTGGTTTCATATAAAAACTATCTATTGCAGAGCAACAGGATACAAAAAAAAATCTAACTTGGCAGTTTTGTTAAGTAGAAAAAATGAATTCTTTGAATTTTCCGGAGTACTATTATTTTCGTAATACTAGTAGACTTTCTTGGTGAAGATGATGGCTAGACTTGTACATTGGATGCTAGGTAGGGCGTGGGACTGTATCAGTATTTCAGTCTGCGTTTCCACACGTCAATCATAAATATGAAGATGGCCACGAATTTTTTGAATTTGGGAATTTTTTTATAATGCATTCAAAAAGTATTTTTTTTTATTTAGTTACAACGGCTCTGTTTATTTGTCAAAATTCTTATGCCCAAAAAATATTAGAAACTTATCCGGTTATAGAAACGCCACCAGTGGTCAGTCAGGGCGATGCAGCTGACGACCTGGCCTTTTGGTTGAATGTAGTCGATTCTTCTAAAAGTGTGATATTTGGAACTGATAAAGAAGCGGGAATTTATGCCTACAATCTAGTTGGGGAGCAGATACAGTTCGTTGGCGCGGGAAGAATTAACAATATAGATGTCAGAGCGGGGTATCTCCTGGATGATGTCGAGGTCTCTATATTGGTAGGAACCAATAGAGACTTGAATTCCATCGATTTTTTTTCAATTAGTAATGAAGGCGAGCTGGTTGAATACAGTGGAAATAGAGTGGTTACGGATTTAGTCACGATCTATGGCTTGTGTCTTTTTAAGGACACTGAAAATGACGAAACCTACATTTTCGTCAGTGACGAGGAGAGTTTGACGATCCGCCAATATCTAATCAAAAATTTATTTCCGGTCCAGTTAAGTGTGGTTCGGGAAATTCGAACAAGTTCCGTGTCCGAAGGATGCGTCGTAGATGACAGTAGGGGTTATTTATATTTTTCACAGGAAGATGAGAACAATGGAGTCTACAAAGTATTGGCGAAACCGTTTGAATCCGAGGTTCAAACAGTAGATGTGTCGAAACGATATGGAGGTTATTTAGAAGGAGATTCAGAAGGACTGGCAATTGTACCAAGCGAAAAAAAAGGCTTATTAATAGTGTCTTCCCAGGGGTCTGATGATTTCACTGTTTTTGAGAGAGATGGATCAAATAGATATTTAGGAAGATTTTTAATCGTTGGTCATGAAGTCGTAGGGGGTAGCTATATTGACGGGGCTTCAGACACTGACGGTATCGAAGTTTTTCTGGGCGACTTGCCTGGGCCTTTTGCCGGAGGCATTTTTATTGCTCAAGATGGACTCAATGAATCCAGATTAGGGATCAAAGAAAATCAGAATTTCAAATTAGTACCCTTGAAACCGATTCTTGAACACTTTCAAGCCGTTAATCCCTAAGAAAATCTTTGTGCCCTATTTTTGCAATACAGTTGGTTTGGGATGCTTCCTTCTAATCAAGCGCTACATACAGCGGTCCATCATTGATTCATCTGGCAATACTGGCGGTATTCGAGATATATCGTGCTTGGAAGTTTTGGAAATTAAACAGCCAAGCGGCCTTCTTAAGGAGCATCCTTAATAATTGATCTGATTACTCAGAGTTGACCTTATTTCTTTGCCGGCAGGCACTATTGGGTTCGGTCAGAGTGGTAGGTACACTATTGGTATTGTAGATTCGCGGGTGTAGTTCAATGGTAGAACCTCAGCTTCCCAAGCTGATGATGGGGGTTCAATTCCCCTCACCCGCTCCAAAAGGTGCCTTGGTAAGCGGGCACTTCAAAAAAAATAATAAAAAAAGGAGTCAAAGAATGTATACATTTGTTCATGGTTTAGTTTGTTCATTTATGTCAAACGTTAAATCGAGAATAACTCTTGGGGCTAGCGCTGGAAAGACGCTGCTAATTTCACTGTCGTCGGCTTTCGTTTTTGCTGCTGGGTGTGTTAGCGAAGACCTCACTTCAGCCACCGACATATCGCAAGCGGAAAGCTCCTTCAATGTTCCTGAGTATCAGGTAGATCCTTTTTGGCCTAAGCCATTACCCAATAATTGGATTCTTGGTCAGGTGGGTGGTATAGCAGTTGATGATGATGATCATATTTGGATTGTCCAGCGGCCACGTACGGTTGATACAGTAGAAGGTGCAGCGGCACAGAACCCTCCAAGAGCAGAATGTTGTGTTCCAGCGCCGTCCATTATCGAGTTTGATCAGGACGGAAATATGGTTAGTGCTTGGGGAGGCCCGACATGGAATAAAGCCAGCAGCGAATGGGTTGAACCGCCGTATATTTGGCCGGCCAATGAACATGGAATCTACGTAGACGATGATGGCAACGTTTGGACAGCTGGCAACGCTGGTGCCTATGATCCGCCCGATGGAGGTGAGAGCATCGGCGGTGATCATATAGTACTCAAAATGAGCCCGACTGGTGACCAGCTTTTGGTGATCGGGCGCGTGGAAGAGACAGGTGGCAGCGATGATCCGGAACGTCTAGGTCGTCCCGCTGATATGTATGTTGATACAGAAGCAAACGAGGTTTACATCGCTGATGGTTACGGGAACCGGAGAGTGATTGTTTTTGACAGCGAAACAGGTGAATACAAACGCCATTGGGGTTCATATGGCGAAATGCCGCACGACTTAGAGTTACCTGCCTACCATCCCGACGAGCAAGTTGTCCGCAGCTACCGTGGCCCAGTGCATGCAGTCGTGATGTCGAACGATGGCTTGCTTTATGTGGGTGATCGAAACAACAACCGTATTCAGGTATTTGAGCCTGATGGTGCTTATGTGACTGAAACCTATTTGGCGAAACGTACCTATCCTGCTGGGTCAATATGGGATTTGGATTTTTCTGCCGACTCGGAGCAGAGGTGGTTGATTGTTGCTGATGGTTCCAATCGTAAGATTCGGATCGTTGACCGGTCCAGTTTGGTAGAAGTTAGCAGTTTTGGCCGCGGGGGACGACAGGCAGGGCAGTTCGATTGGGTACATAACGTTGCGGTGGATTCGGACGGTAATATCTATACCGCTGAAGTCAGAACTGGTAAGCGTGTGCAGAAATTTGATCTGCAGCTATAAAGTGGAGGAAAGTCATACCGGGCAGCGCAAGGGTTGTGCCGGGGTCTAGGCACCATAAAACATTAGCATGAAATTTGGGATATTTGTGATAATAGAGAGATGAAGAAGATCTTCCGTTTTGTGTTTTTCGTTTTTGGTGTTTCTTGTCTTTCCGGTGTTGGTTCAGCTGCTGTCATTCATGACCTAAAAATTGAGTATCATTCTGGACGGTACGAACTGGTTTCCCATACTTATGTGGATGCGCCGCGGGAAGCAATTTTCCATGTGCTCACAGATTATGATCACTTTAACCGCATTTCACGGATCTACGAGGAGAGTGGATTCATGGAGCCCGCCTCAGATGGTACACCGGTAGTCTACACTCGGATGAGGGGCTGCGTACTTTTCTTTTGTAAAAATATAACCCGGGTTGAGCGCTTGGAAACGCGAGAACCCGGGTTTATTCACACAGTCACACTGCCCGAGCAGAGTGATTTCCGTTATAGCGTTTCTGAGTGGATCCTCGAGCCCGAAGGAAATGGGACCAATCTCATTTATCGTGCGGTGCTGGAGCCTGATTTTTGGTTGCCACCAATTATTGGTCCTTGGGCGCTGAAGAAACGTCTACTCGAGGGAGGGGCAGGAGCGATAAATCGAATTGAATCACTTTCTCAAGAGCGTTCGGCTAGTTCGCAAGTCCAAGGAGCTGGTCCAGATTCTGTAACTCACTAAGTGGATTCTTTTGCTCAACATTTGCTCACTTGGCATGCCAAGCATGGGCGCCACGACCTTCCTTGGCAGCGTAATCGCAAGGCATACTCGATCTGGGTTTCTGAGATCATGCTTCAGCAGACGCGAGTAGCTACGGTAGTCCCGTTTTTTGAGCGTTTCATGGATCAGTGTCCAACGGTGGGTGTTCTCGCGGAAACTAGCCTAGACGAAATAATGAGTCTTTGGTCTGGATTGGGCTACTATGCTAGAGCGCGCAACCTGCATCGCGCAGCCCGAATCGTAGCGGACCATTACTCCGGAGAATTTCCAAAAACGCTGAACGAATTAACAGCGCTTCCGGGCATTGGCCGCTCCACCGCAGGAGCAATCCTTGCCTTAGCGCTGGGCCAGCGTCATCCTATTTTGGACGGTAATGTAAAGCGTGTATTGGCTCGTTACCATTGTGTAGAAGGTTGGCTCGGACAAAGCAGTGTTCTCAAAAAACTCTGGGAGCTGGCCGATCAGCACACTCCGAATTCGAAAATTGCCGAGTACACCCAGTCGGTGATGGACCTTGGTGCCATGGTATGTATACGCGGTACCCCTGCCTGCAACTTATGTCCGGTTGCAAAGGGCTGTCTAGCGCACCGCTTTGGTAGCCAACACCAATTACCAACTCCAAGGCCCAAGCGTATCCGGCCCAATAAGCGGGTGCGCGTTCTTGTCGTCTATGATGCTAGCAAAGGTATTCTTTTGGTGCGGCGCTCCCCGAGCGGGATCTGGGGGGGGCTCTTCAGTTTCCCAGAACTTTCTGAGGGCGAGGACCCAAATCAATGGTGTTTAATGCATTTTGGGGACCCAGCCGAAACCTGGAGTCCGCTCAGTCCCATAGAGCATTCTTTTACCCACTTTGACCTACTCATAGAGCCTCTGTTCCTAAGGGTGAAAATCGGTACCAGAAATATTCTGGAACATAAGGATTGGCTTTGGTATAACCCATCAGACGAGGTGGCAGTGGGCCTGCCAGCGCCGGTCAAAAGACTACTCGGGATACTTCAAGCGGCCAAGTATAAAACAGAATAGAATTCTGATCTAAAGGAGCTTAAATTAAATGTGGGGTAGGTTTTAAGTGCGACTAGTAAATTGCATATTGCTGGGCAAAGAAGAGGAAGGCTTGGAGCAACCAACCTACCCGGGCGATTTAGGACAGAGAATATTTGAAAACGTTTCCAAGCATGCTTGGGGAGAGTGGTTGAAGCATCAAACAATGTTAATCAATGAATATCGACTAACGCCCTTTGAGCCAAAAGCACGGCAATTTCTGGAAAAAGAGATGGAGAAGTTTTTCTTTGGCGAGGGATCTGAAAAACCGGAAGGGTTTCTCTCAGAGGACTCATAACCCACTGTTCATTGTATTCGTATAACTCAAGAAACCTAGTAACAGAGCCGTCTGTGGAGTAGGTAGCTACTTTATCAAGAGTGGCATATTTTAAAATGTCAACACAATGTCAACATGATCATTCGGTCATTTGGCATTAGCTAGCCCAAAAACAGCCTTCAAAGGGGGTAGGCAGGCAGGAACGCCATACCCCCACCCCACCATATATACATCTGCTCGCACATTTCTAGCCAATTTTGGCTGTGAACCAATCTTAGGTGTAGTCTTAGAAATCTAGAAAACAAGAGCTTGAACGCATCAAGCCAACGATAGCAGCAGACTTGTGGAGGTTTGTGATGAGAAGTGGCCTAGACTAGGCGTACATCTAAATCAGCAGCTGAAATGGGAAGGACGGCGGGAGCTTGTCTGCGAAGGCTGGAAGGTGGGCCACTCAGCTCATGGATTTGAGAATATCGAGCAGGTGAAACAGTTGCAGGTAATAGTGGGGAAGCATAGAGCCGAGTTGAATCAAGCGCGTCGCCGCATCGTGATCGAAAAAGGCGGGTCGTAGGCAGGATTCTCACATTGACCACGAAAACAGTGGTGGAGCCTTCCGAGCAACTATCGCTGAGGCTATAGTATCTATGGCGAATGACCGCTTTCGGGAGCCAAAGCAGACGTATTAACCGTTAACGGAACCCGGTTTATGCACGGTTTTCATAAATATGCGAATGTCTGCTCCTGGCCGAAAGCAGCCATTGAGACTGAGTCTGAATGGGTGTTTTTCACGGCTGCTTTAGGGGAGAAAAGCGGACATTGGCCGTCTCAAGCAGCTCTGATCGGGGCAGATTTACTTTGATTGTGGGTCATCTGCGAGCTCGATAACCCTATAAGTTAATAGCAGATCGCCTGGAAGCAGCTGAATAATCTAAACTGAATCAAGTACTAATAAACTTTCTCATACACAAGACCAAGTTTCATTACGGATATTGGGCGTTCGCTCACCATTCCCTCACGTACTATGAACGAGACTCAGTACAGGAAATGGTCGGCGAGATCACTCGTGTCTCTTGGCGAAACCCTCATGTTGTTATCTTGCTTCGCGTCGACGGCGTAGAGTGGGGGATCGAAAGCCTGCCGGTGATTACGCTGACTACAGCAATTTTTTCAAAAATAACCTCCAGATATCTGCCTTCAGCATCGAATTCTTCTTCACCCAGTCCCTTGCAAAATTTTTTAACTCATCCGGTTCTGAATCAACTCCTCCACCACGGAAGGGTCAGCTAGGGTAGAAGTATCTCCAAATTCTTCGTAAATACCGGCAGCAACCTTACGCAAAATGCGCCGCATAATTTTTCCTGAACGAGTTTTGGGAAGGTTGGGGGCCCATTGGATGAAGTCCGGACTCGCAATTGGTCCAATCTCTTTTCGAACCCAGCCAACAAGTTCTTTCCGGAGCTCTTCGGTTTGCTTCTGGTTCGCACTAAGTGTCACGTAAGCGTAAATTCCCTGTCCTTTGATGTCGTGGGGGAAGCCGACCACCGCCGCTTCGGCTACTTTGGGGTGTGCAACAAGAGCACTTTCTATTTCTGCCGTCCCCATACGATGACCAGAAACATTAATCACATCGTCCACCCGTCCGGTGATCCAGTAATCACCATCAGCATCGCGCTTTGCGCCGTCACCGGTAAAGTATTTTCCTGGAAACTGACTGAAGTAGGTCTCAAAGAAGCGCTGATGGTCTCCGTAAACCGTACGCATCTGGCCTGGCCAACTGTCAAGTAGTACGAGGTTTCCAGCCGCCTGACCTTCAGTAATTTTTCCGTCACGATCAACAATCGCCGGTTGTACCCCAAAGAAAGGCCTTGTCGCCGAGCCCGGCTTCAGGGGGGTAGCTCCGGGCAGAGGCGTAATCAAAATTCCGCCAGTCTCTGTTTGCCACCATGTATCGACAACGGGACAGCGCTGCTCTCCCACGACCTGGTAATACCATTCCCAAGCCTCAGGATTAATCGGCTCCCCTACTGTTCCCAGCAGACGCAGGCTTTTCCTGTTGCATCTTTGTACGGGTTCATCACCGTCGCGCATCAGTGCGCGTATCGCGGTGGGGGCTGTGTAGAAAATGTTGACCTTGTGTTTGTCCACAATCTGCCAGAAACGACTCACGTCCGGGTAGTTTGGTACGCCCTCAAACATGAGTGTGGTGGCACCATTAGCTAACGGACCATAGACGATGTAACTGTGCCCGGTAATCCACCCCACATCAGCAGTGCACCAATAGATATCACCCTCGTGATAATCAAAAACGTACTGGTGTGTCATGGACGCATAGACTAGATAGCCACCCGAGGTGTGAAGTACACCTTTCGGGCTGCCGGTAGAGCCAGAGGTGTACAAAATAAAGAGGGGATCTTCAGCACCCATCACCTCTGGAGGACACTCAGTGGATGCGCAAGCCGTTATCTCGTGATACCAATGATCTCTATCGTCCACCCAATCAATTGATTCACCCGTGCGCTTGATCACCACCACGGTGTCCACATGCGTGCCTTGGGTATCCTTGATTGCTAAATCTACGTTCAATTTCAGGGGTATTTTCCGCCCCCCTCGGACTCCTTCGTCTGAGGTAATCACAACATTGGATTTGCAGTCCTCAATGCGGTTCCTGAGTGCCTCCGGGGAAAATCCTCCGAAGACAACCGAGTGAATGGCTCCAATCCTGGCGCAGGCCAGCATAGCCACAACAGCCTCTGGAATCATGGGTAGATAGATTGTGACACGATCCCCCTTCTTTATACCTAGGGTTCGCAGTGCGTTGCCGAATCGGCAGACGCGTTCGTGCAACTCACGGTAGCTTAGGTTGGTACTTTCTGCAGGATTATCTCCTTCCCAGATGATGGCTGTTTGATCGGCTCGTTCCGCTAGATGTCGGTCCAAGCAGTTCACAGAGACATTTAGTTTGCCATCAGCAAACCATCGGATGTGAAGGTCTTCGGCTTCAAATGAAACATCTTTGACCACCGAAAAGGAATTCATCCACTCTATTCGTTCAGCCTGTTTTTTCCAAAAAATTTCGGGATCTTTTACGGAAGCCTCATATAATTTTTTATAAGTTGTCTGGTCGGCCCAGGCTTTTTGTGCAAACTTTTTTTTGACCCCGTAGACCATTCCATCACTCATGATATTTTTCCTTTTTCTCCTCTAGTGTTTTCGGCTCCAGTTCTGTAATTTTTTGAAGCTTTGAGAGAGAGGCACTGAATATTTTCCCACAAGCCTTTTTTGGTGGGCCGAGCATTTTGGCTAACTTGGGCTTGAGGGTAGCTAGCCTGTTTCGGTCTGTCAAAAAGATTAAGTGAGGCAAATGCTAATCTGCTTGACTCACCATAACCACCACCGTTCTAATAGGCGCGCTTACGTATTAGTAATGGGATATTGATTTGGCCAGGTAGCTCAGTTGGTAGAGCAGCGGACTGAAAATCCGCGTGTCGGGTGTTCGATTCACCCCCTGGCCACCATTTTGTGATGGGATATAGTAGTCCAATAATATTCATACAGTCGGCAGGAAAGAGATGAGGAAAAAATGAAAAATCATAAAATTCTTCTGCTCGGCTTGGGAGCCTGTCTGATTTCTCTGTTTGTTTCTTCTGTCCAAGCTCAGGGCTATAACGAAAATGAAGAGTTGGTGGTGGTGCCGCCCCCGATGAAATTTAAGACATCTTCTGCCCACTATGCTTATTTGCTAGAGCAGGCTGGGGGGGGGACGCAACACACAGTGGAAACTATTCCTCAGTGGCCCGGATTGTGGGATACGGCGGGCAACACCATTGGCAAAACATTTCTGTTGGATCCGGAAGCGATTTTGAATGTGGATGATAGGCAGGAAGGGGGACAGGTCCGCACGGGAATTTTGACACCTCCTTACGAACAAGCTTTTCAAGAGCGCAGACAGGAAATGAGAGAGGCTGGTTCGCAGAGATATGATCGCCTGACCCATTGTGAGTCACCGGGCTATCCGCGCTTTTTGCTTGAGCCCTATACTCGGGAATTTATCAATTTGCCGCATCAGTCTTGGCAGTTGAACGATCTTATGAATGAGAATCGGCGTATCTATATCGATCAAGAGCATATCAATGTTTATGGTACCCATTCTTGGCTTGGTGATTCAGTTGGGTTTTGGGATGGTGATCGCCTGACCACGCATACCGTTGATATTTTACCCGTTGATTATTTTCGTGGTTTGCCGTTAACCAGCAATCAATTTGAATCGGTCGAAGTGTGGGAAATGAAAACTTTTGAAGATGGATCACAAAGGCTTGAGGTCCAAGTTACATTTTATGATGAACACTCTTTGATCGAGCCAATTTATGCCGTTTATGCCTATAAGCCCGCAACGGTATTAATGGAGATTGGTTCCCGGATTCGCCAATGGGAATGTGAGACCAGCAGCAATTCTTACCTAACAGCTGATGGGGAGACGAATTTTCTGCTTCCAGGCGAACCGGGATATAAGGATGCACGAGGTGCAACCTTGTTTCCTCATCTTCCGGGCCAGTCTCGGGATCCTGTTTATGAGACAAGATTCGAAAATTAGAAAATTGAATT
>Ga0315336_1005919_pt1 | contig 12953 bp, 8 predicted proteins | sample ASW5metaG_FD_204512 | JGI IMG/M metagenome (GOLD analysis project Ga0315336, IMG submission 204512) | Ammonia-oxidizing marine archaeal communities from Monterey Bay, California, United States - ASW #5 | ecosystem: Environmental > Aquatic > Marine > Intertidal zone | place: USA: California...
GATTCTCGTTTCAATCGCCTGGCGCTCCGGCCCTTCTCCAACAAGGAAAAACGTTGCCTTGCCTCCCGTGTTCAAGACCTTTTCTGCTGTACTCACAAAAGTCAGGCAGTCCTTCTCATCGCTGAGCGCCGAAATATTGGTGATGATCTGGCAGTCCTCGGGAACGTCAAACTCTTGGCGCAGGCTCCCGGTCTCCTTCGTTCGCGAAAAACGCCCAACATCAACGCCACTGTGGACGGTCACGCACCGATCGGGAAAGCGAACACTTGCCGCCATCACTTCCCGAATACTGTTCGAGACACACACGATTCGGCGGACGCTGGGGCGGTTGAATTTTAAACGTGAAAGCGCATTATCGTTTATCGGGTAAAGCACGCGACGGCTGTGAATGTGTCTTGCCGGAGCACCGAGGATGTTCGCCCAGACACCGATCGCCAGGGCGTGTCCGCTGTGGGTGTGCAGGATGTCGATTTGATTCTTTCGGCAAAAGCTGGCTACCCGGTAGGCGCTCCACAAATCCACCTCGTTGGCAAAGGCGAGCGAAAAGTGAGGAATATCCTCCTTTTGGCAATACTCTTCAAACAGTGACCTTTTGCGGCAGGCGACAAAGCACTCGATCGCCTTGCTGCGAAGACCCGCTATCAAGTACACGATCTGCTGTTCCGCACCGCGCCAAATCTGCCCGCAACTCAGTTGAAGAACCCTCATCCCATTAAGCCCTTCCCTGCAGTAACCTGATTCCTTTCCGCAGGTTAAAGAAGATTTCTTTTCGGCAATATGACAGTTTAAAGCCCAAGTCCGTCCGCCTCGACTCTGGCCTCAGGACATTGTTGATAACGTGTCCCTTCAGACGCAGCCACTTCCGGGAAACCGGTTTCTCCTCCAGACCGTCAACGATGGAACCCAAGTCCAAGCAGTGAACCATCACTCCCATATGCCAGAGCCGCTTGGCAATTATCTTGGAAGAAATACCTGCTGCTGGAAGAACGAGTTCCACATCTCCTAAATTTGCCTTAACTTCCTTCCAGACGCTTTCGAATTGTAGCGAAGCATTCCGCTTGGGAGCTTTAACATAGACAGCAATGGAGCCGTAGAGTTTTTCCACCAGGTGCTTTTCCACACAGCCCACAAACATCTTCTTCTTGGGGCGAACATATCGCTGAAGAAAGGCGTCAAAACGTTTTGGATGAAAAACCGTCATATAGTGCGGCATGACAGCGCTATCCAATTGCTCGCCTTCCTTCAACCCAAACTTCCGCAGGATAGCCACCAGTTCTTCGTTGCAGACATGGGGAGCAAACAGTCCGCTCATCATCCCCTCTTCCTTCGGATATCCCGCCGCAATGCCCCTCACATAATTCGGGTGGTCAATCGTAAAGGTGTCTGCCATCTCCCTTTCCACACTTTCGGTGATCTTGTGGCGTAACCGATGCGGTTGATGATCCATTGTCAAAAGTTCACCGTCCCCAAAGCGGTTGTAAAAGACCCGCTCCTCTCCCTCCAGGAGCACCTCCAAGTGTTCAAAAGTTTCAACCGCAGTTTTAGCTAAGTACATAGAAATTAGTTGATCAACGACGTTTTTTTAGGGTCCAAGCTGCCAGAATGGAGAGGAACGTTTCGGCGATTTTTCGATCGGTGTACCTCGAACACACCGTCTCGTGGGCGTTTTTTGCCAAGCGGCTTCTGAGCGAATGATTGTCTTTCAGCTCAAGAATCGCGTCCACCATCGCCTGGGGAGAATTGGCTACCAAACGGACGTCTTTTCTGTCTGTAAATACCTCCCTGATGCCGGGCGAATCCCTTGTGATGATAGGCTTCCGAACCGCGGCATAATGATACACCTTGTTCGGTACAACCATCGCCGCCTTCAAGGAGTCCCCAAAGATACCCAGGCAGACATCAAAGGCATTGAGCCTTTCGGAAAGCTTCGCGTAGGGCAACAGGCCGTGGAAAACCAGATTGTCCAAAGCATACTCTTCGTTTGCCAACCGATAGACATCGTCGTATTCATTGCCTTTGCCGATGATTTCAAAACGAATGGATGGGTTGTCCTTCAAGAGCCTTGCCGCCTCCACAATTTTTCGGATTCCCTGCAAAGGCACGAAACTGCCGTAAAATCCCACCCTGAAAATCCCGCCTCCACTATGCATGTCGATTGGCTGGAAGTCATCCTCCACAAAGCCCACGGGCAAGACCGCCATCTTTTCTCGCGGCACCTTGAACGTCTCGGAAAAATACTCCCTGTGGTGCTCAGTGTCGCACAACACGAAATCCGCCACATTCAATGGCAACTTGTCCTTCAGGTAGTTCTTTATCCCCCGCGGCGAGTACTTCCAGACAGCTTGATAGTCATGGACTTTAGTCAGGTACTTCGAAATCAAAGGATCGAAGACCAACGGCTTGTCCACCAGCTTCTTGACAAATCTCACGTCCGCGTGAGTGAAGGGTGGCAAGTACACGAAATGCACATCCCGGGCAAAGGCACGCAGCTCCTCCTTGTCCGCCCTCCGGCGCGAGGCATAGGGGTATTCCACAACCTCCACCCCAACCTTCTTCAAACCCGAGACAAGAACCCTGTTGCGGTTATATCCGGGGTCATAAACGCCTGTCACAAGAACTTTCATTCCCAACGCTTTTTCAAAGAATGTGCCTGATACCAACACTTCAAGGTGGCGTCGTCCGCTCCCAGACCGCAGTTGGAAGACCGCTACACCACTGGAACGCAGTACTCGGATGAACTCAGAAACTTATCTTCTCTTCATAGAAGATTCTGCTGGAACATGTAGCAGCGTTTCTCTGTATTACGAACGTGTCGAAGCCGGTTAGTGTGGGAAGGTTTTCTGACCACGGATGAGAAGTTGGAACCGTTTAGAACACATCCGTGTTAACCGTGTTTAGTCTCTCCTGGTTGCGATTCTAGAGTGCCACCGAACGAATCACTGGCACATCGAGCTTGTGAGACAAAACCGAGCGACAGTTCGTCAAGCTGTCGCACCGTGGCGGGGGCAAACTAGGACAAGTCGGTTGTCAGTGTCAAGTGCAAAGGACGCCCGGCGGATGGAAACTACACTACGTCAAGCAGTGCGACGGGAGCGGCGCGCAATGACGAGTGGTGACGCTGGTGCAAACCGATCTGCACGTACCAGCGTTAACCACCACACGAAACCTCGCCCCCAGACCAGTCCATTTGCATGGGTGGCTTGAGAACGACCGCAACACGGCATGGGGGAATCAATCGCTGTTGGATTTTCGGGGGTGGACATTGACGGCTTCCATACGCTAGAAGTGCTGGAATGTATCGTCGGGCGCCGCACTGGTGAAGAATCAGAAGTGGCAGCCGGGACGTTCCCGGCAAGCGACTGTGGTGTGGCAGGCAGTCGAGAAAATGCATGCCGCCCACAGGCGGCTGACTCGACCCCTGGCCTCCAACGTCGCGGAGCTTTCTTTCATGAAACTGACACTGGTCATTCTCGCTGCTGGAGGCGGACGGCGCTACGGGGGTCTGAAACAACTCGTGCCGATTGGGCCGGATGGATCTACCCTGATGGAGTATTCGCTGTACGACGCCATGCAGGCTGGATTTGACAAAGTCGTATTCGTCGTTCGGCAAGAGACGCGGGAGCTCATGCAAGCTCACGCTGACCAGCGCTTCGGGCGGCACATTGACACGCGCTTTGCAGTTCAACGAATGGATGTCGATGGTGCTGATCCAACGATCGTGCGGCACAGGACAAAGCCATGGGGCACTGGCCAGGCCGTGTTGGCGGCAGCCGAGTTCATCGATGAACCATTTGCCGTGATCAACGCCGACGATTTCTTTGGCGTCAAAGCCTTTAATGCGCTTGGTGCCTTCCTGAATGAAACGACGCGAGTTGATCCCGCGACCTACGCCATGGTGGGCTACAAGCTCCACAATACGCTGTCGGAGCACGGCGCCGTGTCGAGGGGTGTGTGCCGGTGTACGCCGGACGGCTGGCTCAATCAAATCGTGGAAACTTGTAAGATAGTTCGCAGTGGCGACGGTGCTATGGGTCTCGGCGAGTCCGGAACCGAGGAGAGACTCAGCGGTGACGAAATAGTCTCCATGAACTTGTGGGGATTCTCGACCACGGTGTTTGAAAATCTAGAAAAGAATTTCCAACTGTTTTTGCAAAGTACCCCGTCTCCCCAGGAGGATGAATTCTACCTGCCCGCAGCTATACAACAGGCAGTGGAGCAACACAAAGTGCAGGTAAAAGTTCTCCCCTCTACCGACAGGTGGTGTGGTGTCACGTACGCGGAAGACACACCCCATGTCGTGCGGCAGATTGGCGAACTTGTCAACCATGCCAGCTATCCGGAAAGTCTTTGGGATTAACCATGTCGTCCGATGTGCAAACGATCGCGAAAATCTTTGCTATCGGAGGAACCATCGAGTCCGTAGCCGATTTTGGTAGCGGTCACATCAACGACTCGTATCTTGTCACTTGCCATCAAGGCCAGTCGACAGCCCGCTATCTCCTCCAGCGGATCAACGACTTGGTTTTCCGCAAACCTGTTGAAGTCATGGAGAACATAGCGCGCGTGACGGAACACACCACCACCGTCCTGCGCAACAGTGGCGCAGGTGAGATCGAGCGCCGCACATTGACGGTTGTACCGACACGTGGCGGCCGAGACTTCTACAACACACCCGACGACGGCTACTGGCGGATGTACCACTATATCGAGGGTACGCAAACGCATGAAAAGGCTGTTACCCCGCATCAGGCCCATCAGGCAGCCCAGGCGATTGGCACACTGCAGAACCTGCTCAACAGCCTGCCGGAACCGGCGCTGCACGAGACGATTCCCCATTTCCACAACACGCCGCTCCGATACACACAACTGGATCAAGCCGTTCGGGAGAATCCCTGCAATCGACTCGCTCAAGCGAGGCAAGAGGTCGATTTCGCGGACGAAAACAGGGAGTTTGCCGGGTTGCTCCAGGATTTGCAAGCACGCGGCGAACTGCCCCTGAGAACGGTCCACAACGATGCCAAAATCAGTAACGTCCTTTTCGATCGTGACACGGACCAGGCCATTTGCGTAGTCGATCTCGACACGATCATGCCGGGTCTCGCCCTCAATGACTTTGGTGATATGGTGCGAACCATGGATACGACGGCGCCCGAAGACGAGGCGGATCTTTCGCGGGTCGAGATCAGCTTGCCTCTCTTCGAGGGTCTCGCCAGCGGATACGTCGGTGCGGCTGAACCCTTTCTCACGCCTTGCGAACGCGAACAGCTGGTCCCGTCTGGCCAGATCATCACGCTGGAACAGGGCGTGCGGTTCCTGACCGACTTTCTTCTTGGAGATCCGTACTACAAAACGAGCCGACCCAATCACAACCTCGATCGCTGCCGCAACCAGTTCAAGCTCTTGCGGTCACTCATGGTGAACGAGTCGGCAATGCGCCGGTTTGTCGAGGCGCTGTAACACCGTGTCGTTGGTAAGCTCTGAATTCTCACGGGGGTGACGCGCCCTTGATTGAGAGTTCAGGAATTGGGTTTCTGTGTTCACGGTTCAGGGGGCGACGCGGCGGGTGTCGTATTCGGAATGGCTGTTTTTGCCTCTCGCATTCGGCATCGAGCTTCGCGCGAACAGTTGTCGCGCAATCAGACCGACAACAAATTATCGGCCTCAGCAACGGATTGTTGAGTTGCGTGATAGCTGGACTGTGTCGGCAGACTCGTCGAATCGGTACGCCAGGTTGTTCTGCCACGACCAAACCAGGCGGGGGAATGACATTGTTCGTGCAACGCTTGAAAAATCCCCAACCGCCAGTTACCTTGCAGTTAGGAGAATATTTGCATCCACAGCATCCGCACCTGTTCCGCAAAGGCATGGCTATGAACGAATCATCGACGAGAAGACAATTTCTGGAGTTGGCTGCCGCGATTGGGACGACAACGGCGCTACGGGGCGCGGCCGCGTCTGGGGAAGAAACTCCACTCGCAGTCGATCGCCAAGGTGAAGAGTTCAAACCGCTTGACGAGGTTCGCATCGGCCTGATCGGAATCGGCAATCGTGGATCCGGTTTGCTTCCCCTGCTCCTCGATTTGGAGGGAGTGAAAATTCAGGCAGTCTGTGATCTGGTGGAGTCGCGCGTCGACTGGGCACAGAACCAGGTGGAGGCAGCCGGGCAGCGTCGACCCACTGGCTACAGTCGTGGTGAATATGACTTCCAAAGAATGTGTAACGCGGAAGATCTCGACCTGGTGATGGCCGTGACACCATGGCGCTGGCATGTGCCAATGTGCGTGGCGGCAATGGAGGCCGGCAAGCATGCCGCCACAGAGGTGCCAGCAGCGACCACCGTGGAGGAATGTTGGCAACTGGTGGAGATTTCCGAGAAAATGAAACGGCATTGCGTCATGCTGGAGAACTGTTGCTACGGGCGTCCTGAAATGATGATCTTCAACATGGTGAGACAAGGCCTGTTCGGAGAACTGGTCCATGCGCGGGCAGGTTACATGCACGAACTTCGTATGGATAGCGAGCTCATTTCGCCAGATGGCAGTGAAGTGCGATGGCGGTTGGATAACATGATCCACCACAACGGGAACATCTACCCGACACACGGGCTGGGACCGGTGGCGCAATGTATGGACATCGATCGTGGAGATCGATTTGACTACCTGGTGTCGATGAGCAGCAAATCGGCGGGGTTGAATGCCTTTTACGCCCAGCAGTTCGGGGACGATCACCCACTGGCCACACAGCAGTATGCGTTAGGCGACGTCAACTTCAGCTTGATCCGCACGGTGGGTGGAAAAACGATCACCTTGGGTCATGATACCCAGCTACCGCGACCCTACAGCCGCATGTCGATGGTTCAGGGTACCAAGGGCATTTATCAGGGGTACCCGGATCGAATTCATCTCGAGGGTCGGAGCCCCGCCCATGGATGGGAAAATTTGGAAGCTTACCAGCAGGAATATGACCATCCGTTGTGGCGGGAATTAGAAAAACGATCCGAAGGAAGCGGTCACGGCGGGATGGATTTCATGGAGCTCTATCGATTAGTCAAGGCCCTCCGCAGCGGGACCCCGACCGATTGGAACGTTTATGACGCTGCCTCCTGGAGCGTTATTTTTGAACTCAGCCAGCGGTCTGTCGCCAACAAAAGTCGCCCGGTCGATTTCCCCGACTTTACACGTGGCAAGTGGAAGACCAACCCGCCCCTGGGGATCGTAACTGCCTGAAAGAGTCGTTTAGTCGGTAAACGACTCCGAAATCCAGTTGCAATTGATCACTTTCTCGGCCAGGTCGAGGGGAACGTAAAAGTAGTGGTTTGAAGCTTCGAAGCCGATCCGCGAGTCGTTCTTGGCCAGCGTATAGAGCTCCCGGGCGTTGGAGATTTCATCAGCAAGGATGCGGCGGATTTGTGCTTGTTTCTCCTTGCGGGCATCGGGAGTGAGGTTGTCTGCGGCCAACGCGTCACGGGCGAGGACGAAGTCGACATGATTTGCGGCGCTGGCGAAGTGGAGTTGGCATGTCTTTGCCAGCCGCAGGTCGCCGCGCGCGGTTGCCCGCCGATCGGGGTTGGCCAGTTCGACGGCCCTCTCCATGGAGTCCAACCCCGGGGACCACCCGTCGGCAATTTTGCGGAACTGGTTGGCAAACACCTTGGGAGGATACGGGCCATGCCAACGGGGAAGGTCGTCGTAGGGCAAGCCGACCATCGTGGCCGAATAGCCAGTAGGTCGGGCGTAGAACAGGTTGGCTGGACCTGTCAAATGGGGGCTGAAGTAGAGAGTTTGCATGCCAAAGGGGTACTCGCGAAATGCCGTGCTGAAGGCGCTCCATGCCTGCCGGGCATGGGGTGCAGCTTGGGGGCTGTACCGCTCGGCGGCGATCTGGTTCAAGACAGAATCGATCGAGGCTCCCGGCTCTTCGGCAAACCGCTGCGCCACCTGAAGGTTGGGCGAGGGATATCCACCCAGCGACCAGCTAAGTAGCTGGCCATCGATCGATACCTCTGCCAGGTTGGCACAGTGTTCGGCAACAAGGTCCATTACCGGTACGAACGGTACGGCAGCCATTTCCCAGGTGTTGTTCATTTGCAACTTGGCAACCGTTTTCAGGCCTCTTTTTCGGGCGACCTCCCAGTGTCGCAGGGCTCGCGGACCCGGGCCGACTGCCGACATGGAATATTCCCCGACGTGCGTGTTGACACCACCCCGTGTGATGGGCTTGGACCATTCGCTTACAGACATTAACCAAACCGACTTGGGCAATTTTTCGATGAACTCTGACGCATCTCCGTCACCGTTCCAGCTCCAGTCCCAGGCAATAACGCGGGCGTCGGGGGCCGCAGCGTGTACTCCTTCGGCGATCGTTGCGTTGACTTCAGCGATAATCTCTGGCGCTGTGCGGTGGCGGCAGCGGGAGCAAGCAGCGTGATTTTCCAGGAAGGCACAATTGGTGGGATTCTCCGAAGCGGTGATCGTAAAGACTCCAGCCAGGTCGGGGACTTCGCCAAAGACGTGCGACAGCGCACCGGCCATCCACCGGCGGACGCGCGGATCGGACGTACACATCGTGACCAGGCCACGACTCGTGATGCCGGCCATGTCAGGCCGGTCCTGGAAAAACTCGGGGGGCATAGCCCGCGGCTCGTTCATGTAAAGATATATACCGATGCCATAACGTTTTGCCCGTTGGACAAGGCGGCGCAAGGTGGCCAGCCGGGTTTGGTGGTCTTCTCCAAACTCTGGAAAATGTTCTCCACCCGGCGCAAGCTGCCGCAGCACGACATGCAGCCAGACACCGTTCACGCCCACATCGGCCAGCCGGGCTAGCAGCCCTTCGGGAAAGGGATCTGCCTGATCATTCAGCAGCGGATCGCCAAAAGGTGCGAAATAAGAATAGATGAACCGCAAACCCCGTTTCATGCGTTCGGGGTCGGCTGGTTTGCGCACTTCGTCGGGGTCGATTTGCGTGAGCTCATCGACAAAATGGAACCGTGCTTCGCCGGGCTCTGTAAGCTGCTCTCCGAAATGCTGTTGTACGAGTTGTTTGATCTGGGCTGCCCGCCGGCTCGTTTCCTCGGCAGGTGGAATGTACCGCAGTGGTGCGCACTTCGGCTTGAGGCTGCCAAGCTTGATGAACAGAAAGTCGTCTTCATGCAGTGAGAAAGCAAGTTCCTCGGCCGACATATCCAACAGCTGCAGCAGTTGCTCGTAAGGCAGGAGGTGCCAGTTGCGGCGCAGGATCGTAATGTAGGCTCGCGTTGTGGTTGCGGGGGAAAGATGTTGTGACTCGGGGAGCCCCATTGATGTTGCGATGGCAACCACATTCTCAACAGGCGTATCGAGAACGTCGGCCAGGCGATTTGCCTCGACAAGCGACCAGTTCCTCCAGACGAAGGCATGGACTCGATCGGGAAAGTGCGGAAAGGAAAGCGCGGGGGGATGCGTTCCGACCGGTAAGACCGCCTCGGCGGCCAGCAGAGCGGAACTCGTAAGCATGCACGCGCTAGCGGCAATGGCCAGGATCATTTTAGACATCAGGTGTCCCCAGGTTGAGTTAGACGACAGGTTCAACAGCCGCGACCAGGAGTTTGACCGCACCCGTTCATTTTGCAGCAGATCCAGGAATTTTTCCACGTCGTCACCCGTATTATAACCGTGGACAGTAATTCGCAGGCGTCCCACATGGGACATCACGTGAACATGGGTTTCGCGCAATGTGCGGCGAATCCGTTCTGCGTCTGGATGGCAAAAGACCACAATTCCGGCAACCACATCTCACTCATCGGGAGTTATCAATTCCACAGGCAGTTTTTTGAGACCGTCGAGGCACGCACGTACCAGGGGGCGTGCGTGTGCATCGATCGCCAGAACACCAATCGATTGGATGTAGCGCAAAGCCACATTGACGGCGTAGACAGCCGGGTAGTTGGGCATACCAACTGTGAAACTGGCGGCCCCCGCAGCGAAATTACTTACACAAAGGCATGCGATGCTTTATGTCGCGGTTTGTTCCGAAGAGAGTGTCTGAGGCGTTTCCTGTTACGGCAGGTTAGTAGCGCTGCTTGCCCCTTGTTTTGTTGTGTCGAAAAACCTGTGCAACAACCAAGCAATGACATAGATCACTATCGCACTTAACACTCCGGTCAGAAAATCCTTTACCAGTACAACTGCAGCGGTGTAGAGCATCAGAAAAACATGAAATCCATTCATGGCAAGCACCGACTTGACTTCTTCCCACTTCACCATATTCAGTGCTACATAGGCTAAAATTCCCGCGATGCAGGCCATCGGCACAAGGTCAAGGTAGGCCGCCAGAAAGAACGCCATGGCCAGTTTTAACCAGCATTTTAAAATGCCTGCCAGTGGTGTTACCCCGCCTACTTTGATATTCGTTGCCGTGCGGGCTAGAGCGCCGGTGTGTGGAAATCCGTTGAACAGGGGGACAATCATGTTGACCATTCCCTGCCCGAACAATTCCTTGTTCGGGTTGTATGGCGTCCCTTGATTGTTAGCCAGACGATCTGCCATCCGTGAACAGAGCAACGACTCGATGGCAGCAATGAACACGATCGCTACGATATAGAACACGATATCGAATAGGATCGAGGCCGAGAATTCGGGCAGAATTGGGGGGGTAAATTGGAAGAAATCGTCGGTAGGGATAGGACCATATTTGTCTTGGGCGACTGTCAGATGCTGGCTTGCCAACACCCATTTGTTGATAGCAAATCCCGCGGCAATTGCGATTAACGGGCCGGGGATGAAGATGCTCAGTTTCAACAGGTACTTCGTAATCAAGAATGTGCCTACCGCCAGGAATAACGCATAGATATTGAACTCGTCGATGTGGTCCCAAAGGACCGTCAGCTTGGGGATCAGGCTGTACGGTAATTTGGTCTTGGTGCCCACGACGTCCCCCAGTTGGGTCAAGGCGATGGTAAGTGCGATGCCGATCGTGAAGCCCACCACGATCGAATGTGGTACTTTTGCGACAAATCGACCCAGGCGAAAAATACCCAGGCAGGCCAAGATGAGACCGGCACAAACCGAACAGAAGATGAGCACACCATAACCGAGCAGGTACTTCTCTTTCAGGATTTCTTCACCGTTACCCCCGAAGGTTACCATGATGCCGAAGATAATCGGAATGTACGCGGCGGTCGGTCCGTAAACCTGGTACTTGGAGCCACCAAATAAAGCCCCAATGAACCCGGCGAAGGCACCACCCACAATGCCGTGCACGGGATTCAGGCCGGAGGCGATCGCGAATCCCATGGCTAACGGAATCGCCACCATGGCCACAATCAGGCCAGAGGTAAAATCACGGAGGACAGCACTTTTCCATTGACCTCGCATGTCCTCGTAGCGGCCATCGAAAAAGGGATTGAAGAACAGTTTAAGTTGAGCCCACATGTATGATTCCTCTGATTCAGTGACTTCGAGATGTACCACATGCGCAGGCAGGGCGCCTGTGCTTGCGTTTATGGAATTTTGGGTTTGTTGAAATAGATTTCGCTGATTACCAAGGTGCTTTCCACAGCACGGTAACAATCCGTAACAGCGGAATTTTTTTTAGAAGGGACGCTGCCGCGGACCACAACCGCGACACGTTGAACTGCCGTTTGGGTTTTTACCGGTCCGATTGGGCCTCAGACGGTGCCGAGTACCCACCCTGAAACGGCTTGCGAGTCGCATGGTGTCTGCAGTGACAATCAGGCAGCAACTGTCCCCGCAACAGTGCTCGCTAACATCGCAGCGGTGCTAGAAGACCGTTGGCCATCCGGTGTCCCACAATGCGCGTAGAACCGGCATTCTGTTGGACTTTCTGCACTGAATTGGCCACATGACTCGCTGGGGGAATTCGATGGCTTAGGTGACGCCGCCGGCGGAATCGGTTGAATTCCGAAACGGCCGTGTACTCCTTGCCGTCTTCCTCAGCTAGCTCCGCGATTTCCCACAGAGTTGACTCGGCTAGTGAAAAAGCGGTGCACGGCAGCGCAAGAGCTAGCATCAAAAATGCGATTTGGCTCAGAACGTTTTGTGAACGACAGTACAGGTGCTGCATGACCTCTCCAAATCGAGTGCTAAGCGTTGTTGCTATTTACCGTACCGCTTAGCCAGAATTTAGCGCGCTAAATCTACACACTTTTTGGGAAGAGGTCAACCGTGGCCACAGCCGGTCGTCCTTAGGCGCCTCTGGTCCAAGGCCAGTAAGGTGTGGCCGTGTTCACGTGGGAGGAATGAAATGGCTCTTTTTTGAGTGCGGTCGGGGTGCACGCAAAACAAAGCCGGACGGTTCTTGTCCGCCCCGCCCCAGGACAACTCCTTCAGGTTCAGATCCCGAGTTGTGACCGCGACTGCCGTGCATGACCGGTCTGTGTCCGAATTCGCCAGCCCAAACACCGGGTGTTTCGTTGAGCAAGCCGCGCTGTTTCAGATCGCGTGGCAACCCGGCAATCGATGGATCGGCAGGTTCTTCAGCTTCAATAACCACTACAAGGACGTCAGCCGTTACAGCTCATTGTGCAGGACATCAAGGAATCTTTCCACGTCGTCACTCGTATTATAGCCGTGGATGGCGATCCGTAGTCGCCCCGCATGGGACATCACGTGAATGTTTTTTTCGTGCAAGGCGTGATGAATCCGCTCGGCGTCGGGATGGCGAAAGGCCATAATTCCGGCAACCGCATCGGGCTCATCGGGAGTGATTAATTCGACGGGGAGTTTTTTAAGACCATCGAGGCACGCACGTACCAGGGGGTATGCGTGCGCGTCGATCGCTGGCACGCCAATCGAGTGGATGTAGCGCAACGCCGCATTGATGGCATACACGGCCGGGTAGTTGGGCATGCCAACGGTAAAGCTGGCGGCCCCCGGCTTACTCACGGCGCGTTCGAACCGGTCGTTTTCGAAGGCGTTTTGCAGATGGAACCAACCTCCGGCCGGTACGGTCCA
>Ga0315336_1005920_pt1 | contig 12951 bp, 9 predicted proteins | sample ASW5metaG_FD_204512 | JGI IMG/M metagenome (GOLD analysis project Ga0315336, IMG submission 204512) | Ammonia-oxidizing marine archaeal communities from Monterey Bay, California, United States - ASW #5 | ecosystem: Environmental > Aquatic > Marine > Intertidal zone | place: USA: California...
TTGCGGATCAATTGGTTGATCGTCGGCATATTTTTCTCTTCCCTTGGCCATTACAGCGAAACAGTTTGCGCAAACAAAAATTAGCGGGCGCATGGAAGCGTCCGCTGTCAGGTGATCTTCGCCCACCTGAAAGGCTTGAATTCTTTTATCTTGGTAACGAGACCTCAGCCCCGAAAGGCCTTATCCCAGTTACGTTCCGTTTCCGCGTCTGAACCCAAAGGGCACACTACCGGCTCCGAAAGTGCGCGGAATATAGTGGAGGCCCCATGCAGCGTCAACAGCTAATAGGCGGTTTTTTTAACTCTTTTTTGCGCTGCAGCAATATGGCGCTGATTAGCGGTTGATATGACGTTGGGGACCTGCGGCATGAGCCGCGTCACGCCTCGTCGAACTGTCGTTCGCTCGAAAACGAAAATCCACATGAAAACAGATTTAATTCAATATTTTCAATATGTTATGAAAATTACTGAACTGTCGCTCTGGATTCCTTCCGTCTTGTTGTACTGGCCGGGCATGATGCGGATATGAAAAAAAACGGGGCCTCCTGTCGGAAGCCCCGTTTCTTTTTGTTTTACACCTGGATGTGATCAGGCGGCTGTGGTGCCCTCGCCGGCTTCTTCGGCGGCGAGTTCGGCATCCAGTACCAGACCTTCTTCCTCGGCGATCTTGGCCATGGCCTGATCGATTTCGAGGTCCCGCTCCGAGGCGATTGCCTTGGCGCGGTTGACGGCTGCACCGGTACCGGCCGGAATAAGACGACCAACAATGACGTTTTCTTTCAGGCCGACGAGATTGTCGACACGACCGGAGACCGAAGCCTCGGTGAGAACGCGCGTGGTTTCCTGGAACGAAGCCGCCGAGATAAAGGACGACGTCTGCAGGCTGGCTTTGGTGATGCCCTGAAGCACCGCCTCGCCGACCGCCAGTTTGCCGCCTTCGGCCTTGGCCCGGATGTTGGCTTCCTCGAATTCCTCGCGGTTGACCTGTTCGCCCAGCAACAATGTGCTTTCGCCCGGATCGACCACTTCGATTTTCTGAAGCATCTGGCGGGTGATCACCTCGATGTGCTTGTCATTGATACGCACACCCTGGAGGCGGTAGACCTCCTGGATTTCGCGAACCAGATAGGCTGCCAGGGCCTCGACACCCATCACGCGCAGGATATCGTGCGGCACCGGATTGCCGTCCAGCAAGGGCTCGCCCTTGTCGACCCATTCGCCTTCGCCAACACTGATGTGCTTGCCCTTGGGAATGAGGTACTCGAAGGGATCCAGCGATTCATCATCGGGATGCAGGATCAAACGACGCTTGGCTTTGTAATCCTTGCCGAATTCGATACGGCCCGGCACGTCGGCGATAATCGCGTGTTCTTTCGGCAGGCGGGCTTCGAAAAGCTCGGCCACACGCGGCAGACCACCGGTGATATCACGCGTTTTGGACGATTCGCGCGGGATACGGGCCAGAACGTCACCAGCATGAACTTCGCCGCCGTCCTCGACACTGAGAATGGCGTCGACCGACATGAAGTAACGGGCTTCCAGACCATTCGGCAGGTTGACGACTTCGCCTTTTTTGTCACGCAGTGTGATGCGCGGACGAAGCTCGGCACCCTTGGGCTGCTGACGCCAGTCGATCACCACCTTGTTCGAAATACCGGTGGCTTCATCGGTAACTTCCGACAGGGCGACACCATCGACGAGATCGCGATAGCTGGCGAAACCGTCGATTTCCGAAATGATCGGAATGGTGAACGGATCCCAAACCGCGAGGCGCTCACCCTTCTTGATTTCGTCACCGTCATCAACACTGAGCCAGGCACCGTACGAAAGTTTGTGACGGGCGCGTTCACGTCCGGTCGCGTCCGTGACGACGACTTCGGTGTTACGGCCCATGACAACCAGACGTCCCTTCGAATCTTTAACCGCATTGCGGTTTTCGATGGAGACGACACCGTCATAGTTCGATTCAACACTCGACGTATCAGCCAGCTGGGCCGTACCACCGATGTGGAACGTCCGCATGGTGAGCTGCGTACCAGGTTCACCAATTGACTGGGCCGCGATAACGCCGACGGCTTCACCCATGTTGACCTTGGTGCCGCGGGCGAGATCGCGCCCGTAACACACGCCACAGGTACCGCCCTTGGTTTCACAGGTCAGAACCGAACGAAGCTGAACCTTGTCGACACCGGCTTGTTCGATGCGATCAACGACTTCTTCTTCAATCAGTTCACCAGCCTTGACCAGTACTTCACCGCTCAGCGGATCAACAATGGGCTCGGCAGCGGAGCGACCGAGAATACGTTCGGACAACGGCACGACAACTTCGCCGCCTTCCATGACCGGTTCAATCGTCAGGCCTTCCTTGGAGCCGCAATCCTGTTCGACGATGACACAATCCTGCGCCACATCGACCAGACGGCGTGTCAGGTAACCCGAGTTCGCCGTCTTCAACGCCGTATCCGCCAGACCCTTACGGGCACCGTGGGTGGAGTTGAAGTATTCGAGCACCGTCAAACCTTCCTTGAAGTTCGAGATAATCGGCGTCTCAATGATTTCGCCTGAAGGCTTGGCCATCAAGCCACGCATACCGGCAAGCTGCTTCATCTGGGCCGCAGAACCACGGGCGCCGGAATCAGCCATCATGAAGATCGAGTTGAGGGTCGGCTGACCTTCTTCGTCGAGATCCTTGCCATCGAGATTTTCGATGCGCTTCATCATTTCGTCAGCGACCTTCTCGGTGCACTGCGCCCAGGCATCAACAACCTTGTTGTATTTCTCGCCCTGGGTAATAAGGCCATCGGTGTACTGCTGTTCGTATTCCTTGACCAGGCCCTGGGTATCGCCGACCAGTTTGTCCTTGGTATCCGGAATAACCATGTCGTCCTTGCCAAACGAAATGCCGGCGCGACAGGCGTGTTCGAAACCCATGCCCATCATGCGATCAGCGAAGATAACAGTCTCTTTCTGGCCACAGTGACGGTAAACGACGTCGATGACTTCGGAGATTTCTTTCTTCTTGAGCTGACGGTTGATGAAATCGAACGGCACGTTGACGCTGCGCGGCAGAATTTCCGACAACAGCATACGACCCGCTGTCGTCTCCACGCGCGAGGTGACCCGGTTGCCTTCTTCATCGACCGTGTGATAGCGGGCAAAGATCTTGCTCTGCACCGTAACCGAGCCAGCGTCCAGCGCTTGCTGGATTTCACTGACATCACCAAAGACCATGCCGTTACCCGGCGCCATTTCATTGAGCGTGGTCATGTAATAAAGACCAAGGACGATATCCTGTGACGGCACAATAATCGGCTTGCCGTTGGCCGGGCTGAGGATGTTGTTTGTCGACATCATCAGAACACGGGCTTCAAGCTGGGCTTCGAGACTAAGCGGCACGTGAACCGCCATCTGATCGCCGTCAAAGTCAGCATTGAAAGCGGCACAAACCAGCGGGTGAAGCTGGATCGCCTTGCCCTCGATCAGGACAGGTTCGAAAGCCTGAATACCGAGGCGGTGAAGCGTCGGCGCGCGGTTCAGCAGAACCGGATGTTCACGGATAACCTCTTCGAGGATATCCCAGACTTCCGGGCGTTCCTTTTCAACCAGCTTCTTGGCCATCTTGATCGTCGCGGCCATGCCACGCAGCTCAAGCTTGGAGTAAATGAACGGCTTGAAGAGTTCGAGCGCCATCTTCTTCGGCAATCCACACTGATGCAGCATCAGTTCAGGACCAACAACGATGACCGAACGGCCGGAGTAATCGACGCGCTTGCCGAGCAGATTCTGACGGAAGCGACCCTGCTTGCCCTTGAGCATGTCAGAGAGTGATTTGAGCGGGCGCTTGTTGGCACCGGTGATGACACGACCACGACGGCCATTGTCAAACAGGGCATCAACAGATTCCTGCAGCATACGCTTTTCGTTGCGCACGATAATGTCCGGTGCGCGCAGTTCGATCAGGCGCTTCAATCGGTTGTTCCGGTTGATCACACGACGATAGAGATCATTCAGATCTGACGTCGCAAAGCGACCACCGTCGAGCGGCACCAACGGACGCAGATCCGGAGGAATGACCGGCACGATGGTCAGGATCATCCATTCCGGACGGTTACCTGATTCGAGGAAGGCATCAATCAGTTTGAGACGCTTGACCAGCTTCTTGGGTTTGAGCGCCGAGGTTGTTTCGGCAAGCTCGACCCGGACGTTTTCGCGTTCGGTCTGCAGGTCAACTTCGGCCAGCAGTTTGCGGATCGCTTCGGCGCCGATACCGGCATCGAACGCGTCTTCGCCAAACTCGTCCTGGGCCTGCATGTACTGATCTTCAGTCAGCAGCTGATATTTTTTCAGCGGCGAGATCATCGGATCAACGACAATGAAGTTCTCGAAGTAAAGCACGCGTTCGAGATCTTTCAACGTCATGTCCAGCAACAAACCAATGCGGCTCGGCAAGGACTTGAGGAACCAGATGTGCGCGACCGGCGAGGCAAGATCAATGTGGCCCATGCGTTCGCGACGCACGTTGGACAGCGTGACTTCAACGCCACATTTCTCGCAGGTAATGCCGCGATACTTCATGCGTTTGTATTTACCGCACAGGCACTCGTAATCCTTGATCGGGCCAAAGATACGGGCACAGAACAAGCCGTCACGTTCGGGCTTGAAGGTACGGTAGTTGATTGTTTCCGGCTTCTTGATTTCGCCGAAAGACCAGGAACGAATACGCTCCGGGCTGGCGATTGAAATCTTGATCTGATCAAAGCTCTGTGTAGAACCGATCTGGCCGAAGACTTTCATCAACTCATTCATGGACATTAACTCCTTAAAGACTGCATTCCGGCCGGATCAGAATGATCCAGCCGGGTACATTTGCCTTAATAGTTCTGCTGTGACAGATCGACGTTGAGACCAAGAGCCTTGAGCTCCTTGACCAGCACGTTGAAAGATTCCGGAATACCGGCTTCAAAGGTATCGTCGCCGCGGACAATGGCTTCGTAAACCTTGGTCCGGCCCGCCACGTCATCCGACTTGACCGTCAGCATTTCCTGCAGCGTGTAAGCCGCACCGTATGCCTGCAATGCCCAGACTTCCATTTCACCGAAGCGCTGGCCACCGAACTGCGCCTTGCCACCCAGCGGCTGCTGTGTAACCAGGCTGTACGGGCCAATTGAACGGGCATGGATCTTGTCATCGACCAGGTGATGCAGTTTGAGCATATAGATGTAGCCCACTGTCACCTTACGATCGAAGACTTCGCCTGTGCGGCCATCGATCAGGGTCATCTGACCTGATGAATCAAGACCGGCCTGCTCCAGCATACTGACGATATCGGCTTCATGTGCACCATCGAACACCGGCGTCGCGATCGGCACACCGGGCCGGAGGTTTTCACCGAGTTCGACAAGCTGTGTGTCATCCATATCGAGGATGGCTTCGTCGTACTGGCTCTTCTTGTAGAGGCCCTTGTAAAGCTTGCGCAGTTCCTCGGCCTTGCCACCACGTCGCACCGTGTCGACGGCGTCGCCGATCTGGCGACCCAGTCCGGCACAGGCCCAACCGAGATGGGTTTCGAGAATCTGCCCGACATTCATCCGCGACGGCACGCCCAACGGATTGAGCACAACATCGACCGGCTGACCATCCTCGAGATACGGCATGTCTTCGACCGGCACGATTTTCGAGATCACGCCCTTGTTGCCATGACGACCGGCCATTTTGTCACCCGGCTGAAGCTTGCGCTTCACGGCAACGAAGACCTTGACCATCTTCATCACGCCCGGCGGCAATTCATCACCGCGCTGCAATTTGTCGACCTTGTTGTCGAAGCGTGCATCGAGGCTGCCCTTGGCTTCGTCGAACTGCTTCTTGAGCTGTTCGATGTCGTCCATGACCTTGGCTTCCTTGATACCGATCTGCCACCACTGGCCACGGCTCAATTCATCGAGCTGGGCTTCGGTGATCTTGCCACCGGTCTGCATGTCCTTGGGACCGCTGACGGCGACACGATTGATCAGCATAACCTTGAGGCGGTCATAGCTTGAACGTTCAAGAATTTCGAGCTCATCGTCACGATCCTTGGCGAGACGTTCGATTTCCTCATGCTCAATTGCCAGGGCGCGTTCGTCTTTCTCCACGCCATGGCGCGAGAACACACGGACTTCGACGACCGTACCGGCAACACCCGGCGGCAGTTTCAGTGACGTGTCACGGACATCCGAGGCTTTTTCACCAAAGATGGCACGCAGGAGTTTTTCTTCCGGCGTCATCGGTGACTCGCCCTTCGGCGTGATCTTGCCAACCAGGATATCGCCCGGATTAATCTCGGCACCGATATAAACGATACCGGCCTCATCGAGATTTTTCAGAGCTTCTTCACCAACGTTCGGAATGTCGCGAGTGATTTCTTCCTGACCCAGTTTGGTATCACGCGCCATGACTTCGAATTCCTCGATATGGATCGAGGTAAAGACGTCGTCACGCACAATGCGTTCGGAGATCAGAATGGAATCTTCAAAGTTGTAACCACCCCACGGCATGAAGGCGACGAGGATGTTGCGACCCAGCGCCAGTTCACCAAGATCGGTCGACGGGCCATCAGCAATGATGTCGCCGGCCAGAACCTGATCACCAACCTTGACCAGCGGACGCTGGTTAATGCAGGTGTTCTGGTTTGAACGCTGGAACTTGAGAAGATTGTAAATATCGACACCGGACTGTGAGGCATCTGATTTGTCAGTTGCACGAACCACGATACGTTTGGCATCGATCTGCTCGATCACGCCGGTTCGGCGGGCAACCGTTGCCACACCTGAATCACGGGCCACAACGGCTTCCATGCCGGTACCAACCAGCGGCGCTTCGGCCCTGATCAGCGGCACAGCCTGACGCTGCATGTTCGATCCCATCAGGGCACGGTTGGCATCATCGTTTTCAAGGAACGGAATGAGCGCTGCGGCAACCGAAACCAGCTGCTTGGGCGACACGTCCATGTAATCGATCGATTCCGGCATTGTCATGACGAAGTCGCCGGCCTTGCGGCAACTGATCAGGTCGTCAACAAACTTGTTCTTGCCGTCCAGTTCAGCGTTCGCCTGGGCAATGGTGTACTTGCCTTCTTCCATGGCGGAAAGATAGGACACATCATCCGTGACCTTGCCATTTTCAACGCGACGATACGGGCTTTCGATGAAGCCGTACTTGTTGACACGGGCATAGGTCGCGAGGCTGTTGATCAGACCAATATTCGGGCCTTCCGGCGTTTCAATCGGGCAGATACGACCGTAATGGGTTGGATGCACATCACGCACTTCAAAGCCGGCACGTTCACGTGTCAGACCACCCGGGCCCAGGGCTGAAAGGCGGCGTTTGTGCGTAATCTCGCTCAGCGGATTGGTTTGATCCATAAACTGGCTGAGCTGGCTTGAGCCAAAGAACTCACGCACAGCGGCGGCTGCCGGTTTGGCATTGATCAAATCGTGCGGCATAACCGTATCGATTTCGACCGAGCTCATGCGCTCGCGGATGGCACGCTCCATGCGCAGCAGACCGATGCGGTACTGGTTTTCCATCAGCTCGCCGACCGAACGAACACGACGGTTGCCAAGGTGATCGATGTCATCGATTTCACCGCGACCATCTTTCAGGCCAACCAGTGTCTTGATCACCGCCAGAATGTCTTCGCGGCGCAAGGTGCGAACTGTATCTTCCGCGTCGAGGTTCAGACGGGCATTCATTTTCACCCGGCCAACTGCCGAAAGATCATAGCGTTCAGCGTCAAAGAACAGGCTCTGGAACAGCGCTTCGGCAGTCTCCGGTGTCGGCGGCTCACCCGGGCGCATCACACGATAAATCTCGATCAGCGCCTTATCGCGACCGTCGCTCTTGTCGACCGACAGGGTGTTACGAATATGGGCACCAACTGTCATGCTGTCGATGTCGAGTGTCTCGACTTCGGTAAGTCCGGACTCGAGCAGGATCGCGACCAGATCTTCCGTCAACTCATCACCGGCTTCGACAAAAATCTCGCCGGTGTCTTCGTTGATGATATCGGTAGCGACAAAGCAACCATACAGGCTTTCGGTCGGAACCAGAATGTCCTTCAGGCCCTTCTCGACCAGCTGACGTGCAGCCCGCGGGGTCAGTTTCGTGCCGGCTTCGGCAACGACTTTACCATTGGCACCGTTGATCAGATCCGAGGTCAGTTTGACGCCGCGCATACGATCGGCATGGAACGGCGTTTTCCAGCCGTCACGCTTCTTGTTGTAGGCGTAGGTTACATTGTCATAGAACTCGTTGAGGATATCTTCGGAAGTAAATCCAAGGGCATACATCAATGTCGTGACCGGCAGTTTGCGGCGACGATCGATGCGGACATGTACAATGTCCTTGGCATCAAATTCAAAATCGAGCCAGCTGCCACGGTAGGGAATGATGCGGGCGGCAAACAGGAATTTGCCCGATGAATGGGTCTTGCCACGGTCGTGATCAAAGAAAACGCCGGGCGAGCGATGCATCTGGCTGACGATCACACGCTCGGTGCCATTGACGACAAAGGTACCGTTGTTCGTCATCAGCGGCATATCGCCCATGTAGACGTCCTGCTCCTTGATATCGAGCACGGATTTGGCATCGGTATCGGGATCGACTTCAAACACGATCAGACGCAGCGTCGCCTTCAGGGGCGCCGAATAGGTCATGCCACGCAGCTGGCATTCCTCAACATCATATTTCGGTTCTTCAAGATCAAACTTGACGAACTCCAGCGACGCCGTCTCGGAGAAATCGCCGATCGGATACACTGATTTGAAAACAGCTTGCAAGCCGGTATCTGTCCGGTCCTGGTGTTCGACACCGGTTTGCAGAAAAGTCTCATAGGAAATTTTCTGCACTTCGATGAGATTGGGCATCGAAGCGACAGTGGGAATACGTCCAAAGTCTTTGCGAACTCTTTTGCGGCCCGTAAAGGAAAGTGCCATGCTCGTTCCTCGTCCTGCGTTTTCCGACAGCGCACTCACAACAAAGTGCCGGATAATAATCGGCACCCTGCGGGTCGCTGCCTGGACAACGTAAGTGCGACACCGAACAGTTCGGCATCGCGGTCAGTAACCAAATTTGTGAAGCCGGGATCGCGTATCCCCTCAACACCGGGCGGCCACCTCGCCCTTGAAATTCTTTGCCTGATCTTCTTTCAGGCTCTTCCGTCACCGGAAGCAAGTCTGGTGCGGGACGACACGAATGCCGACCCGCACCAAATCGCAAAAAAAGCGATTACTTGAGTTCGACGGTCGCGCCGACGGCTTCAAGCTGCTCTTTGATCTTTGCGGCTTCGTCTTTGTCCGCGCCTTCCTTGACGGATTGCGGCGCACCTTCGACGAGGTCTTTGGCTTCCTTGAGGCCCAGGCCAGTGATGGCACGGACTTCTTTAATGACGTTGATTTTCTTTTCGCCGACGGCGGTCAGAACAACATCAAAGTCGGTTTTTTCTTCAGCAGCTTCGCCACCACCAGCACCAGGTGCTGCGGCAACAGCCACAGGAGCGGCAGCCGAGACGCCCCATTTTTCTTCAAGAAGCTTGGACAGGTCCGCAGCTTCCATAACAGTCAACGAAGACAATTCTTCGGCAATTTTTTCTAGATCAGCCATTATTCTCTCATTTCTTTCGGTTTGAGGCGGGACACGAAACCGTTCCCGCTGATGTGGTCGTCGGTTTCGGCCTTACGCCGCTTCGTCCTTGCTTGAATACGCGCCCATGACCCGTGCCAATTGCCCCGCCGGAGCCTGCAAAACGCCTGCAACCTTGGTTGCAGGTGCCTGAAGCAGGCCGACGATCTTGCCGCGCAGCTCGTCAAGTGACGGCAACGAGGCAAGGGCTTTGACACCATTTTGGTCCAGGAGGTTCTCACCCATGGCACCACCAATCACAACGAGCTTTTCGTTCTTCTTGGCAAAATTGATGGCCACTTTAGCGGCAGCTACGACATCCTCTGAATAGGCGATCGCAGTCGGTCCGGTAAACATGTCCGCCAGTTGTGCATAAGGCGTATCAGCAAGTGCAAAGCGAACGAGCCGATTTTTGGTTACCTTGAAGTTGGCACCCGCATCACGCATCTGGCCGCGAAGATCATTGATCTCCTGCACGGTCAAACCGCTGTAGTGGGTAACAACAACTGTACCCGCGTCCGAAAACACGGCGTTCATTTCAGTAACCAGCTCTCTCTTCTGCGCTTGGTCCACTTCTGGTCTCCGACAGTTCGGCAAAACAAGGGCGTGCCCTTATGTTGCCGGGTTGCATAAGAGCAAATGCGACATTGCATCTGCCCAACACCCCTGTCCCAGAGGCTCAAACCGAACAGGCATTACACCAAATTCCGGTTGCTCCCCCGTCTATGCAGGCGATCTACCATTACGCCGCCCGATCATTTTCATGTTCGGGTGAGGCACCTGCAGTCTCGGACAAGGCGGAAGTCCGGATAAATCCGAACCCCCTGATCACCGCCACCCGAAGGAGGCGGCAAATTCCTCAAATAACGCTTTACTCTGCGCCCAACGCCGCGAGATCCAGGGACACACCTGCGCCCATCGTGGAACTCACGGAAACACCTTTGATAAATGTACCCTTGGAACCGGTCGGTCTGGCTTTCGCCACAGCGGTAAAGAACGCCATGAAGTTTTCCAGAATGGCTTCTTCCGAGAAGCTCGCCTTGCCGATACCGGCGTGAATGATGCCGGCTTTCTCGACACGGAACTCGACCTGGCCACCCTTGGCAGCTTTCACTGCCGCAGCAACATCAGCCGTCACAGTGCCAAGCTTGGGGTTCGGCATCAGACCGCGCGGGCCCAGTACTTTACCAAGGCGACCAACAACGGCCATCATGTCCGGCGTGGCGATGCAACGATCAAAGTCCATCATGCCGCCCTGAATTTCCGCAGCCAGTTCGTCGTCACCGACAAAATCAGCACCGGCTTCGCGGGCCTCATCAGCTTTCGCATCCTTGGCGAACACCAGCACGCGAACGTTTTTGCCTGTACCGTTGGGTAACTGCACAATACCGCGAACCATTTGATCAGCGTGACGCGGATCAACACCGAGGTTCATGGCAATTTCGATAGTTTCATCGAATTTCGCCGTGGCATTGCTTTTCACGAGTTTGACGGCATCGTCTGCAGTCTGATCGACAGTGCGATCAATATTCTCGCGAATTGCCTTGGTACGTTTTCCAGTTTTTGCCATGTTCCTAACCCCTGACTTCCAGGCCCATCGAACGCGCGGAGCCTTTAATCATTTCTGCTGCGGCATCAAGATCGAAGGCGTTCAGATCCTTCATCTTCTGCTCGGCGATATCACGGCACTGGGCCATCGTGACATGGCCGGCGACGTCGCGGCCCGGGTGCGTCGCACCCTTGTTTATTCTGGCGGCTTTCTTCAGGAAGAAGGACGCCGGCGGGGTTTTGGTCTCGAACGTGAAAGACTTGTCAACGTAGACGGTGATAACCGTCGGGATCGGCATGCCCTGCTCGCCACCCTGGGTGGCCGCATTAAAGGCCTTGCAGAATTCCATAATATTGACGCCACGCTGACCGAGCGCAGGCCCGATTGGCGGTGACGGGTTGGCCTGACCAGCTGGCACTTGCAGCTTGATATAGCCGTCGATCTTTTTTGCCATCTTCTATCCCTTTATCAATTCGGCTTGCCGGAGTATCCGGGTTTGCCAGGGGTGCGTGGTACGGCTATGGCGAGCCTTCCACACGATACATACGACCCGTCAGGGGCCGTAATTCGTTAAACTTTTTCGACCTGCGAATATTCCAGCTCGACCGGGGTGGCCCGGCCAAAAATGGAAACCGCAACTTTCAATCGCGCGCGTTCCTCGTCGATATCCTCGACATGTCCGTTGAACGAAACGAACGGTCCGTCGGTGACGCGAACCTGCTCGCCGATTTCGAAGGTGACCGAAGGTTTCGGACGATCAATGCCTTCCTGAACCTGGCGCAGGATGCGGTCGGCTTCCTTGTTGGTGATCGGCGACGGCTTGCCACCGGTGCCAAGAAAGCCCGTAACTTTCGGCGTCTCCTTGACCAGGTGATACGATTCGTCCGTCATTTCCATCTTGGCCAGTACATAGCCCGGGAAAAACTTCCGTTCCGAACTCACCTTGGTACCGCGGCGCACTTCGACAACTTCTTCGGTCGGAACCAGGACTTCCTCAAACAGGTCATCCATGTCGAGGTTTGCAGCCTGCTCCTTGATCGACAAGGCGACCTTTTTCTCAAAACCTGAATAGGCGTGAACGATGTACCAACGCATTGCCATCGCTTTAACCTCCCAGACCCAAAAGGAACTTGACGCCGAATGACAGCACCTGATCGACCAGCAAAAAGAAGATCGCTGCGATCACAACCATGATGAACACCATGATCGTCGTCACACCGGTTTCCTTGCGCGTCGGCCAAGTCACTTTCGCCGTTTCCTGGCGGACTTGTCGAATGAACTCACCTGGGCTGGTTTTGGCCATTGATCCTGTCAATTCTCGTCAACTCTTCTTTACAAGGCGTCGCTTTAACAAGCCTGATTTTCATCAGGCGAAGTCGCTGGCAGGAGTGGCAGGGCTTGAACCCGCAACCCCCGGTTTTGGAGACCGGTGCTCTACCAGTTGAGCTACACTCCTACAGCGTTCCCGCCTTACAAATGATCCCCGATTGGACCCTGCCTTTCGACGACTAAAGCGCGGAACAGCTGAAGCCTTCCGCGCCCGTCTATCGTCCAGCTCCGGTTTTCCAGGCCGCTCCCAAAAGGAACAACCCGGAATACCGAATACTAATTACCGAACGTCTTACTCGATGATACCGGCAACAACGCCGGCGCCGACGGTGCGGCCACCTTCACGAATGGCGAAACGCAGACCCTCGTCCATGGCGATCGGGGCAATAAGCTCGACCTCCATCGCGATGTTGTCGC
>Ga0315336_1005921_pt1 | contig 12951 bp, 14 predicted proteins | sample ASW5metaG_FD_204512 | JGI IMG/M metagenome (GOLD analysis project Ga0315336, IMG submission 204512) | Ammonia-oxidizing marine archaeal communities from Monterey Bay, California, United States - ASW #5 | ecosystem: Environmental > Aquatic > Marine > Intertidal zone | place: USA: California...
AACGAACTTTGAAAAAACATGAAGACAAATTAAAGATAGTAGCGATGCATCATCATTTAATCGGCATTCCTGATACTGGTTCTGACAGGTTGACTGTGATTGATGCGGGAGATGTACTACGAACTATCCTAGACTCTAACGTAAGCTTGGTTCTATGTGGTCATAAACACAGACCATGGATCTGGGATTTTAATACATTGTCTATTGCAAATGCTGGCAGTGCTTCATCAGAAAGGGTTCGTGGATTCTTTGAAAACTCGTATAATATAGTAAATATTGAAAATGGTACTTTTCGTGTTGACCTAAAAATTGTAGGCGGCAAAAGGATGCAGTTACGAGATATTGTAAAAAATTATACACAGTTAACAGACTGAATATAGATTACTAAAATTTTACAATTAAATTTTTATTGTAAAATAATTGAGTATATCTATAATTTCTAACACGATCACGTTATACTAATTAACTGAATTCATTTAGCAACAAATATGCGGGGATCGCCTAGCCCGGTAGGGCGTGGGATTGCTAATTCCATGTTCGCAAGAACACGGGGGTTCAAATCCCTCTCCCCGCGCTTTTTTGATTAAATTTAAAAGTATGATGATACCAATTTTATTATTGGCACGAAGAAAAACACAAAAAATTATCAGGAGTGGTCCAAAAAATGCAACCACTGGCATGTGTCCAGAATGTAAAACTATAGGTCGTATTTTTATTATTGGTCAGGTTGGCCAAGAGCGAGCAAAGTGTCAAAAATGCAATAAAGAGTTTGAGCTATAGATATTACTGCTAATCCACCCATAACTTTTTAAGGTCTTTTCATTTTTTTAAAAACAGTATGTCATCAGAAGAATCTGAAACCGTTTATGATAGAATTGCTAAACTTGAAGATGAAGTAGCTGCATTAAGAAGCGAAATTGATTTTCTAAAACATGCGTTACGAAACGAACTAGCACGCCATGAAGTCAAAATGGCAAGGAAAGGCACTGAAATATCTTCAATTATAGATTAGACTTTTCTCTAACACTTTTAATTAATTCTAGAATGAAATCTGCATCATCCGCTTCCGGCTCTAATTCCAGATATTTATTAAGTAAAGGCAGTGCATTACCATAACGCAAGAGTCGTTCTTCTAAAATACCTTTATCTCTGATTTCCTCAGAAGATTCTGGCTGCATCCCTAAAATCATATCTGTACATCTAACAGCATTGTCATATGCATACGATTGTGTGTATGCATTTTTCAGATTTCTTAGTAACCTAGTCAAAAGTTTTTCTGTTGTTGCCTCGTTTAGATATTCCGGAACAAATTCAACATCTTCTCCAAAATTTTTATTCAGAATTTCCTCCAAATCCTCAATTGTAAGCAGCCTTCCACGATAAAACGGATCCAAAATCATCTCTTTTTTGTATTTTACAATTACATGTCCAGGGAATCCTACAATCTGAAGATCAAGTCCTATATGCTTAGCAACTTCTGAGTATAATATAGAGAGAGTGATTGGAATGCCAGTTTTTTTGTCAAGGATTATGTTAAGAAAACTGTTTCCTGGATCATAATAATCCTCTTCAGCACCATGAAAACCAAGTTCATCAAAAAAGTACTCATTAAGCATGGAGATAAGATATGTCGGATTTTTAACTTCGCCTAGTTTTATCTTAAGGGAATTACCCATTTCATTTATTTTTTCAATGTATTTTGATATATTCAGTTCAGGATATTCTAGAATTTGTGCCATCTTTAGACACTTTTCAATCAAATTATAATTTGGATTTTTCGAAAAAGATACCCATTCAGAAACAAACGGATCAAATTTTTCTGTAGACAACTAATTTCGTATTATTTGATTCTATTTAGATATAATTGTGGATCTTTTAACTCTCTTGTGTTAGGAGGAGTTGAGATCAGTTTCACAAATGTATCCTTACCATGCACATCAAATACATGTCTGGTAAATTCTTTACCTATGCTCTTTTTTACACTATAGTCAGAGTAATTAGTACCCACAAATGTTGTAAGATAATTTTGGAAATCAACATCATCTTTCAGTATTTGTTGTACCACAAATTCTGCCATTCCTTCCATAGTAGTGAATACTGCATGCTGAGCCTGAATTGGTTTGAGCCATTTTTTATAAATTTCTTCTAGTGATGGGATAAGCTCTGAGATCTTGGGGTCAATTTCAACGTGGGTGTATGTCATGACATCTGGTCCCATAACATTAGTGATAAAATTATCAGGGTTCAGCATGAAAAACAGGTTTGCTTTCTTGGCAATCTCAAATTCATCTGGCACAAGTTGTAGTTGTAAGTATTCAGTTAGTTGAGTGACAGTTTTCTCATCCAACGCTAAAACGGTTTTAGCCAATTCTTCATTTATTGTATTAACTTGTATCACAGCCTGAATATTCAATCTGTGAAGATTATTTTGTATGGAATGAACAATCTCCTCGAGAATTGTCATCTTCATAGCTCCAAAATAACCAGATTTTACCGATTCTGCGTTAGATTCGTATGGTGAACCCTGCTTATAGAGAATTATTCTTGGGTAATCATCCAAAATGAATCTGTTAAGATAGATCTTTGAATCAAGGTAGTCGCCGTATGTAGTTGATATCTTTGAGATGTATGATTTTACATAAGTCGAGTAAACCAAGAATTTTGCTGTATCTTCCTTAATTAATTCAGCAATTATTTTGAGATCATTTTTTGCGACAGCGTCAAATAATTTATCCACATATTCTCGTCCATTCTTTGTGAACACTTTTCTTCCTTTTAGCCTCTTAAATTCATCAAGTTTCAGATATTCAATAGATAGTTCCTTGGAAACTTCCAATCCCATGTATTCATTTACTCTTTGAACTAAATCTGCAAACAAGTTTTGTGAAACATGTTCAATACCATCAAATTCTATAGTAAAGCTTCTATCCTCTTTAATTTTTTTTGCAAGTTCTGCTATTACTTTTTCCTCATCAATTTCAACCGAAAGTTGACCCATTAATGCTTCAGCAAATTCATCAAACTCTGACATGTGCACTCGATCGACAGAAAACTCAATTTAACATTATCTGTAATGCCGGGGGTGGGTTTCGAACCCACGACCTCCAGATTATGAGTATTGCCCTTCTTTGGAGAGGCTGGCACTCTAGGCCAGGCTGAGCTACCCCGGCATAATTACGCCTGAATTTCTTATGCAATTAAATGATTTGTTCAAAAATATATTCTTGTGCGTTATAAGAAAATTAATGAATCTTGACGAAAAGGATAAGCAGATACAGAAGAAGATTGATTGGATTGCAAGTCAGATTAGAGAGACAAAATTTGAACTTCACAGACAACATCAAGAACTTGAGGACGCTCTTAAAGAGCAAGAGGAATTACGAAAACAAAAAGTGAAAACAAAAGAGTAACTCTAGTATTCCTTCGAAATTTCATTCCATTTTGAGTTGATACTTTTTACCCATAGAAATTTTTTCTGTAAAGCAGAAGTGTAAAGTTTTTCCCAATCTGCATCAACCTCGTCAGTCCACGTTTTGAATATTCTCGGATCAATATAGTTTCGAAGTGATGTTCCAAGATTATAGTCTCTTGTTTTTTCTGAGAGACTTACTTGGAGCTCTAACTTTTCAATTCTTTCAGCATGTTTTACCTTTCGATTTTTTATTGTGGTTTTTATTTTTTTGATTCTTTCCCTTTGCATTTCTTTCTGTTTCTCAGTTTTTGTGATCTTTGATTGTGCTTTTTTTAATAGATCCTCAGATTTTTCCCACGGCTTAGATCTTTCTACATTTTTCAATGTGTCTCTCTTTTTTTGTAATGACACCTCAAAGTTTTTTGGAATGGTTCTTTTATGATTACACATGATAGCTGCGTCTAGATTTGCTAATTTCGCACGAAATAATTTTTGCATTTTTGATTCAGATGTAATATTCTCATACTCACGGAGGTATTTTGTAACAACACTTGAGGCTAGATATGTTCTAAAGACCTTCGCAGAAAGACCCTTGACTATAGTTGAGTAATAGGCATTAACATGCCTAGACGTAATACCATCAAAAACCTCCTCACTTTCTTTTTTATTTGATACAAATTCCTTCAGATTATCATAAAACTGCTTATCTTGTCCCTCTGCAGGTATTGTTTCCTTCCATCTCACACTATCCTTACCAAGAAAATCAAATTCTATTGCATTGTTAGTGAGTTTGATATGCTCTTTTCGTAGCGTGGTAGCACCCACAGTATCTGCTTCGTCAGGATCTTTTTCGTCACCAACTCTCATAGCAGTACGGTAGATCAAATAACATGCAGTAGCTATTCTTTTATTTTTTTGTTCTTTGTCCCGCATATCCTTCACAATCTGTGTTTTGACATTCTCAATTTCTTTTGACAAGTTTTTTGCTTTGTCATACTTTGCTTGATCTCTTTCCTGTTTGATTCCAGCAGTATCAGCTAACCAAACATATTTTCGCTTTTGAGTAAGAATATCCATCCAACTTGCTACCCACATAGAATCTCTGTCATGTACAACCTTGCCCCATTTACCTTCAGGGATTTTTGCTTCTCTACCCAGGTTTAGTGTTACATCTGTAGTTGTTACACGTGGTTTGTATCTGCCTCGCATTGGATGTTCGCCTCTACCCATAAAAATTCCTGGTGGTTCGGCCATGTAATTACCCAGTTCTACTTCTTTTCCATCCATAATCGCTTTCCCATATTTCTCCTTCATCTCCTCACGAATTTCCTTGCGTGTTAGTGCAAGAGCCTTCTTTTCTTCCTTTGTCATCAACTCCTTCTCTTCTTTTTCTTTGTCTACTAGTTTGTATGCCTCAGAAAAATCAATGTCGGTATATTGTAGATTGTTAAATTTTCCATTAAATGTTTTAGCGAAATCTGACACAAAATTTTTCTGAAAGATTAGATCCTCTACATATTTTTCTGTGACACCGGGTTTTGGTGCATCTTTCTTTTTTGCCCACTGGTAGATCATTTCTTCTTGGATCAGGTCAGGCACAATATTTTCACCCTTGATCCTTATCTTAATTCCTTTTGACTCAAAGTCTGGAGGAAAAAGTATTCCGTTATGTTGTAATGTTTTCCATTTCATATATTTCACTAATGTAATACGACTTTGACAAAAATTGATTAAAACTGTATATCAACCTAACCACAAAAACATCTTCAAAAACAGGTCAAGATAATAACTGTTAAAGAATTATTCCCCATACAGTTCCTTTTTCAAATAATTCTCAAATTCAATATCTGTTTTATTCTTCCTTGCCTCTAAGAACATTGATGCATCGTTTCCAACAATGTATCTTGGTATTGGTTTTTCATCCTTGGTAGCTTTAACAATGGTATCCGCAACTTCCTTTGGATCTGTTCCCATTTCTGCCATCATTTTGACACCTGAAACTACCTTGTTAGTAATATCACTATATGCAGTATCTGTTTCCGAGTTTTTAGATAATCTCACAGGATTCAAGAAGTTTGTCTTTATCACGCCAGGTTCTATTATTATAACATCTACACCAAATGGCGCCATCTCTAAACGCAACGATTCACTTAATCCTTCTAAAGCAAATTTGGAGCTAATGTACGCAGGTGATGCTGGAAATCCAATCCTACCTGCTACCGAGCTTATGTTAATTATTTTTCCAGAACCCTGTTTTCTCATTGTTGGTCCAACCTCCTGAATCAGTTTTATTATTGAGAAGAAATTTGTGTCAAACTGTGCTTTAAACTCATCAACAGATACATCCTCAACACAGCCCCAAAGACCCCATCCCGCATTATTTACAAGAACATCAATCCTTTCTTTTTCATCAAGAATTTTCTTTATAGCAGTTTTAACCGAGTTCTCATCATCAACATCTAATTCTAAGACATCAATTTTCAAATTATCTTTTTTTCCTAATTCTTTAATTTTGTCACTTTTTGCTGTGTCTCTCATTGTGGCATATGTGTAATATCCTTCTCTTGCTAGTGCTAATGCAGTCTCAAATCCTATTCCACTAGAAGTCCCAGTTACAACTGCAACCTTTTCCATGCAGATTTCTTATCATTACTATCTAATAGTTTTATGATTCAATTGTATGATGATCCCCCGAAGAGTGGGACAGTTACATAACCCTTGTATGCTAGGACAAAAAGTCCGAAACTAATATTTACAGTTGAAATAAGTCAACAATATGGCAAGTTATACAGGTCAAGTAGCCACAATTCACCGACAATTTAATACGGCACTCAAGAGGGCCAAGTCAAGACAGACGGTTTTAAACGCCTATTGGAAACACAAGGCTCAACACGAAAAACTTCTGAAACAACATCTTAAAGAAGAAATGGCACAAGTCAATCGGATAAAATCCAAGATCAAATATAGATAAACAGTTATCTATACTTTGAATTTTTTTGATTAATTAATTATTATGTGACATGTATGTACTTACATAATTGAAAAAACTAAGTGTTAACAAAATCTACAATAAAGATTGTATTATTGGAATGAAGGCAATACCTGATGAAAAAATAGATTTAGTTATCACTGATCCTCCATTCGCCATTAATTTCAAGGCTAAAAAAGCAAACTACAACAGAACAGCTTCAAGAGTTTTGTCCGGTTACAATGAGATCAAAGTTGAAGACTACTATGATTTTACAAATGCTTGGATGCAGGAAGTATATCGAATTTTAAAAAAATCTGTAAGTATGTATGTATTTTCTGGTTGGAATAATCTCAAAGACATCCTAACTGCATTAGATAATAATGGATTTACTACAATTAATCATATAATCTGGAAATATCAATTTGGTGTAGTCACTTCAAAAAAGTTTGTTACCTCTCATTATCACTGTCTTTTTGTGTGTAAGGACGATAAAAAACGAAAATTTTTTCCCTTCTCAAGATTTAAAAAAAATGCCAAAACATCTAACGGGCAAAGTCTTCATTACAAAGATAAGGAAGATGTTTGGATTATAAATCGGGAATACTGGACTGGTGATGATAAAACACCCACAAAACTTCCCGCTGAAATAATTAAAAAAATGCTCAAGTATTCTAGTAAAAAAACAGATTTGGTATTAGATCCTTTTCTTGGTTCTGGTCAGGTTGCGGTAATAAGCAAGATGTTAGGAAGACAATATTTGGGATTTGAAATAGTAAAACAATATTACGATTTTGCAAATAAACGCCTCAAAAAAAATATTTATAGATTAAAAAAAGAAACAGACACTTGATTATTTTTTAGTCTGTGTTTCATTTTCTGGCTGTCCGATTTTATTTTTTATGATTCCTCTCAGTTCTTCATCGCTCTTGCTTTTGGAGTCTATTCCTAAGGTCTTCGACATAGCGTCTAGCTTTTGCCTTTCATCCTTTACGGGACCAGAAACTTCAAGGTTTTCTTTTGTCACATCTTTCATTTGTTTTTCAACTGTATCCTTCGCTTTTTTATACTCACCAACAATTTTCCCAATTTTCTTTGCTGCTTCAGGAAAACGGTTTGTACCAAAAAGTAGGATTACTGCAACGAAGATAATTATCATCCATTCGCTTCCGATAATATTCAGCAAGTATTCGAACACAGAATTAATTCATTCCTTGCAAAATTAAATATTTGTATTCTCTTAAATTTTGTTCATTTATAGGCAGTAACCATAATTGCCCCGCCCATCATATCTTTCTCAAACTCAACGCTTGAAAATTTTTCAAGAAGCATAGATTCTAGCTTTTTGTTTTTTGGCCACAGTCTGTATGTTTCATATAGTGCTGCAAATTTTAATCCAAGCCTTCCTCCTGCTGCATATGCTACGATGGGCAAAATTAGTTTGAGATAAAATGAAACGCCAAACCTGGCGATTGGCTCATCTGGTTTTCCTAAATCAACAATAATCCATTTACCACCATCTTTCAAAACTCTCTGAATCTCTGAAATAGCTATCTTCAAACTAATGGCGTCACGTAGCGAATATCCAGAAAGAACTACATCAAACTGTTGGCTCTTAAACGGTACATGTTCAAACACTCCACATGTTGCTTCCGGTTTTTTTTGGAAAAGTCTGTCAGTGTTTTTTATCATTGGTAAAAGAGGATCATATAGCATGATCTCCACCTCTCCATTGACAGCATCTAATGCAGTTTTTGACATGTTGCCAAATCCCGAGCCGGCGTCAAGAATTTTATCGCCGTTTTGTATTTTCCCCTTCATTGCCCTACTACGGTGTTCAGAATCTTTTCCTAACGAGATATACGAATTTACCTTATCGTAAACAGGTATGATTTCCTGTAAAACATCAAGTACTTCACCCCAATAGCTGCCTAAACCCACAGGTGTACTATTATTTTTGATATTATATTCTGTACCCTTATTTTGAAGGTGTACTTTCTGCCTGCACGTGCTTTGCTAGTTCTTCATTAGACACTTTTTCAAATAGTTTAGTATCTGTTTTGATCCTTGACATTCTGATATGCTTCACACCTTTTTCATCACTCTTTAGATTTATTGCAGTAATCGCTAACGACATAGCCTCATCTATCGACATTTCTTTTTTGTAATTCTTTTCTAAAAAGTCGGTAACCTCATCTGAATTTCCACCTATTGCAACTGCAGCATATGGAACATACGTTCCACTTGGATCAGTAACAAAGACTCTAGTGCCTTTTCTGTCCACTCCAGCAACGATTAATGCTACACCGAATGGGCGAACTCCAGAATATTGTGTAAATTGGTGTAATTGATCTGCCAGATGTTTTGCTACCGTTTCTATCTCTACTGATTCAGCATAAGTTAATTTGTTACTTTGTGAAAAAAAACGTGCATTGTCTACCAGAATACGAGCATCTGGAATGTATCCCGCTGCGGCAATACCTATATGGTCATCCACCTGAAAAATTTTTTGTGTAATATCTTCTACTTGAAGGTCTCGTGATTTTTCTTCCACAGCTATTATAATTCCATCCTTAACTTGTAATCCAATTGCAATTGCTCCTCTTTTAACAGTCTCAATAGCATATTCCACCTGATAAATTCTACCGTCTGGTGAATACATCGTAGGTGTCATATCATAACCACGTGATGCCATCATAACATTTCAGTTCAATTACAAGCCAATTTAAGGGTTAGTCATGGTGTGTTCTAAATCATAATCTATATCTGTTAAAATACATAATTGTTTTTGAGAGGAAGTATGGGGAATCAATTAGAACAGTTTCTTGATCAAAAATATATCAATCTTGAAACATACAAAAAAGATGGAACTCCTATTAGAACTCCTGTTTGGTTTGTAATTGATAAAAATCTAATCTATGTTATAACCCGGGATAGCACCGGTAAAGTTAAGAGACTTAAAAATAATCAAGATGTACGAATTGTTCCTTGTTCATTCAAAGGTGAAGCAAAAAATGAATGGGTAAAAGGTAAGACACAAATGATTACAGGCGAGGAAGCCGATAAAGCGATTAAACTTCGTAAGAAAAAATATGGTATGTCTGCCAGACTAATAGGCCTGTTTACGTCTCAAAAAGGTAATCTTGTTGTTTATTCCATTGAATTGATTAATTAGAATTTTTTAAACTTGCCCATTTTTTTAAAAAGTTTGATTATTCCAGAGACATTTAAATATAAATTGGAATTAAATCTGATCCATCTTGACTCAACCTGACCCATTTGAGAATGCATCAAAGCAGGTTAACGATGCATGTGATGTTTTAGGAATAAACGATGAAGGAATTAGAAATTATTTGATCATGCCAAACCGATTCCTTCGGGTAAAAGTTCCAGTAAAAATGGATGACGGTAAGATTAGAGTTTTTACAGGATTTAGATGTCAACATAACAACGATAGAGGTCCATACAAGGGTGGTATAAGATACTTTGATCCTGAGGGTGGTGTCAAGTACATGGAGAGAGAAGTGATGGCTCTTTCTTCTTGGATGACATGGAAGTGTGCTGTTGTTGATGTTCCATTAGGAGGTGGCAAGGGAGGAATTTTTGTTAATCCTAAAAAAGAAAAACTTAGTGATGGCGAGATGGAAAGATTAACCAGACAGTTTGCATCCAAGATTGCTGAGGTAATAGGTCCACAGAAGGATATTCCTGCCCCCGATGTTTACACAACTGGAAGAGAGATGACACAAATTATGGACACATTTACTAAAATGAGTGGAAATAATTATTCACCAGGAACCATCACTGGAAAACCAATTCCTGTTGGAGGTTCTTTAGCAAGAAATGTTGCTACGGGTTTGGGTAATGCTTATTGTATTAGGGAAGCGGCAAAAATTTTGAATATTGATCTTAAAGGTGCTAAAGTTGTTTTACAAGGATTTGGAAACGCATCGACATTTTCAGGTGAGTATCTAGAAAAAATGGGTGCAAAATGTATTGCAGCAAGTGATTCGAAAGGATCAATTATTGTTCCTGACGGATTCAAAGTTCAAGACTTGATTGATTACAAACAGAAGGAAGGTTCTGTGGTTGGCTATCCTGGCAGTAAAGAAATTTCTACAGAGGAATTGCTTACAACTGATTGTGAGATCTTGGTTCCTGGTGCACTTGAAAATCAAATCACTGCTGCAATTGCGGACAAATTAAAATGTAAAATTATTGGCGAAGCTGCAAACGGTCCTACTTTACCTGAGGCTGATCCGGTTCTTCACAAGAAAGGAATTTTTGTTATACCAGATATCTTGGCAAATTCTGGTGGTGTATGCATTTCTTATCTTGAGTGGGTACAAAACAACATGGGTTATTACTGGACATTCGATGAAGTCGCAAGTAAGATGGAAGCTAAAATTGTAAAAGGTCTGAAGGACATGCATGACCTTTCCAAAAAACATAACATTGACAATAGAAGAGCAGCTATGGTATTGGCTGTAGAGCGTGTCCTAGAAGCATTTAATCATAAAGGCATCTGGCCTTAAACAAAATAAGATTCGTAGCAAACTAACTGTTCAATAAATCGTATCTTTCCTTTCGTGATTGAAACTAATTTTTTCTTAAACAGAAGATCAATTTTTGTTCGATGTTCTAGCAGCTCTATGATTTTTTTTGTCAGATACCTGCCCTTCCTATCACCATCCAACAGAAGAATAAGCCTAGAGTATTTGGCAGCTGAATCAGCGAATTTTATCATTCCATTGAATCTATGAAATTCCAAAATTTTGCCAGAATAACCCAATTTTACTAGTGCTGCAGAGTCACGCTTTCCCTCCACAACCACCGCACAATTCTTTTGTGAATTTAGTAGATTCATGAATTTTTTAATCTCGACTATTTCAGTTTCCGGAAATTCCATAATGGTAATAAGTTTAATATAATAACAAACTTTTTGATCGATCTACTATGAATTCAATTACAAAAATTTTTGACGACACAATAAAGACTGACCATAAAATCATTACAGAGGAAGCGGCAAAATCAATTTTAAAAAAATATAGAGTCTCAGTACCAGGATTTTCATTAGCAACATCTGCTGATCAAGCAGTCAGAGATGCGAAAAGGCTTGGGTTTCCTTTGGTAATGAAGGTAGTTTCGCCACAAATTCTCCATAAAACTGACGTGGGTGGAGTAAAAGTTGGTGTTGATAACACTGCTGATGTAAGGAAGACATTCAATGACATGTATGGACGACTTTCCAAAAAGAAAGGCGTTGACGTAAAAGGAATTTTGCTTGAGAAGATGGTTCCAAAAGGAGTTGAACTAATTGTTGGAATACAAAATAATCCACAATTTGGTCCAATGCTCATGGTTGGTTTGGGTGGTGTTCTAACTGAAATTTTCAAGGACGTTGCGTTCAGAATGCTACCAGTTACGACATCAGACGCAAAATCAATGCTAAACGAGCTCAAGGGCTCTAAAATTCTCAAAGGATTCCGTGGAAGCAAGCCTATTGACTTGAACATGCTTGCAAAGGCTCTTGTTAAAATTGGAAAGGTTGGGGTTGATAATGCAGATTACATTAACAGTATAGATTTCAATCCTATCGTAGTATATCCAAAATCATACAATGTGGTAGATGCAAAAATCATTCTCAACAAAGAAATTAAAAAGAATTCAATCTCACGTGCTAAACCAAACATAAAATCTATGGAGAAATTCTTTACACCAAAGTCTGTTGCATTAGTAGGTGCATCTGCAACACCAGGAAAGATTGGTAACTCTGTATTAGATGCTCTTGGAAAACAAGATTACAAGGGTAAAGTATATCCAATTAATCCTAAACAAAAGAAGATCCTTGGAATCAAATGTTATCCATCATTGGAAGCAATCAAGGCAAAGGTTGATCTGGTTGTTGTTTGTATTGATCTTGCACATTGCGGTCCTCTTATGAAAGAATGCGCAAAGAAAGGAATTCATAATGTTGTAATTGTTTCAGGCGGTGGTAAAGAGCTTGGTGGAGACAGAGCAGCAATGGAAGCTGAAGTAAAAAATCTTTCATTAAAACATAAGATACGAGTAATCGGTCCAAACTGTATTGGAATGTTCAATGCAGCAAATCGCCTTGACTGTGCATTTCAAGGTCAGGCAAGAATGGTTCGTGCAAGACTTGGTAACGTTGCATTCTTCTCACAAAGTGGAACGATGGGAATTAGTATGTTAGAGAGTGCTGACACTTTTGGTCTTTCAAAGATGATCAGTTATGGAAACAGGTCAGATGTTGATGAAGCAGACATGATTTCATATGCAGGAAGTGATCCTCAAACCAAAGTTATCTGTCTTTATGTGGAAGGATTTGGTGATGGTAGAAAGTTTATCAACGCTGCAAAACGAGTCATGAAAGAAAAAAAGAAACCAATAGTGATATGGAAGAGTGGACGAAGTGCTGCCGGTGCAAAGCAGGCTGCATCTCATACAGGTTCACTTGGTGGTGATAATGCAATGATTATGGGTGCGTTTAAGCAGGCTGGAATTATTTCTGTAGATAGTTATCAAGAACTTGCCGGAGTGGCAAAGGCTT
>Ga0315336_1005922_pt1 | contig 12944 bp, 11 predicted proteins | sample ASW5metaG_FD_204512 | JGI IMG/M metagenome (GOLD analysis project Ga0315336, IMG submission 204512) | Ammonia-oxidizing marine archaeal communities from Monterey Bay, California, United States - ASW #5 | ecosystem: Environmental > Aquatic > Marine > Intertidal zone | place: USA: California...
GGGCAGGTAGCGATACTGGTGACCGCCGAGCCCCGCTTCGCCGCGGTGTCGATGCTCGCGATTCTCCAGCTGGGTGCGGTGCCTCTGCTGGTCGCCCCCCGCAAAGTTCAGGGATTGAACTCCAATCTCGACCGCATCCTGACGCACGTGGTCGGGCTCTCCCAAGCGCGTGTGGTGCTGCTGCCCACCCACATGGCGGTCGATGCCGACAACCTGGCCTCCACCGGCGTGTCGGTGTTGGTCGGAGATGCCGGCCCCGAGTTCGCCGGGCAGACCGTGCCAGTGGTCGAGCGGCGCCCAAACGACCTGGTCGCGCTCCAGCTCACGTCGGGCACCACCGGGCTGCCGCGGATCTGCACCTGGGAGCACCACCAGTTGTTGGCCGCCATCGATGGCATGTACGACGGGATGGACCTGCAGCCCGACGACCGATTCGTCAACTGGACCCCTCTCTATCACGACATGGGACTGGTGAACAACACCCTGCTTTGCCTGGTCAAAGGCCTAGAGCTGGTGCTCATGGATCCCTTCCACTTCGTAGGGAACCCGGCACTCTGGCTGAAGGTTCTGGACCAGGTCGGCGCCACCCAGACCTGGTCGCCGAACTTCGGCTACGCGCTGGCGGCCCAGCGCATCCGAGAGGGCGAGCTCGAGGGCGTGCGTCTCGACCGGATGCGGGGGTTCTGGAATGCCGGCGAAAAGGTCCACTACCAGACATTCGAGGCCTTCTACGAGCGCTTCGAGGGCCATGGGCTGGCCTGGAACGCCCTGAAGGCCAACTTCGGCTGCGCAGAGAACATCGGTGGGGCGACCTTCACCGATCCCCATGGGGCCATGGTGGTCGAGCGGGTCGACCTGGACGCCCTGCACGGCCGCCGCGTCGCCGAGATCGTCGATTCGTCCTACGAGCACGCCGAGACCGTGGTGAGCACCGGGACCGCACACCCCACACTCGAGGCCCGGATTCTCGGCGATGACAACGAGGCCCTCGCGGACGGTCACGTGGGCCGGATCGCCCTGGTGTCGCCGTCGCGCATGGTCGGCTTCATGGGCGAGCCCGAGAAGACCCGGGAGGTCCTCGGCGACGACTACGTACTGACGGGAGATCTCGGGTATCTCCGCGCCGGCGAGCTGTTCTGGGTGGGCCGGGACCGGGAGCAGATCAACCTCTCGGGCATGAAGTACGACCCCAGCGATTTTGAGGCCGCCCTCGACGAGATCGAGCCGCTGCGCAAGGGGTGTTTCGCGGCGTTCGGCGTCGAGGATGAAGAACTTGGGACCCAACGTCTGGTGGTGCTCTGCGAGGTCCGGGGGCCCCTCGAGGGGGACGGCGTCGAGCTGTGTGCGTCGATTCGCGCTTCGGTCGCCAGGAGCCTGGGCATATCGGTGTCAGAGGTGGTCTTGACCGCCCGGGGCCAGCTCACCAAGACCTCGAGCGGCAAGCGCCGTCACCTGCATTTCCGCGACGAGTACCTGGCGGGAACGCTGGACGTCCTCGTCCGGGATTACTGAGTGTTTTGGGCGCTGCTCGCTCTGTCCGTACACGCCGCTGACCTCCCGGCCACGGCGTCGCTCGACATACCCCATGTCCAACAGAATATCGGGATGTTCGATCACCTGAAGGCCCACCTGGCAAATGGCGTCCCGTGATCGTGCACCAGTATTGGGATCAGCCGGGGTCTCGGGGGCACTATCGGGTGGTCACCGGCTACGACGACGCGAACTCAAAGGTCGACATGGTCGATCCACGCACCGGTGAAATCACCCAGAGTTACCCCGACTTCCTGGCAAAGTGGAATGTGGACGAGCCCTGGATGGCGTACAACTCACTCGCGTTCAACACGTCGACGCGAAAGCCGCTGGATGTGAAGCTGCCAAGCCGGTGACCCCATCACTCGGGCGGCCGGTTGCGACCCATCAGCAAGGCAAACAGGAAGAGCAGCGTACCGCCATGGATGGGCAATGCAGCGGTAGCGCACCCGCACCCGCCACTCTCCTCTGTTGATGAGGGTGCTGCGGCCACCGGTTGAACGGGCTCCGCCGGCGTCCCCGGCGTCCCCGGCGCCTCGGGTGAAGCGACTCGGGCGGCGGCGACCGCTCCGGTGTGATCGACACCGGCTTTGCGGGCCTCTTCGTAGGCGGCCACGAGGGCGATATTCGCTTTGTCGATCGCCGAGAGTCGCTCGTCGGTGTACGCATCGTCTCGGGTGTACCAGAGCCTGAGTGTGCCGGTCTCGAACACGCCCTTCATCGCCGGCGTGGAGAACGGGCGCCCGTGTCTGGCGAACACCGTGTTCCGCACGATGGCGAGCTCGTCGGTCTCGTAGATCCATAGACCCTCGGGGTCGATGCGGTCGTCGAGACTCATCCAGGCCCACACGAGCCAGCGGCGTTCACTCTTGCAAGCCATCCTCTTGCGCACCTCGGCGCGGGAGTCCGAGGGCGGCGCACCCAGGTCGTTGAGATGGGGATCCATGGACCTGATGATCCTGCCGTATTCAGACTCGTCATCGCAGTAGGACCAGGCCAGGTCCCGCAGCTTGCCCGGCGCCATGGCCGCCTCTCCGAGGTTCCAGGTCTCGGCAGAACGCCCCTCGGTGGGCCGGTATGCGTGCACCGGCTCATAGAGGGGGTCCGACTTGTCGAGACGCCAGGCCGCGGCGTCGGAGAAGAGCGACCCCGGGTCGGCGTCGGGGTATTTCGCCGCGATGGCGAGGACGCGCTCGAAGGTCTGGCGCTGAAGGTCGGCGGCATCGCCGGACGCGTGGGGGTTCCAGCCGTCGACAAACACACATTCGAAGCTGCCCTCGGCGCCCTCGTGGCCTGGGCAATCGTCTGGATATTGGGGCTTGACATCCGACTTCCCCTCGGCGCGAGCCAGGTAGTACTCCAGTCCGCAGTTGCAGGCGCCCGCGAGTGCAGGAGGGGCGGCGAACATCGACAGGAGCGTCAGCATTTGACCTCAATGGTGGCTGGGCGTTGGGAAGTGGCGACCTCGTAGCATACGAGAATCCGGGAGGCGTCGACATGTCCAGCGAGCGAGTCCTCGACATCCACTGTTCCTGTGGCGCCGTCCATCTGCGCTATCGAGGTGTCCCCATCCGGCACTTCATCTGCCACTGCAAACACTGCCAGGCCTCGATGGCGTGGCTCGAATCTCAGGGCGGCACCAGCTCTCGTCACCCCACCGGCGGCGACCAGACGCTGTTTGTGTTCTCCGACGACATCGAGGTGGTGACTGGGGAGGACCAGATCGGCGCTTACTCGGTGATCCGCCGGGTGCGCACACCTCGGATCTACGCGCGGTGCTGCCACACGCCGCTGGGCTCCACCTTCGCGAAGCCGCTCGGTCGATTCACGGCGTTGAAGACGGTGGGTGTGCGGGACAAGTCGGCGTTGCCCGCGATTCGGGAACACGTCAATGTGGACTCTGCGGCCGGCACTCTCGCCGACGACGGCCTACCGCGGCAGCGCGGCATGGGACCTTTGATGGGACAGATCGCGTGGGAACTTCGACCCTGGAGTGGCCATCACAAGCACCGGTGGGCGCGCTGGACCCGAAGCGAACTCATCATTCTCGAAGGCGATCCCGACTGATCAGGGCTCGAAAGTGACGGCCTCGATGTTGTGGCCCTCGGGGTCCAACACGAACGCGGCGTAGTACGCCGGATGGTACAGCTCCCGGATGCCGGGAGCGCCGTTGTCGCTACCGCCTGCGTCGAGCGCTGCGGCGTGAAAGTCGCGAACTGCCTGCCGGCTCGAAGCCCGAAAGCAGATGTGGGTCTGCGGCGTCTGCTGTCCGCTCTCCGCTATCCAGAAGGAGCCTTTGCGGCCGATTCCGAAGCCGGCGAACGCCTCGTTGCCCGACTGTTCGGCGCTGTACTCTCCGACGAGCTCGAGGCCGAGTGGTGCCAGCACGTTGGCGTAGAAGCCCTTCGCCTTGTCCAGGTCGGCAACGGACAGGGTGATGTGGTCGATGGTCAGGTTCAATTCGTTCATGTGTGGCCTTAACGCCTTCGAGTTCGTCGTCGAAAGTAGAACGACATTGACATAATAGACCGGTCTGCATAATAAGAGGCCAATACTCCCTCCGGGCAACAAAAGGAGGCGAGCTCTAAGCATTCTGGAGGGTAGCCATGGCGATTGATTGGGACTGGTTTTCGACGAGAGAGGACCGGATTGGCTCCAATGGCGGGAGACGCCATGCGCCGCTTATTATTGGCATTCCGAGCTTGATATTGGCCATGGCGTGCGGCGGCCTGCCCGTCGTCGCCTCCGAGTTCACGGCTCTGGAGGTGGCTCTGCTCTCGGTCCAGGACAGTGCCAACAAAGAAGTGGTGCACGCCATCGTCGACGAGGGGTATCTGCGGTCTCTGGAGGTGGAGAACGACGTGACCGGCGACGTGTTCGACGCTTTCAGGGTTGGCTTCGAGACCGCCGTCGCCGACAACCAGATCACCGATGCAGAGGTCGGCGAACTGCAGCGCCTCTCGGTTCTGTTTCAACCGGGCGGTGACTTCTCCGAGAAACAGATGATCCGCCGCGAAGCCGTGCTCGCCGACTGGGGGCGGCAGGCGCGCAAGATCCACAAGCGAAGCCTGCGCGATGCTCCGCCGAGCTCCGATTGGTACGCGTGGACCCTGCCGGGGGACCTGAATGTGCATGCCGAGAATGCTGGATGGACGGCAAAGGGTTGTGAGACGACAGCTGTTGGAATGGGCATCGTCGTCTACCGCTGCCTCTACGAGCACCAGGGGCGCCTGATCGACATCGCCATGACCGACTACGGCACCGAAGAGCTCGCCCTGCAGAGCTGGAATCGACCTCGAGAAGGCCTCGCCCACAACAAAGACCTTCAGTGGGGAAGCCGGATCTTGTCGCTGACCCTCTTCGATGCCGAGCTGGCGGCGGGGGTGCGAGACCTGGTCGTCGTGTCCGAAGACCTGCACGAGAGCTTGGAGCCGGAGGGGGTGGTGCGCAGGCTCGCTGCGGCGGGGTGGGTGGCTACGAAGGAGTGCTTCGACAACGGCTATTGCAGCTGGTCCCTCGATCGCGCGCACCCCTACTACGGCACCGTGGACATGCTCTCAAAACGACCATCCCCCTCGGATGCAAAGCCGAAGGACTCAGGCTGCAAGGACGGATGGGTCTGCGTCACCCAGGGCGAAAATCAGATCCAGATCAATGCCCGCAGCCACGCGGCGACGCAGCTGGCGGTGAACGCATTCGTGGCGCCCTTGCCGTAGGGGTGGAGGATTAAGGATCCAGGGCCAGGCTTAAGGAAACCGACCCCCCTCGGGATGCGATGTACTACGTGGGTTCCGACCCTGAGAGGTCCAGATGTACGAAGCACGAGGCATCGCGTCCCACGCATTCGAGCGGGAAATCGACCACGAGCGCCTGTGGGCGTTCACCGAGCGGCGGCTCGCTGTGGATAAGGACGACCGCCTGGGGATCTTCCTCGACGCGGCGGTGGAGCAGGTCGGGCGAGCGGTGATCCTGGGGAGGCCAGAGGCCGACTACGCGGCTTGGCTGCAGCGGGGGCTGGAGCTTGCGTTGGCGCTGTTCCAGGGCGACTCGGACGATCGGACGGCTCCCGCGTGGATGAAGGGCTTTGCCATCTCCCACATTCTCCGCAACCGGGACGCGGCCCTGAAGCTGTGCGCGAACCTGCCGACGCCGTTCCCCGGGGAAGGCGAGCTCTACGATGTGTATCGGGCCGAGATCGCCCACGGGCTGTGTGCGTGGGAGACCGGAGAGGACTGGTCGGCGCCGCTCACGGATGCCTATTTCCGGGTGAGGACTCCGAGCCAGAATCCTCAGTTCGCCAAGCGGGTAGGGTGGCCGACGGTGGACATGTTGTTGGCGGTTCATCGGCGGAAGCCCGGCGCTTTCAACGAGGCGCTGTACGCGGTCTTGATGGGTCACCGGGAGATCTACGGGGACGCGGAGAACAACTGGCGGGCGGTTGGGGGGATCGCACTCGTTCCGCTTGGGATCTGCTGCATTGCGTCAGATCTGGGGTTCCCGATCGAGGTGGAGTCGCCTTACATTCCGCGGTGGCTCATCGAACCGTAGGCCGGCGCCGCGCTAAAGTTGCCGCCAGAGGTACTCGCGCGAAATGTTGCTGCTCCTGCTCTACTGCCTCTCGACCTGGGCGATGGCGGGGCCGCCGCTCGCCGACGAGAGACTGATCGTCGAGGTGGAGCCTCTCCCTTGGATGTACCTCGCTCTCGATGCACCCGACGCGGCAGATCCAGATCTCGACACCACCGATTGGGTCGAAATCGCGCCTGGGACGCCATGGGCCCAGACCTCAGCCGGCGCGCCTCCCGACAAGGTCGGCTGGTTCCGAAAGCGATTCGAGGTCCCCGACGACTACCCGCTGGGCCTCGCGCTCCTGTTCCCGACCGGCGCCGTGGAGATCTACGTCGACGGGGAAAAGGCCTATGAGCACGGAGATTTCGAGGGGCGGGTTGCCGGCACCTGGGGTGTCCCTCACGTTCATGTCGAGCCCGCAGCCTCCGCGGACGGCGAGCTCGTCGTCGCGATCCGAATGTGGTCCCATTCACGCCCACGGTGGGAGGGGACCGTGCGAAATATGGCGGTCGGTCCCGCCCTCTCCATCCATCACTTCGCCCACAGTCTGAGCCAGGGCCAGTGGCAGGACGACAATGGCGTGCCGCGGCTGTTCGTAGGCGTGTTGACGCTGGGTATCGGTCTGCTGCACCTGGCGCTGTATTGGCGCCGCCGCGAACCCGCTCTGCTCGCCTTTGCGGGGTACGGAATCCTGAAAGGGGGCACCAACGCCTATTCGGCGGCCATGCGCATGAGCGTAGTCGTCGAGGGCCCTCTCTGGCACCGGCTGGAGGATGCTCTGCACAGCCTGGGCTGGGCCTGCCTGTTGATCTTCGCCCATCTGTTCTTCCGCTCTCCCTATTTCCGCACCGCCGCGGCGATTGTAGCCGTGTTCGTGGTCGGGGCATTTCTGGCGTTGTTCCATGTTGACAGCGGGTTCAACGTCCCGGAGATCGCCGCCGGCCTCATGGGCCTGTTGGGAATTGTGGTCATACTGCGAGCCCTGTGGCTGAAGATCCCGGGGGCCAGAACCATCGCGCTCGGACTCACCCCACTCGTCTTCCTGGCCGTCACCAATCTGTGGCAGATGGCCGTGGGTCGGGTCGAGTGGATCGCAGATCTCAGGACCCTGCTCGACTACGGCGGCCAGGCGGCGCTCGTCCTCGTGATCTCCATCGCGCTGGCGGAACGATTTGCGGGGACGATGGATGAGCTGGATGAGACCTACCGCGCCTCATTCCGCTTTGTACCGCTACAGTTCTTGAAACTCCTCGGGCGGAAGAACATCACTGAGGTCTCTCGCGGCGACAACACTTCGCTGGACATGACCATCATGTTCTGCGACATCCGAGGATTCACGACCCTGTCCGAGGGACGCACTCCGCAGCGGAACTTCCGGTTCATCAACCAGTTCCTCGAGGTCATGGAGCCGTCCATCCACGACCATGGCGGATTTGTGGGGCAATACCTCGGCGATGGCTTCCTCGCGCTCTTCCCCACCGGGAGCTCGGATCCGGTTCGCGCGGCGGTGGAGATGCAGCGGTCGCTGGAGGCGTTCAACCGAGGGCAGGTCGAAGCGGGCGAGAAGGCCATCCGCATCGGGATTGGGCTCCACAGCGGAAACGTCATGCTCGGCACGATCGGCGGGGCGAGTCGGCTCGACACCGGGGTGGTTTCGGACGTGGTGAACACGGCATCGCGGGTCGAGGGTCTGAGCAAGATGTACGGCGCGCCGGTCGTGATTTCCGAGGCCACGGCGGCGACCCTGGAAGCGGGATCAGAGTGGACGCTGCAGGAGCTGGATTCGGTGGTGGTGAAGGGAAGGAAGGCGCCATTGCGCGCATTCGAGGTCTGGGATGGAGAGCCCAGCCCCGAGATGCGGGAGCTGAAGACCGGCCAGTCCGCCGACTACAGCGCGGGACTCGCCGCCTTCCGCGCTGGGCAGATGGAGGAGGCGAGGCGGGTGTTTGCGGCGCTCGGTGACAAGCGCGCCGCCACGAGTCTGTGGGTCCAGCGATGCGATTGGTTCCTGGAGCACGGCCTCCCCAGCGACTGGGATGGCGTCGTGCGTCTGACCGTGAAGTGAGTTGTCCCAGCCCCCACCTACTGCGGATTGTAGACGTTGTAGGTGCACGCTCCGTACCCGGCGAGCGACTTGCGGAAGGCGTCGACGACGCCCTGGGTCAGCGCCTGGTTGTTGTGGATGCACAGCTGGCCGACTGACTGAAGGCCGGCACCCGATAGCGAGGTCAGGGACGGGTTGCTGTGGAGGTTGAACTCGTCGGCGTGCACGAGCCTGCCGAGCCCGTTCAAGCTCCGGAGCGCAGCATTGTCACCCACGCCGAGGTGCCCGACCGACTGGAGGAAGTCCAGTCCTCGGAGGTCGATGAGGGCGTCGTTGTGGTCGAGATGCAGACCACCGACGGCTTCGAGTTTCGGGGCACCAAGGAGCGTCTCCATGCGGACATTGCTGAACAGGTAGACGTTGCCACCCACGCTCTCCAGCTGCGCGAGGCCCGAGAGGCTATGAAGCTGGTAGCTGTCCTGGATGGACAGGGCTCCGCCGATCCATTCCAGGTTGCGGAGGCCAGACAGGTCGCTCTCTGGCAGGTGGGCAAGCTCGACACTGCCAACCACCGACCGGATGCAGGCGTAGTCCTCGGGAATGGCGCGGCGTTCGACGAAGATCGAGGGGTGATCGTCAATCCACGCGAGGATTGTGGGATCGCTGTCGTCACAGTCTTCCCAATAGGGGACGCCGTCGCAATCGTCGTCGTGCTCGTAGGGGCAGGACCATGGGTCGGACTGTGGCGGCGGATCCGTGTCTGTGTCTGTGTCTGTGTCTGTGTCTGTGTCTGTATCGGTATCGGTATCGGTATCGGTATCGGTATCGGTATCGGTATCGGTATCGGTATCGGTGTCTGTGTCTGTGTCTGTGTCTGTGTCGGCATCCGTATCGGTATCGGTATCGGTGTCTGTATCGGTATCCGTGTCCGTGTCCGTGTCCGTATCGGTGTCCGCGTCCGTGTCCGTATCGGCGTCCGTCTCCGGGCCGTCGAAGCATGGGTGGTCGAAGTCGCCGTCCTGGGGCAGGGTCAACCACGCGACGGTCTCGTCTGCCGGCGCGCCGTAGTCGAACTCATCCTCGATGTAGCACTCGCACGCGGCATCGCAGGAACAGTCATAGATCGCGCATTCGTAGCAGCCGTCCCGCCAGTCGCGCTGGTCGCTCAAACACTGCCACCGCTCTGGGGGATCGATGTCGCCGCAGTTGTAGGGGAAGAGTGCGAAGCAGTCATTGACGGGATTCGCAACGGCGTTGACTGCGGGAGTCGTCAGAGCCAAGGCCAGGGCGATGGACAGGCTGGCAGCACGGGTTCTTCGAGACATCTCACTTCCCTCGGACCGCCTTGCGGGATCGCTTTGCGGGCCACCCATCACCTAGATCTCGAAACGATCTCTCTCCATTACGGCGCATAACGGAGCTCGTTGATTGCCTGACTGGTTGCTGGTCCTCCGGTATCCTGACGGGGATGCTCAAGTACCTCTGCCTGCTGTTCGCCGTTGGTTGCTACCCCTGGGTCGATGGGGACCTGCACGCCATCAACAACCCGGAGGACTGTCCCGATCCCACCGAGTGGTACGTCGACGGCGACGGCGACGGCTACGGCGACCCGCTGGGCAAGGTGAAGGTGGCCTGCGATCCACCAGGAGAGCTGGTCGACGTCGCTGGAGACTGCGACGACACCGACCCAGCGACCTTTCCCGATGCCGCGGAGCTGTGCGACGGCCTGAACTCCTCATGTAGCGAGGTCGTGGCCGAAGACGAGCGTGACGACGATGGCGACGGGTTCGTCGAATGTGAAGATTGGACCGGAGATGCTGGCCTATCAGGTGGAGACTGCGATCCCACGGACGGCTCGGTGTTTCCGAACGCCGTCGAGCTCTGCGACGGACTCGTCAACGCCTGTGGAGGAGACCTTCCCGCCGACGAGATCGACGGTGACGGCGACGGCTACGTGATCTGCGACATCGACATCAACGGATGGGACGGGGACGGGAGTGTGACGGGCGGCCTCGACTGCGACGATGGCGACAGCGAGGAACACCCCGATGTGCGCTGGTACGCCGACGCCGATGGAGATGGCTACGGCGACGTGCAGGCCTTTCGGGACTGCCAGAGAGGCGCGGCCACGGATGTGCTGGACAACAGCGACTGCAGCGACATCGACCCGAACGTGTGGAATGCGTGTCTGACCTGTGGGGATGCGGACGGCGACCTGTTCTACAGCGAGTGCGACGACTATGTGTGGTTCGACGAGGACTGTGACGACACCGATCTCGACAACTGGACCGGGTGCGCGACCTGTCTCGACAGCGACGGGGACAACTACTTCGATGGCTGCGATGCCTACACGATCCGCACCCAGGACTGCGACGACTCCGACGCGGACAACTGGGTGGGCTGCGCGAGCTGCATCGATACCGATGGAGATGGGGCGTGGGTGGGGTGCGACGCCTTCGTGGTGCGCTCCGAGGACTGCGACGACGCCGACGCGACGGTGTTTCCCGCGGCGCCCGAGCTCTGCGATGGACGCGTGAACGACTGCGGCGGGGTCCTGCCGCAGACCGAGTCCGACGTGGACGGGGATCTGTGGGTCGCCTGTACTGTCGACGGAGGGGGCTGGGACGGTGCCCCCAACATCCTCGGAGGCGCCGATTGCGACGATGCCGACGGAGACAACTGGGTCAGCTGCGCCAGCTGTGTGGACCTCGACGTCGACGGCGCCTTTGTCGGCTGCGATGCGTTCCTGACCCGCCCGGAGGACTGCGACGACGGTGACGACACCCGGTATCCGAACGCGACGGAGATCTGCGACGGGCTGGTCAACGACTGCGGGGGCCTCCTGCCCGCCGACGAGAGCGATATCGACGCCGACCTCTATGTGGATTGTACCTTTGATATTGGCGGATGGGACGGCGACCCGGCGGTCCTCGGCGATGGGGACTGCGACGACGGAGACGCCGACAACTGGACGAGCTGTCTGACCTGTCTGGACGGGGACCTGGACGGCTCGCGGGTCGGCTGTGACCGGTACACGCTTGAGGTGGAGGACTGCGACGACTCCGATCCCGACAACTGGATCAGCTGCGGGACCTGCGTAGACGCCGACGGCGACGGGGCCCACGTCGGCTGCGACGCCTACGTGAACCGCATCGAAGACTGTGATGACGCATTCGATCCGCTTCTGCCGGGCGATGGGCTCTGTAGGACCATGACCTGCTATATGCCCTTCGCCGTCGATGTCTGCGGGGTCGACATCACCGATCCGGCGGCGATGGAGGTGACCCGGGTCCTGGACTTCGCGGGGGCCGGCGACGACGATCTCGCATGGGCACTTCGTGGCATTACTCCGACTGCCGGTACGGTGAACGCCAGGCTGGCGGACATTTGTGCCGGAGCCCCACTCACTGTGGGTGAATGGGTCAACGTGAGCAATGGCCAGATGTCGTCGCCTCTCAACACCTTGGAGACCATGATCATCGATGGGGATCCGTGGGATGTCGTCAACTGGGGAGCGTTGCCTCCACAGGGCCTCTCCAGCCTGCCGCCCGCGGACTACGGAAACGTCGTCGAGGGACCCGTGCCCGTCGTGGATGCCTGCGGCAGCTGGAGCGGCTCGCTCGAGGTGCTGGGGTTCGCCTGGGGAGCCATCTACGACATCAACACCGGCGCAGGTAACCTCATCAAAATGCGGACCGAGATCACCACCCAGTACACGGCGGGTGGCATCAACCCGGATCCTCTGCTTCCTCCGGCCAATATCCGCTGAAGTTTCAGCGGTTGCGGCGACGGCCGAGCACAGCCACCACGAATAGAATGAAGAAGCCGTGAGCGGGTGCTGCGCCGCCGTCGCAACCACAGCCTGCGCCGTCTTCGCTGGAGTCGCCGGTGTCTGCCGTGTCGACTTCAGTCGTGTCGTCGGTGTCGTCGGTGTCGTCGGTGTCCGTGTCGGAGTCTGTGTCTGAGACCGTCCCCGTGTCGATCTCGACTCCTGTACAGCGCGCGGCCTCGTCGAACGCGTAGAACGCATCGCTCATGCGGGTGCACTCGGCGCTCTCCCAGACTCGGGTCATGCACTCCACCCGGTTTTGCTCGTCCTCGGAAATCGAGGACTGGCAATGTGGAGTCTGCAGCTCCGTTTCCTCTGGTTCAGAGATGGCTTCGAAACACTGTTGGACCGCCGTCTCGTAGCGCTCGCAGAGGGTTGGGGGGGCCTTTCCGAGCTTTGCGTTCTGGCACGACATCAGGAGCACGAGTGGAAGATGTCTCACGGTTCGTCACCGGTGCACTGCGCGGCTGAGTCCACGGCATCGAAGACGCCCTCGAGGGTCTCGCAGTCCGCAAACTTCCAGGCGTCGCCCATGCACACGTAGCGGGCCGCCTCGACCTTCGACAGACGGTCGGGACAGCGCTCGGCGCCGAAGTAGGTCTCCTCGGCGGTGTCGGGGGCGGGATTCGACTCGTCGTAGACCGCGTAGCAGCTCTCGAGGGCCTTCGCATAGCGCACGCAATCGGGATGACGGGGCGAAGCGCACTGGCAGGCGAACAGCAGCAACACGACTTGCACGGCGCGACGAGAGAGCATCGGGTGGGACCTGCCTGGGCGGCCCGCTGTACGCGGGGACTACACAATACGATCCTTGATTGCTGACGTGCCCGAGTTCGCCACGAGCTGAGCCAGGGCCCACGAGCCCTGTCGCTCTGGTCGCAGCTCGCCTCCCATGGCCATCGCGCAGGAGATGTGCCCGAGGCGTATGGCATTGGAGCCCATGACCTGGCTCAGCTCGGGTCGCTTGGCCTT
>Ga0315336_1005923_pt1 | contig 12942 bp, 14 predicted proteins | sample ASW5metaG_FD_204512 | JGI IMG/M metagenome (GOLD analysis project Ga0315336, IMG submission 204512) | Ammonia-oxidizing marine archaeal communities from Monterey Bay, California, United States - ASW #5 | ecosystem: Environmental > Aquatic > Marine > Intertidal zone | place: USA: California...
AATTTTTCATCCGGTTTTTTAAATTCCGGTATAATCACGATAGTGGGAGGGCTAATTGTGAAAGAAGGATCCTGATAAGGTGTTGATTTTATACCACGAGATATAATAACTCTTATATGGACGTCTGTTAACATGTTATTTTTCTTAACTGTTTGATATATCATTTTAGTTAATTCATTTTTTGTTTTTGGAATATTTATGTCAATAGTCCTTGCATCTTCATAAAGACGTTTTAAATGCTCTTTTAAAAACAATAATTTATTATTGTGAAGGCGAATACTGTCCCAACATCCATCTCCTAAAATAAATCCAGAATCAAAAACCGATATTTTGGCTTTTTTTCTGGGAAAAAATTTTCCGTTAATATTTATTTTAATTGAATTATTTCGTTTATCTTTTTTAAAGTCGTGACTAGATGGCATAAATTGAAAAATGATTATATGTATACAAATATAAACACAAATAATTAATCTTAAAAAAAAGCAGGTAAAACCTGATTTCTTATAATGAAATATAACCAATTATATTTTATGAGGAAAAATTTAAGCTATTTATTTGTAATTATTATTATTTGTTTAAGAATTTTTTTCTTCAATTGAGTGGAATAAATAATAAATTTTCTAAAATTTTTTAATATAATTAAAAATATAGAAAAATATTCTTATTTATGTTAAACTAATAAAAATGGATGATATAGACAAAAATATATTATTGATACTTCAAAAAAACGTTACCATTCCTTTAAGTGAACTCTCAAAAAGAGTTGGTCTTTCTTCAACACCTTGTTGGAATAGAGTTAAAAAAATGGAAGAAGATAAAATAATTCACTCCAAAGTTGCTATTTTAAACAATTCTAAAGTTAATTTACCAATCACTGCTTTTTTATCAATTTCAATTCCAAATCACACACAAGAATGGTTAAAAAAATTTATTATCACTATTCAAAAATATGACCAAATTTTAGAAACTCACAGAGTACAAGGTTCAAGTGACTACTTACTTAAAATTTTATCACCTTCTTTAGAAGCTTATGATGAATTTCAGCAAATTTTAATCAATGAAATTGAATGTACGAATATGCATACAAGTTTTTCACAAAAAGAAATAAAAAACAATCGTAATATTCCACTTGATTATGCTTAGCAGTCATCAACTTTATTTCTTAAGTTTTTTTAATCTAAAATAATTTATTTAGACGGATCTGGGATTTTGCGCAAATATGGTTTGATTGTTTTCCAGCCATCAGGAAATAATCTTTTAGCCTCATCTTCTTGTACGGAAGGTTTGATTATAACCTCTTCTCCTTTTTCCCAATTCACCGGTGTGGCAACAGGATGTTGATCTGTTAATTGCATTGAATCAATTACTCTCAATATTTCCTTAAAATTTCTACCAGTTGTCATCGGATAGGTTAAAAAAAGTTTAATTTTTTTGTCAGGACCTACAATGAAAACAGTTCGAACTGTTTGATTGTCAACAGCTGTTCTACCTTCAGAGTTACCTTCTTGTGAAGTAGGTAGCATATTGTACATTTTCGATATTTCCATTCCAGTATCAGCTATAATTGGAAAGCTTGGTTTTGCTCCTGATATATCCATAATATCATCTAGCCATGAGGAAGTTTCATCAACAGTATCAACGCTTAAACCAATAGTTTTAACATTGCGTTTTTCAAATTCTGGTTTTAGTTTTTCTACTTCTCCCAATTCGGTTGAACATACTGGGGTTTTGTAACGTGGATGTGAAAATAGTACCGCCCAACCATCACCAATCCAATCATGAAATGAAATGTCCCCTCCTGTTGTCTTTGCTGTAAAATCAGGTGCAGTGTCGTTGATACGTAGAGTCATAAAAAAAACCTCCTATATATTGTGCAATATATTTTACTTATATCAAAAATTAATTAATAATTGAATTACAATAACATAACAAGCAATATAAATAATGATTTTTAGACAGTTCTTTGACCAAATTTCTTGCACTTACACATATTTAATAGCAAGTGATAAAGGTAGAGAAGCCTTGATCATCGATCCTGTTTTAGAAAAAACAGATCAATATATTAAACTTTTAAATGAACTTGAATTAAAATTAGTGAAAGTGATAGATACACATATTCATGCTGATCATATTTCAGGTTTGGCAGAATTGAGAAATCGAACAAAATGCATCACATTAATGGGTGAACATGCACCTGCGGATGTTGTGTCAATGAAAGTAAAAGATAATGAAAATATTCATATTGAGAATATTCAATTAACCTCAATTTACACCCCTGGTCACACTGATGATTCATATAGTTTTTTAATGAATGATCGAGTTTTTACCGGGGACACTCTTTTAATCAAAGGGACGGGAAGAACAGATTTCCAAAATGGTAATCCCTATGATCAATATCATTCATTATTTGATCGATTATTAAAATTACCAAAGAATACATTCATTTACCCTGCGCATGATTATAAAGGCGAGAATGTAAGCACGATTGGAGAGGAAATTAATTTTAATCCTCGCCTTCAAGTTACTTCAGTTCAAGAATATGTAAAAATTATGGAAAATTTAAACTTAAATAATCCAAAATTAATGGATGTTGCTGTGCCCGCAAATCAATCTATGGGAATGACAAATGAAACTCAAAAAATGCTGAACGGAATTTCTTATGACAAATTGATCAATCTTGTAAAAAATGATCAATCAATATTAATTGATCTAAGAGAAGATATTGAGATTGACAAAAAACCATCATTGGATAATTCAATTAATATAACTTACTCTACTTTACAAAATTATTTGAATGAAAACAAAGATCTTCTTAAATCCAAAACTTTAATCTTTTATTGTGCGGTAGGGGAGAGGTCTGCCTTAGCTATTCAAATTTGCCAAGCGTATAATTTAAATAATAATTATCATTTAATAGGTGGCATTAATAATCTTTAATCGTTAATAGCGTTCTAGTTTTATATTTTACATTTTCAAATCATACTTATGCTTAATCGCAATTTAATCATTCTTATATTTTCTCAAATTTTTTCATTTACTGTTGCGCCTGTGACCGTGCTTTTGAGCGGCATTATTGCATCTGGAATGATTGATATTAAATATATCGCGACATTGCCAACAGCTTTAACCGTTGTCGGTACTGCAATTGGAAGTATTTTCGCCTCTTATTTAATGAGTATTAAAGGTCGAAAATTCGGATTTATTTTTTCTTCCTTAATGAGTTCATTTGCAGCTTTATTAGCGTCATTCGCAGTATTTAATGATTATTTTATAATTTATTGTTTGGCAAATTTAATCCTTGGATTAGGTCTTGCATTTACGGCACAATATCGTTTTGCAGCAGCAGAAAGCGTTTCGAAACAATACATACCAACAACTATTTCCATTATATTATTATCAGGTTTAGTTTCAGCTGTTATTGGACCTAATTTGGCAACTATAAGCAAAAACATAATAACAAATCATTTATACGTAGGTTCTTATTTATTCTTGTCTTTACTCACATTTATTCCTTTTTGTTTATTTATTTTTTTTAACAATGAAAAAAATGATTTTGAAAAAAAAGTTATTCAAGGGCGTAGTTTTTTTGCATTACTATCTCAACCTCGTTTATTTCAGGCTGTTGTTTCAGCAGCAATAGGTTATGTAGTAATGTCTTTCCTGATGACAGCTACTCCAATAGAAATGCATGTCATTCAACAAATGAGCTTGAATAAAACAAGTTTTGTAATTCAAATGCATATTTTTGGTATGTTTTTACCCTCATTATTTACAGGAATTTTGATTAAAAAATTTGGACATAGTAAAATTATGTATGTAGGGGTTTTAGTTTTAATCATTTGCGTTCTCATTAATTTTATACATCAACATTTTTACAATTATCTTGCTGGACTCATTTTATTAGGCATTGGTTGGAATTTTCTTTTTATTTCTGGAACTAGTTTATTAATTATTTCTTATAAACCTGAAGAAAAATTTAAAGCCCAAGGATTAAATGATTTCTTGGTATTTTCGACTCAAGCCGTTGGTGCTTTAGCTGCCGGTTATTTATTGTATCTGACAAATTGGCAATTTATCAATATTTTATGCTTACCTTTATTAATTATTATATTGCTTGCAACTTTGTATGCAGATAAAATTACTAATAATTAATTTTAAAAATATATATGTTAGATAAAAGAAAATTTTATATAAATGGCAAATGGGTAAATTCACTGACTTCTAAGGATTTTGAAGTCATCAACCCATCCAACGAAGAAGTTTTTGCAATTATTTCACTATTGTGAACGAAGATACTGTCAAAGTAGGAATTAACAAGGATGCTATAAAGATTGGCTTCATTGGTGTCGGATACATGGGTTATGGTATGGCGCATAATTTACTTAAAAATAATTATTCTGTTTCAGTTATTGCTCATAAAAACAGAAAAACCATTGATAAGTTAGTGGAAGAGGGCGCTATTGAATGCAAATCAATGAAAGAGTTGGGTGAAGACAATAATGTAATTGTTATGTGCGTTACTAATACCCCAATTGCAACTGAAATTGCCAATGAAATTACATCCCACCTGAACGAAGATGACTTGGTAATTGATATTACAACTCATCAAGTAAACGGATCTATTGAAATAGAAAAAATATTTTCAACAAATAAAGTTAATTATGTTGAATCCCCAGTGATGGGTGGCCCCATACAATCAAAAGAGGGAGTATTGGGTGCGATTGTTGGTTCAAGCGACAATAATTTTATTTTAGCGAAGGAAATTCTTTTAAACTTTTGCAAAAATGTTGTTCTTTTTGGACCGGTTGGTGACGGAACTAAAGCAAAATTAATAAATAATTTTCTAGCCTTAGGAACGGCTACACTTGTCATTGAGACATTAAAAGCAGCAAAACATTTAAACATTGATCTTCAAAAATTTTATGATGTTGCTAAATTAGGGTCCGGTAATTCTGGCGCCTTAGACAGAATAACTGATAAAGCCATTGCTGGTGATTATAAGGGGTATATTTTTAGCGTAAATAACACTCTTAAGGATATGACTTATATTAATGAATTGCTTGCTGACATACCTAATGCAGAAAAGCTATCTTCACTTACAAAATCTTTTTACCAGGATGCTATTGACAGAGGAGAAGGCGATCTATTAATTAGCGAGTTGATTAATAAGCCTTAATTATTTTTAACTAATATAATTTTTAGAATTTTGGAATTTTTAACAAATAAATTTATATCAATTGTATATTTAATAGGGGTTTTAATATTGGTCCTACCTGGTTTTTTACAAGGTAACACTAAATTTAAAATTATTATTCAAAACTTATCAATTTGGGTTGCCATAATTTTGGTTATTGTATCTTTAATGGCTTTATTCGGTATGATTTAATGAAAAAAACATATCAGGATTCTATTTTTTATCTTGTTGTATTTGCTACTTCATACTTTATTTATATTTATCCTTTTGAAATTCTAAGCGATCTCATTTTAAATGAAAAAATTTCTAGACAAAATTCATTTTATTCTACTTTATTTGTATCACTATTAGTTATTTATTACTTTCGTTCACATAATACTTTTTTTTTACTAAAATTATTTGTTTACGAGGGCATGGGAGTGGGGTTTATTAGTTTTTGGATAATCAATCTTGCTTTAATAATAAGTTTAACAAATTTTCTTAATGATTATCAACTTGGGATAACATCTTTAACCCTTATAATAATATTATCAGTTTATGGATTGATTAATGCACGTTTTTTTAGAATAAAAAAATTATTTATTTCTTCATCAAAAATAAAAAGAAAGTATAATTTTGTTTTTATAAGCGATATCCATTTAGGGACCAACCCTGTTTCTACTTTAAGTAAAGTCATTACTAAAATAAACAAAATAAATTATGATTTTTTATTAATTGGAGGGGATTTGATTGATTCCAGTACTTTTGATTTAAAAAATTTGAAAATATTAAAATCAATAAAAAAACCCATTTTTTGTGTCACTGGCAATCATGAGTACTACGTTAAAAATTCCAAAGAAAAATTAAGTAAATTAATCTTATATAATATTACATTACTCAGAAACGAAAATTTTTTATTTGATGATATTAATATAATTGGGATTGACGATTATCAAACAACAGACAATCAGACCAAAATCAATATAGATTTAGAAAACAAATCTAAATTTAATTTAACATTGGTTCATAAATCATCTATCTGGCACAAGATTTTTGATAACACTGATCTCATGCTTGCGGGACATACTCATAATGGTCAGATTTTTCCTTTTAATTTGTTTGTCAAAATTAAATTTAAATATAGTTTTGGATTATATAGAAATAAAAATTCATACTTGTATGTTTCCTCAGGTTCCGGTTGTTGGGGGCCACGTATGCGATTGGGAACCTCTAATGAAATTGTTAATGTTGAATTAATACCTTATAAATCTTAATAACCTTTTATAAATAATAAATACAAATAATTTTATATAAAAAAATGCAAGATATACGAAGAAAGATAGGACCCAAATTTGGTGAAAACACCAAAGTTTTACAAAGTAAATTTAAACCAAAGATATATGAGGATCAAATAGATTTTGATCGCTTGCGTATGTATCGCCTTAATAGGGTAAGAGAACAATTAATAAAAAATGATTTAGGGGCATGTATTTTATTTGATCCTATAAATATACGTTATGCGACTGATACAAGAAATATGTCCGTGTTTTCTTTTCACTTAATGACTCGCTATGTTTTTATTCCTGCAAGTGGACCAGTAATATTGTTTGAGTATCCAAAATGTGAACATATATACGAGAATAATTGCACAATAGATGAAGTAAGAGAGTTAATTAATTGGGATTTTTTTTCAATAGGTAAAAATGTTTATCAAAAAGCATTAGAATGGGCCAAAACTGCAGATGAGTTAATGAAAAAATACAGTTTTGATAATAAAAATCTCGCTATTGATGTTTGTGATCCAGCTGGAATCAATGCTCTAAAAGATAATTATAATTATAAATTGTTTAACGCTCAACAATATTTAGAAATTGCCAGATCAATAAAATCGGAAGACGAAATAGTATGCTTAAAAGCATCAATAAAAACAGCTGAAATGGGTGCGTCCTTAATACATGAAAAACTGAAAGCCAATATAACTGAAGAGGAGTTATGGGCTTATCTTCATAAAACTAATATTGAAAACGGAGGTGAATGGATTGAAACAAGACTTCTTACCTCAGGACCAAGGACCAATCCTTGGTTTCAAGAATGTAACAACAGAATTATTCAAAAAGGAGATTTGGTTGCTTTTGACACAGATATGGTTGGTCCATATGGATATTGTGCTGATATTTCGAGAACATTTGTTGAAGGTGGAAAATTAAATGAAGAACAAAAAAAACTTCATGATTTAGCTTATGAAAATATAAAATATAACGAAGAACTTATTAAACCCGGTGTGAGTTTTAGAGAATTTGCTGAAAAAGCATGGAGGCTTCCTGATAATTGTTTTGATAATCACTATCCGTGTCAAGTTCATGGTGTTGGAATGTGTGATGAATGGCCTTTTGTACCTTATCCAGATAAAGATTATAGTAACGGAGATTATTCTGGAGTATTTGAGGAAAACATGGTGATTTGTGTTGAAAGCTACATTGGAGAAGTAGGTGGTAAACAAGGTGTAAAACTAGAAAATCAATATCTTGTTACTAATAATGGTTTGGAACTTTTTAATTCAACTCTCCCATTAAAACTAGTTTAAATTTTATTTGATTAAAAATATTAATATATAAGAAAAATGCCAAATATTAAGATCCTTACTGAAACAGAGTTACGAAATACCTTACCCCTAGATATTAAGATAATAGACTGTATTGAAAGTGCCTTTTCTGAACTTGCTAGTGGCAAAGTCATTATGCCTCCTATACTTTCAATGCCTATCAAAGAATATAATGGTGAAATAGATGTAAAAACCGCTTACTTGCCTAGTATTGATAGTTTTGCTTTAAAAGCTTCCCCTGGCTTTTTTGATAATCCCAAAATCGGACTACCCAGTACATCTGGATTAATGATACTTTTTTCATGTAAAACTGGGGTATTAGAGGCTTTACTTTTAGATAATGGTTACTTAACCGATATCCGAACAGCTGCTGCTGGAGCCGTAGCAGCGCGTCATTTATCCAGAATTGATTCTTCAAACGTCTGCATTATTGGTGCGGGCACTCAGGCAAAATTACAATTAACTGCTCTTAATCTTGTAAGGCCAATTCAGTATGCAAATATATGGGCACGAAATTTTGAAAAGGCTTCTTTAGTTGCTGAGGAATTATCAATAAAACTAGGTTTTCAAATTCAAGCTTCTAATAACATTTCTGAGTCTATAAAAAGTGCTGACATTGTTGTCACAACAACTCCCTCAACTGAACCAATTTTAAAAGCTGATTGGCTTCATCCGGGACTGCACATAACAGCAATGGGTGCTGACCAGCATACAAAAAATGAATTAGATCCAAACTGTCTGAAATTAGCTGACCTATATGTTGCTGATAGTATTTCTCAAACGGTTAAACAAGGGGAGTTGCGTGCTGCTCTTGACGCTAAAATAATTGCTTTAGATAAAAATTTTCCAGAACTAGGTCAAATAATTAACAAAACAGAGGAAGGAAGGTCATCTCCTAAAGATATAACTATTGTTGATTTAACTGGAACAGGCGCCCAAGATACTGCTATAGCTACTTATGCTTTAAAGAAAGCTGTTGAGCTAGGGGTAGGAGAAATTTTCCATAATTAATTTCAAAAGGAAAACTAAATATACATTATGATAAAAAATGATCATCTAGATGAGTGGGACAGAAATTATTTCTTTCATCCCTCTACCCATTTGGCACAGCATGCTCGAGGAGAAATTCCCAACAGAATTATTACAAGTGGTGAAGGTTGCTATATCTTCGACAGGGATGGGAATAAATTTTTAGACGGTTTCGCAGGTTTGTATTGTGTCAATGTTGGCTATGGAAGAAGTGAGGTTTCAGAAGCTATCGCTAAGCAAGCTAAAGAATTATCTTATTACCATTCATACGTTTCTCAAGGCACTGAAGCTTCTATCACTTTATCTAAAATGGTGATTGATAGAGCGCCGAGCAATATGTCTAAAGTGTATTTTGGTTTGGGCGGCTCTGACGCTAATGAAACAAATATAAAATTAGTTTGGTACTATAATAATATTTTGAATCGACCTAAAAAGAAGAAAATCATATCTCGTTGGAGAGGCTATCATGGATCTGGTTTAATTTCTGGTTCCCTAACTGGTCTTGCAGTTTTTCATAATAAATTTGATTTACCCTTGGATCGCATTTTACACACTGTAACTCCTCATTATTTAAGACGGCCAGATAAAGATATGAAAGAAGAACAATTTACAGAATATTGTGTTGAGAGTCTTAAAAAAATGATTAGCGATGAAGGGGCAGAAACTATTGCTGCCTTCATTGGAGAGCCAATTCTTGGTACAGGAGGTATTATACCCCCACCAAAGGGATACTGGGAGGCTGTTCAAAAGATTTTAGAAGAGAATGACATTATGTTAATTGCTGATGAGGTTGTTACAGGTTTTGGCCGCTTGGGAACTATGTTTGGCTCTGAGCACTACGGTCTTCGCCCTGACATTATTACTATAGCAAAGGGATTAACCTCAGCCTATGCCCCTTTATCAGGCTCAATTTTTTCAAATAAAGTTTGGAAAGTTCTGGAGCAGGGGACTGATGAATTAGGCCCAATTGGACATGGTTGGACTTATTCCGCTCATCCTATTGGAGCTGCCGCAGGAGTAGCTAATTTACAGCTCGTAGATAAAATGAATTTAGTTTCTAATGCAAAAGAAGTAGGTAAGTATTTGCTTGATGAGTTAAAAAACGCATTTGACTCTCATCCCTTGGTCGGTGAAGTTAGGGGCGATGGAATGTTAGCGTCACTCGAATTTTTAGAAAATAAGGAAAGTTTAAAATTTTTCGACCCCGCAAAAAAAATTGGAATGCAAGTTTCCTCTAATTTACTTAAAGAAGGTGTGATAGGTCGAGCAATGCCACACGGAGATATATTAGGTCTTGCCCCACCTTTATGTTTAAGCAGATCTGAAGCAGATATTATTGTATCAAGTTTAAAAAAATCAGTAGATAAAGTTCATAGTCAAATTTAATAAATATTAAATTTCATGCCAATTAGAGATGTTTTTTTAGCTTTATTGGTCCCATGTCTATGGGGTTTTGGTTTTGTAATTTCAAAATCTGCAATGGATCAATTACCTCCTATTTTACTTAATGGATTGCGCTGGTCATTAACAGGGATGCTAATGTTTTGGTTTTTTCCATTTCCAAAAAAAATTTTAAAAAAATTAATTATTGTTTCAATTTTTTTCTCTATTCAATATTCATTAACTTATTCTGCTTTAAACATTATTGATGCAAGTTCTGCTTCTTTTTTTATTCAAGCAGAAGTTCCTTTTGGTTTATTGGCAGCTTACTTATTGTTAGGTGAAAAACTTTCATTTAAAAACTTCATTGGATTAATTATATCCTCTATTGGAATTATTTTTTTAACGGGAAGTCCTAATTTAGAAGGGAAACTATTTGGTGTAATCATTATACTTTCAGGAACTTGTATATGGTCTTTTGCGCAAGTACTTGCAAAACCAATTAGCAAAGAAATTGGGGGTTTAGCATTAACAGCTTGGCTAGGAGTTTTTTCTGCTCCTATGTGTATTCTTGCATCATATTTTATTGAAGGAAACACCATTAATTATATTTTAAACGCAGATTTAAAGAATTGGATAATTGTAATATATTTAGGAGTGATGATGAATGTCGTTGGCTATTCAGCTTGGTACCATGTAATTTCTAAACATCCAATAAATAATATAATGCCTGTTTTGTTATTATTGCCATTAACTGGATTATTAACAGCTATATTTGTACTAGGCGAAACACCAAATGTTTATTCTTATATTGGAGGTTCAATTATTGTTTTTGGAGTCACTATAATTTTAATAAATAAAAATAAAAAAAATAGTATTAAGTCTAAAGAAAATTATAGATAGTATACACTCGAATATTTAATTACTCACAATTATAATAAATGCCAATTAGAGATATTTTTCTAGCAATACTTGTACCTATAATTTTAGGTTTCGGTTTTGTCATTGCAAAACCTGCAATGGATCAATTACCTCCTATTTTACTTAATGGATTGCGTTGGTCTTTAAGCGGCATGATTATGTGTTGGTTTTTTCCATTTCCAAAAAAACTATTTAAATCATTATTAATTATTTCTTTATTGGGCTCTACACTTCAATACTCATTAACTTTTTCAGGCTTAAATATTGTTGATGCAACTTCAGCAACATTACTAATACAATGTGAGATTCCATTTGGAATTCTCATAGCCTTTTTTATTTTAAAAGAAAAACCCTCCTTAAAAAATCTATTAGGCTTGTTGATTGCTTTTATAGGAATAATTTTTTTAACAGGTAGCCCGGATTTACAAAATAAATTATTCGGTGTTTTTTTATTATTATCAGGTGGGTTCCTTTGGGCTTTTGCTCAAGTTATAGCAAAACCTGTATCTGAAAAAATTGGTGGTCTGGCTCTTACGGCTTGGATAGGCGTATTTGCAGGACCTTCATCTATTTTTCTTTCATACTTCATTGAGGGCAATACTTATCAATATATAGTTAATACTGACTTAAAGGTTTGGATTATCGTTATATATCTTGGTTTAGTCATGAATTGTTTGGGTTATTCCATATGGTACTATGTCTTGAGCAAACACCCTGTAAATTATGTAATGCCCGTATTGTTATTGTTCCCCATCACAGGACTGATTACCGCTATCTTTGTATTAGGAGAAACTCCTTCAAACTACGCCTATGTAGGGGGTTTTATTATCATTACAGGTGTGGCAATAATATTAGTAAATAAGAGAAAAAATATTTTATAGAAATATAGATTATTTAATTAAAGTTTTTTGTAATACAACACCAACACTCATAGAAAAAAGAAATACCAAAGATACAGGGTTTAAAAAAACTAAAGAAGATATTGCGGGACCAGGACACAGGCCTACCAATCCCCAACCAATACCGAACAATGAAGATCCAATGATAAGATTTTTATCCAAGTCTTTCCTTGAAGGAATTTGCAGTTCATGACCCAATAATGAAGTTTTCTTGTTTCTAAATAAAAACATAAAAGGGGATGCAAAAATAATTGCGCCCCCCATTACAAACATCAGTGAGGGATCCCAATTGTCTGTAATACGCAAAAACCCGATGACTTTTTCCGGATTGGTCATTCCGGATATAATTAAACCAATGCCAAATATTATTCCGCTTAATAGAGAAAAGAAATTTTGAGACATTAGTGAATTCCTATTTTTTGTAATACAAAAACTGTAATCATGGCTATCATGACAAATATAAATGTAGCAACTATACTTCTAACTGAAAGCCTACTTATCCCGCAAACACCGTGCCCCGAAGTGCATCCGCTTCCTAACTTTGTACCAAAACCCACCAAAAATCCACCTACGATAATCAAGGGAATAGACTTTGTTATTTCAAAGTTAGCGTTATTAATAAGTAAATAAATTGAAGGACCTATGATTAATCCTAATAAAAACAAAATATTGGCAAATCTATTATTGCTATTAGTTATGGTATTTGCAAATATTCCGCTGATTCCAGCTAATTTACCCGTTGTATAAAGATACAGAATAACCGAAAACCCTATGATCAACCCGCCTATCAAAGAGCTAAAGGGGGTGAAATTATTTAAATCTATCATAATGATTTATTATAGATAAAAAAATTAACTAGATATTTATATATTTTTTTTTCTATATATTTTATTTTTTTTAGAAAATTTTTCTAATAATTATATAATTTAAAAAAAAAA
>Ga0315336_1005924_pt1 | contig 12941 bp, 13 predicted proteins | sample ASW5metaG_FD_204512 | JGI IMG/M metagenome (GOLD analysis project Ga0315336, IMG submission 204512) | Ammonia-oxidizing marine archaeal communities from Monterey Bay, California, United States - ASW #5 | ecosystem: Environmental > Aquatic > Marine > Intertidal zone | place: USA: California...
TTGATGTTACTCCTGCCAAATATGTAACGGGATTAATTACAGAAAAAGGCGTTTGTGAAGCATCCAAAGAAGGATTAAAAAAATTATTTAAATGAAAAAATTTTATCTTAAAGATGCTGCTATATTGCCACCATCAACAGTTAGAACTGCACCGGTAGTTTTTTTTGAAGTGGCTAAATGAAAAAAGGCTTTAGCAACGTCTTCTGCTTTTACTTCATTTAACAATAAATTGCCTCTCATATAAGCATCAGTACTGATTGATCTTGCTTTAGCTCTTGTCCTGATCATTTTGTCATTCATCAAACCACTTCTTATTCTATCTGCATTCACTCCATTAGATCTAATTCCATAAGATCCATAATCTACGGCATACTGTTTACATAAACTAAGTAAAGCAGACTTTGGTAATCCGTAAGGTCCAAAGTTTTTTCCAGGATTTACAGATTGTTTTGAAATATTAAAAAGAAGACAGCCATTTATATTTTGTTTCTTCATTATTTTAATAGCTTCTGAAGCGCAATTTTGATGAGAAAAGAAATTATCTTCGAAACTTTGTCTTAATATATTATCATCTACTTCTCCTATGGCTCCATTAATTGCCGTTCCAGCGTTTGAAATTAAGATATCTATTCCCCCATACCTTTCACAAATTTGATTAAAAGTTTTTTTAACGCTTTTTTTATTTCTTACATCGCAATGAATGCAAAGGTCATTAATTTTAGATTGTAAATCTTTTAATCTTTCTAAATTATAATCAAGAAGAACAACTTCAGCGCCATAACTTTTAAACATTTTATAAGTTTCAAAACCTATAGTTCCTGTACTACCAGTAATTACAACAACATTACCTTCGAGAAGTTTTTTGGGTTTTTTAATTTTCGCTTGTTCCAATGACCAATATTCAACATCAAAAAGGTCTTTTTCTGGAATAAATTTATAAGTAGAAGTTTCTTCAACAGAGGCAATTACTTTAGCGTTAGTTTCAGTCAGATCTCCAGCAATTTTTGCTGAATTTAGGTCTTTGCCAACACTAAACACTCCAACGTTTTGTACCAAAACAACCCTAGGAGAAGTATCCAACATTACTTTTTTTTCTTTAACTTTATTCTTATTTATATTGAAATATTTGATGTATTTTTTTCTATAATTTTCGAAAGCTTTTTTTGCTGTTATTTTAAATTCATCAATAGAAGAATTTTTCTTTGGTGTTATTATTAAAGGGAAAGGTTTAACCCTAATTACATGATCTGGTGTTGCAGTTCCTTTTGATGAATAGGATTTTACATTTTTTCCATTCATAAAATATTTTAAGTGTTTGTTTAATCTGTAATTAATTACAAATTTTTGATCTTTATTATTAGATAAAAGACCTCTTATTACTGGAGCAATTTCATGAACATCAAATTTTGTGGAGAAATTTTTAATTTGTTTAATTTTTTTAACTTTAAGTTTTTTAATAGCTCTTTCAGCCTGTGACACATATTTTATCATTAAGCTATATGCTTCTTTAGCACCATTATCAAAAGTAAAGATTCCATGGTTCATTAATATTAAGCAGTTAATGTTTGGATTTTTTGAGTAAATATCATCTATTTTTTTGGCTAACATAAAACCAGGCATTACGTATGGCACTATACTAACTTTGTTTCCAAATATCTTTTTGCAAAAATTTATTCCCCCTGGCCTGTTGGTTAAATTTAAGATCGCATCCGAGTGAGTATGATCTACATATTTAAATGGTAAAAAAGCATGTAAAAATGTTTCAACTGAAGGGTTTGGTGATTTAATATTAATTAAGTTTCTTTTTTGGAAGCTAACCATATCTTCGTCGGATAGGTATTTTTTCTTTTTCATAGTTAATAATGGCTCTAGCTTTACAGCAGGCAATCCTTCTGGCTCTATATCTGCCATATCCCAACCACTACCTTTTACACATAAAACTTCGTATTTTTTTCCATCCATATCTTTGATTCGTGTTTTTACGGAAGTATTTCCACCACCGTGCAACACTAATTTTTTATTTTTTCCCAATAAACGGCTTGTATACACGCGCAAAGCCATATCCTTGGAAAATCCAATTTTTTTATATTTTTTTACAAATTTTTTTGCTTCGCTGTTTGACCAATCGTTTTTCAAAATTTACTCCGTAAGAAATATTTATAGCAGTTTTTTATTTGAAAGAAGCATAAAATTTGATTAGTTTTTAAATATCGATTCGCAGTTATAAAATAAAAAAGGGTAAATTATATGGTGAAAGTTGGTGAACATATTGCTTTGGATTTATTGGGTATAAAGCAGGATTATACTCCGAAGTTTTTCGGAAAAATAGTTTACAAAATTGCTAAAGCTGCAAAAGTTGAAATACTTAATGTTTCTCAGCATAAATTTAAACCACAAGGTTTTACTTTAGTAGCACTTTTGGCAGAAAGTCATATGAGTTTTCACACTTTTCCAGAAAAAAATATAATAAGTTTCGATTTTTTTACCTGTGCAAAAGTTTCTCCTTCTGTAGCTTTAGACATACTTAAAAAAGAAATTAAACACGAAAGAATAGTAATTAGAAAATTTGATAGAAGCACCGTAGGTCTTTATGATGATATTTATAGCACACCTGGACAAAAAAAATATTATGTTGTTAATAAAGTTCATGAAGATTTTGTTTCTAAAGTTGGTCAACATATAGAAATTTTAGAATTAGAAGAATTTGGGAAATCTTTATTTATAGATAACGAACTACAGGTTTCTGAAAAAGATGAACATATCTACAGTGGACAGTTTGTAGATTCTGCTATGAGTTTAAATTCCAAAAATTCGAATGCAGCAATAATTGGAGGAGGAGACGGAGGTGTAGCAAGAGAATGTTTATCTAGGAGGTTTAACTTTGTTGATTGGTTTGAATTAGATCCAGAAGTAGTATCTGCATGTACTAAACATCTTTCCAAAATCGGCAGAAAAATAAAAGAAAGTAATACTGTGAAATGTGTATGGGGGGATGCCTTTGAAAGCATAAATTCTATAGAGGATTCAAAATATGATAAAATTTTCGTTGACCTTAATGACGATAAATATTGTATTAATCTCGCAGCAAAAAATATGAACAATTTAAAAAGAATTTTAAGGCCAGGTGGGGTTATAACAGCACAGGTTGGAAGCAAAGATAAAAAACCCAAGCAAGTAGATGATTGGCTTAATGTTCTTTCTAAAAATTTTGGAAATTCCAAACTTGATAGAGTATTTATTCCTAGTTTCGACTGTAACTGGAATTTTGCTTCATCTGTGCTCAATTCTTAATTAAATTTAGGCTTTTTATAAATCACAATTTGTGGAATAATATCTGGATTAAATTCATTGTTTAATACGGAGGGGTAAATGAATAAATTTATAAAACTTTTTTTATCCATATTTGCTTCAATAGTTTTGCTTAACTCAACTGTTTTAGCAGACAAGATAAAAATAGGAACAGAGGGTGCGTATCCACCTTGGAACGCAAAGGACGAAGCTGGAAAATTAATTGGGTTTGAAATAGAGCTTGCCAATTGGCTTTGTATATATATGCAACATGAGTGTACAATTGTTGAGCAAGATTGGGATGGAATGATACCAGCTCTCGTTATGAGAAAATTTGATGCAATAATGGCTGGAATGTCTATCACCGAAGAGAGAATGAAAACTATTAATTTTTCTCAAGGATATGCAGATGAAGTTGCTTCATTGGCAGTTATGAAAGGTTCAAGTCTGGAAGGAATGGATACACCTAAGGCTATAAATTTATCTACTGGTGGTTCAGATGTTAAAAGCGCTTTAGCAACTTTAACAGCTGCGCTGGCTGGAAAAACTATTGGTGTTCAAACAGCAACTATTCACCAAAACTTTTTAGAGTCTGGAGATGTAGGAAGTGTAAAAGTAAGAACTTACAAAACTCAAGATGAGGTAAATTTAGATTTAGCAGCAGGAAGAATTGATGCTGCATTAGCTGCGGCAGTTGCTTTTACTGATTATGCTGAAAAATCCGGCAAAGAAGTAGTTCTAGTTGGACCTACATTTGCAGGTGGTGCATTTGGTAATGGAGTTGGCGTTGGCATAAGAAAAGGAGACAAATCTTCTGCCCAAGGTAAGAAAGATGCTAAGCTACTTAAGGATTTTAACAAAGCCATTAATAAAGCTAGAAAAGACGGAAAAATCAGCGAACTAGCAATCAAGTGGTTTGGCTTTGACGCTTCAATGTAATAATTTTATTTTTAAGGCGATAGTTATTTAATTCTATCGCCTTAAAATCTATGGGACTTTTAGCATACGGCGATACTGGTTGGGGAGATGAGCTTTTTTTTGCTACTTTGATGACAATAGTCGTTGCAATAACGGCGATATTTATTGGATTTTTTTTAGCCGCAATTTTTGCATCATTTAAATTATCAAATATTAGAATACTAAAATTAATTGGAAGTTTTTATACAACTGTTTTTAGAGGTGTTCCTGAACTTTTAGTAATTTACTTATTTTTTTTTGGTAGTAGTGGTGCAGTAATGTATGTAGCCAAAATATTCGGTTACGATGGATATATCGAGGTCAATGCTTTTTTGACGGGAGCTTTGTCTATAGGCATTATTTCTGGGGCTTATTCTACAGAAGTGTTTCGTGGAGCAATTCAATCTATTAATCGAGGTCAATTTGAGGCATCAGAAGTCCTAGGTTTAAAAAAAAAAATTTACTATTACAAAATAATAATTCCCCAGATGTTAAGACTGGCTTTGCCTAACATAAGTAATGTTTGGCAAATCACTTTAAAAGATACTTCATTAATATCAGTTACTGGGCTTGTAGAAATTATGAGACAATCTTATATCGCCGCAGGATCTACAAGAGACCCTTTATTTTTTTATTCCTTTGCAGCAGTTTTATATTTATTTTTAACTTTTTTAAGTTTGAAATTATTTAACAATTTAGAAAAGCATTATAGCAAGGGGTATTAAATGGATTTAATGATAGAAAGTTTTCCAAGATTGCTTAATGCTACTATTTTAACAATTGAATTAACCTTGTTATCATTATTTTTTGGTGTTTTTGTTGGTGTTTTTTTTGCAGTTTTGAGATCTAGCAATATTAAAATTCTTTGCTCTATATCATATTACTATTCCTATATTTTCAGAGGAACGCCATTGTTAGTTCAGATTTTCATAATATATTTTGGTCTTGGACAGGTAGAATGGTTAAGAGAGTCGTTTCTTTGGATAATTTTTAAAGAACCATATTCATGTGCTATTATTGCATTTACCCTTAATACTGGAGCTTATACATCTGAAATTTTTAGATCAGCGTTTGAAACAATTGAAAAAGGAGTTTTGGAGGCAGCAAACGGTTTGGGTTTAAACAAGATACATGTTTTTTTTAAGATTAAGCTTCCTATAGTTATCAAACAATCTTTACCAGCATACGGCAATGAAATGATACTGATGCTGAAAGGAACTTCTTTGGCGAGTACAGTAACTTTACTTGATCTTACCGGTGTAGCAAAACATATAATATCAACCACTTTTAGACCAGTAGAAGTATTTATTGTTGCGGGAAGCATTTATTTATTGATGACTTTTATCATACATAATTTCATAAAAATTTTGGAAAAAAAATTAGACTATTCAAAATGATGATCAGTATTCAGTATACTGTTTGACCTCTTGTATATTTGAGTCCAGGATTTTATTGATTTCTAATTTTGTTTTGGATCTTTTATCGTTTGTAATATACACATCCCTAGCTAATTGAATAAATTTATCGTTAAAATCAGAGTTTTTTTCACACAATCTTTTTTCATTTTCAATTTTCCATAATTTTTTATTTATTTCTTTTAAATTTTTGTAAAGAATATCTATCTTATTTGAAGAATTAATATTATTATTTTTTGTTTCATTTAATGCATCGTATTCTTTTTTGATTTTTTGTAATAAACTTGGATTTTTTATTTCTTCCAACTTTATTTCTAAAATACTAAGTTTATCTAATAATTCACCAGCAGATATTTCAGTTAGAATTTTTCTCATTTTATAAATATACGTGATATAAGATCACTTGATAAATTTTAATGTCAAATATATTAATCATAAAACACGGCTCCCTGGGAGATATAGCTCAAATTAGTGGTGCGATTCAAGACATAAAAGAAAATCATCCTAATGATAGAGTATTTATATTTACGACCTCTCCTTATGAAGAGTTGTTTCTTAGGTGCCCATATATAGATGAAGTGTATATTGATCCAAGACTTTCACGGCTAAACTTGTTTTATCTATTAAAATTAAAAAGAATAATATCCAAACTCAGATTAGCAAAAATATATGACTTACAAAACTCATCAAGAACTTCATTTTACAGAAAATTTTTGTTCAATAAAATAAAATGGTCTAGTACCGAAACAACCTTATCTCCAGGAACTAATAAAAGTGATTTTGACAAAGACCCAGTATTAAAAAGGTTTAATTTTCAACTAACCAGTTCTAACATAATTACCAAACATACACTAAAGCCTAATTTTTCTTGGGCCTGTGAAAATATAGATGATTTAAAAAAAAAATATAATTTAGAAAAATATATTTTGTTATTTCCTTTCTGTTCAATAAATTTACCACATAAAAAATGGCCATATTATAATGGTTTAATTTCACTCATTAAAAAAAACAATCCAAAATTTGAACTGGTTGTTGCGCCAAATCCTAATGAGATTGAAGAATCGAAAAAAATAAATGCCCGAGTAATACTCAAAGATAATAAAGCATTAACAATAACTCAGTTGGCAGGCTTAATAGATAAGGCTCAATTTATTATTTCAAATGATACGGGTCCCGCTCACATGGCGGCCCATCTTGGTTCGAAAGGAGTAACTTTATTTGGATACCACACAACACCACATAAAGTAAGCATTGAAACCAGTAAATTTAAAGCAATTATTAAACACAATTTGAAAGAATTATCAGCTGAAGAAGTTTATTCTAATATTTCCAAACAATTATCATTAGTTTAAAAGTTCAATATATTTTTTGACGATCTTACTCCATTCAAATTGTTTAGAAAATTCTTTGGCATTTTTTCCAAATTCTAAATATCTATCTTCTTCAAATATGTTTTTTATGCTTTGATAAATTGAATCGAGATCATTTCCGTTACAAATTAACCCAGTTTTATTATGAATTATTGCATCTGCTGCGCCACCATCTTTGCCACCGATTGATGGAACTCCATGTTGTCCAGCTTCAATAAAAGCTATACCAAATCCTTCCACCGATTTTTTATAAATAATTGATGGCATAACAAATAAGTTAGATTTATGCATCAAAGCAGATTTGAAATCAGGATTTATATTATCCATAAAAATAACAGTATTATCTAAGTTTAATTCATGGACTAATTTTTTCAAATTTCTTTTTTCATCTCCATATCCTACACAAACGTATTTTATTTTAGGAAATTTTTCTTTAAGATTTCTAATTGCCATAATTATTTTATCATGACTTTTTCTCTTATCGAATCTAGCAACTGTAATTAAACATGGAAATGAATCCTTAAATATATTTTCAGCTGCCTTTATATTATTTTCATCAGGTTCTTCATAAAAATTTATTCCAGGGTGAATAACTTTAATTTTATTTTCCTCAATTCCATTACTTAACGCTAATCTTTTTGTAAAATTCGAATTGGATATTATAAAATCGGCTTTTGACATGCATTTAATCATTCTTTTGTTTAATCTTGAATTTATAGAATGATTTATTTCTTTTGAGTGAATTAAACAAAGTATCTTCTTATTTAATAAATATTTTTCATTCAAATATTCTAGACTTTTCCAATGATCAGCAATCAAGGCTCTAATAGATGGATTTTCTTTTAAATAATTATTTACTAAATTAGCCTTTCTGAATTTTCTAAATAATTTTATTCCAGATACTCTTGTAATATCGTACCGAAACTTTTTATCGTGGGAGTCAGAATTTTTATGTTTTTCTGCGAAAATTTTGACTGGACCATAGTTTAATAAAGCAGCGGATAATCCTCCCATCAATACTTGCATTCCACCTAATTCGGGTGGAAAATTCCTGGTGTTAACCAAAAACATTAATCAAACCATTTTATATTACAACCCATACTCGGAGTTTGCTTGATGGGACCTTTTCCAGAAGTTGCTACTAATTTCATAGCAATTCTAAGTTCACTGTCTCCAGTAGTAACAGGCTTATGATCTTTTAATTCTCTAATTCTACCTCTGTATTGTAGTTCTAGATTATTATTATAACCAAAAAAATCCGGTGTACATACTGCGCCGTAATCTTTAGCCACTTTTTGTGATTCATCAATTAAATAGGGAAAGGAAAAATTATGCAATTTTGAAAAAGATATCATGTTTTCGAAAGAGTCTTCAGGATAATTTTTTACATCATTTGACATTATAGCGGTAGATTTTATACCGTGGTTTTCTAAAAATTTTACGTCTTGAACAATTTCTTCGATTACAGCTTTTACATATGGACAGTGATTGCAAATAAACATAATTAAAGTAGCATTTTTTCCATTAACTTCATTCAGAGATACTTTTCTATTTTCAGTAGATAACAAGTTAAAATCTTTTGCCTTTTCTCCAAAATTACAAATAGGCGTTTGTGTTAGTGTCATTTTAATTATTTTCTTAATCGCTTTATTAAACTGGAGGTATCCCAGCGTTCGCCACCCATCTTTTGAATGTCACCATAATATTTATCTACAATTTCGGTTACCGGCAACAACGAATTATTTCTTTTAGCTTCTTCTAATGCAAACTTCAAATCTTTTCTCATCCAATTAACCGCAAATCCAAAATCAAATTTATCTTCAATCATAGTTTTGTATCTATTTTCCATTTGCCAAGATTGAGCAGCTCCCTTTGAAATAACTTCAATCACTTCTTCCATATTTAAACCAGCTTTAATTCCAAAATTTATTCCTTCTGATAAACCCTGTACTAGGCCAGCTATACAAATTTGATTTACCATTTTTGCAAGTTGTCCACTACCAGATTTGCCAAGTAATTTCATTTTTTTGCTATAGCAATTAATGACTGGACTTGCCCTGTCGTAATCCTTTTTGTTACCGCCAATCATTACGGTCAGCGTGCCACTTTCTGCCCCTGCTTGGCCTCCTGAAACAGGAGCGTCCAAAAAACCGAAGCTATTTTTTATTGCGTAGTTATAAATTTCTTTGGCTATAGTAGCAGAGGTGGTTGTGTTATCTATGTAAATGGATCCTTTTTTTATTGATTTGAATATTCCATTTTTTCCAAAAGTTACTTCTTTTAAATCATTATCGTTTCCAACACACGTAAATACAAAATCAGAGTCTTTTGATGCTTCAGCAGGAGTCTCTGCCATTTTACCTGTGTAAGTTTTAAGCCATTTTTCAGCTTTTGATTTAGTTCTATTAAATACAGTTACATTATGGCCTGCCTTTGATATATATCCAGCCATAGGATAACCCATTACACCAAGACCTATAAAAGAAACTTTACAGTTCATAATTAGTTATGATTATAAGTATTATTAGATCAAATTTCAAAATAATTTTTTTTGGTTTTGTTTTTACTTTTTTTTCAAGTATTGGGCAAAGTTTTTTTATAGGTTTGTTTAATTCCAATATTAGAGAAGAATTAAGTATTTCTCATGGAGAATTTGGAACTATTTATGGAATTTCCACTTTATTTAGTAGCTTAACATTAATTTGGTTAGGAAAAAAAATTGATGATTTAAAGTTAGTTAATTATTCTCTTTTAGTTGTTATTTTTTTGACCTTTGCAGCTCTTTTTTTTTCATTTATTAGTGGAATAATTTTTTTAGCTATTGGAATTTTTTTTCTGAGATTATCTGGCCAAGGATTAATGGCCCATACTGCATCAACTGCAGTTGCCAGATATTTTGATCAGAGCAGGGGTAAAGCTTTGAGTTGTATTTGGGTTGGCATGTCATTAGGGGAGTTTTTACTTCCAGTAATAATAGTCTATTTGTTAACATTTATATATTGGAGAAATTTATGGCAAGGATTAGCAGTTATAACTTTATTACTTTTGCCAATATTTACTTATCTAACAATTAAAGACATTAATATATTTTCAAGAGAAAAAGAAAACGAAAATCATGCCAATAATAATATTGGTTTAATTAAAAGTTGGACCAGAAAGGAAGTAATAAGAGATTTAAAATTTTATTCAGTTTTACCAGCCATGTTAGCATCATCATTTATAATTACTGGTATAGTTATAAATCAAACATTTATTATAGAATCAAAAGATTGGGGAAAATTTGCAATAGCTAAATCATTTATGATTTATTCGATACTTACGGTAATTACTTTGTTTTTATCAGGATATTTGGTGGATAAATTCACTAGCAGAAAAATTTTTCCACTACTGAATGTACCATTACTGTTAAGCGTAATTATATTAGCCATTTTTGATCATCCTTATTCTGCCTTTATTTTTATGGGATTTATGGGTATTTCAAACGGGTTAACAAATGTTTTAATATCTTCGTTTTGGGCAGAAATTTATGGCGTAAATCATTTGGGATCTATTAAAGCTTTAACAGGATCATTAATGGTTTTTTCAACGGCCTTAGCTACTGCGGTATTTGGGATTTTAATTGATTTAGGTTATTCCATTGAAAATATTGCTTTTTTGTGCGCTATTTATACCATCATATCAATTTTTATAGTCATAATTTTTCAGGATTCTTATAAACCAACTTCAATTAAAAAATAAATCTTGATTTTCTAGTGTCTATTTTATATTAGTTCTGTCTCATGGCCAGAATAACTGTTGAAGATTGCATTGATAAAGTTGATGGTCCTTACGATTTGGTTTTGATCGCTAAGGAAAGAGCTGTGCAGTTGAATTTTGGTGAACAGCCAAAAGTTGATCCTGAAAATGATAAAAATACAGTTATTGCACTAAAAGAGATTGCGGAAAACAAAGTTTCAGCAGACGAACTAAGAGAATCGGCAATCACTAAGTTAAGAAAACATATTGAACAGGATACAGAAGTTTCTGAGCAGATAGAAGCGGAGGGAGATGATTTTGAAAATATTTATAAAGGAGAAATTTCAAAAAGTGGAGTCCCTATTTTACCATCTAAAAGGGCTAGAAAAATTCCTGAAAAAATAGAAATTTTTAAGGAGGAACTGGTTCAGAAAAAAATATTTAAAAAAGAAAGTTTACCTGAGAACAAAGAAATCTCATTAAAAGAATTAGAAGATCAAGAAAAAATAAAAGAAGGTTCGGATGAGTTGGTTGATCCCAAGTCTTCTGATAACGCTTAAAGTAAAATCAAATCAAATAATTTTTTTTAATACTCATTAACATGACAAGAAAAGTTTCAGTGGCACCCATGATGGATTGCACAGATCGTCATGACAGATATTTTTTAAGATTGATTAGTAAGAATGTGATGTTGTACACGGACATGATTGTGTCAGAAGCCATTAAAAGAGGAGATAAAAAAAAATTACTATCATTCAATCTTAGAGAAAAACCTTTGGCATTACAAATTGGAGGATCTTCACCCAAAATTTTAGCTGAAGCAGCTAAAATTGGAGAAGATTTTGGTTATGATGAAATTAATCTAAATTTAGGCTGTCCTAGTAAAAAAGTTCAAAAAAATAAATTTGGCGCATGTTTGATGAAAGAACCAAATTTGGTTGGAGAATGTGTTAATGAAATGACAAACGCTACCATTTTACCAATAACAGTAAAAACAAGAATTGGAATTAATGACATGGAAGATTATGAATTTTTGAAAAAATTTCTTAAAATAATAAAAAATGCCGGAACAAAAACTTTTATTATTCATGCTAGGAGAGCTATATTAAATAAATTAACTCCCAAGCAAAATTTAAACATACCTCCTTTAAACTATAATTTTGTTTATAATATCAAAAAAGATTTTCCTAATGATGTCATTATTTTAAATGGAGGAATTGACTCTATAAGTAAAATTCATACTCATTTAAAAAAAGTAGATGGTGTAATGGTTGGTAGGGCAGCTTATCATTCTCCATATTTTTTAGCTGAAGTTGAAAAAGAAATTTTTAGTAACCATAATATACCATCAAGAACCGAAGTTATGGAGAAAATGATACCTTACATTAAAGAAGAAACTAAAAAAGGAACTAGATTAAATCAAATAATGAGACATACTATAGGTTTGTTTCATGGCCAGAGAGGATCAACTCACTGGAAAAGATATTTAAGTAAAAACATGTGTATAAGGGAAGCTGATTTACAGAAAGTAAATCATATTATGGATCACATTAAAAGCAATAGTATGACTACTTCTTTAGGTAGATGAGTTGTTAGAAAGTCTAGATCAAAATCAGATAATATTTATTTTAACTGTAATGGCCGTATCAGCAGTCGTTACTGGTTTTATGGCTGGTTTTTTTGGAATAGGTGGCGGCTTAATAATGGTTCCTATTCTTTTTTATATATTTAGTTTTGCTGGCATAGAACAAGCTTTTACTATGCATCTAGCATTAGGGACATCTTTTTCAATTATAATTCCAACATCAATAATATCAACAATGACACACATGAAATTTAAGGCTGTTGATTTTAGTATTGTAAAAACTTTTGGAGCATTTGTTGCAATCGGAGTTGTGTTCGGAACCGTATTTGCTGTTAGTTTAAAGACTTCTAGTTTAGTTTTATTTTTTTCAATTATGACCATGCTTTTTTCCCTCTATTTTTTGACTGCAAAAGAAAAAATTAATCCCAAACCTAGAAAAATAAATTTAATTTATAGGGTTATTTGTGGTTTTTTGTCAGGCTTTTTATCAGCTCCCATGGGTATTGCGGGAGGTGTAATTAATACTCCAGTATTAAAAATGTTTGGTTATCCAATTAAAGTTGCTATTGGCTGTTCAGCGGCTGTCGGATT
>Ga0315336_1005925_pt1 | contig 12940 bp, 10 predicted proteins | sample ASW5metaG_FD_204512 | JGI IMG/M metagenome (GOLD analysis project Ga0315336, IMG submission 204512) | Ammonia-oxidizing marine archaeal communities from Monterey Bay, California, United States - ASW #5 | ecosystem: Environmental > Aquatic > Marine > Intertidal zone | place: USA: California...
CGCTCATTCTGAAGCACGGGAAAAAGCAACAGGGAGTGCGCACAGATTTTGTCCAACATCTCGACATCGTTCCCACCATTTTTCGTGTGCTTGCGATGAAGGTCGAAGATCGGTTTCGCGGTAGAGATTTGCGAGGCCCGGTCGAGGCGAACAAGGAAATCCTCGTGGAAAAGGAGTTGATGGCGATCGGACGCGGTCGCAGCAACATGTACAGCCTGCTGTTGGACGGTCTCGAACTGAGTTACGTTCCCCTGTTCGGTCGTTACCAATTGTTCGACCTGAAAGTCGATCCCTACCAGCAGACCGATTTGATATACGACCCGGATTTTCAGGAACGGATCGCGGATCTCAAAGTTCGGCTGGAGCGGCTTCGGGGGGAGAATCTGCTTGGACGCCAGATCGTCAACCGGCCGCACAAGCTGAGTGACGAAGAGCGGAGAAAGCTTCGGTCGTTGGGATACGTGCAGTAGGCTGGGAAGACCTGCTGTAGCAGACGAGCCGCGTCCGTCGGCGGAAGAGCACTCGTTGCACTGACGGGATAAGCGCGCGAGGCAGTAACATGTGCGACGGCAATCGAAAACCCGGCATGGCCTGGACGAGTCAGCCGCATGGTTCGGTCACCTCCACCAATCTTCGGGTTGTTACAGCAACGCTTTGCGCAATCAGCCTGTGTGGGTGCGAAGGGGGGGAGGCGACCGTCTCGTCGAGGCCCCAGCCTGCCACAACGAATTCCGCGGTCACGCAAGATGGAGCAAACCAGAATCGTGGACCTGAAATCGTTGAGGTGGAAAAAAAGGAAGGGCAACTGCGGGCCTTTGCCGAGTGGAAGACTCTCGACGGAAAATCCGACTTGGATTCTCCCAGCGTGTTTGTCGTCTACGTTGCTCCCGGTATTACCAACGCGAGGCTGGCGAGCCTGAAAGGGTCGGGCAATCAACAGTGGCTGGAACTGCGCGTTTATCAGGCAACGGACGGTGGCCTGGCCCATTTGGAAGGACTGACCAGGCTTCGATGGCTCTTCCTTGAGCAGACGGACGTCAGCGACAAGGGACTGGTTCACCTGAAAGGGCTGTCGAACCTTGCGGAGCTCTCCCTTGGCGGCACTGGAGTGAGCGACGACGGTCTCGGACATCTCAAAGAATTGACGAGCTTGAAATCGCTCGCAATGCCGGGAACACGGGTCACCGACGCCGGGTTGGGCTACCTAAAGGCGTTGACCGGCCTCGAAACGCTCATCCTTCGGTACACGAACGTCGGCGATGCCGGCCTGGCCAATTTGAAAGACTGTCGGCAAATCGCAAAGCTAGATCTCTGGAACACCCAGATTAGCAACGACGGTCTCGCGCACCTGGAAGAATTGACGAATCTCGAAGAGCTGAATCTTGGGAACAACCCGCAGATTTCCGGCGCGGGTCTCGAGCATTTGCATCGATTGACCGGACTCTTGTCGCTCAATCTAAACAATAGTGGCGTCAGCGACGATGGACTCGAACAGCTGAAAGGATTGGTGCATCTCGAAGAGCTGCATCTTGCCGGCACCGGTGTGACCGATGCCGGCCTGTCGCACTTCATGGAGTTGAACAATCTGGAGAGGCTATTCCTTGGCGGCACGTCGGTCAGCGAGGCAGGCATCGAAAAACTTCAACGGGCGCTGCCTCGCTGCAGAATCGAGTGTCGACGCTGAAGGTCGTTTCGAATGTATACTTCGTGCCACGGACGGAGAAGTCCGCACGTGGAGTTGGTCACCTGACGGACAGCCCAGTCCGAAACGTCTCGGTACAGACCGGGTCGAGATACGCGAAAACCGCAATGCGAAAGAACCAACTCGTTTTTCTAATGCTGGCCGGCATCACCTGGATTGCTTTTTGGCGCGTCTTTTCCTTTGAGTTTGTCAACCTGGACGATCCCATGTACGTCGCTCAGAACGAGCGCGTGCTTGCCGGCCTGAGTTGGGATAACGTCGTCTGGGCGTTTACGACGACCTTGCTATCCAACTGGCATCCCTTTACGTGGATTTCCTATTTGCTGGACGCGCAGCTGTTCGGTATTCATTCCGGCTGGTTTCACGTAACAAACTTGTTGCTGCACACCGGCAACGTATTGCTGCTGTATGCCCTGCTGCGGAGCATGACGGGGGCGGTTTGGAAAAGTGCTTTCGCGGCCGCGCTGTTTGCCATTCATCCGTTGCACGTGGAATCGGTGGCGTGGGTCTCTGAGCGAAAAGATGTGCTCAGCACGTTCTTCGGCCTGTTGGCGGTTGCTGCTTATGTCCGTTACGCCGTACGCAGAACATGGAACTGGTATTTGCTGGCGTTCCTTTCATTCGCCGCCAGTCTGCTCTCGAAGCAGATGTTGGTGACGTTGCCCTTTTTGCTGTTGCTCCTCGATTATTGGCCTTTGGGCCGCGTTTTGCGGGCAATGCGAGATCTCCCTGCCGGCGAAGCGGGCCGGATAGCGGCGAATTGCGTCGCGGAGAACTCGATAGAGACGCCAGCCGGCGGGCAGTTTTCCGCGCAACCCTTGAGCCGCCTTCTATTAGAGAAGGTTCCCTTTCTGGTGCTGTCGATCGCCTTTTGTGTCGTGACTTACACGACGCAGCAGCAAAGTGGAGCGGGATCCATGCTCGAGCTGCCTGTCAGCATCCGTTTGCAAAACGGCGTGCTGGCGTATGCGATCTATCTCCGTAAGAGTGTTTGTCCAAACGACCTCGCGGTTTTCTATCCGCACCCGGGGGAGGGGATTTCGCGAATGTCGGTGGCAGCGGCAGCGGCATTTCTGCTCTTGGTGACTGTTGTCGCCGTCCAACAGTGGCGTCAACGCCCCTATTTGCTCATCGGTTGGCTTTGGTTTCTGGGAACGCTGGTGCCGGTGCTTGGGATCGTGCAAGTCGGCACGCAGCAATTGGCCGACCGTTACACGTATTTCCCGCTGATCGGCATCTTCGTTGCCGTCAGTTGGTTTGTGCCGTCGGTATGGCCACCCGGTCGGCGGGGAGTCTACCTGCTGGCAGGATCGGCCGTTGCTGTGCTGCTCGCACTGTCGGTGATCACGTCGCGTCAAACGAAGCATTGGCAAAACAGTGTGACGCTGTTACAGCATGCCCTGGTGGTCGCGCGGCCGAGCGCGCTCGTTCACACGAATTTGGGAGCAGCCTGGGACGAACTTCGGCAATTTGACAAGGCAGCCGGGCAGTACCGGGCGGCAATCGGCGTCGATCCGGAATACGTAGGCGCCCACAACAACCTCGGAGCGATGCTTACCGAACAGGGACATCTCGACGATGCTATCCGCCATCTGCGGGAGGCGCTGCGGATTGACCCGGAGCATGCGAACGCCCATTTCAACATGGCCAATGCACTGTCAAGAACGGATCGAATCGAGAATGCGATTTTTCATTACAAAGAGTCGCTTCGCATTAATCCCGAAAACCCCAAGTCACACAACAATCTCGGCGCATTGTTGCAGGACCTTGACCGCTTTGACGAAGCCGTGCGGCAGTATCGATCGGCGCTCAGCCTCGATCCGACGGATGCGAGGGCACGGCATAACTTGGGTGACGCCCTTTCGGAACTGAACCAATTCGAGGAGGCGCTCTTTCATCTCGAGCGCGCGGCACAACTTGCGCCGTCCGACGACGCTTTCCGCAGCAGGCTTGCTTCAGTCCACGTGAGTGCCGGGGCGCGGCAAGCGGGACGTAAGCGGCTCTTGGAGGCGAAGGAGCACTTCCTACGGGCGATTGAACTCGCGCCCGACAACTGGCGTGCCCACTACAATTTGGCGGTTGTGCTGTCGATGACCGGTGAATTGGAGGCGGCCGCAACGGAGTACGCCAAGACGCTTGCGCTGGAGCAAGATTTCGCGGAGGCCCACAATTCTTTCGGAGAACTTTGGCTACGATTCGACCGACCGGGGCAAGCCGTCGAACAGTTTCGCGAGGCGTTGCGTCTCAAACCCGATTTTCCCGAGGCCGAGCGAAATCTGCGAAAGGCCCTCGACAAGTGAGCGCCCCGGCGCGAAGGGAACTTCCACGTGACGCGTGTGGTGACGCACCGGCGTGCAGTGACAGTCGAGTGGGGGTGGAGATAATGAAAAACGAGCCACCGAATGCGGGTCGGTGGCTCGTCGGCGGAGAACAACGTTTCGGGTGATGGGGAAATCAGCCGGCCGTTCCATCATTGGGGAGAGAGGGGCTTGGCAGGTGCTCGTCCGATGCGCGCCGGTTCGTCGTCAAACCGACGCGGCGGGAAATCGGACCAGCCCATGGTACGGCCGGAAGAAACGGTTCGTTCTCGCGCCAAGGGATCCATCCTCTTTTCGGCACGTGGGAGTGTGGTTGGAACTGTTGAATTCTCCGGTTCGTGTTGGCTTGGAACCGCGCCTTGCGGGGGGCCACTTTGGAATCGGGAAGCGTTTTGGTCAAATCGCCCCTCGGCATTGCCGCCGACCGGCCGTCTTAGGATCCTGGGTAGTTCTATGGTTCTCTTGGACCGGAGATTCGAAAGCGGGATCCAGCCGTCGTTTAGCGCCCGTCGCCGACCAGCCGACACGTTAGCGCCGTTGGTGAGAGTTAGCGGCAGCGGTGGCGGTTCGTTTGGCGATGCCGCCGATCGCTCCTGGCGACGACCTGGCACGAGTCTCCCGTCGGTGCGAACCGGGGAATCGGCGACCTCATCGGGACTTTGTGATCGGATTGTCAGCACGGCTGACGACAATGACCCGCGCCGCTGGGTGGCATCGGCAAGTTCCACGCCATCCTGACGGGGCAGCTGCGGACTGCCGGCGATAACCCATTTTTCCCAGTCTCGCTCCAGCGCGTCGATTCCTTTGATTTTATAGTGTTGCTGGAGGGCACGATCCCAACCGTGACGATGCGCATCCTCCAGGAAGACGAGATACCGCGCCTTGCCACCTTGTTGAACGAAGTATTCGGCGAGCGCGTATCCCTCTGCATAGAGTGTCAAGACAGACTGCATTCCTTTGGGGTATTCCTTCATCGAGAGCAGACGCCGCAAACCAATGCGGTGTTCGGTCTTGAACACCTGCCGGAGCATCAACGTCTGCCGACGTCGCTCTGATTCATGCTCGACCAGCGTGGCAGCCCCTTCATCGGCCCAGCGGGGCAGAGGGCGGCGAAAGTGGCATGCGAAGACAGTGTGGCTGATTTCGTGTGGGAGCACCGAATCGAGTATGCGTTCTAATGTTCCCTGGATTCGCATTTTCCAGCCGAACACCTGCCCCTTGTCAAAGTTAAAGGTCGTCGCACCGCCTGCACCGAGTTGCCCCACTTTGACGGTGACGTGGCACGGCCGGTACCAGTGTGGCATACGCTTGCCAAGCCATTCTTCAGCCAGCTTGATGCGGTAATCTTCCGCCGCGACAGCCACCTGCTTCGCGATCGGTTCTGTCGGTGCCTGCACCACAAAGTTGGGAGTGCGGTACGTCGCGCCCAGCGAAGCTGTTGCACACAACAGGAGGAGAGCTTTTACCGGCCGAGCATCCATGCTCTTCGATTCCTTTACGCGGCGAAGCCGAAATGTGGCTGCGGTCGCGGGTAGCGTGATTTGATTTCAGTTCGCCGACTGGCCTCGCCGCAATGGAAACCCGAATGCCGGCGAGGCTTCGGCTTCTGAACACCGGAGCAGACGTTGAGCAAACAATGGTCCAAGAACGGTCTGTTTGCCAACAGCGGCACAATTCCCGACGGGACACTTTTCGCAATCCCGTGTACTCCAACGACTTTAATAAATCTTCAGCTTTTGTGACTATTGGCAACCATCAATGCCCCATAGGGCCGTTGATTGTAAGTTCTGCAATCCGATACACCGAAAACGGGAGAAGAGCATTCGCCCGGCACGATCCCCCGGGTTGAGTGGAATTAAGGACGGGGCACTACGGAGGCTCAGATGCAGCTACCGTAATGCAGAATGTGGCGCATCACGCAGAGCCCGCACGGGCGGATCTACTTCCGTTGAGAGCAACAGTTGGCTGCAGGCCCCACGCCACAAGCAGAAACGGGGCACGGATCAGCCGTGCCCCGTTTTGCGGACGAGAAGAGAACAAGGGAGATTTAGCGTTGGTGACAAAACGGCCTGTCATTCACCGAGTGATGTTTCCGTTCTGCCGGGGTTGTTTTCGTGGCCTTCCTGGTCTGGCTGTCTATTTATCTCTGTTAGTTTCTGCGATTGTTTGTCGGGCAGTCGCGTGGGCATTCGGGACGCTGCCGCCTTGTCGGTTTCGCCTTAGAACCCTTCCAGCGGGTCCGGCGCGAGAAGGTCAAACTTTCTGCTTCGCGGGCCGGCGTTCGTACGTGGTACGGAAAGCCCATTGAAGCGATTCTGCTTTGCGCTCATTCGTTCGGTAGCCGTTCCTTGAAAACGGTTTGCGTGGTCTTTGCTCCGCATTTGCGAACGGTCCCATTCGGCAAGCAGTACCAGCGGTCCGACGAGCTGTGCCGCCTGGAAGACGGGAGAGCGAGATACGGCTAGTGCAAACAGGTGCCGCGGGGATTCCCCGAGTGCGTTCAAGTGATGATTCAGTCCGCCGCGAAGAAGAGACAACAATCGCAGCAGTTGCTCGGAATCGTGTCTCCAGCCTCGCCGGCTGGTGAGTTTTCCCTGCATTTCCAGCAATCGTTCGAGGTTGTGGCCCGCGGTTTCAAAATCGATTTCTCTGCTGCTCAGGTCATGGTGCAGGATGAAAAGCCGTCCAAGATTGGCACGCACTGTTTCTGTGTTCGCGTCCAGCCGGACCAACTCGTCAGCGAAGGAATGTATCTCATCCACAGCCGCAATCGCCGAATCTACGTTTGTCGATTCATCATTGATGATGTCCTTGAGCAGCAGCAAGCCGTTGAGCCACTTCTGTGCCTCTCCCACGCCGTTGCTTTCCGACAGAAGCTGCCGCTTCAGATTGGCAAGTTGATGCAGCCTCGATTCAGCGGCACCGGCGCCGTCTGCCTCCACGATCGCCCGATGCTTCAGTGCAATCAGCGAATTCATGGCAGCGCTCGCTCGCCTCATCGAGACGTGCTCGCGGATCAGGCGGTCGTGCAGAGCCGCGATGCGGTCCAGCGACTTGGCCGCCAGCGCGTTCTCCTGACGCTGTGCGACCAGTTCGTTTTGAATTTCCATCAGATTGCCGAACGAAGCGAGCGCCGTGGTCGTCTTCTTCGATTCCTGCTCGATCGCCTCGCGAAGCTGCCGAACGGTGACCACTGCTTTCTTCGCACTGCGAAGCTCGTCTTGCTGAGTTCGCAGAGTCGTAAGCAGATCGTTCGTCTTCCAAATGTCGTCCCGTTGTCCGACCAGCAGATGCATTTCGCTTTGAACGCCCAGCAGTTGCCGTCTGAGCGATCCCAGTTGCTGCTTCATCGGCTGCACGACACTGAAGTGAATCGCCAGCATTCCCACCGACAGCCCTGCCAGCATGACACCCCAGAGATGCCTGCGACGTTCAATCACAATCACTTCCGATGAATTCGTTTCGTTGTCAGCCGAAGTTTTCACTACACTCGCCTCCAGAAGCTGAGGTGGGTCTTCTCGATCGCCGCTTCTTGTGAAAGTCGCGCGAACTAGTTAAGCGGCAGAGCTTATGCAAACTGGGTATGCTCTTCAGTATCGCCATTTACCCAGCGAGAGTTCTGTGAAAATACAACATTCTCAGGAATGCACGCCGCCGGATGCCCTTTCGGCGCAAGTTCCTCCTTTCGGTTTAGGGTCGTAACGACTCTGCCGGTTGCCACGATTGGCGAAACAGTACCCCAGAGAGGGCGAGTCGCGTATGCTCTACGAACACGTGTGGCGACGCGCTAAAGCGGCTGCCGCGGCGACCAACTTACGTCCTGAAGTTGGGCGTCACAACCAGCGCGTGCGCGAAGAGGTCTCGGCGACTCGCGAGGATAGCCGCTGGCATACCGTGGTGGAGTCGCGTTTCGCACGATGCGCTGCGGTGGCCGTGCTTGACGGATTGGCTGGTAGGCGCATTGGGGAGTCTCCCTAATCTTTGTTTCCTTTCGGAGTCAGCACCATGTCGGACGTTACTGATCTGAGCGTTCTGCTTCACAAGCAGACGCGGCGTGAATTCCGAGAGAGGATGCAGCGCGCCGAGTTGAAAGCGTGCATCATTCCGGTAGCTGCCACCGAACAGCATCTAGAGCACTTGGCGATGGAACATGATTGGCGGAGCGTCATGCACGTCGCCGTCGAAGTCGCCAAACGGCTTCACCCGCAGGTGATTGTTGCACCCTCATGTAGCATTGGCGTCAGCGAGCACCACATGCGACACATTGGCACGCTGAGTGCCACGCCGGGCAGTTGGCTCGGCCTGCTGTTCGACACAATTCGCAGCATGCATCAGGCCGGTTTTACGAACATCCTGGTGCTCAATGGCCACGGTGGAAATATCGCGCCTTGCGAAGGCATTTGGGGTCAGTTCCTGCAACGGACGGAAATCAACCTGCACTTTCATTCCTATTGGGATTTCCTGCCCGCGGATGTCGCCGAAGCGAACCTCAGCACCAATCGCTGTCCCGGTCATGCCCAAGAATTTGAGACAGCGTTCGCACTGGCAGTGTTCCCGGAAAACGTGCGACATGATGCAATGCGCGACCAGGCGGATCAAGAACCGATGGCAGCCACCGCCGAAGCGGGTGCCGTGCTGATCGAGGAGATTATCAGCAATGTGCGCACGTTTGTGGCCGGGATGATTTCCGGCACGAACGTGGCTGAAATTCCGCCGTTTCATGAATGAGCGGCGTAGCGTCCCGGTTGGCGCTTGTATTGCACGCGGTACCAGGGTTGCTGGCGATGACGCTGGCTGTCAGGGCCGGCGAATAGCGCGCGGCGTCTGCCAGACGATTGCCGCCGATGGTGCTCGCACGAACCGATCCGCTGCGGTGGGGCGCAACAGTTTGACGGGCCCTCCGGTAGTTCCGTTGCCGTTCGAACCGCCGGCAGCGAGTTGATCGCGCGGCGACCGCTGCCGCGGGATCGTAGTCCACGATCCGTACGTGTTGAGCGAAGGCGTGTCGAGGAATTTCGGGTCTGGAATCGGGCCAGGCGTGCCGCTGACCTGTGGGCTCGCCGCGATGGAGGGTGTTGCTGGAAGAGTCGCCCACGTCGAAGTTGCAAACGGGTCAGCAGGTGTCAAAGGCGCCGGCGCGGTCGCGTTGAGAATCGGACCAACGGTGGCTGCCTGCTGAGGTTGTGGCAATTGTTGCTGCACGGATTGATTCGGCCAGAGCGGCGTCGTGACGGACGGAATCCGTGGGTTCGTCTGGTACGGAGCCGCCCCATACCTAGGGTGCTGCCGATTCACGCTCGTCGGAATCTGCTGGGTCACGTGATGCGGAGTCCCGACGGGCTGATTCCTCCGTCTGTCAACCGCTGTCGGACCGTACGCCGTTGCCGGAACGGTCTGAGAAACCGCTGCGGGGTGGTAGGACGCTGCTGCAACGCCCTGATAGCGGACCGTTGGCTGCGGTTGATACTGCGTCTGGACGAATGGGCCTGGCGTCGCGCCGCTGTACGGTCCCTGCTGCTGACAACTACCGCACTCATTGTGCGGGCGAACGACGTACTGTGCCAGAGCATGGTCGGTCCAGACCGCCGTTGCAACGACGATCAAGCAGTACTTCTGAGATAGGGACCACATCGCAACACTCCTTACGAGTCTGAAGGCCTCTCACCGGCCCGTCTCCCCGGCAAACGGGTGCCGCTGCGATGCCAGATTTCCCAAGCTTTCTCGGGTGGGCTCACGGTGATTTCAACAAGCACCGATAGCGCGGACATCAGTAAAAGTTGATATCGGTAAAATCGGCACAGTCGCATGATTCGGAAGAATCAACTTATTCTGTGAAATCAAAAAAGTTCATCAGCAGAATGTAAGCCGTGTTCCAGTAATGGTTTACAGCATGTAATTCCAGGGGTTCTGCGCATTCTATTCCGTGCAGGCATCGCGAATCCCCTTGGCGGCACACATGCCCCGCATTCTCTTTTACTTGCTGATGCGATGAGGGGGCATCTCTTCGGGTTTTGCTGCGGTTGCGGCCAACTCTGCCGAGCCAGCAGTTGAGGCTATTGGCGACCGAATGAACTTCCATGGGGGGTGCGTCTTGCGCCACCCAATTTTGTGTCCGACGTATTCACGACGCGCTGAAGGGATTGGAACGCAGAACCGGACCGACCAAAGCTCTGCCGATGGGACGCGCGGGGCCGAAATGAAAACAAGCGGCGGAGGCATGACAGAGTGCGCCACACGGCAGATTCTGTATGCCCCGCCAGATTGGGATAGTGGACCGGTATGCAATTCTTTGAAACGATGGCTGGATGGCAGCTCGCGCTACTCGGCACTTACGCCGCGGTAGTATTGATTGCCTATTCCCGCCACATCATCTGTTCGCGTGAAATCAAGAAGATTACATTCCTAAAACCAGATTCACCCCAGCTCACCGGAGGAGAGGTTCCCTTAGTATCTGTGCTCGTGCCCGCAAAGGACGAGTCAGAGCGAATCGAGGGTTGCATCCAATCCTTGTTGGAGCAGGACTACGCGAATTTTGAGGTGATTGTTGTCGACGACCGCAGCGAAGACAACACGGCCGAAATCGTCGAGCGGATGGCGGCCCAAGACGACCGGCTTCGCTTAGTTCGCATTGAGGAACTTCCGCCCGGCTGGACCGGAAAAACGCATGCGTTACACGTCGGGCAGAAACAGGCGCGGGGAGAGTGGCTGCTATTCGTCGATGCGGACACGAACCATCATCGTTCCTGTTTGAGCGTCGTCTTGAGGGACTGCATCGATCATGGTGCCGACATGGAGTCGCTGCTTCCGGCACTTAAGGCAAATTCATTTTGGGAATCGGTGATTCAACCGTACGCGGGAACATGCCTCATTATTCTTTTTCCCTTGAGCCGCGTGAATAATCCAAACTGCATGTCGAGCGGGTTTGCGAATGGCCAGTTCATTCTTGTGCACCGGGACGCTTACGAGCGCATCGGTGGCCATTTTGGCGTGCGGGACAAGTTCGTCGAAGACATCCACCTTGGCCGGGCGATCCGCGAGCGCGGACTCGGACTGCGTGTCGTCGTTGGTTCGGCGCTGATGTCGGTCCGGATGTACTCGTCGCTGCGTGAGATCGTGCGGGGCTGGAGCCGGATTCTCTATGCAGCAGTCGACTTTCGTCCGCAAAAACTCCACGTGCTTTTCGCGTTTATCTGCCTGTTGAGTGTGTTGCCCTACGCGGTCATTTTCGGTAACGGAATCGCGCTAGCGGCCGGTATGAACACCTTGTTCGTCAAATTGGGGCTCGCCCTGGGTCTGCTGCACGAATTCGGACAGCTCACACTTTACGCGCGGACCTATGCCACAAGCCGAAGCCCTTTGCGATTCCTCGCCTTCCGCTGGCTCGCGGTTCTCGTCATGCTCCGCATCTTGCGGCGGACGATTCGAATGTGCCACACGCACGAAGTCACCTGGCGCGGCACGACGTACGGTCCCGAGCTGCAGCACGTCTCGATGGCGATGCCGCAAGAGGCCACTCCATCGGTCGAGCGCATCGCCGGTTAACGGCGGCCACGGCCTGGTGCGGTTTGCCTGTGCAATCGATCGGTACGTCTAGTTTTTTCGCCGCGAAACGCTGATGTATCGAGATGATTCCGGGGGCCATTGTACTTCGGGCGCCCAATGAAAAGTCGTTCCGTCCGGGAGCATGTTGACGACGCCGACGATCTCGTAATCTTTCCGGGTGTAAGCATCGTACCACTCGAAGATGAGGCGATGCGACCCGGGGCGCGCTACCCACGACAGCGGATGACTGACCAGAACGATAAATTCTGGCCGAGCTGCTTCGATCTGAGCGATCATTTTCCGCTGCATCACCAGGGCGAATTCATGTGCCTCCATGAGCGGGTAAGTGTAAATATAGCCGGTTGCCCCGCGCCTGCGAGCATAGAAATAAATCTCCGGCTCCGACCCGATCACCGCAATGCGATCGTCCTCATCGGTGTGCTGTCGAACGTACTCCGCGACTACTAACGACTCAGGAAAGGGATTGCTGCCAAAGGTAGATCGCACAACTTCCGTCGGCGTCATCTTAAAAAGGTAGCGCCGCTGTTGGTAAATCGAGACCGCAAGGCAAGTGAGCAATAAACCGATCACCGAGGCCTCCCGAAATAGACGTCGGTTGCTCATCGGCGGTAGATTCCGTAAAAACTGCAACGCTGCCGCTGCCAGTAGCCCGGCCGCCGGCAAGAGAAGTTGGAAGTAATGCGGACGAAAGGCGAACCCTGGAAAAACAGTCATTAGCGAGAAGAAGCTCAATAGCAGCAAGAACGCCCGCTGCGGTCGCAGGTTGTGGCTGCAGGCAGTCGCAGCAAGGCCCAGCCCGGCCAGAAGCCAGATCATCCGCGTGCCGTCGGTCACGTGAATCGCGGCACCTTTCAATCTTCCAGGTACTTCCGAGAATGGTACGGCGGTCACGTATGTGCGGGCGTAACGGACCGTCCAGAACCAGAACTGCTCAAACACTCCGGCCACCCATAGCGTGAGACAAGTCATCAGATAGGGTGTAGCGGCTGCAACCGCCAAGATCGCCACGCGGCCGAGGAGTCTCCGCACGTTGAGCGGGCGCTGCCGCGATTGGGCGACCAGCAAATACACCCCGCCAAACGCGACAAAGGCAATCCCGTGCTGCTTCATCGTAAACGAAAGACCCAGTAGCAACCCGGCGCAAATCAACGTCCGTAGCCGACCATCGTTCAGGGCGCGCAACAAAAACAGAATACCCGCCACTGCCGAGAGGAGGACAAAATGCTCCGAGTTCGCGAATGCGCCCTGCAGCGGCTGGCTGAGGGAAAGCATTGCGAAGCAGGCGGCGGCTACCACGCCCGCCGTGTTGTCAAATAGACGTTGGGCCAATAGAAAAACGAGCACCACCGTTGCCGTG
>Ga0315336_1005926_pt1 | contig 12938 bp, 10 predicted proteins | sample ASW5metaG_FD_204512 | JGI IMG/M metagenome (GOLD analysis project Ga0315336, IMG submission 204512) | Ammonia-oxidizing marine archaeal communities from Monterey Bay, California, United States - ASW #5 | ecosystem: Environmental > Aquatic > Marine > Intertidal zone | place: USA: California...
TCGAGGGTTTTTACGATTGTGTTCGCGCCGGGAAATATACGGGCAAAGAGGGCGTCATCATTCCTCAAAAGAATGTCAACGACCTCATGCTACGTGAAGATGTCGTGCAGGCGGTAAAGCGTGGCGAGTACCATGTCTACGCCATCAACACGGTGGAAGAAGGGTTCGAGATCTTGACCGAAGTGGCGGCGGGACGGCGACGCGCTCGTGGGGGCTATACCCCTGGAAGTGCCTTTGCCATGGTGGATCGGCGTCTCGAAGAGATCGCCACCGGGCTGAGGCACTATCACGCCGGGGACGAGGACTAAGGGCCACACCCTGCTGTGGGCGGGCTGCTTTCTCAAAAGTGCTCCCAGCCCCGCTGTGTGACTTTCTTCACTGCCCCATCGGCGTCCACGAGCCGTATCCCGGGCGCCTTTACGATGCGGCCGATGCGGGTGACCTCGAGGTGGAACTTCTTCTTGAAGGTTGAGGCCAAGCGTCGCTGGTGGGGTCCAGAGGGGGCCGCAAAGCAGAGCTCGTAGTCATCGCCGCCCTTTAATGCCGTCGAGAGCGGGTCCTCGCCGAGCTCGGAGGCCAGCCGCACGAGCCTTCTCATTTTCAGGAAGGCTGTTTTCTCCAGCTCCGCGCCGAGAGTCCGTCGCTTGGTGGAGCTTTCTTCGAGGATGTGCGCCACATCGGTGGCGAGTCCGTCGCTCAGATCGATCATCGCGGTGGGTCCCCAATCGCACGCCAGCGCGAGCGCCTCCCTGGTGCGAGCGGTGGGCGTCTTGAAGGCCCGCATTCCTTCGCGCACCGCGGCCGAGGCCCGCTGTCGTTGCTGCCCCGGGCTCTTGCGCGAGCCCCTCTCGAGGGAGCAAAGACCGAGGCGCGCCAGGCCCGGAGTTCCCGTGACCCAGAGCTCATCTCCGGCGCGGGCTCCTCCTCTCGTTATGAGGTCGGACTCCTTGCCTTCCCCTAGGGCCGTGACCGTGACGGAATCGTGACCCGCACTCAGGTTTCCTCCCAGAATGGCCACTCCATACTGCCGTGAAGCCTGGCGGATGCCAGTATGAAGCGCCTTGAATTCGGGCTCGCGGGTTTCTTCCCGGGCAAGAATAGAGACGAGAATCGCAACCGGCCGGGCAGCCATGGCAGCAAGGTCACTTACCGCGACCGCCACCGCCCTGCGGCCGATCTCCCGCGGAGTGAGCCAGTCACGACGGTAATGGACGCCCTCTACCTGGGTGTCGATGGTGAGCACAACGCGGTACCCCCTCCGAGGGGTCCAGACCGCGGCGTCGTCACCGATCCCGAGGGGAAACGAAGAGCCGGCACGCGACCTCGTCGGCCTCTCCAATCGGCGGATCCAGTCGATCCATCGCAGTTCGCGGCCTGGAGGCGTGGTTTTGGTTTCTTTCCTGGGCATGAAAGTCGGGCACAAAGAGTTGGAACAGATTCATTTTTACGAAATCCGCTCCTATTTGTCTCCGTCAACCATGAAAAATAGATCCGCCCCATTTTTCTGTGGTCGACAACGGCCCCGGAAGAATAGAGAATGGGCGCCATTCGTTGTAAACCGGAAGGAGAAGTTCGCTGCGTAGCATCTCTTTCATGAACCAGAAGGGCGGCGTGGGCAAAACCACGTGCGCAGTCAATCTCGGGGCGGCGCTCGCGAGCCGCAATCAACGCGTCCTTCTCGTGGATGCCGACGCGCAGGCCAACCTTACCCTGCACTTCGGCATCGAGGCCGGGCGGTTGGAGCGCTCCACATACACCGTGCTCACCGGACGTTCGACGGCGCGGGAGGCGATCCGTCCGGATGTGCGACCCGGGCTGTCCGTCTTGCCCGCGCACCTCGATTTGGCTGGGGCCGAGATCGAGCTCGTTAACACCATGGGACGCGAGACCGTGCTGCGCCGCGCGCTCGCCTGCTATTTTGAGGAGGAGGCCTTCGACTTTGTGCTGTTCGACTGTCCCCCTTCCCTCGGCTTGCTGGCCCTGAATGCTTTGCTCGCCTCGACGGAAGTGTTCATTCCGCTACAAACAGAGTTCTTCGCTCTGCAGGGGATGTCGCGGCTTCTCGAAGTCGTTGAGCTGATCCGCAGCCGTCTGGGCCATGCTGTAGATATCACGGGTATCATCCCGACGCTTTACGATTCGAGAACCAACCTCAGTCAGGAAGTGGTCCGCGAGATACGGCGCTACTTTGGCCCCAGCGTCTTCCGTACGATCGTCCACAACAACATAAAGCTCGCGGAATGTCCGAGCCATGGTACAACCATCTTTGAGTATGCACCGAGCTCGAAAGGTGCCAAGGACTTCCAGCGACTGGCCCGCGAGGTCTTGCGCCGTCATGATTCTGCTCCGTCCCATCAAGAACGTGGCGTGTTCTCAATTCGGTCTCAGAAGGAGGTCGACGCGCGACTTTCGAACCCGGAAGAGGCGCGGATTTCCGAGGAGGTGCGGGGCCGCGAGCCGATCCGCGACGAGCTGCCTGTCCGTGAGCCGATCGGCGACGAGGTGCCCAGCTCCGATGGGGTCTTGCCCCCGGCGGCGGATGGTTCTCACGCTCCTGGGCCTACTTCTCTTAACTGATTTGACAGGTGGGGCCGGCTTCTTGAGCCTGCGGACAGGCCTCCTTTTGCGCTTCCCCGCGCTTCTTGCCGAGGAGCCTCCGCTGATAACGAAGCTGCGAGCGCAGGGGGCGGAACACTACCGTGAGCGGCGGTACTATCAGGCCATCCGCTCGGTGGAAAGGGCTCTCGACATTGCGGAAGAAGCGCAGCGCGCCGAGCTCAGCCGGTTGCTGGGTCGGTTTCGGGCGGCGCTGGGTGTGGAGCTCTTCAACACCGGGGAGAACCGGCAAGCCGAGGAAGTTTTTCGCGAAGCCCTGGTGCATTCGGCGGATCCTTACGCGCACTTCGGTCTCGGGTTCTTGCACTTCGTTCGTCTCGAAGACGAAGACGCGCGCAAGGAATTGACGGAAGCGGCACGCCTTGACCCCAGCTACAGCCAAACCCAGAAGCTCCTCGCCCTGATGGACTATCGCCAGGGAGACTCGGCCTCGGCTCTTCAGAAGATTAGGAAAGCGTGCGAGCTCGACCCCGAGGATGCCGAGGCCAAGGCACTTTCAGCCAGGTGGACCCTCGAGAGGGGCTACACCGAGAAGTTCGTCGAAAAATCCGTGCGTGGTTTCCTCTTGCGCGTGGACCCGCGGCTTCCGTCCGGCCAGGTGAAGCGCGTCGTCCGGTTGCTCAAGAGGGCACGCAAGGAGATCGCCTCTGTCTTTGGGCTCAAGGAGGACCGCCGCATCGCTGTTGTCCTCTTTGCCGAGGAGCGCTTCCACCAGGCCACGGGTAGTTTCCACTGGGTTGGCGGGGTTTTCGACGGTCAGATCAAATTGCCCGTGAAGGTCGGCAAGGGCGACTCGAAGGACAGGGACGAGCTGGGAGCTGCCGTTCGTCACGAGATGGTTCACGTTGCCGTTCGAGAGGTTTGCCCGGAGTGCCCTAACTGGCTCAACGAGGGGATCGCTCAGTACTTCGAGGGGGAAGTGGACTCCTTGGCGATGAGAAGGTTGCTGCGTGAGGGTGCCGCACGCAAGATCAGCTTCCGCAAGGTGCCTGCCCGCCTGTGGGAGGTGGACGACGAGGCTCTCGCTCGCTGGACGTATCTGCAGGGACTGGGTTTTGTCCGCTTCCTGGCCCGCCGCTTTCATCCGTTTCGTTTGCGACTGTGCCTGGAGGCCATCACCCGAGAGCAGTCTGTCGCGAAGGCTTTCGAGACCACGTACGGGGCCCGCCTCGAAGTTCTTGAAAGTCTCTGGTGGGAGGAGGTGGAGGCTAACGAATAAGGTAACCCGAAGCGTCAGCGAGGGCGGCATGAGAGCCTCGCTAACGCTTCGGGTTAGCTCTACTTCGCCGAGCTCGCGGCCTTCTTTGCCGGAACTTTCTTGTAGCCCAGCTCCTTGAAGATTTTCAGGACCTCTGTCCACGAAAGAAACATCTTGCCCGTCTTGGACTTGTATTTCTCTATGGCTTTGATGAATTGAAACTCTTCCGTGGAAAGGGAATCGAACATTCTGCCCTCCGTAGCGTTTCCCCGCAGGCGGGTTTTTTCGGGTTTGGTAACCTTTCGACCGCTGTGGGCAGCGGCTCCTGTTGTACTCCTAATCGGCTACCCTTAATTGCTTCTGAACAGCCTCGGAGCCCCCAACCCGATAACGTTCAGGGGCTTCGACGCCGCCTCTTTCGCGAAATCCTTGATGTGCCGTCCTTTAGGACATTTTTCTTGAATTTCTTGCTTGCGGGGAGCCGAAGTATGGGCTATCTTCCATTAGACGTAACTAGAAAGGCCGTAAAGGTATAGGTAATACCAGTAGGAACCTTGCCGAACCTTGCGGATCCTGGGGTGGCCCCATAGGAGGCTCGGATGCAGACAGTTACGAAGCGCGAGTTGGTCCAGCGGATCGCGGAGAAGACAGGCGTTCAACAAATTAGCGCCAAAGAAGTGATCCAGAGCTTTCTTGACGAAATCATCAACGAGCTCTCCAAGGGCAACCGCTTGGAGTTCCGTGACTTCGGGGTCTTTGAGCCCAAGAGCAAGGCGCACCGGGTGGCTCGGAATCCCCGCACGGGGGACAAGGTCGAGGTCCCCCAGAAGACGACCGTGAAGTTCAAGGTCGGGCGCCTCATGAAGAACAAAATCCAAGGGGATGAGGCGGATCCCGCAGGGCAGAGGGGTCCCGTGAGCCAGAGCGGTCCGGCCGAGGGTCCTGGAGCCGGCCAGATCGAGGCAGGGCAGGCGCTTTCGGGCGATCAGTAGAGAAAGCAGTCAGCTTTCAGCCCTCACCCGGATTATTCATGAACCACCTGCTGCGAGCACGTATGCATCCCGCCTGGACTGCGTTACCGAATCGGCTCCGATCCTCAACGGGTGCAAACACCCGCCTCCGGTCGAAACCGATCCGGTGCCTTGCCAGCCGGGTGCCTACGCGCTCTCGCCACGGCGTTCATGAATAATCCGGGCTCAGAGGAACCCGGGGCGTCTCCTTTAATCTTTGCGCTTGAACCGTTTCCGTCGTTAGAATCGGAGCGGGAAGAGACGGACCGCAAAGAGGAAAGTCCTCAGGAGTGCACCATGCAATACCCTTACGTGTCCTGTCGTACGCCGATCATCCCGGGTTTACTCTGGCTCACGGCGGCGCTGGTTACGGTCGGTTGCCTGAATCTGCCGGAGCCCAAGGTCTCGCAGCAGGCTGTGTTTGACGCCGCCGAGGAGGTCGTCGCCAAGCGCTACCCCATGTATTCGGCCTCCAAGGAGAGCGGTTCCGTCTATGCCGTAGGCCCCATCGAGATGAACGGTGGCTCGAAGACCATGAAGCAGATTTCCGTCGTCGTAACGCGCAACTTCACCGGATCGTACAACCCCCAGGTACGCGTCCGCCAGTATGTCGAGACCGGCCCCCCGCCTCTCGGCGCCAACCCGGAGTCCGCCTCCCCGAACGTGGCGAGGCCCGTGGATACGAACAGGTGGCAAGTGCTGGATTACATGCGCTACGAGGAGCAGGCGATCTACGACGAGATCCTGGCGAGGCTCTAACCTGGTGCGCCAAAACGCGGGCACTAGGTTGACGCCACCGTGAAAAGATGGTGTCTTCGTGGTCTTAACAGCCCGTTGAAGAAGTCATATTCTACGAGAACCGGCCCTTTTCGCCCATCTCTGCGTCGCAAATACTCGGCGATAACTCCGATATCGCCTCCGTTTTGCTCCTTGAGCCTTGGCGAAAATTGCTCGGTTCTCGCGACGAAGCACTTCTTCAACGGACTGTTCGCGGGCCCATAGCTCAGTTGGTTAGAGCAGGGGACTCATAATCTCCGGGTCGCAGGTTCGAGTCCTGCTGGGCCCACTTTTCATTGCAAAAGGTGGTGGGACTCTCGGCGGCGGCTTAATTCCCTTGATTCTCCTCGGGCTCTCCATAGAATGCTCGCTAGCCGGTCCCCTGAATTTTGGTTTTTCTCTTCCAGCACGCAGGAGCTGACCGGCAAGTCTGTGTTCCAAGCACCTACCCCTTCCAGACCCTCTCTCCCTTGGGTCACGCTTTTCGCCGCGGGCGCAGTTTTCGCTGCCGCCGTGCTCCCTGGCTGTGGCGACCGGTCCCGCCGGCTGAGCGAAAAGGAGACTCTCGAGTATAAGAACCAGCTCATCAAGTCGGGTGAGATCTCGCCCCAGCAAATGGTGGAGTTGATGTACCGTCCTGAGAGGACGGAGGCCGAAATCGATGCCGTCTTCGAGGAGTACCGGATCCAGTTCGCCAAGGAACAGGCGGTCGACAGGGCGCAGTTCGAGGCGGAGCAGCGTGCTACAAGAGAGACTTCTAATAAAGGACTTCTAAAAAGAGACTTCTAATACAGAGACTTCTAATAAATAGAAAGGAAGTGAAGAAACATGGGAAAGATGAAGATCAAATCGGCGAGTCCGTCCCGGTCCTTGGATTCCGGTGAGCGTGCGGTGGTAGCCGCGAGCTCGGAAGCCAACAGAGGCAAGGCGCCTCTTCCCGTCGAACGCGGGGACTCGAGGAAAGACTCGAGGCCGGACTCGAGGAAGACTAGCTCCGTGCGTGATGAAAAAGGTAAGAAAGCGCAGAGCCAGGCTCTCGAGTTCGCCCTCGGCCAGATCAAGAAAAAGTGTGGCCAGGGGGCGATCATGTACCTCGGAGCCGATTACAAGGCCAACGTCCAAACGATTTCGACGGGCGTTCTCTCCCTCGACAATGCGTTGGGCGTGGGGGGGGTGCCGCGCGGACGGATCCTCGAGATCTACGGACCGGAGTCATCGGGGAAGACGACCCTGACGCTTCACATCGTGGCGAATGCCCAGCGCGCGGGAGGCAACGCGGCCTTCATCGACGCCGAGCACGCCCTCGACCCGGGCTACGCCCGCCGCCTTGGCGTGAACCTGGACACCCTGCTCGTGTCCCAGCCGGACTCTGGCGAACAGGCGCTTGAAATCGCCGAGATGCTCATCGCTTCCAGTGCCATGGACACTGTCGTCATCGACTCGGTCGCCGCGTTGGTACCACGTGCCGAGCTGGAGGGCGAGATGGGCGACTCTCACATGGGGCTCCAGGCGCGTCTCATGTCCCAGGCGCTCCGCAAGCTCACCGCGATCGTTCACAAATCGAACACTTGCCTTATCTTCATCAACCAGATTCGCGAGAAGATCGGGGTCATGTTCGGCAGCCCAGAAACGACCACCGGCGGACGGGCCTTGAAGTTCTACTCCTCGGTGCGCCTCGATATTCGCCGGGTGACCGCCATCAAGGACGGCGACAAGGTCCGGGGCAATCGTACGCGGGTCAAGGTGGTGAAGAACAAGGTCGCTCCACCTTTCCGCCAGGCCGAGTTCGACATCCTGTTCGATCGGGGAATCTCTCACACCGGGGACCTCATCGACCTGGGTGTCGAGCAGGGACTCGTCAAGCGCAGCGGTACCTGGCACTCCTACGGCGAGGTTCGCCTGGGTCAGGGACGGGACCGTTCGGTGCAGTTTCTCGACGAGAACAAGGACCTTCAGGTACAGCTTGATTACGAGCTCCGCTCGAAACTCGGATTTACCCGAGACGCGGCGGTGCCGGCGCCTTCCCCTGCGGTTCCTCCCGAGGGGACGTAAAAGTGTTCAGTGTTCAGTGTTCGGTGTTCAGGAAAGGCAGAGGGTGGCGCGCGGCGCCTATATTCCAGCGTGCGCCTGAAGGACCTTGCAAAGTCCGCAAAACTCTGCGCCCAGACTCTGACTCTGACCCCTGAACATTGAACACCGAATACTCTAACCCCCTGTGGGGAAAGGGAATGGGAATCCGCGTCCCCAGTGTTACACTAAGCGAATAGCCGAGCCTGGCCACTTCGTGCAACAAGACCGGCATCGGAGGGGTCTTCTTGTACGTCAGGTGTCTTTGGTTCGCCCGGGTTTGTCATCCCATCGAGGACTCCCCATGAGGACATTCTTCTTGCCGAAAAGTCGCGATGCCGCTCACTGTAATGCCGCTTCCTGGGGCGCGGATTCCGGAGCCATGCTCATTATTGCCCTGGGCGTCCTTACGCTCATGGCGATCCTCGGAGCTGCCTTTGTCTCGCTCGTCCGGCTCGAGAAGCGGGCGACCGAGAACTACATCGACGCTAAGCGCATGGGCCTCCTTCACGATTCGGCGCTCGAGCGTGTCATTGCGCAGCTGCATGGGGCCAAGAATTTCAGGCACTACACCCAGTACACCGATACCCCGTGGCTGAACCGTTTCCAGTTGCCGTCGGGCAAGAGTGACGGCGATCTGGCGCACGGCCGGGCGGACGTGGAAGATGATGCCGTCGGAAGGTGGAACTTCTTCTCGGAGCTTGCCGGCCGAAACTACAGCTACAAGACGAAGATCATCGACTGCTCGGCTCAAATCAACCTGAACGGGAGGCAGGACACGCTGGCGCGTATGCTCGACAACCTCGGACGGGCCATCGAGAGCAGCAGTCGCCTCAAGCGCAACACCAAGGGAATCAAGATCCGGAACCCGCTTCGCTCGCGGCCACACGGACAGGGGCAGCTGATCCAGGGCCAGCATATCCTGCAGCTGCGCCAGCGTCTGGATGGCGGCCGGTTCACCTCGAAGAGCCAGATCAAGCTTCTGATCGGGCCGGAGAACTACGACGTTCTCAAGGATTTCATCACCTGTCACTCCTGGGAGGACCCTCATACCTACAAGCCGACGGATGGTCAGAATGAGGTCCGCGACGTGGCAGGCGGTCTTACGGGCGTCGGTGTCGGCGGAGCAGGGACCGGGGGTGAGAGACAACCCGTGGCGTACGGCATTCCACGGCTCGATCCGGAACCGCGGCACCCCATCAACATCAACACCGCACCGGAAGAGGTCCTCGTCGCTTGTTTCATGGGTCTCGCTGGACGCCGGGTTTTCCCCTACTCGAAACTCGAGGAAATGGTGGACGTGGACCAGGCAGCATCCATCCGAGGTATGAGGATCTCCGGTATGGGCGCCAAGGAAGAGGTTCGAGATATTACCCCGCGAGCGGTCTTCGTTTACAGTCCCAGGCTCGAGTACGATCACGCCCTCAGGTTTGCCCAGAGGATCATTGCCCAGCGCCAGCAGAGGCCTTTCATGACCTGGCGCACCAACGACGCCGGCCAGCCCGGCTTCGAGGACTTCATCGATGGGCTCGAAGCGAACTTCTTTCCTTCCCCACAGAACTGCACTGTCATCGACCCGGATCGGCCCCCGTACCGGCAGGTGGAGGCGGACATCATGCGGCGCGGTCCGGCCTCCATGATTGGGCGCCTCTGGTCGAAGGGGCACAATTCGAATGTCAGATCGCTGCGACAGCGGCTCGGTCTCGGGTTCCACCAGGTCAACGCGTGGTACTTTGACCTGATCAAAGGGGTGATCAAGTCGAACTTCAATCCCAACAGTCGCATCAATCGTTACAACCCGAACGTTCCGGCCTACATCCCCGTTGACAAGTCCGATCTCGTCTGGGCGAGGGATATCACCACGCTCCTGAAGGGGCACACGACGGAGTTCTGCTTTGATACGAACGGGATTTACGAGATCACCACCCTGGGGCGGATTGCCCAGCCCAAGGAGACGAGCGGGGCAACCACCGCGGTGGAGGGGGGGGCCAAGAAGCACGCTTTCGGGCGCATCAACTACGAGAAGAAAATGCGCTCGATCGTAAAAGTGTTCAACGTTCTGCGCCATACCAATCAGCTTCATTTCGCGAAGACCTTCACCGCTGGTTCGCGCTCCAGTGCAAACGACCGCAAGAACGTGGTGACCTGGCCCGATCCGCTCGCGGCACTCACGGAGCTGGTGAGCATGGGGAGCAAGCGCGACGGCCGCGTCGAGGTGGCGGGCCTGCTCGATGGCCTGAATCTCCAGACTCCCGTGTCGAATCGGGCAACGACGCTCCAGCAGCGTGCGGCCGCGTTAAAGATGGCGCATGATTTTATTACGCGGGATTCCCGCTCGATCGCGCGCCTCCAGCGTGCCGTGACTCAGGGCGTTCAGAGCCGCCTCAAAGAGGAGTACACCGACGCCCTTCGTGACGTGCTCGATGCGCCGTTCACGCAGTCACTCGGCAGGAACCGCGAGTATTACCGGAGAGCCGACCTGGTGGCGCAGGCGCTCAACATCAATCCGGATGCGATGTACCTGGATCCTCAGGTCAACCAGGAGGTGCTTGGGACGGATATTTTCCCTGACGGTTTTCATTCGAGCCTCCTGGTCAGCTCCCACCTTCAGGCGAAGGTGCTGGCACTCCCTGCTCTCCAGAAGATGGGCGTGAGCGGCCCGGGTGACCGCAGGACCGGTGCCGTCCGCATGAAAGGAGCGGCTCTTGAAAACATGGGGAACGTCCCCTACTACGCGGGTGCCATCGGGTTCTGGGTTAAGTTCACGTTCGATTGCGATGATCCCGTATTTTCGGGGCTGATCGGCTGCACGCAGGTCGTCGAGGAGGTCCGACTCAACGCGGCGGACTTCGAGGGTTCCGAGGGTACCCAGTTCTTCGTCTTCAAGAACTCGAGGGGACAGCTGCGAGTCGTGCGGATTTATTATCACCAGGCCTTCCCCGAGGGTGGAAGCGGAGGTGTAGACGGCGGCGGTGGCGGTGGCGGTGAAGAGGGCGGTATCCAGCTCTTTCCTCAGTCGACCGGAGGTGAAGGCACGTCGCGCAACCCGATTCTCGATTACGTCGATCCACTGAAGCTGGTGTCGCGCTCGGACCTCATGTGTGACATAAGCCACTTCAGGGCCCATGAATGGCACCACATTGGCGTCCAGTGGGACGACAAGAACCCGAGTCAAGCCAGCAAGCTTTTTATCGACTTTCGTGAGGCGAATGAATGCTCAACTATCTTTTTCGCGCAGGAAATCGTCGAGAATATACCGAACTCGTGGGTGCGTCTGAACGAGCGCCAGCCGCGAGACGGTTTTCAGATCGGCGGCATCATCCGTGATCAGGGCGTGTCGGATGCGGGTGTCTTCAAGTGGTTCACCAATACTACGAGCGCGATCGGGGGTGGGGCGGCGGTCCAGACGATTGCTCCCAGCGTCAAGCGCATCCTCGCGAATGCCACCATCGATGAGGTGGCCGTCGCGAATAATTTCGGTGCCATGAGACAGTATTACTCCTCGCAGGGAGCCCCCGGATATTTCTCCCAGCAGCCCGGAGAGTACGCCAATGTTTTCGAGATCCCGCTGCCCCCGGACGTGGATCACGTCGTCTTGAAATCGTTCGACTGGACCGCGTACTATCCCGCGATGTACACGGACTCGAGGGTAAACTCCACGCCGCAGGCCTTGCAGGTAACGCCAATGCAGTGCCAGTTGACGTACAATTCTCCGGAGGCGCCTCCGGGCCCTTTCAGCGAACCGTGGCGGACGCCCACGGTAGCGAATCGTGTGGGAGGGCGCGCCTGCTACCGGCGGCAGACGGGCTTGAAGGGCGACAACGCGAAGCTAGTCTACAAGTTTAACATGACGGGTGCGCGAGGGCCTCAGGGGAACACTGCGGGAGGAGTGGTGCAAACCCCGGTCATCGACGATGTGACCTTGACCTATTTTCTCCCGAATCCGAAGGTGATTCTTCAAGAGGAAGTGGATTGGGCCGGTAGCAGAGCCGACTGAAACTGGAAGAGACTGAAACTGGAAGCGGAAGTAGCGGGCGATAAGTGGGAAGAAAGGCCATGCAAAGAGCACGCCGTGAAATAGCCCTTTATCTCTGTCTCTGTCTCTTTGCTCCCGGGGTCGGAGCCCTCCCGGCTGGGGAAAAGGCCGATGAAAAAGAGAAGGGCAAGGGAAAGCGGGTGAACCCTGACGGGTTTGAACCTTATCTCGACCTCAAGTCGGCGAAGTACCTCGACCCCGAGAACGAGGGCGCCCCAGGCGCGATTCGCTTCGGGTTCGACATCTCGGAGGACGTGCCCAAAGGGGCCAAGATCACGTTCACTCTTGTCCAGTATGATCTCCCCGTCATCCGGATGAACTACACGCTCAAGAAGGACAAGCGCGAAGGGATCGCCATCAAGTGGCCGCTCAAAGAGAAACTGGCCGCCGGCCAGTACTTCCTACGGGCCTACATCGAGCCGAAAAAGCAGTCGCGCTCCGTGCAAAGGGCGCTGAAGAAAAAGGCGAAGCGCTTCCCGGCGAGGATGGCGCCTTGGCGTCTGTTGTACCTCGAAGATCCCATCGTGGTGGGAGGGAGCGGTGGTTCTCCGTGTGAGCCCTACACAGAGCTCATGGATAAGCTCGTCGACAACCTCGATGAGTTCCTCCAGAAGATGGACCGGGCCAAGGCCGCCAAAGAGTTCGTCAGTGGGGAAAGCCTCGACGTCGCCCAATTTACCGCTTATGTGATCGAGTGGCGCAAGAAGCAGGGTGAGATCCAGAAAGAGATCAAGCTGTTTCCCGAGAATAACAGGGCCCTCTTCGAGCAAGCGAAGCTGGAGTATGACAGGCTCGTTAACCTGAGCGGCATGGTCTCGAAGTACTCGATCGTTGTCCAGAAGGAGGTGACCGATCAGTACAAGGTCGAGGAAATCAAGCCCAAGAGTCACAAATGGTTCGTCAAGGTCCGAGCCCTCGTAGATTACGATTCCCTCGCAAGGACGTACGATCTCATCCGGAAAGGGTTGAACTGCCCCGAGGACGAAGGCGAGGGCGAGGAGGACGATGACGGTGAAGACGGCGAGGCTGTGGAGGAAAAGCCAAAGAGCGCCGAGAAAGAGAAGACCGAAAAGAAGGAAAAGGCTGAGAAGAAGAGCGGGAAGAAGAAGACCGGGAAGAAGGCGAAGAAGGAGGGCTAGCCCGAACTCCTTCGTTGTGGGGCGGTCTCCCGACCGCCCCACCGAGTCGGGCTCGAGTCGCTTGGAGTTGGAGACCTTTGGTCGGCCGGGTGGGC
>Ga0315336_1005927_pt1 | contig 12937 bp, 9 predicted proteins | sample ASW5metaG_FD_204512 | JGI IMG/M metagenome (GOLD analysis project Ga0315336, IMG submission 204512) | Ammonia-oxidizing marine archaeal communities from Monterey Bay, California, United States - ASW #5 | ecosystem: Environmental > Aquatic > Marine > Intertidal zone | place: USA: California...
ACGACTTCAGTCTATCGACGTGTGGTATCATTCTTCAATCAGAACTAGAAATGACTTTGTTTTGGCGAAGTGCATTACGGTTTCCAAATTACCACCGAGACACCGCTGGCGCCAACCAGGTAGCCGGCATCGGGCGCTTGCCCGGGAGTTCTTCGACACCCCCTATCTGTTCTTTCGCAGGCTTTGCGAGGCGGATCGGGTTGATTCGAGTGACCTCGTGGCGGGCTGGATCCGAGAATGACGGTACTTCTATTGAGGTACCGGCTGTTCACTCGACCAGTTCGAATCGCTGGACTCGTTGACCCGTGATGTCGCCGAGGTAGAGATTGCCTTTCGCATCCACGGCTATCCCGTGAACCCACGACAGTTCGCCAGGTTTCCAGGTGTCTGCCTGTGTGAATGGGAAACTCCACCAACGTTGCAGGTTCCCCTTGGTGTCGAACTTCATAACCAGTTGGTCTTTGGGCGGGATTCCCAATTGCAAGTTTCCCTCACGCCAGTGCGAGGGTGAAGAGCCGCAGATATAGACTTCATCCTTGGCCGTGATGCGTATGGTCCAGGGTACACACCGATTGCGCCACTCGGTGAGAAACTTGCCATCCTGGTCAAACACCTGCACTCTCCCGTTGTTGCGATCTGCCACATAGAGCCGGCCTTGCGAGTCGAGTGCAATGGAATGCGGAAGACTGAATTGACCAGGCTTTACACCCAGCTCTCCAAAAGTCTTCACGAATCGCCCCTTGGCATCGCAATGCACGACCCGGTTGTTGCTATATCCGTCCGAGATAAAGACGTCTCCCGCCGGCGTTTCCACGGCGTCGGTTGGCCTCTTGAAGTGCTTGTCATCCTCGCCCGGCTCGTTGGGGACGCCGATGGTCAACAGGAGCTGTCCCGACGGCGCAAACTTGTACACGGCGTGTTTTTTAGCATCCGCGATCCAAATGTCGCCGCGCGGTCCGATGCTCAGCTGGTGGGGCTGAATGAATTGCCCCTCGCCCCATTGCCGCACGAGTTTGCCCTCGGGGCTATAGACCTGCACCGGCATCTCGCCGCGATTCAGTGTCCACACCAGCCCGCTGTCGTCCACGGCGATGCCAGCCATCGCCTTCCATGCATACGTCGACTTGCCTTCAGGCCAGGTGGGGTCCACGCGATACCCCGTCGATAAATTCACACGCGGGTAGTCGACTGGCGGAATCGCTTCCTGTGCGCAGGTGTCGGGGCCGCAAATTGTCGTGCCGGCGACCAGTGAAATTACCGCTACGAGAAGAATTGGACGTGGAACCTTTCGCATGGCAAGTCTCCTGACGAACGGTAGCCATTCGCATGACAGCTACTGGACAATGGTCTGATTCTGGGCAATGGTCTGATTCGCTTGCACCCGACACAGCAGTATTTTGTCGAATTAAATGGCCCTTTGCAAGCTGGAGCAGTTCCCAGCGTGCCTGGCACAATTGGGCGTGAGATGAATATTACTAATCACGTAACTACTTTTTAGGAGTTCATTATATCGGTATGCGGCATCATTCTTCGACTGAAACCGAAAATGACCTTGTTTTGGAGAAACGCGTTACGGTTTCCAAATCCCCCCCACGAGTAGTGCCAGAAAGGCGTGTAGTCGCAGCATGAGGACGCCGACCAGCACGATCCTGGTGCCGACTGACCTGCCCCCCTTAACCGTGTCCATTGCCTGAGTGAGAATCGGGTGTAATGGACCTAACTTAAGGAGGGCTGTGATGCCAAAAGGAACCCGTTACACGCCGGAGCAGATTATCAGCAAACTCCGCGAAGCGGAGGTTGTTATTTCGCAAGGTCACTCCGCTGCAGCTGCTGCCAGGAAGATTGGAGTATCGGAGCAGACATTTTATCGTTGGCGGAAAGAATACGGTGGCTTGCGAACGGATCAGGGCAAACGCCTGAAGGCTCTGGAAAAAGAGAACGCTCGTCTGAAGCGACTACTGGCGGACGCGGAACTGGATAAAGCGATCTTGAAAGAAGCCGCATCGGGAAACTTCTGAGCCCCACCCGAGCGGCGTCAAGCAGTGGATCATGCCCGAGATGCTCTCGGGCGTGATCGCGTGTCGGACCGTCGGGCATGTCGGGTATTAGGCCAACCACGGTCTACTCAGCGAAGAAAGAATCATATGCCTAGTGATGAACCGCGCCTGGTGAAGCGGATGGTGGAACTAGCCACCGAGTACGGCAGATATGGCTATCGTCGAATTACAGCCCTATTACGTGCGGAAGGTTGGCATGTGAATCACAAACGGATCGAACGACTTTGGAGACAGGAAGGACTGAAAGTGCCTCAGAAACAGCCGAAACGGAAACGACTTTCCCTGGCGGACGGATCGTGCGTACGTCTTCGACCACAACACCAGGATCACGTTTGGAGCTATGACTTTGTGGCGGACCGCACGAGCGATGGCCGGGCATTCCGGATGTTGACGATCATCGACGAGTACACGAGAGAGTGTTTATCGATCGACGTGGCCAGGCGGCTGACCAGCGAGGACGTTCTGGAACGGCTGAGTGATTTGTTCATTCGCCGCGGCGTGCCACGCTATCTGCGTAGCCGACCAACGCTGCGCGTCGGTGCCCGCGGTCCTGAGTTTACGGCAAACCGCGTGCGTGAATGGCTTGAGCGTGTCGAAGTGCAGGCGCTGTCCATTGAGCCAGGCAGCCCTTGGGAGAACGGTTACATCGAGAGTTTCAACGAAAATCTTCGTGATGAGCTGCTGGCACGAGAATGGTTCGATACGCTCTTGGAGGCCAAGGTACTCATCGAGCGTTGGCGACGACACTTCAACACCGTGCGTCCACACAGCTCGTTGGGGTACGTGCCCCCGGCACCGGAAACAAACAGGGCTGGCTTAAAGGCTACGTCAACACTAACTTAAACAATGGTACCTACCGTGGGGGCAGGTCCGGGTGGCAAGGAACCTGGCCGGGTGACCTGGCACGTTTGGCCAAGCCCGGGTACAGCCTCATCATCCATCCTGTGGACTCGCCTGCGCCCACCACTTAACCACGTGGGGATTGAGAGGACAAACACCTCGTCGCCTACCGGTGGCGATCAAAAAAACTCGTGCCCTTTTTTGCTCGAGCTGGACCGGTTGGCCGGACAGCCGATTTGTCTGCGGCTTGTCATCAAGAGCACCGACCTGCACTCGATCTGTTCGCCTTTAGGATCCGGACCTCGGTCAATCCCCTTGACCGATGCGAGCGATTCCGGAGGGAGTCAGGCCACCTCGGTCTTTCATACACCCAGTTTTCAAGGTTATTTTTTCTTCTTTTGTGGCGTGAATGATTCAGTAGTTTCTTGTGTACTGCTACCGCCGGGCCTATAATTGGCTCCCGCTGGGAAGATACGTTCTGCTAAATGAATCGTTTTTGTTTCATGTCTATAGGGGGATTGACCGTTATGAAGAAACTTTCGATCGTAAGTTTGGCTTTCGTTGGAATCACCATTCTGGCGATGATTTTGGTGACCGTACCGGTTACAGGTCAGGTGAAGCAAGGGACAACACGTCCCCTGAAGACAAAGCAACTGATGGCTGGGTTGATTGGCCCGAATTGCTCAGCTTTGGGGAAAGGTCTCAAGGCGGGTCCGGCCGATGAAGAGGTGTGGGAAAGCCTGGCCCTCAACGCTGCTCTGCTGAACGAAGCCAGCCATATCCTCATGGCCGATGGTCGTTGTCCCGATGCGGACTGGGCCGGCGCCGCGACAGTACTGCGCGAACAGAGTCAGGAAGTTCTGAATAACATCGACGCGCGAAACGCGGAAGGTGCCCAGGCTGCCTTTGCGGCGATGACGAAATCCTGTGGTGCTTGCCACAGTAAGCACAAGAAATAAAAGAAGTGAGTTCCAGGAAGGTACTCCGCAGCAGGTCGCCCGAAACGCGGTTCGGGGGGCTGCGTAGTCGACCGCGCTCAACCATTCAACCACAGATCCGAGTCAACCACAGATCCGAGCGACTTCTGCGCCGACCCGCTTGGCGCGCTGTGGCCCTTGTCTCCGGGCCCCGCGTTCTGGCCCGACGTCGTTTGCGCCAGTGGTCCGCTGAAGAGTTACCCCAGAATCTCGTGCACGACGCGGCCGTGCACGTCGGTGAGACTCATGTCGCGGCCACCGTAGCGATACGTAAGCCGCTCATGGTCCAGGCCCAGCAAATGCAGGATGGTGGCGTGCAGGTCGTGCACGGTCACAACGTTTTCGACAGCGTCCATGCCGAGCTCGTCGGTGGCCCCGAACATAGTTCCGCCCCGAATGCCCCCGCCCGCCAGCCAGACGGAGAAACCTGCCACGTGATGGTCCCGCCCGTGCTCGTTACTGGAATGCGGTGTGCGGCCCATCTCGCCAGCCCAGAGGATCAAGGTTTCGTCGAGCAGCCCGCGCTGCCGGAGATCTCGAATCAGGCCTGCGATGGGCTGGTCCGTAACCAAGGCGTTTTTCTCGTGATCTTTCTTCAACTGGCTGTGCTGATCCCAGGTTCCGACCGATTTATCCAGGGGATTGGCCGTGATCTCGACAAAGCGAACTCCTGCCTCGATGAGCCGCCGCGCTCGTAGACACTGGGTCGCATACAACCGCAGCTGCTCATCCTCGGAATTCACCCCGTAAAGATCCAAGGTGGCAGCGGATTCTCGGGACAGATCGAGGACATCCGGGATTTCGGTCTGCATGCGATAGGCCATTTCGTAATTGCGGATGGCCGACTCGATCCCGTCATGATCTCCCAACGACTCGGCCAGCTGGCGATCTTGCTGCAACAGCAAATCCAGTTTTGCCCGTTGGACAGCTGTGGAAACATCAGCGGGCACGATGTTTGCCACGGGCACCCCTTCGGCCTGGATCGACGTCGCCTGGTAATTGGCCGGAAGATATCCACTGGAAAAGTTTTCCCTGCCACCCGGCGGAACTTTCCCGCTCTCCAACAATACAAATCCCGGCAGATTTTGGTTCTCGCTGCCCAAGCCGTACGTTGCCCACGAACCCAGGCTGGGGGCACCGGCACGCACACGGCCGGTGTGGATAAACAAGTTGCCTGCCGCATGCAAAGGCAACTCGGCCACCATTGAGCGAACCAAAGCCATCTCGTCGACACAACCGGCCAGGTGCGGAAACAGTTCGCTGACCGCCATCCGGCATTGGCCGTATTGTTCAAAGGTCCAGGGACTTTGCTTCCACTTTCGATCCCCGTCCATCTGCGTCTTCTTGGTGTCCTTCAATTGTCCAATCGGTTTGCCGTGCTGTTTGGCCAAGGCCGGTTTGGGATCGAACGTATCGACGTGGGACACACCGCCTGCCATAAAACAAAAAATGACGTTCTTGGCTCGCGGTGCCGCATGGGTAGAGAAGCCTTTTGAGAGCCCGGCATAGGTACGGTCGGCCATCAACGACGACAGCGCGACGAGGCCAAAGCCGTTGGACGCGTTCCGCAGCAGTTCGCGACGCGAGAGAGGTCGAGGCACCCGGCCCGCACATCGCGATGTGTGATGCGATGGCTGGGTCATGGCTGTTGGTGCGAGGCCTGTTGGTGCGAGGCCTGTTGGTGCGAGGGCTCTTGGCAGGAGGCTTGTTGGTACAAGGGCTCTTGGCAGGAGGCTTGTTGGTAGGAGGGCTCTTGGCAGGAGGCTTGTTGGTGCGAGGGTTCTTGGTAGGAGGGCTCTTGGTACGGGGCAGTTTGTGGTCGGTCGTTTGTCATCATGAAGAGCCGATTTTGTAGACCAAGTCGACACGACCTGACCAGTTACCCCATAACTTACCATGCTGGGTTGACTTAACGAATATATATTATCTCTTTCGTGTTAAAAAATAAATGGGCCACATCCTGCCAAATGATCGGGCTGGCCAGGCTTTCGCCCGGTGCGACCTCGTGGTATTTCTCAAGCCAGTGCACGAAAGTGACGATTCGATCCCGTTCGTCATCGGCGGGCGGGCGGCCCAGGGCCTTGACGAACATATTCTCAATTCGTGCCTCGGGGGACTCGTCCTGACAGGCAATGAGCTTCTGGCTCCAAAACCGGGACTGACCGATCAGGAAAGGATCGTTCAGGAGTGCCAAAGCCTGGGCCGGTACGTTGGTGCGATCCCGGCTGCCGCGGGTCTCCATCGGGCTGGGTAAATCGAACAGCTCCAGAAACTTTGGTCCCTCCATCCGAGTCACCTTCAGGTACAGGCTCCGCCGACCATGGCCATCCAGGGGCCCCGCTTCGAGCTTCCGATGCTTCTTAGGCTCCTCACGATAGGGATGAATACTGGGTCCGTAAAGTGTCGGGTCTAGTCGTCCGGAAACTGCCAGAATCGTGTCGCGGATGGCCTCGCTGTCGAGTCGTCGTACAGGATAGTGATGCAGCAAGCGGTTGGCCGGATCGTGTTGATTGGCAGCAGCGGTGGGCACATTCGACTGGCGAAAGGTACGACTGGTGACGATTTGTCGAATCAGCTTTTTGACCGACCAGCCTTGCTGAATAAATTGGTGGGCCAGGTAATCGAGCAGCTCGGGATGCGAGGGCAGGTCTCCCACGTGACCAAAGTTGTCGGTCGTACGAATGATCCCCGCTCCGAACAGATGGTGCCAAATGCGATTGACCATCACCCTTGCGGTGAGCGGATTTTCTTCGCTGGCGATCAGTTTCGCGATCTCCCATCGTCCACTACCTTTGGACTGAAAATACCTGGCTCCTGCGATGGCTTCGAGATAACGTCGTGGGACGCGCGATCCCAAGTCCGTTGGGTTACCCCGACGCAGCAAAGGCGAATCGAATCCCAAGCCGTGATCGGCCATCCCCGCCACAACACGGGGCTGGGGTAACTGGGCTTCGATTTTGCGGTACTGTTGGACAAGGCCAGCCACAGATTGACCCGAGTTGATGGAGTTCGGCAGCAGGTCGCTGGACAGGAGCCAGTTGATCCAGTTGACATCGTCGTTGGTCGCCCTGCCGTCTCTCCATGCCTTGATCGCTTCCCGACACACGGTTTGATAAGCCTCGGCAACGTCCTGCAGGCTTTGGGGTGTGGATTGGTCGAACAGTCTGACCAGATGAGAGAGTTCTGGTCGAGGCATTTCGTCACAGTCGTGCAGCACGACGCGTGTGACTCCGAACCAGGAGAGAGGCGATTGGAGTTTTGCTTCGTCGGTGGTCCCTGCCACCCCGGGTCGGTCGGGCCACCGCAGATTGTCGGTCTTGGTCGTCAGTTCGAGATAGGAGCGATGTGGCGGACCGGCGCTAGTGAGAAATCTTTTCCAGTGTAAGTCAGCCCCGTCGAGATAACGTTTTCCTCCTCCTGCGTACTCGTTCAGCGCGCAACTGTCGACCATGGCACGGACCATGCTCAGCCCCCCGCCGAGTAGCTGTATGCTCACGTATTTGTGTTCGGTAGGAATCCACGGTGATTGCAGCGTGCCATTCATCCGTTTAGACAACAGGTGGGTGAAGATACCTGCGGGTAAAACGGCGCTCACCATGTTGTCTCCACCAGACGCCAGCACGAATTTGCCGGGTGGGCACGGATCGCCTGGCAGCCCCAAGCCCAGGGTGCGCCACGTATGTGGCTGGTCCGCACCAAAAGCTTGATAGGGGTGGAAGTTTTGAGCATTGAAGTCGGCACGCTTACTCGCCTCTTCCTCATATTCTTCCTTCAGTTGCTGCCAGATCGACGCTAGAGAAGCGGACTTCTGCTGATCGGCTATTCGCTTCAAGGACAACACGAAACTGTCGAGCTCAAGGTTTTCCTGGTAGAGTTGTTGCTGCAGACCCGTGTCCGCTTCCTCGTCTCCTGCGGTCTTTTTCTGACGTAGTGCCGCAAGCAGCTTTGCTGGCAACGTCTCGGTTGCTGCCAGCCACTCTGCAGCTAACTGTGGTTGTAGCTGGCCTTTTAGATCCTGAAGCTGGTTTGCCTGCTCGGTGATGGTGCCGGGTAAATCGAGTGTCTGCACGACCTGACGCGAGCTTTCCAGAATTCCGACCAGGGCGTAATAGTCTGCCGTGGAAATCGCGTCGAGTTTGTGATTGTGGCAGCGGGCACAAGAAACGGTCATAGCTTGAAAAGCCTTCGTCAGTGTATCGATTTGATTGTCGAGTGCGTCGTAACGAATCTCTGGAAAGACTACGCAGTCGTCGTGGCCGAGTTCTGAGAAGCGCCAGAATGCGGTGCCGATAACCGATTCATTAATGCCGAGTTCGGTATTGATGCGGGGCGTTTCGATCAGATCGCCGGCAATGTGTTCCCGGACTAGTTGATCGTAAGGTACATCGGAATTGAAGGCACGGATCAAGTAGTCCCGATACCTCCACACATCACGGATTTCATGGTTCCACTCGTAACCGTGTGTTTCAGCAAAGCGGACGATATCCATCCAGTGCCGCGCCCACCGTTCACCAAAATGGGGTGAATCCAAAAGCCGATCGACGAGAGCCTCGTAGACCGCATCCTGGGAGGCATCGGGATGGTGAACAGATTGCAGTTCGAATTCACGCACTTCCTCGGGAGTGGGTGGCAAGCCCGTGAGCACGAGGCTGAGCCGTCGCAGCGACGTGCGCGGGTCCGCTGGACCACTGAGCTCCAGCCCGGCTGCTGCAAGTCGGGCTTCGACAAAACAATCGATCGCATGCATGGACGATGTCGCGCCGGCAGCAGGCAATTCCGATTTGGAGAGCGGCTTGAAACTCCACCAATCGCGTCGTGCTTGGAGAATTCCCTGCCAGGCGAGCTCAACCGCCTCGTCAACCGTGGGCGGATGGTCCCGCGGGTCGGGAGCTCCCTCAGCCACCCAGCGCTCGAAGTCGGCGACGACCGTCAGAGGCAGATTTTCGTCCGGCGGCATTTCCAGGGACTGGCGTCGAATCGCTGAGATCAGCAGGCTACCTTCGACGTCGCCGGGCACCACGGCCGGTCCGGTCTCGCCTCCTCGCAGCAAGGCTCCTCGACTGTCCAGACGCAGACTTCCCTTGATTTCAGCTGCTGCCGCCGAATGGCATTCGTAGCAATAACGTACCAATGCAGGCCGGATTTTCCGCTCGAAGAATTCAATGTCGCTCTGGTCGAGGGCAGCAAAAACCGGGCGACAAATCGAGACACACAACCAAACCGAGATACACAGGCAGACAACACCGAGACGAATCCAGACCGGCAACCGTGAGGAGAATCGAAGCGGTATGGGACGCGACTTACACATCGAAAATAGTATGGACAAACATCGAAGGCAGTATAGACGGTTTGAGCAACCGGAAGCGATTCGCACAGTTCGGCCTGGCAGCATTGTCCGTGGACCCAACGCGTTGGTCCACTCATTATAGCCGAACAACTTGATGCCGGTCATCGAGAAACCGTTGAAATTGTACAGTCGCAGGCCCTGGCACGTTCGGTCGTTTTGCAACGATCCGAGAAGATCGCCATCATCCGGGGGTTCATCGCAATCACAGGCTGAGCGGGGCTGCAGTCTTTGGCGTCGTCATAGGACTTGGTCATTTGAATTACCTGAGCTTCATTCCTTGATTCGTAACCCTGGCAGCTCATTTTCCCGCAAAAAATAAACTCGTTCGGCAGTTTATCCCGCACGTTCGCCAGGATGGGAGACTGGTGACCTGGTACCTTAGCGTGGGTATGTTCAAAAAATTGGTTGAGACCAGCGGCAGGTGATCTGCCCCCCGGGTCTGGATCAACGGCTCTGCGAAACACTGCAGTGGTGGTCTAAAGTTTTTCCAACATCTAATCGGTTTGTCGGCGAAAGGCGGAGTTCACACGTGCGTCGTCCCGCTGCGCAAATTGGCGAAAAAGATCTTCCCATCATGCAGATTTTCCACTTGTCTTCGGTTACCATGAAGGGTGATCGAGGTCCTTGATACGGTTGCCTGGAAGGAAATAAACACCATGCATATCAGAGTCGCACTAGTTCAGCTTACTGTTGTATTGTTTCTTGGTGCTGCAGGCCACGTACATGGCCAGCACGACGTCCTCAAATTGCGGGTGCTACAGGGACACAAAGGCTCGATCATGTGCTTGTCCTTTGCACCCGACGGTAAGACGTTGGCCAGCTCCAGCCGCGATGACATGGTGCGTTTCTGGGATGTTTCGACTGGGAAGTTCATTCGCGAACTGGTGCATCACACCGATGACGTTTACGGAGTGTGTTATTCTCCAGACGGATGTCTCCTTGCTACAGCCAGTGCTGACAAGCTTGTCTGCTTGTGGGATGCGGATTCTCTGGAATTGCTCAAGACCTATGACAAACATGAGGATATTGTCCGCTGGGTAACATTTTCCCCCGACGGAAAAACATTGGCGAGTTGCGGAGTCGATTTGACTGTGCGTCTTTGGGACGTAGAGACCGGCAAACAAAAGCACGTGATGCGTGGGCACAAGGCACGAACACAATGCGTAGCGTTCTCTGCCAACGGAAAACTCCTGGCGAGCTGTGGCGACGGGGTTCGCTTGTGGGATCCTAAGAATGGCACGGCCATCGGTGAACTGGAGAATCCCTTGGGACATTTCGAGTCGTTCGCATTCGCACCAGACGGCAACAAGATAGCGGGAAGTTCGTCGGCCGGCCCCGTCGCTGTTTGGGACGTCGGGCAGCAGAAACTCCTCAAGATTCTCGACAAGGACAACAAGTTGGAGGCTGATTCGGTTACTTTCAGCCCTGACGGCAAGTGGTTGGCGGGAGGTTCCAAAGACAAGAATATCCGCATCTACAATACGAAAGATTTGCAGCTGGTTCGCGTGATTTCAGGCAATCCAGGTCGCATCGAGTCCCTGGAATTCTCTCCCGACAGCAAGCTTCTCGTACACGGCGGCGGGGGAGGGGACACCTCGGTCTACTTCTGGAATGTGGAGCTGTTTCCAAAACTCTCTCGCGTCGAGCGAGTGCGAGAGACCTTTGGGAGTGACCCGGGATGGAAAGGCTTTCACAACAGAATCGTGCCGAGTAACCCTCCCAACGTGACGCAGGACTTCGGCTGGAGCCCCCCCTCCCAGGCAGGTGGCTCCGAAGGAAAAATTGGCGGCCGAATCCATCGCTCTCGCAAAATGGCTTACTATGCCATGCCTTTGGGCCAACCCTTTTCCTTCGACGATCACTTGTCCGCGGAAGGAACGGTTACGCTGATGCCGCGAGAGAAACAAGGGGGTGCGTATATCGGTTTTTTTAATCATCAGCATCAAGAATGGCGACCATGGAACGCCATTGTTTGGCGCATTGGCGACTATTCTCAACACGGAGAAGTCCATCTGGACTACATGGCCGCCAATTGGATGGCCAACGGACTTCGACTGCCAGACCTGCTGCCAGGAGATGGTGAGCCCCATCGCTGGCGGCTCGAGTACGACCCCGATGCAACACCCGATCTCCATTGGAAGTCGAAGCACCTGGCCCAGGTCCTTCCCGACCGACCCACTCCCGAATCCATAATCCTCGAGCTCGTGAAATCAACGGATTCCAATATCAATGCCAAGATGCTCCGCGCCTTGCTGGAAGCATCGCAAGATCAGGGGCTGGTCGGCAGCAAGAACATGGGGACGGAGTTCTATTGGTGGAAGCAAGCATATCCAGAAAGCCTGCGAGGGAAAGTTACGTTTCAGTTGGATGAAGGCCGGGTCCATGCTCTCTTTTTGTTGGAAGAACATCGTGCTTCGCCCGCCAGTTTCGATCGTTTTGGAATTTTCAACTTCCAACTCTACGGACGTCACTGGGAATTCTACGACAATGAAAGCAGCGGCGTGGAGAGTGAGTGCTTCCTTGGTAATCTTGTTGTAAACGGCGAGCCAATCGAATTGACTCACGATCCCAAGTGGGAAGGACTGGGAAATCACATGACCTTTGTCGACAACGATTTCCATGGGCGTCATGACTTTGGTTATTCCCAAACCCATTGGGCTGGCGGAGAGGAAGTGGGAGAAATAGGCGGTTGTATTTGGCGCAACGAAGCCATCGACCCGCTGCACAGCTTCTACGCCGATCCCGTGGGAATCCTTACGTTGGACGACCCCATTTTTTTTTCCGGCAAGCTTGCTTTTGTGAACGGCGCTACCGACGGGGATGCCTACATCGGGTACTTCAACCAGCGGCAACGAACCCAGGAGTTTAGTGGCGGGAATCGTGTTTACGATCCCGATATTGCTCAGCAACTTGGCGAACGAAGCAAGGTCCACCTCGGTTTCGACCAGCGGGGAAGTCTGCTGCCGGGCTACTTTGGATTTACGATTGGCGGAAGTACCGTGGAGGGTTATCGCTTGTCACTTGCTTGTGTTCCCGCGGTCGCCGCCGCTGCTAGAGTCCGTGGCCCGCTCATTCGTCCCGACGGCGCTTTGCACACCATTAGTTTTGATTATGATCCCCAAGCGGGCGACGCAGGCCGGGTGGTTGCGAAGCTTGATGAGGAGGTTTTTACAATGGACCTGACCAGGCAGCAACGCGCCGCAGGCGCTACATTTGACTTCCTGGGAATTACAAGCCCCCGTCAGGGTGGGAAATGGGTGACACTTTACCTGGATGACCTCGACTACACCGTGGCGCAAAATCGCAATAACTCCAAGGTCCGACAAGAGATCACAAAAGTCCCATATCCTGCAGGGGCGAGATCTTTTTGACACGCTTATCGCCTTTCTGAGCATGCTTCACAGAGAATTTGTTTATCTGCGGGCTTGCGTAATTGTGAACACAACCATGTCCCGCACCGAACGGGTTGAGCCGGAGTTGGTCGTCTCACTTCAAGAGTCTCTATGAATGATCGGTGGAAGTTTCGATCTGTCGAACATGAGTGGATTGCCCGAAACGATTCTTTTTACAATGCAACCAGGAGGAAAACAATGAACACGGTGATCATGAGACTTTCCTTGACAAACTCACTGGTGGTGTTGTTGCTGGTTGGGTCGGCGTACTGTGCGGGTACGACCAAGACCGAAACGTTCGAAAAAGATCCCGGGTGGATTGGG
>Ga0315336_1005928_pt1 | contig 12935 bp, 11 predicted proteins | sample ASW5metaG_FD_204512 | JGI IMG/M metagenome (GOLD analysis project Ga0315336, IMG submission 204512) | Ammonia-oxidizing marine archaeal communities from Monterey Bay, California, United States - ASW #5 | ecosystem: Environmental > Aquatic > Marine > Intertidal zone | place: USA: California...
CGGCACGGCCAGGCGGTGGAACTCAACACGGCAACCCAACCTGACGCGCGGCTGATCATCGACGACCCGGTGTTCGCAAGCGCTCTGCTCGCGCGTGCGCCGCACCTTAGAAAAAGACGGGGCTATACCCCCCGCGCGTGGGAACGGCCCTGGGCCGTCGCGGCAATCATGGTCGCGTTCATTGCCACGGTCATCTTGACCGTGCCTTTGCTGGCAGCGCCATTAGCGCAGATGGTGCCGGACACGTGGCGCACCTCCATGGGCACATCGACCGAGCGCATGGTCTTGTCACTTGGCCCCCAGTGCATAAAATCTTCGGGCGCGGTCGCGTTGAACAAGCTGGTGATCAAGTTGGCGCCGACCAGCGAAGAGGACGCACCGCCAATCAGCGTTAAAGTCATCCAAGGCCCGCTGACTAATGCCTTCGCCTTGCCCGGCGGCAAAATAATTGTGTTCCAAAAATTGCTCGACGTCATGGAAGCGCCCGACGAGTTCGCCGGTGTGCTGGCGCACGAAATCGGTCATGTAGTTGAACGTCACCCGACCGAAGCGACCCTCCGCTCTATGGGCTTCTCGCTGTTCCTCACCATGTTGGTGGGAGACAGTTCAGCACTCACCGAGTTTTTGGCGTCGCTCGGTATCCAAGCAGTTGAATCGTCTTATTCCCGCGATCACGAGCGCACGGCTGATCGCGTCGCTGTCGATTTACTGGCTGCCGCGGGCGCGGACCCGGGCAAAATGGCGAGAACTTTTGAACGGTTAAGGAAAGCGCAAAAAGAAGAAGGGACCTTAGAGCTTGGCCGCCTGGGTGCGCTTCTTAGCACCCACCCGCCCTATGATGAACGGATTGAAACCGCGCGCGCGCAGATGAATAAGGCATCCCAATCATTGCTGACGGACTCGGAGTGGCGAGCGCTCAAAAATATTTGCGATCCGCCTGAACCCGAATTGTCGGCGTCACTTATCGGCGATGAAATCACCTAGCAGGCGATTGACGTCTGCGGCTTTTTCCAGATGCACCATGTGACCGGCGCCGTCGAGAATATGACGCTGCCCATCAGGGATTGCAGCCGCGTGCGCAACCGGCACGATCTTGTCTTCGGCGCCCCAAATGGCTTGCACCGGCACGCCCAAGTCTCCCAACTTGTCTGCCAGCACCAGCGCTTGCGCGCCGCCATTGAAAGTGCCTTTGAGTATCGCCTGCAGGGCATCTTGTGCCCCATCAATGCGTTTGTACTTCAGCAGATCATCCAACAGATCCCTGGTGACCAAACTTTCGTCGGCGAACAGTTGCTGCACCACGGGCTTCAGGTCTTTGCGTTTGGCGGCATTTACAAACCCCGCCAAATAGTCGCCATTGATTTCGCTGCCCAAGCCGGCCGAACAAACCAGGGTCACGGAACCGACCCGGTCGCTGTTTTTTATCGCCAAGTCGAGTGCGACCGCGCCGCCCATGGAATGACCAGCCAAATGCACCTTTTGCAGCCCAAGCGCATCCATAAACGCAATCACCGCATCGGACATGGTGGCAATGTCACCCGCGCCCACGTCTTTGCTCGATCCGCCGTGTCCAGGCATGTCGAGCGCATAGACAACGTGGGTTTCGGCCAGCGCCGGTTGATTGAACATCCAGTTGTTGAGGTCACCGCCAAATCCGTGGAGCAGTACAAGTGGATCGCCCGTGCTTTCATCTTCAGCCGGGCCCATACGCAAATATCGCAGGTTGCGTCCGCCGGCTTCGACGATCTCAGGCTCTAGCCCTGCTTCCGCCTCCATAGCAGCGACCAGAACCGCGAACTCTTCCTGGAATTTTTCGATGAAGGCGTCGATCTCATCGTCAGGCACGCTCTCGTCCGCGACAAGACCCATCATGGCACCAATGGGTGCGGTTTCCCCTTCGGCCATGGTGATCCGCCGCAACGTCCCCGTGACCGCAGCCTCATACACATTGGTTATTTTGGAGGTCTCGATCTCGACAATCTCTTCGCCAGCCGTGATCTCGTCACCTTCATCGACCAACCATTCAACGATGGTGCCTTCGGTCATCGAAAGGCCCCATTTCGGCATGGGGACAACAATAATATTATCAGACATAAAGAGTATCCTCTGGCATCGCGGGCGACGGCTTCAATATTTTTGTCAACATAGCGGAATAGCTACTTGAAGCATTAGAAATCGCCGACATTTGGCGGTTGAACTTACTGAATTCGTGCAGCAAAGGCGCAACATACATTAGGGTGCTACAAGAGCGACCCCAAACCTTGCCGCACTACGGAATTAAGACGAAAAGAGGTTATGCCTATGCATCCCAATGAAAAAGTCGTTCGCGACATGTTCGACGCCTGGTCCAAACTCGACGCCGGACTGATTGTTAGCCTTTTTGCTGACGATGGTATTTGGCACAACATGATGGTGGATCCTATCCAAGGGCATGACGCACTTCGCCCAGCGGTGGAAAGCTTGGTTTCGGTTTGGACCCTCAACCAGGTAGAGGTCACTACCATGTTGATTGAAGGTGATACCGTTGCGACCGAGCGCATAGACCGCATCGATATTGGTGACGAGAGCGTTATAGTTTCAGTTGCAGGCTTTTTTGTAATTGACGGCGGAAAGGTAAAAATCTGGCGCGACTACTTTGATCTGCGGATCATAGAACAAGGATTAAACCAAAGTTTGTTGTAGCCGATTTTTTCTCCCTTCCGCCGTTAAGAGTATCCCACCACTTCACGCACTGCCGCTTCGATATCATCGGGATTGGGGATATAGATATCCTCGATCTCGGGCGCGAACGGCACCGGTGTGTGTGGCGGTGTGACCATCTTGATCGGCGCTTTCAAAGCACCGAAGGCGCTCTGCGACACAATTGCCGAAATATCGGTTGCCATATTGCAGCGTGGGCTGCTTTCGTCCACGACCACCAGGCGACCCGTGTCTTCGACACACTCGATGATGGTGTCCTCGTCCAAGGGCGACGTCGTGCGCGGGTCGACCACCGTGCACCCGATGCCTTCGGCTTCAAGCTTATCGGCGACCTGGTTCGCAAAAACAACCATACGGCCCATGGCAACAATCGTTACATCATCGCCTTCGCGGGTCACGTTGGCTTCGCCAAATGGGATGGTATAGGGCTCGTCCGGCACTTCTTCCGACATGTCGTAGAGCATCTTGTGCTCGAAAAACACAACTGGGTCGTTGTCACGGATCGATTGGATCAAAAGTCCCTTCGCCTCATAAGGCGACGATGGCACCACCACCTTCAGCCCAGGCATATGGGTGAATACCGGATACAGGCATTGACTATGCTGACTGGCGGCTCGCATACCCGCGCCATACATGGTCCGGATGGTCAATGGCGTTACCGCCTTGCCGCCAAACATGTAACGAAACTTGCCCGCTTGGTTAAAAATTTGATCAAAGCAGACCCCCATGAAATCTGCGAACATCAACTCGGCAATGGGCCGCAAACCGGTCGCAGCAGCGCCCGCGGCGGCGCCGACAAATCCGCTTTCAGTGATCGGCGTATCAAGCACCCGTTCATGACCAAACTCGGCCACCAGGCCTTTGGTCACACCCAGCACACCACCCCAGGCTTCGTCGACACCGGCCGAGCCGCCCATGCCGCCTTTTACGTCTTCGCCCATGATGACAATGGTTTCATCCCGTTGCATCTCTTGGCGCATCGCTTCGTTGATCGCTTCTCTGTAGGATTTAACAGACATTTCAAATACTCCCCAATCTCAAGGCTGTTCCGATACGTGAACGCGGGCTGGCAAATCAACCGCAGTCAGTAAGATACGTATACGTCGGTAAGGAGGTCAGCCTCGGTAGGCGGCGGCGCCGCCAAGGCATCTACGACGGCCTGTTCGATGATGTCGAGAACTTCGGCGTCAATCTCGTCCATCTGTGAGGCTTCCAAGAGGCCCGCCTCAGTGACTCGTTGGCGGAACAGCATCATGCAGTCCATTTCTGCAATGACTTCTTTGATTTCGTTTTCTTTGCGATAGGCGGTGGAGTCGCCTTCAAAATGACCGTAGTAGCGATGGGTCATGGCTTGGATAAAGCTTGGACCGCCGCCGCTACGGGCTCGTTCGGTCGCTTCCCGCATGGCTTCGTTCACTTCGAACAAGTCGTGGCCGTTGACCCGCACCGCCGGCATACCATAGCCCTCGGCGCGCTTTAATTGATCACCACGGAACGCGAATTTTGTCGAGGTCGCTTCACCGTAGCCATTGTCTTCAAGGCAGAAGATAACCGGCAATTCCCAGACACAGGCAAGGTTCATGGCCTCGGCCACGGTGCCTTGGTTAGACGCGCCGTCGCCAAAAAATGCGACCGCGACACCGCCGGTTTTTAGTGTCTTAGCGGTCAGTGCCGCACCGCAGACCAGCGGCGGGCCGCCACCGACGATGCCGTTCGCACCCATCATGCCCATGTCCAGGTCGGCGATATGCATCGAGCCGCCTTTGCCACCGCACATACCGTCACGGCGCCCAAAAATCTCTTTCATCATGCTTGAAACATCGCAACCCTTGGCAATGGCGTGGCCATGGCCCCGGTGGGTGGCGGCGATGCAATCCGATTGGCGGAGTTCCATACAGACCCCCACGGCAGAGGCTTCTTCGCCCGCGCTCAGGTGGACGAACCCGGGAATACTCCCGGCAGCTGATTCCACGTGCAGACGCTCCTCGAACTCGCGGATCATCCGCATGTCCCGATAAGCTTTGAGCAGTTCTTCTCGACTGAGTTGCACGATGCTTCCTCCCTCGTTAAAGCGCGTGAACAAAATGGCCGCACAGATTAGGCTGCGGCGCCGCTAACTGCAAGCGGCGGAACGCTTTGATCTTGGGCGGGATCAGTAAGGAACTTTATCGGGCTTGGCGGCCCACTCGGCCATCGCTGCCAGTGCATCCTCTCGCGGCTTGTGAACCATCTCGATCATGCGATCGTTTGCGGGCAATTCCAATTGGGCGTGCAACAGCGCATCATCAAATCCGACTGCCGCTGCCGCATGTCGATCATTCGCGTAAACAATGCGGCTAATCCGCGCCCAATGGGCGGCGCCATAGCACATAGGACACGGCTCGGTGGATGCGTACAGCGTGCACCCGGACAAATCGAACCCACCCAGCGCAGCCGCCGCCCGGCGGATCGCGACAATCTCAGCATGGGCCGTCGGATCGTTCTCAGACGTTACTTGATTCCAACCTTCAGCAATAATTTGGTTGTCTCGCGCAACTATTGCACCAAACGGCCCGCCCGCACCTGCCTCCATTTTTTCGCGCGACAGGGCAACCGCCCGATCAAGCAGCTTGTCATCCATGGGAGGAGGTATTTGCTGAAGGGCTCAATATTTCTGCGGATTCTGAGGTTCGTACTGGCGGAATAGGTGCCGATGCGGCCACGATATCAACCACCCCCTGCCAACGGAAGGTGTCGAATCCCTCGCATCCTGGGCACAAAGCCAGCCATTCAGGCGCCGTGTCACCACATTCCGTACAACGCCAGACCAGGCCGTCATCAGCGCGCTCGGCCCGTATATCCCAGTCAGCGGCCGCTGCTTGATCGCTATTGCTGTCGCGCTGGTAGCGGGCCATCAGGCGGCACGCCCGGGCGCCCGGCGCGGCCCCATTACCAGCAGCGTCCTCCACCAGGGGCCGCAGATTATTCCAGGCAACCCCCCACAAACCGGCATTGAGCGCCTGCTCGGCAACCGCAAGCCGGCTTTCGCCGTGACCCGGGTTCAAGCCAGCTAGCCGTGTCACGCGCTTTAATCGGCGGGCGGGCAAGTCGTCTCCGGCGAGCTCCACGTAGGCTTCGGCAAGCTCCGGATGGGGCATGGTCCGCCAGGCGCGTTCGATGATCCGGGTCGCTTTACGCGGACGGGTAGGAGCGACCAGGCGCGCGGCCAAGGCCGCCGCAGGTGGAAAATCAGGTGCAAAACCAGACGCCCGCAAAGCGGCATCGGTGGCGGCCACGGTATCGCCGGCTGCGGCCTCCTGCCGGGCGCGCTGAAACAGAACCAAAGCTTTGCGGCGTTTGGCAATGGTCGGTGCCACCAAGTGCTTTCGGGCTGAACGCTCTATGGTTTTGTGAGCTTCGGCCCACAGTCCTTGGCGGGTTTCCAACTCGAACAATGTGCTGTGCACCCACGGCGCACTGGGCCGCAAAGCTTCGGCCCGACGCACGAGCTTCAGTGCGGCATCGGTATCACCACTGCGGCTCGCGTCCATAATCAGACCACGCAGGCCCAAAAATTCAGTTTCCGGATTATCGAGCATCTGGGTGAAATGGCGTTGAGCTGCCGCACTGTCGCCACTCAATTGGGCGGCCTGAGCAAGCAACACCAGAGTTAATGGCTGATCTTCCTTTATCAGCGACTTGGCTTTTTTGGCATTGCGGCTGGCGTCATCACCTTCACCTGCCGCTACTGCGACCAGGCCTTTGGTCAGCGCCCGATACCCTCGTTTGCGCCGGCTTTCGCGCAACGCGGGCGATCCCCGCCCAATCCAACGCCACAGTTTAACCATCGCCGCCAGCACCAGCAGCAGAAAAGCTGCCAATCCAACTGTCACCGCGGCCGAGGTTTCGATCCGGTAGCCGCCCCAATTAAGTACGACCGCACCCGGATGGTCTGCGAGCCACGCCGCCGACAAGGCTACTACCGCTGCCGCCATTAGCCAAAGGAGAATGCGGATGGCTTTCACCTTAGCTGCTCCCGTCGTCCGTTGGAGCGCGGCGGCTTGCCTCGGCCAACGCGTCGCCAACCGCCGTCTCCAGGGCTTCCAGCCCGGCGAGACTTGTTATGCGCGCTCGCGCATCTGCAAGCCAGCCAGATGCCGCTGATTGTGCAGCGCCGCCCAAGGTGTCTATTTCAGCATAAGCTGCAGGCAAGTCGCCTTCATTAAGCCGCGCTTCTGCGCGCGCGAGGCGGGCCTCCGGGTCGGTACCTTCAATTTCGCCCGTGCGGCGAACACGAACCACCGACGACAATCGCGCACGCAGGCTGTCGGTCCATTCGCTATCCGGGTTTTGCGCTGCCGCGCGCAGGATGTCGGTAGCCTCGTTGTTCAAGCTTTGCTGCAAAGCCGCAAGGGTGGGGATGCCGCCAGAACTGTGACGCCGTAATTGATCAATGGACTGCACCATGCGCGCGCCCGGCGATCCCGCCAAAGAGGGGCCAGCCACTTTGGCGCCCAAAGCCGACACACGGTCCAAGTCTGAGCGAAACGTCCGCCCTTCGACAACAGCCGCTCGCAGTTGACCCAAGGCAAAGGCGAGTGCGGTCTGGACGCCCGCGCCCTGACGCTCGGCGCGCGCAAGCCGCTGTTCCAAATTGTCGAGACGTCCTGACACCTGGGCAACCGCAGCCCCGTCAGAAGATCCTTCAGCACCTGCGGCAGGCAACCCCGGCAACTCGGTCACCAATTGCTCCAACCGCGCGACCCGGCTTTCCAGATCTTCAAGAGCGCCTTCAGTTAACCCATTGTCACCACTGGCGGCCGGGCGGGCGCGCTCCAAGGCGCGCAACCGATTTTCCATGGCAGCCAACCCAGAGGATGAGGGTCCAGAAGGCTTGGCGGAAGACGTTCCGGTTGACGGACGCACCGCCGTCGAAGATGCGGCCAAGGGCGTCTTTGAAGACCGGTCCTTGGCTCGGTTTATAACCCGATCCAAAGCGCTCGGCTCCGACCCCGGCAAATCCGGTTGAACCCGCTTGCCCAAAATCGACCAGGCGGCAACCGCTACGCCAAGTAACAAAACCGCGAACACCACGGCCCGCACCCCGGATCGTTTCTTCTTGGGGCCGGTCTTGGAAGGTTTACTTTTTCCCTCTGCCGCAACCTTTTTTGTGTCGGCGCCTGGCTTAGAGTCGGCGTCGGCCGCGTCAAGAGAGGTATCAGCTGCTCCCGCTGTGGCGGGAGACGGGCTTTCGCCCTCGGTCATATTGGAGCCTCCAGAAGTTCGAGCAGCGACCCTTCATCGGGATGGGCCGCCTGACATACACAACGCCAGGCCAGGTCGTCGGGCCGCTGGGATACCGCTTGGGCAACCGCTGGGCTTAAACAGTAGGCGATTATACCACGGCATGCCGTGTTTATGCCTGCGTCATTAATGAGACGCACAAAAGTGCGGGCGGTACGGGGAGAAAACAGCAATACCCCTTCAATCTCGCCGTTTTTGATGGCTTCGGCGCCGGATTGGCTGAGCTTTTGGGCGGTGCGTGCCTCGTAAAGGACAACCCGCTCAACCTGAAATCCGTGCGCCGACAGCAAACCATGCAGATCACCAGCGACTCGGGTCCCCGCCGCATGCACCAAATGGCCGGCGGCGGGGTCCAGGCTGTCGGCCACGGTGGCGGCAAGACTATCCACATCTCCGGCGGCGCTGACCACGCGGTCAAACCCTGCCGCCCGGGCCGCGCGTGCGGTCGCATCGCCAACCGCAAACACGGGTAGGTCACGGCGCCCGCTGGCCCCCGCAACGGCCCGCACGCCATTGGCACTGGTGGCAAGGATCGCGGTGGCGCCATCAAGTGGCACCCCGACACCTTCCCTAAAACAAATCTCAAGCAACGGCTCCAGCAGCACTTCATGGCCAAGATCTTGCAGACGCTCGGCCAAAGGGGCCGCGTCTTGGCTCGGCCGGGTGATCATCAACCGCATGATCTGTCCCTTATGACGTGACAGCGTTGAAAATATCCGGGCCCGCCTGGCGCTTCAGTTCTTCGCCCGCATCCTGCCCCATGGCCACCCCATCTGCCGCCGGACCCTCACGCGTGGTATCAAAACTTTGGCGGCCATCAGGTGACAGCACTTGACCGCGAAATTGAATTTGATCCCCGTGCAACGTGGCAAGTCCCGCGATCGGTGTTCGGCAGGAACCATCCAATGCCGAAAGGAAGGCGCGTTCGGCCCCCAGGACCACCCCTGTCGCCTGATCATTGAGCGGCCGCAGCAGGTCGGCCACCCGAGTGTCGTCCACGCGGGTTTCAATGCCGATCACCCCTTGGGCAACCGCCGGCAACATATCGGTGGTGTCGATCACATTGGTCAATTGATCCTGCAACCCCAAGCGGCGCATACCGGCGAGCGCCAAGAAGGTCGCGTCCACCTGTCCTTCAGCCAGTTTATTGAGCCGCGTCTGCACATTGCCACGAAAAGTGACCACCTCCAGATCCGGGCGCACATTCAACAGTTGCGCCTGGCGCCTGAGGGACGCTGTACCGACCACCGCGCCCGAGGGCAGTTTGCTGAAATGCGCGGCCTTTTGACTGATGAAACCATCGCGCGGATCTTCACGCTTGAGCACACATTCAATCACTAACCCAGGCGGCAACTCGGTCGGCATATCTTTCATGGAATGAACCGCGAGGTCGATCCGCCCGTCGGTCAGTGCCGCCTCGATCTCTTCCGTGAACAGGCCTTTGCCACCGAGCTCGGCGAGTGGCCGGTCGAGCACCCGATCCCCTTTGGTGCTCATCACTTCGAGCGCAACCATGTCGTTGTGTAGGGTATCGTGTGCTGCCAGCAGCAGCGCGCGGACTTGATTTGCTTGGGCGAGGGCGAGCGGACTGCCGCGCGTGCCAATTTTTATGACTTGTTGCCGGTTCATAACTCTAAATGTTAGAGGCTGTTACTCTCGAAAGACTGTTATAGACCAATTCCCTGTAAAGGAAGCCATTGTTGACCAAAACTCCTGACAGTTCAGCGCCTGATGCTGCGGCTGACGACGCCCTGGTTATGGGACCGGTTCTCGGAATTGAAACCAGTTGCGATGAAACCGCCGCAGCGGTGGTCGCCGCAGACGGCGCCATACTGTCAAATCTGATCCTTTCGCAGATCGACCAGCACCGGCCCTATGGCGGGGTCGTGCCGGAAATTGCCGCCCGCGCCCACGTGGATCATCTGGATGGTTTGATCGCCCGCGCGGTCGCCGACGCTGGGATCGAGTTTGGCGATTTGGGCGCCATTGCCGCCACCAGCGGGCCCGGTCTCGTGGGCGGAGTGATGGTTGGGCTGGTCACGGGAAAAGCCATCGCCGCCGCACACAAATTGCCGTTTGTGGCGATCAATCATTTGGAGGCACATGCGCTCACCGTACGACTGGTCGATCGGACGCCCTTTCCATATTTGCTGCTGCTGGTGTCAGGCGGTCATTGCCAATTGCTGTCGGTGCTGGGGGTAGGTAATTACCGGCGGCTAGGCACCACCATTGACGACGCGATCGGCGAAGCTTTCGACAAAACCGCCAATCTGATTGGGCTTGGCTACCCGGGAGGGCCGGCGGTCGAGGAAGCCGCCACAAGGGGCGATCCAAAGCGCTTCAAGTTGCCGCGTCCTCTTAAGGGGCGCCCCGGTTGCGACTTTTCGTTCTCCGGCCTGAAGACCGCCGTACGCCGCGCCGTGGAAGCGCTCGCCCAAGACACTCTCAGTGCCAAGGATACTGCCGATCTTGCCGCCGGGTTTCAATCCGCCGCGGGCGACGTACTTTGTGATCGTGTTGGCCACGCCGTCTCGGCCCATCGCGACATTGTTGCACCCCTGGATAGGGAAACCGAACCGATGTTAGTCGTTGCGGGCGGTGTTGCCGCCAATCAGTACCTACGCAATCGCCTGCAGAAAACTGCCGATGCCGAAGGCTTTCAATTTATGGCGCCACCACGGGCCCTGTGTACCGACAATGCAGTGATGGTCGCCTGGGCGGGAATTGAACGTTTGCGCCTCGGGCTGCGGGACGGGCTGGACACGCCACCACGCGCCCGCTGGCCCCTAGACCCTACCGCGCCTCCGGCCGCCGGGGCGGGTGTCAAAGCCTGAGCCCTCGAACTCCGTTTACTCCATAAAAAGAGGGGACCCGTAGGCCCCCTCTGGTCGGATGGAGTGAAGGGAAAAAACCCTTCGCCCAAGTCTTCCCATTTACGTGCCCATGCGCCGAATGGCCGCAATGGTGCAGAACTTCTCATACAACGTCGGATCGTTAAGACGGATTTTGAAACCACCCGTGATTTCCGGAATGTGTTGAAAGGTGGTGATGTAGTCCGATTGCAGGTCGTGGGAGTGCACGTAGTTCCACGACCAGATGACGTCATCTTTGTGCTGCTGGGCACCGCAATCACCCATTTTCCAAACCGGACCAGTACTCGGGTCATGACCCACGCCACGTTTGCTGTACCAGTCGAAGCCGGCTTCCCACTGCTTCCACACTTCACCGCGGCGATCGAACGACACCATGGTAATCGGTGTCATGGTCCGGGCATCAAACCAGATGCGCTTCTTACTGTACGGTGCGCGGGGGTAAGCGATCGGCTCCAGATCGACCACGTAGCATTCGGGGATCAGCTCGAACGAACTGCGATAGTATTTATTGCCCGAACCACCACCGTGCTTCTCATGTAACCAACCGTCTTTCGAGCCGGACCAGCAATGACTGGAACCGCCTAACCACGGAATTTTACCTACCAGCTTGAAGTTGCCCCAAGTGAGGAACGGGTCGCCGGTCATCCAGGCATCGGTGAGGAAGAAAGTGGATCCAGGAATCACCGGCTCGAACCGCTGGTTGGTCGGGAAACGCCGGACCCGCTTAAACGCCGGCAGATACCCGAAGAAGTCCGGAAACTTGGTTTGGTCATAGGGCCACAGATTGAGGAACGAAGACCCGCGTACGTCCTGCGGCGTTGTAAACAGAATGACGTTGTGGCGCATCATGTCCTCTTTGCCGGGAACGTAGGGTTTCGGATCCAACGTCGTGCGCGCGACCGGATAATCCTCGACCCAGAACAGCTCGTACCGGTATAGGCGTTTGCCGTGGGGATTCGAGTCCTCCTCCAGAACCGGGAACAAAAGGCTGTCGTGACGGCCCCAACTGAGGGTGTGCCCCGCCAGCACTTCGTGGGCGTTCGTCGCGTCCGGGAATGGGTTACCACCAATCCACGGCTTGTCGGTGCCTTTCAGCACCACATTGCCTTTGGAATCGAGGCCGCCTTTGCCGCGGTTCTTCATGGTCGCATCGATATAGTGGCGCGGATTCAATTTGTAGATATCGGTCTCGGTGCCGACAACATCGATTACGCGGCCCTGCTGAGCGACCTGGATGTACACACCCGGGTCGACCAAATCGCGGACAGCATCAACGTTGCTCGCGTCGATCTTGCCACCCACTTTGACCTTGCCGTCGGTGATGGCTTCGACGCTCAACGCCTCTTCAGGGTAGGCCTTGGTAATTTCGCCATCTCTGGCAATGACATCCCACAATGGCGCGAGCATGCCCGCACCCATGAACGTCTTCCCCCCCGTTTCCATAAAATGGCGGCGGGTATAACCTTTGTCGAATTGAGAAATATGCATGTGACCCCTCCTTCAGCTTTCGCTTTCGAAAGCTGTTCCCAATCGGATGAGCAGGAGTCAAACCTGGCCTATGTAATTACAACTTTTTTGTTTTTATCGGTCTAATTAATCCTCGACGATCAAACTAGTATTTTGCGACGAGTGCCTCGTGCATGTGACCTAGTGTTCTCGTCTTGGCTTTGGCCCCTACAGCTCAAACCGAACACTTATCGTTCCTGGGCCCATGGGATCCGCACACTGTACTTGGCAAATAACCAGTAGGCGCAGTCGACATTCAAAGTTTACACCCACTCCGAATTTTAATTCAACACTTCAGTGATTAGAAAAGGATCTATTCGCGCACTTGTTCAGACTCATACGAAAGGTGAGCTGTCGAATAATTGCCCGGCCAAAACAAAAAAAGAGGGAACCCGAAGGTCCCCTCTGATCGGATAGGCGAAGGGAAAACCCCTTCGCCCGAAACTTCCGACTTACGTACCCATACGGCGAATCGCCGACATGGTGCAGTAGTTTTCGTACAGTGCCGGGTCGTTGAGGCGGATTTTGTAACCGCCTGCAATCTCCGGAACATGCTGCAGCAAGCTTTGGTAA
>Ga0315336_1005929_pt1 | contig 12929 bp, 10 predicted proteins | sample ASW5metaG_FD_204512 | JGI IMG/M metagenome (GOLD analysis project Ga0315336, IMG submission 204512) | Ammonia-oxidizing marine archaeal communities from Monterey Bay, California, United States - ASW #5 | ecosystem: Environmental > Aquatic > Marine > Intertidal zone | place: USA: California...
AGAGTTGCGAGTCATGTCGCCGGCGAGTCCTCGGAGAGCCATGAGCGCGAGCCTAATCGCCGACGCGAAAAACCCCTGCCGAAGCAGGGGCAGTCCGCACGGTGGGAACCGTGTAAGAAGACAACTCCTCAGCCGTCAACCTGCCCTTAGACTAGATCCGTTCGACGGGAATCCCCTCGTCACGAGGGAAGCAGTAGTGATGACCGACTCCGAGACACCCGATCCAGAACCGAGCGGCTTCGCGGCCCTTGGTCTGCGGGCCGAACTGATCGCGACGACCACATCGCTCGGCTACGAAGAGCCCACACCCATCCAGCGCGAAACAATTCCGATTCTGCTGACCGGTGTCGACCTCGTCGGGCAGGCCGCGACGGGCACAGGAAAGACCGCCGCTTTCGCGTTGCCCGTGCTCAACACCATCGACCCGAGCGCGCCGGTGGAGCCCACCGCCCTCGTTGTCGTGCCCACACGGGAACTCGCGGTGCAGGTGAGCGAAGCGATGTTCAAATACGGCGCCGAGCAGCGCATCAAGGTGGTGCCGATCTACGGCGGTCAGCCGATCCAGCGCCAATTACAAGCGCTCGACCGCGGTGTGCACGTGGTCGTAGCCACACCGGGCCGAGCGATCGACCACATCCGCCGCGGCTCGCTCAAACTCGACGGCATTCGCACTGTCGTCCTCGACGAAGCCGACGAGATGCTCGACATGGGCTTCACCGAAGACATCGAGACCATCCTCGAGCGCACACCGGCCGAACGTCAGACCGTGATGTTCTCGGCCACGATGCCGCCGCGGATCGAGGCGATCACCAAGAAGTATCAGCGTGACCCTGTCCGCATCCGCATCGGCGCCGGCGACACGCCGGCCGGCAAGACCCTCGTGCGTCAGACGGCGTACGTCGTGCCTCGAGCGCACAAGGCGTCGGCGATGGGTCGCATTCTCGATGTCGAGAGCCCCAACTCGACAATCGTCTTCTGTCGCACCCGTACCGAGGTCGACGAACTCACGCAGACGATGAATGGCCGCGGCTATCGAGCCGAAGCGCTCCACGGCGGCATGGACCAAAAGCAGCGCGACCGGGTGATGAGCCGCCTGCGCGATGGCACGGCCGAACTGCTCATCGCCACCGACGTCGCCGCCCGCGGACTCGATGTGGACACCCTCACCCACGTTGTGAACTACGACGTCCCCTCAGCCTCAGAGAGCTACGTCCACCGCATCGGCCGTGTCGGCCGTGCCGGACGCGAGGGAGTCGCGATCACTCTGGTCGAGCCTCGTCAGCGCCGTCTCCTCGGCAACATCGAACGGCTCACCAAGCAGACCATCGAGATCGCCAAGGTGCCGTCAGTCGCCGACCTTCGCGCTCGTCAGATCGAGGTGACCGTCGACGCGATCCGCGAGGCTCTCGCGTCTGACGATCTCGACGACTACAACGGCGTCCTCCATGGGCTCGCCGGCGAGGACAACGACCGAAACCTCGCCCTCGCAGCGATCAAGCTCTACCACCAGGCCCGCGGCGCGACGACCGACGAGCGCGAGATCCCCGATGCGGACGAGCGCCCGAAGAAGCACAAGAAGAAGAATCGCGACAACGAGCACTACGGCGAAGGCAGCAAGTTCACCAAGCCAAAGGATCGTCCGCGCGGCAACGTCGGGCCGGGCACCTCGCTGATCTACATCGGGATGGGCCGCAAGGCGGGTCTTCGCCCCGGCGACATCGTCGGCGCGATCGCCAACGAGACCGACCTCGTCGGCCGAGAGATCGGCCCGATCCGCATCGCCGACAAATACGCCGTCGTCGGCGTTCCCGAAGAGGCCACGAAGACCGTGATCGATGCGCTCAACGCCACCACCATCCGGGGCAAGAAGGCACAGGTCAGGCCCTACGTCGACTGAGCGCGACTAGGAATGGTGGATGCATCATCCACTCAAGTTCGGCTGGCTCTCACCGTGCATCGGCAATCAGTGGAGCGACCATCGGCCGATCGTCGTCGATCAGTGCCGCGACATCCTTCCCACGGCAACGCAGTACTTCGATTCGGTGTGGATCGCCGACCATTTCTACGGCTTCGACAAGAAGACTGATCCTTTCGTCGAGGCATGGACCACCCTCACCTGGATCGCTGCGAAGTTCGACAACGTCGAACTGTGCCACCACGTGCTCGGCCACGGCTATCGGCCGCCGGCGCTCACCGCGAAGATGGCGGCCACACTGCAGGTCTTCTCGGGTGGCCGCTTCACGCTCGGCATCGGAGCGGGCTGGAGAGGCGACGAATACGAGGCCTACGGCTACGACTTCCCGCGCCCGGCGGTGCGTTTCGCCGAACTCGAAGAGCTCATCCAGATCTGCCGGCTGATGTGGACCAAGGACGAACCCAGCTTCGAGGGAACCCACTTCACCATCGACGGCGCCGCCGCTCCCCCGCTACCCGACACGGTGCCCCCGATCTGCATTGGCGCGTTCGGTGAACAGATCGGTCTGCCGCTCGTCGGTCGCCAAGCCGACATCTGGCACTGCTTCGTGGGAAGCGACGACGACTGGGCCCGCAAGAAGGGCATCGTCCACGCCGCAGCCGAGAAGGCCGGGCGAGCCCCGGACGACATCGCCATCGCGACGACCAACGAGCGGCCGCTCCCCGAGTCGGATGCCGACTCGGTCGAGTGGGTCGAGCTCCTGACCCGTCAACGTGACCTCGGCGTCAGCCACTTCGTCAACGACTTCGGCAACCCGAAGGATCTCGAACCGATTCTGCGATTCCACGAACAGGTCATACAACCGATGCGGACCGGATGAGACCGACATGACCAAGGTCGTCTTCGTCATCATCGATGCTCTGCCCTTGCCCCTCGTGGGCGCGGAGTGGACTCCCAACCTGCACCGCCTCGCCCAGGAAGGCGGCACCAACCCGGCCGGCGGCCAGGCCGTGCTCAGCACCGCCACATACCCCAATCACGCGACGTTCGCGACGGGCCTCATGCCCGCCGAACACGGCGTGCTGGTCAATCGCGTGTGGGACGGCGATGGATTCGTGTCGGCGAGCGACATCGGCCCTCGCGGCGACACAGTGTTCACGAAGGCGCGCGACGCGGGCCGGTCGACCGGAATCGTTGTCGGCGACCATCATCTCGTCGGCGTGATGGGCGGTTTCGCTGCCGACCAGCACTGGCCGCCGGAAGGACGCAGACCCGACGTCGCGCTCGACCCGTTTCGGTACGCGGCCGACTCGGCCGTCATCGAGGCCGTCGACGAGACCGATGTCCTCGCGGCCGACCTCGCCATCGTTCACTTCAACGAACCCGACACCGCCGCACACCGCTTCGGACCCGACTCGACAGAACTCTCGGAATGCGTGCGGTCAACCGACCAGGCGCTCGGCCAGCTACTCGACCGAGTCAGGTCCCACTGGGACGACACGGTCGTGATCGTCGTCAGCGACCACGACCAGGAGCTCGTGACCGAACATGGTCTCGATCTCCAGCGATCACTCGACGACCGAGGAATTCCCGGCCTGGTGGAGACCGAAGGGACTGCAGCGCTTGTGGTCGACGGTCCGGAGCTCGACGTACTCCTCACGCTGCCCGAGGTGGCCGGCGCGAGCCAGATCGATGCGCACAACACACTCGTGTGGGGTGAGCCAGGACAGGTGTTCGGACCCTGGCTCGACGAGCTCCACGGCTCGCACGGCAGCCCCCGTTGCGACACGCAGGTGGCGGTCGTCGGCGGCGGCCATTCGGCCGTGTCGCAGATCACCGATGCGCTCGAAGCAACGCGCCCTCACGCCACATGGTGGGCGCCGACAATGCTTCAGCTGCTCGGAATCTAGACGCCGCAGCCCGCCACGAGCACCTCGCTGGGGACAGGTCCCAGGTCGAAGAGACTCACGCCACCGCCCTCGTAGTACGACCAGCGGGCCGCGAGTTCGAAGGACCCGTCGCCGTTCACATCGACTGGTTCAGCGATGTCGACTCGAAGCACGTACTGGCCGGCGAGTTCGAGGTCGGCAAGACCCGCGTGCAGAGTGATGTTCTCCACCGAGTCATCGGCGAGAACCCGGCGCAGCACGAGGATCGAATAGTGGCCTTCCTCGATGTTGCCCAGCCTCGACTGGTCCGGGAGCCGCACTGCCTCGATGAGTACCTCGTCGACCCCGTCGCCTTCGACATCGAGCCGGATCACTCGCGTGATTTCGACCGGCACCGAGGCATCGACGCCGCCGTCAGTCAGCACCGACCGGACCGCCTCGATGTGGGCCGGCGCTGCGCCGATCTCCTGCAATGCCCGCGGGCGAAGATCGTGACCGCCGCTAGCCCGTACGCCATCCATCCCCGCGATTTGCCAGAACACCTGCCCCGATTCGGGCATGCAGTCGGCCGTTGGCGGCCCCGCGGTCCGGTCAGGCAGCGATTCGACGGAACGCATCACGACACCGTCGACCGCGGGAACCACAGCGCCACCGGGGTCCGGGCTTGCCCAGGAGCTCCCGTCCCACCAACCGGCGAGCGTCGCGTCCACGGAAACGAACACGGTCTGATCGACCGGCGTGGGCGTGGGGATTGTCGTGGTTGTTGTAGCGGTCGTCGTGGAAGTGGCCGGTGTCGTGGTGGTCGTCGGCAGAGTCGTGGGGACGGATGTGGTGGTCGAAGTCGTCGACGTCCCGGTCGAGCCACCCGTGTCGTCGCTGCAGCCGGCGGCAACGAGGATGACCGCCGCGAGCGCGCTCAGCGCTCTCATTCGAAGACGGTTCCACGGCATGGAACCGACTGTAGTTCCCGGTCCGCTTTCGCTTCGTGCTCCCTTGAGCGAGGCTGGCTACGTGAGGTTCTCTCGAACGATCGCCGTTGCGCTGGCCCTTGGAGTGGCTGGTGCGGGCTGCGGCGCCTCGGACACAGCCGGCACGACCGTCACATCAACACCGCCCACCACGGCGGTTTCCACCACCACGTCGCTCGATGAGAGCTCGGCACCGCCACTTCCGGCGAGTTGGGACGGCGTCACCGAACTCACAATCACGATCGGTGTGGTGTGGTCCGATCTCGACGAACTCCGCGACATGGGCCTCGTCGACATCAACTACGGCGATATAGAGCTCGTGTGGCAGACCGTCATCGATGACATCAACTCCAGGGGCGGGATCGGCGGCCGCACCCTGGAGATGCTCTTCGACCAGTACAACCCTGTGCTGTCGGCGTCTGTCGAAGAGATGTGCCTGCGCCTGACGGAGGACAACACGATCTTCGCTGTCGTCGGCAGCCTCGCCGGCCCGGCACTGGAGGGGATCCCCTGCTTCATCGAGTTGCAGGAGACGATGGTCCTGGGTGGGGTCCACCGGCCCGAACTCCTCGACCGGGCGAAGGTGCCATGGATCACCACAGAGTGGTCACAGGAGCGACGCTACGGAGCACTCCTCGAGCTCTACCAAGAACAAGGTCTGCTCGATGGCCGCATGGCCCTTCTCGACGATCACCGAGAGCACGGCGGACTCACGACCGACATCGTGCTTCCGGCGCTCGACGAGCTCGGCGAGGAACTCGTCTCCGTCCTCACGAGCACCGCCGACGGAGGCGACGAGTTGGCGCTGGAGGCTCAAGTCGGCCTTTTCGCCGAGAAACTCCGCACCGACGACATCGACACCCTGTTGATCGTGCAGTCCGCGATCGCTCTCGGGCTCCCGCTGATCCGCGAGGCAGGCTTCGACGGCACGATCCTCACCGTCGACAGCGGGAGCTTCCTGGCGGGCATCGGTGGCTTCGACGAACGCGACCCGTCGATCTACGAAGGCGCCTACGGCCCGACGCCGTTCGGCAGCGACGACGTCTGGGCGATGCAGTCCACTCAGGACTGCGTTGCAATCTTCGAGTCCGCCCATCCCGACATCGAGGTCATCCCGAGCGACCAGGTCATTCCGGGCGAGCCGCAGTGGGCCAGTGTGCTGCTACCGGCGTGCCGTCTGTTGCAAGTGTTCGAGCAGGCCGCGGGCGCTGCGGGCGCCGATCTCAACCCCGACTCGTTCGCCGACGCGGCCTTCGCGCTCGGCACGTTCGAGCTCCCGGGTCAGCCCTTCAACTCCATCTCCCCCGAGAAGCTCGATGCCAACGACGGGATGGGGCTCGGAATCTTCGACCCATCCGTCGGAACCTTTGGCGGCCTTCGTGAGGTCGTGCCCTACGTGAGCGTGACGGAGAACTGACCGCCAACTACCGTGTTGTCACGACGAACCTGGAGGCTTGCCCTCATGTTGGACACAACCGCCGAAGTCGATCCGGTCGTGCAAGGCCATCTCGATGCGATCGCCACTGATGGCTACACGATCCTGCGAGATGTCTTCGATGCCGACAGGGCAGCTGGCTTTCGCGACAAGATCCGCGAGATCGAAGCGACCACGCTGCGCCCCATGGAGCCCGACGAGACCGAGGAGGACAGTTCCTTCTTCCGCACGGCCGGCCTGCTGCGTCTCGATCCGATGTTCTGGGACGTCCCCATCGATCCGCGGGTCACAGCTGTGGTGGAGGGAACGCTCGGTGCCGACTTCCTTCTCTCGACGTTCTCGGGCATCGACCTGAAGCCCAACAGCGGCAACATCCAGCCACTCCACCCCGACGATGCCCTCGTGCCGGTGCCTCGGCCCCACCCCCAGCCGATCGGCTGCACTGCGATGTGGGTGGTGACACCCTTCGGTGCCGATACCGGCGGCACTCGTCTGCTTCCCGGCAGCCAGACCGAGCCGTTGGACCTGCTGTTCGGACAGACACAAGAGCAACTCGACGCCATCATCCAGCCCGAGATGGAGCCGGGAACCGTGCTCGTTTTCGATCATGCCCTGTTTCATGGCGCGGCCGACAACCCCTCGGCCGACTGGCGTCTCGGGCTCCAGGTCTCGTACCACGCCGGTTGGGTGCGGCCCTACACCAACTGGTTCCGGTCGATTCCGATCGAGGAGGTGCGCTCGTTCCCCGAGAAGCTCCGCGACCTCCTCGGCTACAAGACCTACAACGGCATCGGCGGCGCCAACGACTCACCGGGGTCCTATCGCGAGAGCTATCAGGGCAAAGGTCGCCCGCGCGACCCGCGACTTTCGCTGAACTGACGGCGCTCACTCTCCAGCTGTAACCGGAGACGCAGCGGGGATCAGGTGCCGGTCCAGTTGGGGTCGCGCTTTTCGGCGAAGGCGGCGGGGCCTTCCTTCGCGTCGTTCGAGGTGAAGACTGCGCCCATCAGCGAACCCTGGATCTTCCAGAGATCTTCTTCCGTGGCGCCCTGCGTCGCCCGGATCATCTTCTTCGACGCCGCGACCGCGAGCGGGGCATTCTTGGCGACGCGCTCGGCGAGTTCGATCGCCACGTCGACCGCCGAACCCGGTGCCGCAAGCTTCGAAATCAACCCGAAGGCAAGCCCGTCCTCAGCCGAGATCGGATCACCGGTGATCGCCATCTCCATCGCCTTGCCGTAGCCAACTCGGCTCGGCAACCGCATCACGCCGGCTCCCGCGGCGAACAGCCCAACCTTCACCTCGGGGATGCCCAACTTCGCGCCCTCGGCCGCGACCAGAAGGTCGCAGGTGAGCGCGACCTCGAGGCCACCGGCAAGGGCAAACCCCTCAATGGCGCCGATGAGCGGCTTGTCGGCTCCATTCTGAAAGAACGTGCTCAGGGGCCCGATGTCCTCGCCCTTGGCAAAGGCCTTGAGATCCATGCCGGAGCAGAAGGCGCCACCGGCGCCGGTCAACACGGCCGCGGTGAGGCTCGGATCGGCGTTCAACTCCTCGATGGCGGCCCATAGCCCGGTCGAGAGGTCGCCATTGATGGCGTTCTTCGCCTCGGGTCGGTTCATCGTGATGATGAGCACGCGACCGCGGCGTTCGGTGAGGATTGCGTCGTTCATGATCGTCTCCTGTTGGCTCGTGCTTACTTCGGCGGCATCCGGATGCCGCCATCGACCCGGATCGTTTCGCCGTTCATGTAGGGGTTGGTCACACACTCCATCACCATGAACGCGAGCTCTTCGCCGGAACCCAACCGCTTGGGGAAGAGGACCGACTGCCCGAGGTGGTTCTTGAATGCTTCGGACCCCTCGCCCTCGCCGTAGATCGGCGTGTCGATCAGGCCGGGAGCGATGGTGTTCACCCTGATGCCGACGGCGCTCAGGTCGCGAGCGATCGGCAGGGTCATTCCCACCACGCCACCCTTCGAGGCCGAGTAGGCGCATTGCCCGATCTGACCGTCGAACGCAGCGGCCGACGCCATGTTGACGACCGCACCGCGGCTGCCGTCTTCGTCGAGCGGCTCGGTCTGTGCCATTGCCGCCGCTGAGCGACTCAGCATGTTGAACGATCCGATCAAGTTCACCTTGATCACGAATTCGAAGTTGGCCAGCGGGAACGGCTCGTTGTTTCGATCAATGGTCCGGCCGGCCGATCCGAGGCCGGCCGAATTCACGAGCGCTCGCAAGGGGCCCATCTCGCTGGCTGCGGCGACCGCGGCATCGGCGTCGTCGGTGCTGCTGACGTCACACTTCACGAACAGTCCGCCCAGTTCCGAAGCGACGGCTTGACCGCGTTCTTCGTTGAGATCGGCGATGACGACGCGCGAGCCGGCCTCGGCCAGCTGACGAGCACTCGCCTCGCCGATGCCCGAGGCACCGCCGGTGATGATGGACGAGCTTCCTTCAAGATTCATACGTGGCATCCGGACAGTTTCTCACGCCCGGTCGCGTGAGGCCTAGCCTGGCCGCTGCCCTTTCAGCCGACGCCGGGGCTGAATCCCCGCAGCCGAAGGCTGTTGGTGACCACGAACACCGATGAGAGACCCATGGCGCCAGCCGCGATCATCGGGTTGAGCACTCCCGTAGCCGCGAGAGGGACCGCCGCCGCGTTGTAGGCGAAGGCCCAGAAGAGATTGCCCTTGATCGTGGCGAACGTGCGACGGGAGAGGTCGATCGCGTCCACCGCCGCGCCCAGTTCGCCGCTCACGAGGGTGAGGTCGGAAGCCTGCATCGCGATGTCGGTGCCGGTCCCGATGGCGATGCCGAGATCTGCAGCGGCAAGCGCGGGAGCATCGTTGATGCCGTCGCCGACCATCGCGACGCGACGACCCTCGGCCTGGAGACGCCTTATCTCGGCGGCCTTCTCCCCCGGCAGGACCCCAGCCATCACCCGGTCGATTCCCACGGCCTGGGCCACCGTCGCCGCGCTACGAGGGTTGTCGCCGGTCACCATCGCGACGTCGAGATCGCGGGCAAACAACCGCTGAACCGCGCCAGCCGAAGTCGTCTTGACCGTGTCGGCGAGCACCAGCGCCGCCTCTGCAGTTCCACCCCGACCGACGAGCACCACAGTGTGGCCGCCGCTCTCCGCTTCGAACGTCAGGCCTTCGATCTCGGTGGGCACCTCGTCGAAGAACTCCCGTCGCCCTACCCGCACCCGCACTCCGTCGACGGAGCCCGCCACACCGCGGCCGGCATCGTTGTAGAACCCGCTCACCACGGCGTCCGTCGTGTCGACGGCCGCGCTGATCGCTTGCCCGATCGGATGCTCGGACCGCCCTTCGAGCGCAGCAGCGAGACGCAGCAGTTCCTCGGCGTCACCCTCTGAGCCGGCCGGCACCGCCGTGTCGAGCAATGTCATCCGTCCCTCGGTGACCGTGCCGGTTTTGTCGAGAACGATCGTGTCGATGTGGCGGCTGTCCTCGAGAACCTCAGCACCGCGGATCAAGATGCCGAGCTGAGCCGCACGGCCAGTGCCCACCATGATGGCGAGTGGCGTGGCCAGTCCGAGCGCGCAAGGACAAGCGATGATCAGCACGGCCACGGCGGCAGTGAACGCCTCGGCGGTCTCGTAGCCCAGTGCGAGCCAGGCCACGAGAGTCGCGATGGCGATCAAGATCGCCGCCGGCACGAATACCGAGGCGACGCGGTCGGCCAGACGCTGAATCGGGGCGCGGCTCGCCTGCGCCTGCTCGACAAGGCGGATGATCTGGGCGAGGGCTGTGTCGGAGCCGACCTTGCGGGCCTCCACGACGAGCGCTCCGTCCATGTTCACCGACGCACCCACGACTTCGTCGCCTACACCGACATCGACAGGCAGCGACTCGCCCGTGATGACCGACGAGTCGATCGCCGCGTGCCCGTCTATCACGATGCCGTCGGCGGCGACGCGCTCTCCCGGCTTCACGCGGAATCGCATCCCGACGGCGAGCTCGTCAATCGCAATCTCGCGATCGTCGTCAAGGGTGACCGTTCGCACGCCCAACTCGGCTAGGGCACGGATCGCATCGCCGGACCGACGCGTCGCCCGAACCTCGACCCACTTGCCCAGCAAGATGAGCGTGACGATCACACCGCCGGTTTCAAAGTAGACCGGTTCGTCGAGCGCGGCTACGAGCACCACGGCCGACCATCCCCACGCGGCCAGGGTCCCCACCGAGACGAGGGTGTCCATGGTGACGAGACGATGGCGCAAGTTGCCGATGGCTACCCGGTGGAACCGCCACCCGGCCACGAACACCACCGGCGTGGCGAGCGCGGCGGCTACCCACTCCCAGCCGTCGAAGCGGAGCGGACGGATCATCGAGACCACCATCAGCGGGATGGTGAGCGCGACGGCCAGCCGCAGGCGCATCGAGAGGTCGGCTTCTCGGCGCGCCTCGGCCGCGTCGTGGTCGCCCTCCAACGGCGCCGCGTAGCCGAGCGTCTCGATGGTTGCTCGGAGGTCATCAACCGACACTCGTTCGGAATGACGAACCGATGCTCGGCCGGTTGCGAAGTTGACGTGGGCGTCGGTGACTCCGGCGTGCCGCGTCAAGCCATCTTCGATCGAGCGGGCACAGGCGCTACAGGTCATGCCTTCGACGGCAAGGTCGCTCGCGATGTCAGCGGTGGTGCTCGGGCTCATGACCCAAGCGTAAACCTTCCAGTCGAAAGGAAGGTCAAGTGTCGGTGATGATCACCTGGCACCGGTTGGGATCTGTGCACGCCGAGGGGTCGAGCGCTCCGGCGCGGTCAGCCAGCAGCACCAACTCGGCCCGCGCCTCGACGAGGCGAGAGATCTGGTCGTCGAGCTCGGAAAGATGCCGATCCAGCAGCGAGCGAGTGTGGGCACAGCTGTTGGCTCCGGTGTCCTTCAGCTCCAGAACGGACTGGATCTCAGCCAGCGAGAGACCGGTCGCCTGCGCATCCCGAATGAAACGAAGACGTTCGACCGCTCGCTCGTCGTAGTTGCGATAGCCCGACGCGGTCCGGCCAGGCTCGGCCAACAATCCAATCGACTCGTAGTAGCGAATCGTCTTCGTGGACACAGCAGCGCCGTCGGCCAACTCACCGATTTTCATGCTCCCAAGAGTAGGACTCCGTAGGCTGGTCGTCAGGAGGTTCTTCCATGAAGCTCGACGAGCTCGTGTTCGACAACTCGTTCACCGCGAGTCTTCCAGCTGACCCTTCCGGCGAGAACCGGCCCCGACAGGTCAGCGAAGCCGCCTACTCGCGAGTCACACCGGCGAAGACTGAAGCACCCAGCCTTCTCGCCGTCTCCGCAGAGACGTTGGCCGAACTCGGCATCGACAACGCCGAAGCGTCAGCAGAAAACGCCGATCGCTTCGCTGCCGTATTCACCGGAAACGAACTTCTCCCCGGCATGGACACTTACGCGATGCCTTACGCCGGGCACCAATTCGGCAACTTCGCCGGCCAACTCGGTGACGGTCGAGCGATCACATTGGGGGAGGTCTCCACTCCCGCCCACGGTCGCCAGACCCTGCAGCTCAAGGGCGCCGGACCCACCCCCTACTCCCGAACCGCCGACGGGCTCGCCGTTCTGCGGAGTTCGATCCGCGAGTTCCTCTGCAGCGAGGCGATGCACCACCTCGGCGTTCCCACCACGAGAGCGCTCAGCTTGTCCCTTACCGGCGACAAGGTGATGCGCGACATGTTCTACGACGGCCGGCCGGCCCTCGAACCCGGGGCCGTGGTGTGCCGAGTCGCACCATCGTTCATCCGTTTCGGCAACTTCGAACTGTTCTCCTGGCGACAGGATGTCGACAACCTTCGACGACTGGCCGACTACACGATTCGTACGCACTTCCCTGAGCTCGGTGAACCCTCGCCAGAGGTGTATGCAGAGTGGTTCGCAGAGATGAGCCGACGGACCGTCGAGATGGTCGTCCATTGGCAGCGGGTCGGGTTCGTGCACGGTGTCATGAACACCGACAACATGTCGGTCCACGGTCTGACCATCGACTACGGCCCCTACGGCTGGCTCGAGGACTACGACCCCGGATGGACCCCCAACACCACCGACAACCAATTCAAGCGCTATCGCTACGGCGCCCAGCCGGCGATCTGCCAGTGGAATCTGACCCAGCTGGCCAACGCCCTCTATCCGTTGATCGACGACGTCGAGCCGCTCCAGGCCGGCCTCGAACTCTTCGTGGAGCAATTCAATCGGGAGTGGCCCGAGATGATGGCGGCGAAGCTCGGCCTGGCCGACTTCGACGCGGACAACGACAAGGACCTGGTCGAGTCGCTCACCGGCCTTCTCCCGGTGATTGAAACCGACATGACGTTGTTCTTCCGCGGTCTCGCCGACGTTCCCGGCGGCGTCGATGACATCGACCGTCTGCTCGCGCCGGTCCTCCACGCCTACTACTCGCCTGACGATCTGGTCGGCGACCACAGAGCCGCCACGGTCGCTTGGCTCCGCGACTACTCCGCTCGGGTGAGCATGCACGGGCGCGCCGATGGCGAACGTGCCAATGCCATGAACGCGGTCAACCCGAAGTTCGTGCTGCGGAACTACCTCGCACAACTAGCGATCGATGCCTCTGAGCAGGGCAACCACGAGATGGTCGGTGAGCTGCTCGATGTGCTTCGCCACCCCTACGACGAGCAGCCCGGAAATGAGCGATTCGCCGAGAAACGTCCCGAGTGGGCGCGCACCCG
>Ga0315336_1005930_pt1 | contig 12925 bp, 8 predicted proteins | sample ASW5metaG_FD_204512 | JGI IMG/M metagenome (GOLD analysis project Ga0315336, IMG submission 204512) | Ammonia-oxidizing marine archaeal communities from Monterey Bay, California, United States - ASW #5 | ecosystem: Environmental > Aquatic > Marine > Intertidal zone | place: USA: California...
CCGCCACCTTCCGCACCATTTCTTTTTGGTTCTCGTGGTGCGTCTGCGAGTGATGCTGGTTCGTGAAACCCAACTCGGGGTAGGACACGCCGTTGGGCGTGGAGCCGATGTAGGTGCTGACGCGTGTTGTGTCTGTCTGAAAAGCGAGGACAGTCAGATCACACATCACCTGCATGTATTCACTGCGTTTGTCGCCCTCGGGGATCTTGATCTCGATCGGTGGTGCGTCGTGGGAGTGACGTTTGGTCGAACGGACGCCGGCCTGCTCCAGGGCGACCTCCTGCTGGCGGGACTCGATCGCGGCGATACGCCGCTCGGCCGTTCGCACGCTGTCGAGGTACTCGTCGAGCTTTTGCTGATCGGTCCGGGCCAGCAATCCGCGCAGGTCCCGTGCGCCTCCGAGCACCCGGTCGAGCATCTGCCTGTCAAGCGGGTTGGCTTTGGTCACCAGACCGGCCTTGTCTTTCTTGCCGAAGAGCCTGTTCAGGACATTCCGGGGATCGATCTCGGCGGGCACGGGCTGAGTGGGCGCGCGGTAGCTGCAGTGCGAGTAGTATGCCGCGTGCAGGCCCTCTTGGTTCTCCTTCCAAGTCTGCGGCATCGTCGCCAGTTCCAGCGAGGGCAGCATCGTGCGCGCACCCACGTAATTGGCCATGATCTGGTCGGCCGAGATCGCGATGTTGACGCGACCGCGCGTGTCGGCGTCGGGGAGGGTCGCGGTGAGCCAGGTCGACAACTCCAGTGCATGCGGCGCGCCGCTGAACGGCGTGATCGGCACGCCAGATATTCCCTTCATCATCAGGCACTGGTCCAGGATCGGACTCAACGACTCGATCGCTGGCGGCGGCGACTCGTGGTACGCCTCCGGACTCTTGGGCCAGAAATCGTCCATGATGACACCGTGTGGCATATACATGAACCCGAGACGCACCGGCGGCGGGGCGGGCTTGCCGTCGGCCGCCCAGCTCAGGGAATCCATGAACGGCAGGGCGAGAGCAACCCCCGCGCCTTTCAGCATGGTGCGACGATCGACGAGAGAATCATTTTTCATCGACTTCAGCCTTTGACTCTGCGGTGCGTAAACAAGTAACTCGTGATCACCTCGATGATCATCGTCCGAACTCGGTAGTTATCCGCTGCAATCTTCACCATGAGCTGGTCTATCACGATTTCATCGTAGCCTTCCAGCTGTCGCCCAACCGCGTAGGCCATCAGCCTTTCTGTTAGATTTCGAGCGAGTCCTGCCTCTCGCTTGGCCAGGAGCCCCTTCAATTCTGCGGGGTTGGAGAAGCTTTCTCCACTGGGAAGTTTACCCGCTGAGTCGATCGCGAGGCCGAGTTCATCTTTTTCGCGCCAACGGCCGATGGCGTCGAAATTCTCCAAGCCGAAACCGATGGGGTCGAAAACCTTGTGACAGTTGGCGCAAGTGACTTTCGATTGGTGCAACTCCGTTCGTTGACGCAGCGTCAAACCGTCGATTTTTTTTGGGTCTTGCTTTTGCTGTTCGAGTTCAGGGACGTCGGGCGGGGGCGGTGGGATGTGTTCTCCCAAAATTTGCTCAAGTACCCAGACACCGCGCCGAACGGGGCTGGTCCGGTTGGGGAACGATGTGGTCGCCAGCGTGGCCGGCATGCCAAGGATTCCGCCTCGGTTCGGGTTCTTCAGACTGACCCGCCGCATCGTGAGACCTTGAACGGATTTCTCGAGACCGTATAGCTTGGCGAGCGGCTCGTTGAGGTAGGTGTAGTCGCTGTCCACGAACCGGAAGACGCTTTGATTCTCGCGCACGATGCTCTCGAAAAACAGGCGTGCTTCTTCCAGCATCGCTTTGCGCAACGAAGGAGTCATTTGAGGGAACACGTCGCGGTCAAACGTTTGGCTCTCCAGATCACCCACGCCCAGCCACTGGGCGCCGAAGCCGTCGAACAGGGCCCGCGATCGTGGCTGCTCCAACAGCCGTTCCACCTGAGCTCGTAGCACTTCGGGTTTGTGCAGTTCCCCTTGATCTGCCAGGGCGGATAGCTCGGCGTCGGGCGGCGCTGACCACAGTAGGTAAGAGAGGCGCGACGCCAATTGATAGTCGTCCAGCGGTACGATGGGATCCTGCGAGTCGATGTTCGCCACGGGCGTGATGAACAGGAACTGTGGCGAGACGAGGACCGCCTTGCACATCAGTCCCAGCGAGGCCGTGTAATCCTGATCGTTCTCGCGGGCGAGCGCAAAGATCGCGACCAGAACATCCAGCTCCGCCTCGGTAGGCGGCCGGCGATAAGCAGCACGAGCCAGAGAGCGTGCGACCTGGCGGGCTGCCTTTCGATATTCGTCCACGTTGCATGGCGTATCGCCGAATAGGCGTTTCTGTACGTCGGTGGGCGGCGTGCCCTTCGGTGACACGACCTGATCGATCACTTGGTTAGCGATGTCGAGGAACAGCTCCGACTGCAGCGGAGAGATCAAGTTGAGATAACCCGCTCCCATAACTTCGTCGGGCAGACTGTCTGCGATCGACGGGTTGACGCCATACAGGTCCTGCAGCGTGTTGCCGTACTCCACCTTGCTCAGACGACGGATCACGAAGGGCCCCGGGTCGCGCTTGGCAAGGTATTTGAGTTTGCCGATCCACGTTATGAACTGGCGACGCTCCTCATCGGTCGGGATCTTTTTCGCATGTTCGGGTGGCATGTCGTGCACCTTCACATTCGCGACCGCCTTCTTCCAATGCAGGAACGATGACGTGGTGCCGGGGCTCCGGAGTGCCGATCCGAGATTGATGCCTGCCTCGGCGCGGCTGCCGTGGCACTGGATGCAGTACTTACGGACGAAGGGGCCGACCTGCTCTTTGAGCGTTTTATTGGCCTCAGCTCGGAGCGCCGCTGCGTCGGCACCACCATCCTCGGACTCTGCGCGACAGGGTGACAGCGAAGACAAGGCCAAAGCAAGGCCCGCAACCGTGGTCGGCAGAATCTGGAAAACGCGTGATGACCGCATGCTTGATGTCCAACCGATTTGGTGGGAGGCTCAGGTGGACGGCCTTCGCCCGTGAAGGAGTCCAGGTTCTCGGTTCGAGTGTCTTTTGTTGAACCGCAGAAACCTGGAAAGTGCGCGAGAACAATGTCCCATTCTAGCGGCGCCGCCCTTGCGAAACACCACCATTTTCGCAGTACCTCGGCCAGCCGTTTCACGACAGAATTCCGCGGATTCCGAGATACGGCATGGAAAGGAAGCCTGCTTTGCGGGGTGGACGATCCCGAGCCGTTTCTCGAGTTGAATCTCAGCGGTGCTGTGTGTCAAGACATGCTGAATAAATCCGTCCGAGTCGTCGAACACTCCCGGAATCCGGTAAGAGGCTGTGTCCGTCTTTCGGGCGTCAGATTTCGAAACCGTCCGGACCTCGACTTCGAGTCGAAATGTCATCTTCCGGACCGCTCTGGAAGTACCGGTTTCAAAATGTCTCTGTTGGAATTTCGAAGAGGGTTGGCTTCGCGCCACGAAAACCCCGGAGTAGCGAAACATCGCGACCCCGGGTTTTTTTCGTGCGCTGTCCCAGAGACACGCCGCGGAACAAAGGGGACGGAACAAAGGGGACACCCACAGTTGGGGGTTCAGCAAGAATGCCCCCATTCTTGCTGAACCACGGGCTGGCGTGGTGATGTCGCCCATGGGCAATCTGCGTGTCCGAAGCTAAAGCTAGCCGGCCTCGTGCACCCAGACGCTGACTGAACCCCAAGGCGGAAGTGTGGGTGTCCCTTTTCGTCCCGAAGTGTGGGTGTCCCATTTCGTGCTTTCAGCTCGAGACTTCGTTTTTCGGGCTCGAATATTTTGTTTTCTTGGGGAAGAACCGGGCGGGGCGCGCATAGAGCTAGATATAAGGACAATCAATTCATCATTGAAACCCGTCGGTTGTCCGTCACCTAGCCTCTTCTACGGAGTCCCAAATGCACGTCAAATTTTCGATGGTTTTTACCTTGGTTTGCTTATTTCTATGTAGCACGGCATCGGCGCAATCCTCTGCTAAAATTACCGGCAATGGCAGTAATCAAGTCATCCAAGTCGAAGCTGCTGGCGGATTCAATGTGGTCCAGGTCAAAGTCGGAAATGATGTCTTGACAGAGGGGGTTGATTACAAAATCAAAAGCAATGGTTCTTCGAAACCCGAAATTGAATTGCGCAATCCGCCGGGATTCGGCAAGGTCGTCGCTGTCACGGGTGTCGGCGAAAACGACGACCCCAAACTTGAACTGAGTTGGGGTGACAAAACCGACCCTGATGAAGTCGCCAGGGCCGTGTTCCTGCTGCTTTTGTCTATCTTTATCTCTTGAGCGTGTCTGGATCCCTTAAGAACCACAAAGGGGACACCCACACCCACAAAGGGCACACCCAGCTTCCGGGGCACAAGGGGGACGGGGCACAAAGGGGACACCCATATTGGGTGATCTGGTTCAGCGAATCACGGTTTGTCGGTGCTGACCTCCACCACTCAAACTCACGACATCGCGGCAGATATGGATGCACTGCCACTCGAGTTGCCAGGTCGCCCTCGGCCTCTCTCACATTCCCCAGATCCCCGGTAGACAGGTCACGTCACCAGCCGGTGATTGGGAAGAGTGGGTGTCTCCTTTTGCGGCTAGGTGTGGATTCGAGAAAAGGGCCTGCGGTGCCACCTTGAATGACACAGCACCTGACAGCCAGCTTGCTGGAAATGCGTTTTCTCAGACCGTCCCAATCCTTATCCGCTCATCGCTGGGGCGCTGTTAAACGGCCAGGCACCGGAATTATTTCAACGTCTTGATACGAATGTTGCGATACTCGATGTAGTGCCCTTTCGGCGAATGCGAATCCTGCAGGCCAATGTAGCCCTTCACCGGTTTTTCCTTCGTAGTTTTGTTTGACGACTGATCGAAATCTATGCATTTGAGGCCGTCGGACATGACAGTGACCTGATTGTTCTGGCAGCGGATTTCAAACGTATGCCACTTGTCGGCTGATTCATTCGGCCGTGGCTTGACGGCGACGAAACCGTACAGCGATCCAGTGCAATGGCTGGCGTCACGTGGGGCGTTCGAGATTTGGACTTCGTAACCGGTCGTCAGTCGCAGGCCATCGGGACTGAGTTTCAGGTCGCGGTCCGTACGGATAAACACGCCGCTGTTGCCACCCTTCGAGACCTTCCACTCGACTTTTAATATGAAGTTGTTGTACTGCTTTTTCGTGCGCAACCATTTGCCACCTTGGCCTCCGTCGGAGCGGATGACGGCATCCTTGATCGTCCAGCCTTCTTTCTTGCCCATGATCACCCAGCCATCGAAGTTCTTCCCGTTGAAGAGTGGCATAAATCCGTCGTCGCCCTTCTCGTCGGCACTGAAACAAGGACTATGTGTCAAGCTCAAGAAGAGACCGATTGCCCAGAGCGCACATCGGAACGTCGGTAGATCATTCATCGTTCGAACTCCGCAGGAGCATAATAAACGTGAGATGCACATCATAACGTGATATGAGGGGGACAGTCCGCGAACCAAACGTTTTCAAGAAACATCACAGGTGAGGCGCAACAAGCACTGCATCCGGGCCACGAGATCCTCTTCTGCCAAGACCAGGTTGCCAACCACAAAGGGGACACCCACATTTGCTGATCGCCGGTCAGCGAAACACGGGTGGGTCCTGGCGACATCCACACCACAATCCCAGTGCATCGCGGCAGAAAGGGATGAATTGCCGCCCGAGTTGCCAGGTCGCCCCCGGCCTGTGACGCCTGATGAACTGGGAGCGGGAACCGGCCGCTGACGGCCCCTGTTCCGCCCAGACCGCCGCTGAGTCACATGATGCAGCTACCTCGGCCCGCCTCACTCACCTTGCCCATATCCCCGGTTGACGCGTCAGGTCACCCGTCCGCGATTGGGACGAGTGGGTATCCCCTTTCTCGGCAAAACCTCCAAGACCTTTGCTGCGACCTGACGAGACCGTTTTGTTTTCGGCAAGACGACCTCGACGTTTGCTAACAATTCATTGAGTAGGTCTCGGGGCAGCGGTCTCGTCTTGTTTACCAAGACGAACTGCTCCCTTTGCGTCTTTGGCGACGCAGATTGAAATGCAACGACAACAACTGGCAGCTTGCGACTGGGGTCAAGCTGCGACAGAGCGGTGGCACGTTGTTGCCCGTCGACAATCAGACCTGGTGTTTGCTTCCCAACGCCGGTGGGGAGTCGCACGGCATCGGCGCTGGCGACCCTCATTGTTCAGTCATCAGTTGCGGCATCAGTTGCGGCATCGTGAGCGGATAGCCGTAGACGTCTTCGCAGATAATTTCTGCTAAGCTGCCTCACGAAGTCGCTTCAGTCGTCAATAGTTTGTGGAGATTCCCATGCTTCTTTCCACGATACTCGGTGCAGATCTTCCCGTGCTATTCGGTGAGACTGCTACTACGCTGCTCGGCCAGAGCGACGACAGCAATTTCGGGTTCCTCTATTTCGTTCACGAACTCATTCAATTGGCGGTGATCGCTCGAGCGATCCTGCGTCCTTATCGCGATCCCGCATCGCGGATCGCCTGGGTCGTCGTCATTGCGGTCATGCCGATTATTGGCATCGTGCTTTATCTGCTGCTGGGTGAGACCAACATCGGCAGGCGGCGCGTGCAGCGAACCAAAGATGTGCTGGCGCGACTACCGGACATGACACGGGAATCGAACAGCGAGCCGAATCATCTGCATACCCAAGTCCCTGACCCGTATGAACACCTGTTTCGTACCGCTGATTCCATCAGCGGCTTCCCCACAGTTGGCGGCAACTCTGCGCAGTTGTATTCGGACTCAGATGAAACGATTGCATCCATGGTCCGCGACATTGATGCGGCCCAGGACCATGTGCACCTGATCTTTTACATCTGGCTCACAGACAACAACGGCTGCAAAGTCGTGGAAGCGCTGAAGCGGGCGGCTTCCCGGGGAGTCACTTGCCGTGCCATGGTCGATAGTCTGGGATCGCGACAGATGATCGGCTCAGAACACTGGAAGGAGATGAGCAATTCGGGTGTGCATCTTGGCGTGGCGCTGCCGATCGGCAATCTATTACTTCGTCCGCTGCAGGGGCGCATCGATCTCCGCAATCATCGCAAGATCGTCGTGGTTGACGATCGAATCACGTACTGCGGGAGTCAGAACTGTGCCGATGCGGAATTCCTTGTCAAACCGAAATACGCTCCGTGGGTGGATGCAGTGATGAGATTCGAGGGGCCGATCGCGCGACAGAATCAGCATTTATTTGTGAGCGACTGGATGACGTATGTTGACGAAGACCTCGCTCCAATGCTGGTGACGCCGGTCCATGCAGATCAACCAGGATTCCCGGCTCAGGCTTTCGGGACCGGCCCTACGATTCGTAATTCAGCGATGTCGGAGATGTTCGAGTCGCTGATGTTTGCAGCACGCCGGGAGATCGTTATTACGACACCGTATTACGTTCCCGACGAATCCATGCAGAATGCGCTGTGTGCCGCCGGTCGCCGTGGTGTGGACACGACAATCGTTTTTCCCGCTCGCAACGACTCATTTGTCGTCGCCGCTGCGAGCCGCAGTTACTACGCTGCCCTCCTGGATGCTGGCGTGAAGATCCAGGAATACGTGGGAGGCCTGCTGCACACGAAGTCCTTCACGATCGACGGTACGGTTACTTTAATCGGCTCGGCGAACATGGATCGTCGCAGCTTTGACCTCAACTACGAGAACAACATCCTGGTGTACGACGCCACTCTCACTGCCGACATGAGGCGTCTGCAGAACGACTACATCTCAATGTCCAACACCATCACCCAGGACACTGTTGCACGCTGGTCTGTAAGAGAGCGGCTGTGGAATAACACGATCGCCATGCTGGGGCCTGTGCTCTGATGATATAAAGATGCTCCTCTCCTCCCGGCAGTGGTCAGAGACCGACAGTGGTCAGAGACGTTTGGCTCCACCAACGGCTTCCATCATTGAAGTGTCCATCGTCTGCATGCCGTGATACAGAGCAGCGTCACACATTCGCGCATTCACAGGAGTCGCTTAACCAGTCTGCTTCCGGTATTTGTTGAAAGAAGAACAAAGGGGACACCCCCATTGGGTGATCGCCGGTCAGCGAATCGTGGTTTGCGGGTGGTGACCTCCGAACCACAAACCCAGTGCATCGCGGCAGATAAGGATGCATTGCCGCTCGAGTTGCCAGGTCGCCCCCGGCCTGGCTCACATTCCCCATGTCCCACCGTGACGCGTCAGGGAATCAGTCCGTGATCGGGAAGAGTGGGTGTCCCCTTTTGCGCGTCACCAGAAGGGTGGCGACGACACTCCGAGGCCTCAATGCCATGCATCACTGGCAACGCGATTTGCGTCCTTTGCTCGGCATTCGATATGATTTCAATTGGGGCGGAACCAACGGAAAACTGGCCCACGTAGTACCAATTGTACCCGAGTCCACGACATCCACAGTCACCCGATAGGCCACGACCATGACGACCTGGCTGCGACGCATGCTGTTCATGGCGTTAACCGTTGTGGCCTCGCTTCCGCTGTTTGTGACGTTTGCATCGCTTGAAGAACATGACGATTGTGAGGATACCAATACGATCCAAACACCAAGACGGTTCGTAATCGAGGTGACGGGGAAGGATTTCCTCTGGCATTTTCGCTATCGAGAACCAGATGGTGTGCCGACTGGCGCGGAAATGAATTCCAACGAATTACGGTTGCCCGTTGGCACAACCGTCGAGCTACACTTGACGAGTGACGACTACATCTACGTTTTTTCTGTGCCTGAATTGGGAATCGAGCAGATTGCCGTCCCCGGGCTGAAAACCGAGTCGACTTGCGTGCCGCAAAAACCTGTCACAATCGACCTGCTTGCTGATCCGCTGTGCAGCTTTCGCTTCTACCATAATGAGCTGATGGGGCGTATCATTGTCCGTCAGCAAGTCCGTTTTACCCAACATCCTGAGTCCAGTTGATGCTTCCACCGGACCAACCTTGCTCGCCGCCCCCGTTCCAGACCAGACGGTTCTGCCAGTTTCTGGGGATCGTGCTGTTTGGGATCGTTGTCGTGTCACAGCCCGGGTGCCGTCGTAACCGTGAACCCGCGATCGAAATCAGCGCTACGGATACCAAAGGCGTCTTCCATGTGCATCCTGGTGAGGACATTCAAGCGGTCCTCGACGCTGCGGCGTTATCTTCCTCGGGCGCGACCGTGCGAATACACGCAGGGACCTACCGGCCAGCGCGGTTTGCTCAGGCGTTTATTCGCTTCAACCGGCAACACGATGGGATCACGCTGGAAGCGGTTGGCGCGGTTGTGTTGACGGCCGAGAATGAAGAGGTAGCAGATCCTCAGGATGTTAGCTTCCCCGCCGTCGTGAACCATATCGTGTTTTTTGGTGACGGGATCTCGTCACGTACCGTTCTCCGCGGTATGACGATCACGGGTGCTAACGGATTCGTCAGTAACGACGATGTCTTGCCTTCGATTGAACCGGACTCGGACTTACCGCAATTGAAGAAGAGTCTGTTTTATTACGCTGATGGCGGGGCCATCAAGATTTTTGGGCGCTCGTACCCAACGATTGAAAGCGTCGTGATCGAAGATAACATGACCCGACTTTGTGGAGCAGGTGTTTCGGTCGAGCATCGTGGCTTCTCCGGAAAGGCCACCGTGTTTCGCGATTGCGTGTTCCGAAATAACCATTGTCCCGGCACGGGATCGGCGATCGATGTACTCGGTGGCAGCGCGGCCGAGATCGAAAACTGCCTATTCGTCGGCAACATTGCCAACACGGGAATGGATCGGATCGCGATCGAATTCGGCTTGCGATACAATCACGAGCATGGTTGCGGCGCGCTCACGGTGTTTCCCGAATCCCGAGTTTCTGTTCGGCGCTGTACATTCACAGAAAACTGGAATGGTGCGGATGACAAAGGAGTCGGTAATTCGTACGTCAACTCCATTTTCTGGCAGAACGTGGCGGGTGACGGTTCCCGACCAGGTGGATCCTACGAGCTCGACATTGCAGACGCCAGCAATGTACGTGGCTGCTACTTTGGTGGCAACGTGGCTGACCTTCAGCAGACGATCGATCCGAAAAACAATCAATTGGAAGCCCCCGACCCGCAATTCGATGCGCTGTATGAACCTCGGGCCAAGGCTTACCGGAACGTCGGATATCGTTCCGCCCCTATCTCGACAACGCACGCCGAAGACCCACTGCCGTCGAAGCCGAAATCGTGAAAGGTAATGTCTCGTGAAACGTGAAACCTATCTATGGTTGGCCCTGATTGGCGTCGTGGCACTTGTAAGCGGCGGCGTATTCGCCTTGAAATTCCTGAATCGTCCAGATCCGGTTGTGGTCAATCCAAGCATCGATGGGCCGAATGACGGCAAAAATGGGAATCAAGTGACTCCCGACCAGCCGCAGCAACGCGTCGGGGCGGTGTTGGGCACCTTGCCCGAGTTCGCACTGACGAACCAGGCTGGCCAGTCGTATGGGACTGCCGAATTGCAGGGCAAGGTCTGGATCGCCAATTTTATCTTTACGCGGTGCCGGGCGACCTGTCCTCAGCAGACGCAGTTGATGGCGGACCTGCAGGAGTCGCTCAAGAAGGATCCCATCTGGTCAGATATTCGGTTGGTCAGCATTTCCGTCGACCCAGAGTTTGACCAGCCCAAAATCCTCCAAGAATATGCCACGTCGGCTAGCGCGGACGAGGATCACTGGAGTTTTTTGACGGGCGAGCGTGAGAGCATCTGGCGCTTGAGCAAGTCGGGATTTCGATTGCCAGTTGCCGATGACGCGGACAATTTGGAGATGCCCATCATGCACGATTCGAAATTCGTGCTAGTCGATCGGCAAAGCCGAATTCGCGGTTATTTTGACGTGTTGAAGCCGAATGGACTGGCGGACTTGAGAGCCGCCTTGAGTTTTGTGGTACCGGAAATGGTTGTGGCCGGTGGCGAGATCGCGGACGGAAGCTCGACGATGACTCATCTCGCACAGCCGCCTGAGATCATCAGCTCGGCCTGGCTGGAAGACCGTAAGAACGCGCAGATCGAAGCCGTGAAGACGTTGGACGCCTTCCACGGCTTTCAGTATCGGAACATGGTTGACGAGAGCGGCATCGATTTTCAGCCGCAAATCGTTGACGAACAACGCTGGCGGCTTCAGGTCAACCACTATGATCACGGCAACGGAGTGGCTGTGGCGGACGTGGACGGCGACGGCCGGTTGGACATCTACTTTGTCGCGCAAGCGGGGAAGAATGCCCTCTATCGAAATCTTGGTGGTGGCAAGTTCGAGAACATTACTGATAAGGCGGGCGTCGCAGTTCAAGACCGCATCGGTGTGACCGCGTCCTTCGCGGATATTGATAACGATGGCGACGCCGATCTGTTTGTGACAACCGTCCGTGGTGGCAACATCATGTTCGCAAACGACGGTCAGGGAGTCTTCAGCGACGTGACCGCGGAGGCGGGGTTGGTCTACGTCGGGCATTCCTCCTCAGCCGTGTTCTTGGACTACAACCGCGATGGTTTGTTGGACCTGTTCCTGACAAATGTTGGCAAGTACACAACCGAAGAATTTGCGAGCATCCGCATCGACGGCACCAGTTCCCTCCCGGAAGGTGATTACAAGTACTATGTAGGCACTGCAGATGCATTTGCCGGACATCTCAAGGCGGACCACGCCGAACGAAGTATCCTTTACAAGAATATCGATGGCAAGAAATTCAGCGATGTCTCGGAAGAAATGGGGTTGGTCGATACAAGTTGGTCTGGTGCGGCAAGCCCATTGGATGTGAATCAAGACGGGTGGATCGATTTGTATGTTCTCAATATGCAAGGCGACGACGAGTACTACGAAAATATTGGTGGCGAGCGTTTCGAGCGGAAGAGTCGTAAGGTGTTTCCCCGCACGCCTTGGGGGTCGATGGGGATCAAGTCCTTCGACTTCGACAATGACGGCCGTTTCGATCTCTACATTACCGACATGCATTCGGATATGAGTATCGACGTCGGGCCGGACCAGGAGATGCAGAAATCGGACATGCAATGGCCAGAAGCGTTCCTGAAGAGCACTGACAAGAAGAGTATTTTTGGAAACGCCTTCTTTCATAACCAAGGTGGTGGCGTCTTTGCGGAAATCTCTGACCAGATCGGTGCCGAGAACTACTGGCCCTGGGGACTCAGCGTGGATGATCTCAACGCCGATGGCTTTGATGATGTGTTCGTCACCGCCAGTATGTGTTTTCCTTATCGCTACGCTGTCAATTTGGTTCTTCTCAATGATCAGGGAAAACGGTTCGTGGACAGTGAATTTGTGCTGGGCGTGGAGCCGCGTTCCGCTGACAAACTCATCAAGCCCTGGTTTGAACTCGATTGTGATGGGCTGGACAGCGAAAACCCCATTTGCCAAGGGCGAACTGGACGCATCACAGTTTGGTCAGCGCTGGGGTCGCGATCATCCGTCATCTTTGACCTGGACGACGACGGTGACCTCGACATCGTTACCAACGACTTTAGTTCGGAGCCACTGGTATTGATTAGCAATCTCGCCGACAAGCGCCCGTTGAATTTCCTCAAGATCAGTCTCCAGGGCAGCAAGTCGAACCGGGACGCGTTGGGAGCGGTCGTCGCGGTTGTACTGGGCGAGAAAACCAACAAGAAAGTGAATGATGGGCAATCGGGCTACCTGTCCCAAAGCCGCATGCCGCTTTACTTTGGTCTGGCTGAATCGAAGACTGTTGATCGGATCGAAGTCGTCTGGCCTTCAGGACAGAAGCAGACTTTGGAAGGCCCCATTGCCGCAAATCAACTCGTGAAAATCGTAGAGGAATGAGTAAGCCAACGTGTTGCGCGTGCGCTGGGATGGTTCACTGACGTGAAACATCTCGGCGACGAGAAACCATCGTTGC
>Ga0315336_1005931_pt1 | contig 12925 bp, 15 predicted proteins | sample ASW5metaG_FD_204512 | JGI IMG/M metagenome (GOLD analysis project Ga0315336, IMG submission 204512) | Ammonia-oxidizing marine archaeal communities from Monterey Bay, California, United States - ASW #5 | ecosystem: Environmental > Aquatic > Marine > Intertidal zone | place: USA: California...
GAGAACACCTCGCGCTTCGGCACGGCGTTTCACGTCTCAATCGAAGCCGCGACAGGAATCAGTACGGGAATCAGCGTGCACGACCGCGCGCGAACCGTGCAAGTCGCCGTCGATCCAAAATCGCAGCCGGAAGATCTCGCGCAGCCGGGCCACATCTTTCCCCTGCGCGCGCGCGAGGGCGGTTCGCTCGTGCGTGCAGGGCAGACCGAAGGGTCGGTGGACCTCGCGCGGATGGCCGGGCTTAATCCGTCGGCTGTAATCTGCGAAGTAATGAACGAAGACGGCACCATGGCCCGCCTTCCTCAACTAGAGGTGTTCGCCAAACAACACGCCCTCAAAATTTGCAGCGTCCAAGACATCATCGAGTATCGCCGGACGCACGAGCGCCTCGTGCAACGCGCCGCGGAAACAACCCTGCCCACCGAGCACGGTGCGTTCGACCTTGTCGTTTACGAAACGGAGATTGACGACCAGAATCACCTCGCGCTTGTAAAAGGCGATGTGTCCGGAAAGGAGGACGTGCTAGTCCGCGTGCATTCGGAATGTATGACCGGGGACGTGTTTCATTCGATGCGCTGCGATTGCGGCGGCCAGCTTCACGAAGCAATGCGCCTGATCGAGCAGGAAGGCAGCGGCGTGCTGGTCTACATGCGCCAGGAAGGCCGCGGCATCGGCCTCGTGAACAAGATCAAAGCGTACACACTCCAAGACCAGGGCATGGACACGGAAGAGGCAAATCTACACCTCGGGTTCGATCCCGACCCCCGCGAGTACGGAATCGGCGCGCAGATCTTGTTGGATCTAGGCATTACCACAATGCGCCTAATAACAAACAACCCCGTCAAGCGAAGAGGGCTTCAAGGCTATGGTCTGACAATTACCGACCGCGTACCCATCGAAATTGACTCGAACCCCCACAGTAAAAAGTACCTCGATACCAAACGGGAGAAATTCGGCCATCTCTTAAGCGGTGTCGAACAGGGCACTCCAAAACATGACCCGGATTTTCTTTCGAACGTACCGGACAATTTAAGCGACGCAAAAAAAGAACCCGCCGGTGGCCGGGGCGAGGAGTAAACGGTTTTGCCGAAAGAAATCAAAGGAAACTTGACCGGGCAGCGCAGACGTTTCGCAATTGTCGTGGCGCGGTTTAATTCATTCATTACTGACAGACTGCTGGAAGGCGCGCTGGATTGCCTCACTCGGCACGGCGTAAGCGACGACGACATCACCGTGGTCCGGGTCCCCGGCGCGTTCGAGATTCCGCTGGTCGTACGAACCCTGGCGGCTTCGGCGAAGCATGACGCGGTAATCGCCCTCGGCTGCGTAATTCGCGGCGCGACACCCCATTTCGATTACGTCTGCAGCGAGTCCGCCAGCGGCGTGGCGCAAGCAGCCCTCGAATCCGGTCGCCCCGTCATCAACGGCATCCTGACAACCAATACAATAGAGGAAGCCATCGAGCGCGCGGGCACCAAGGCCGGCAACAAGGGGGCCGACGCGGCAATGGCCGCGCTCGAAATGGCCGACCTGATGGGGAAACTCTAACCGTGCTCGCCCACCAAACCAAACGCAGAGCGCGCGAACGCGCCTTGGAATATCTATTCGGCCTTGAAGCAACCGGCTACGAATGGGAAGACGGCCTCGCGGTCTTCTGGGAAACGTTTTCCACCAACGAGAAGGCCCGCGCATACGCCGAACTGCTTATCGAAGGCGTCTACGCACAGCGCGAAGACCTCGACGCACAAATCGACAGCGCGCTCAAAGGCTGGTCGCCGGCACGCGTCGGTCGTGTCGAGCGCATTATCCTCCGCATCGGCCTCTACGAAATGACCTCCGTCGAGGACGTGCCCCCTAAGGTTGCCATTAACGAGGCCATAGAAGTCACCAAGTTGTACGCCATGGACGAGTCGCCCAAGTTCGTCAACGGCGTGCTCAACCGTCTAAAAGATTCCGATCTACACGAAAGCGCGGGCTAGTCCCGCACCGTTCGAGGGAGAAGAGCCACGCCGAACCGCTACGTCGATTTTCACCTCCACACCAACCACTCCGACGGGTCAGACTCCCCCACCCGCGTCGTCGAGCGGACAGCCGAGCACGGCCTCTGCGCAATCGCCATCACGGACCACGACACGCTGACCGCGCTGCCCGAAGCCGAGGCGGCCGCACGTGCGCTGGGTATAGAATTCCTTAACGGCACCGAAATTAGCGCGTCGCTGGGTCGTATGGAAGTCCATATTCTTGGCCTCGGCGTGGCCACAGACAATGCCGTATTGAACGCCGCAATCGAGGGTCTTATCACCGGTCGCTCAGACAGGGCCGATGCAATGATCAAACGCCTGAACGTTCTAGGCGTCCCCGCCGAGCGCGCATCTATCGAAGCCTCCGCCGGCTCAAGCATCGGTCGCATGCACATTGCACAGGAAATTGTCCGGTTAGGCCACGCGAAAACCATACAGGGCGCATTTAACAAATACATCAAGGCCGGTAGACCCGCATACGTACCAAAGAAAAGCCTGAGCTGTTCCGAAGCAATCGAAGCCATTCACGCCGCAGGCGGACTCGCCTTCGTCGCACATCCCGGCGTCGGCAATCTCCACAAGCAACTAGACAAAGTACTCGCCTTTTCCTTCGATGGGATCGAGGTCTACCACTCGCGCCACACACCGGGCCACGCAGCGCAGTTCGCGGAGATCGCGCGGGAGAACGGACTGCTCATATCCGGCGGCTCAGACTGCCACGGAACCGTAAAAGGGGAAACACCGCTCATGGGTTCGGTGCAGATACCCTACACCGTATACGAATCCATCAAGGACGCACTCGCCGAACGCTAACGGTGCACCGCGGTGTTAGATGGGGTTGCTCTCGCGCATGTGTTTCTGGACCGCGCGCCGATACTTCACCCGAATACCCGGGTCATAATCTGGATCGCCGGACTTGCGCCACTGCTCAATCAGTTGCTCAATACGCGCGTTGTTGGAGGGCGTGTAATTGTTAATCAAATATTCGAGTTCGCCCGCGATGCGCGCGTGCGTCGCCCCACCGGCCCCGATCGCCCCCTTGGCCATCATGTGCTTGCGCCCGCGCTCCACACGCGCGCGATAATCCTTCGATCCGGTAACGCCGCCTGTCGGGCCTTTGAGCTTCTGCCGTGCCTCTTCGCGCATCCGCAACTTGTAGTCGGACTTCTTCATCGCCACGTTGCAAATCCTCCGCCTAGTCTACTGCGGGCCCGTAATCCGCCCTGCGCGTACAATCAACCGCTCTGCGGCTATTATATCACAACCGCACGCTGCCGTCAGGCCCAAAATCAAGGGCTTTGCGCCGATTGAACTGCGGACCCAGTATCAAGATCGGCGCAAACGGCCTCGATGGACTGGAGCTTCTGCACGTTCTCCCGGCGGTTGGAAAGATAGGTGTCAATAACTTGCCTGGAAAAACTCGGCTCGTAGTGGCTGTACCGCTCGAACCGTGTCTGCACCTCCGGTGTCCACCGCTTATCGCAATAGGCCTCAAGATAGACTCGATGCACGTAATGCTTTCGCAACAAACGATACGAATTGGTGTTGAACGACTCGTCGAAATCGGGCGTAACGTATTCGCGCAGATCAATCGGCTGTCGAAGGCGCCACCCTTCGCTATCGTTAATAAGGAGAGGGTTTTCACCCTGGGACAGATCGCGCAACAAAAGAAACCCTTGAAAGTTGGCCTCGAGGTCGGCATAGGAAAAGATCCCGTCTATCAGAAGTCCAACGAACCCCTGCTCTTGGGTAATGCCCCAAAGAACGGTTCGCTCCATGGCGTCCTCGCTAGAGTGGCCCGCCTTAACCAGGCGAAGATAATTCCTGAAGTACCGGCGGCCGAAACCAAACAGATGGCCAAACTTATCAATGCCAAAGTAAACATCCCCCACGCGAATTGTCCGCCCCAAACGCAGAAAAAAGGGAAACGTCCGATTCCGGTAAACGCTCATCTCCTGGTATTCGTTCATCGTTATCGAATTGTCAGGGAATCGATCGATCTCGTCCGACTCACGCAGCCACTTCTTCGTCCGTGTGTAAAGCATGTTGTTAAACAGATGTTTGTAATAACCAAGGGCAACTCTTTCCGCAGTTCTGTAGCGCCGGGGACTGGCATTGGCCTTCGCAAGAAAAACATCCATCTCGCTATTGAGAAACGCGTTGATCGCTTCGGTGGAATCATCGAGCTCCACCCCCCAAAGAAGGAACTGATCGGTCTCAAGCGCATGCGCCTGCATACCCGACACCAGCGCAATCGCCATAGCCAGCAGGCCAAATCGCACAAGCCTATCCTTCATTTTCAACCTTTCTCACGGCCCACAACTGCGTGTATCTCGCCATATCTTATTTCCAGCATTGGTTTCTCTTTGCTTACTATCTTTTTCCAACATCGGTTTCTCTTTGCTTGCTATTTTTTCCAATATTGGTTTCTCTTTGCTTGCTATTTTTTCCAATATTGGTTTCTCTTTGCTTACTTTCTCTTTTTCCAAAGAGAAAGTAAGGTGTCGCTTATGCGGCGTGCGATGACTTCGCCTATGCGGTCGTCGATGCCGAGGGGTTCGGTAACGAGGTACGCGAAGTCATCATGCTGTTTCGAGGCCTCCTCAGCCAGCCGCGGGATATCCTCCGTGCTATGCCGCCCCGGCGCGAGGAAATAGGGATGCACTACAATACGTTCCGCGCCTTGTTCGACGCAGCGCGCGAAAGCCTCGGCAATCGTAGGCGACGCCAACTCCATGTGGGCGACTTCCACGATCGCCGCGCCGGTCAAATCACGGAACCGCTGAGCAACTTCAATCAGCATCACGTTCGCTTCAGCGTGGGTCGAGCCGTGATCAACCAGAACAATGCCAATATCCGGGGGAAGATCGTTCATGAAAGTTTTCCTTAATGCGCGATTACTCGGACGGACCGATCATCTTAGACGGGTCAACCGCCTCCTTGAATTCCGCTTCGGTCAGCAATCCGGACGCCAGCACTTCTTCCAGCAGCGTCGTTCCGTTCGTATACGCCGCCTTGGCGATCTTTGCCGCGGCATCGTAGCCAATCTTCCGATTGAGCGCCGTCACCAACATCAGCGACCGATGCAACAACTCATCGATGCGTTTGCGATCCGGCTCAATGCCAATCGCGCAATTGTCGTTAAACGAGCGCGCCGCGTCACCCAGTAGCCGAACCGACTGCAAGACGTTGTACACGATGACCGGCTTGAACACGTTCAGCTCGAAATGACCCGTCGCGCCACCAACGTTCACCGCCACGTCGTTCCCCAACACCTGCGCCGCGACCATGGTCATCGCCTCGCACTGCGTTGGGTTCACCTTGCCCGGCATGATCGACGAACCCGGCTCATTCGCCGGCAACGCAATCTCCGCCAGCCCACACCGAGGCCCGCTCGCAAGAAAGCGGATATCGTTCGCGATTTTCATTAGACTCGCCGCCACCGTTTTGAGCGCGCCCGAAGCCATCACCATCGCGTCGTGCGCCGCCAGCGCCTCGAACTTGTTGGGCGCGGTAACGAACGGAAGACCCGTCAACTCCGCGATCTGCGCCGCCGCCTTCGCATCGTACCCCTTCTTCGTGTTCAGCCCCGTGCCAACTGCGGTGCCGCCCAACGCCAGTTCGCTCAGCTTCGGCACAGTCGACTCGACGCGCTCGATGCCGTTCGTCAGTTGCTGCGTGTAGCCCGAGAACTCCTGCCCCAGCGTCAGCGGCGTGGCGTCCATTAAATGCGTACGGCCAATCTTGATAATCTCGGAAAACGACTCCGCCTTCGCGGCGAGCGTATCGCGCAGCAGGGTCAGCGCAGGAACCAAGTGATGGTGGATCTGCTCGACCACCGCGATACTCATCGCCGTCGGAAAGGTGTCGTTCGACGACTGCGACATGTTCACGTGGTCGTTCGGGTGAACCGGGTCCTGGCTACCCAGTTCGCCAGCGAGAATTTCGATCGCACGGTTTGCAATCACCTCGTTCGCGTTCATATTCGTCTGCGTGCCGCTACCCGTCTGCCACACCACCAACGGAAAGTGGCTGTCCAGCGTGCCATCAATAACCTCATCCGCCGCTTGGCAGACCGCGTCGCACAGTTTCGCATCGAGCAGGCCCAACTCGCGGTTCGTGAGTGCCGCGGCCTTCTTTAATATACCCAACGCGCGAATCATCTCGCGCGGCATCCGCTCCGTGCCAATCTTGAAATTCTCAAGCGACCGCGCCGTCTGGCAACCGTAATACCGGTCCGTGGGCACCTGCATCTCGCCCATTGTGTCTCGTTCTGTTCGATAGTCCACAGGTTTTCGCTCCGTACTTGGTTTATTCGACCGAATGAGCGGGCACTCGGCGCGGGGGAGAGGGCGCTACGCTTCCTCTTCGGCTTCATGCTCTTTACGCGCGGGACAACTCGCACAGTTCAGCATCTCGCCGTCCGAGCCATAAACCGCCACCCCACCGCAAGACCCACGCAGACACCGACCCTTGAATATCGCGCCAACCGCCATGATCAACATTACTACGCCAATCACCGCTATGGTAAGAATGAAATGTCCCATGGCTTAATTATACTCCTCGCGCGGCCCATTTGCACTCAATCCTGCTCGGGAGCCGTATCGACGAACAATCCAGCAAACCCATTTGTAGTCCGCTCTTCGTAGCCGCCGTCCTCGGTCCGCATGATAAACAGCGCGGCCAAATTGTGCTCTTCTGCGAACCGATAGCCCTCCTCCGGACCCAGCACCATCAGCGCCGTAGCATACGCATCGGCCAACAGGCACTGGTTCGCGAGCACCGTGACCGACGCCAAACCATGCCGCACCGGCGAGCCGGTGCGGGGGTCAATCGTATGCGAGACCCGGGCACCGTCGGCCGTATAGAAGTTTCGATAATCGCCGGAAGTTGCCATAGATATTCTAGACATCCCAATCACACGGCGGGCTCTCCGCTCCCCGGTGTCGGGCTGCTCAATCCCGATGCGCCATGCGCCACCGTCCGCGTTTGTGCCCTTCGTGCGCACCTCGCCGCCAACTTCGATCATGTAGCCAGCGAGATCGTAATCATCAAGATGTAACGCGACATGATCGACCGCATACCCTTTCGCAATGGCCGACAGATCGCAGTAGATATCGGCCTGGCTCTTCCGCACGGTATTCGTATTGGTATCGACCGTTATTTTCTCGTAGCCGACTCGCTGCCGCAATTTAGCCAGCTCCGATTCCGAAGGCGGTGAAACACGCCCATCGGGACCGAAGCCCCAGGCGTTCACCAACGGTCCGACCGTTATATCGAACGCGCCGCCCGTCTCTGCGCTTATGCGCTGCGCATAGGCCATCACGCTTATCGTGTCGCTGCTCAGGGGAAATGCTTCGGTAGTTTTGGCTGCGTTAAAACGAGACAGCTCTGAATCGTCGCGATAGGTGGACATCTTGGCGTCCACCAACGCCAGCGCTTCAGAAATATCGGCAGCCATTTTCTCTTGTACGGAAGCGGCCAGAGGCTCCGCGCTAACCACCTTCACGGAATACTGCGTCCCCATCGTTGGGCCCGAGAATGACGTCATGGTCCGTTGTTGCGACGCAGGTTCTACAATTGACTTGACTCGCTGTTGAACGGGCGTGGGTCGGTCCGGCGGGGTGGCCTCGCGGAAACGATAGATCGTTAGCGCAACCAAAAGGAAAAGTCCCGCCGCGATCAGGGCGAGACTTTTAGGGGTTAAAGGTTTTTGTCCTTGCGACATGCCGCGATCCTCTACCCTCCGAAATCGTCGAAGAGAATGTTCTCGTCTTCCACGCCGAGATCGTGCAGCATGTTAATCACAGCTGTGTTCATCATCGGCGGTCCGCAAATGTAGTACTCGCAATCCTCCGGCGCGTCGTGGTCCTTGAGATAGTTGTCGTACAGCACCTGGTGGATAAAGCCCACATGGCCTTCCCAATTATCCTCCGGGAGTGGCTCGGAAAGCGCCAGGTTCCACTTAAAATTGTCGCTCTCGGCGGCAATCGAATCGAAATCCTCGACATAGAACGCCTCGCGCATGCTGCGCGCGCCGTACCAGAACGAGACCTTACGGTTCGTGTGAAGCGTGCGGAACTGGTCGAAGATGTGCGAGCGCATCGGCGCCATTCCCGCGCCACCGCCGATAAAAATCATCTCGTTGTCCGTTTCCCGCGCAAAGAACTCACCGAACGGTCCTGAGATCGTTACCTCATCGCCCGGCTTGAGATCAAATATATAGGAGGACATGATTCCCGGTGGGGTTCCTTCCGGCGCGCGCGGCGGCGGCGTGGCGATCCGCACGTTCAGCATGATGATGCCGGCTTCCTGGGGATAATTCGCCATCGAATAGGCGCGAAACACATCCTCTTTCACCACCGATTTGTATTTCCAAATGTTGAACTTGTCCCAGTCCTCGCGGTACTCCTCTTCAACATCCATGTCCTTGTAATCCACAGTATGAGGCGGACACTCGATTTGAATATAGCCGCCTGCGCGGAACGGAACGGCTTCGCCCGCCGGAAGTTCGAGCACGAGTTCTTTAATGAAGGTCGCCACGTTGTGGTTCGAGCGGACCGTACACTTCCACTTGCGGACACTGAAAATCTCCGCCGGAATTTGGATTTTCAGGTCTTGCTTCACCTTGACCTGACAGGACAATCGGCACCCTTCGCGGGCGTCTCCCCGATTAATAAAGCTTAGCTCCGTCGGGAGCATGGCTCCGCCCCCTTCGAGCACGTTCACCTTGCACACCCCGCAACTGCCCTTACCGCCGCAGGCAGAGGGAATGAAGATCTTTTGTTCTGCCAATACATTCAGCAGCGTACCGCCGGCGTTCGTCTTAATCGTGTTATCCGGGTCGTCGTTGACCAGAATGGACACGTCGCCGCTGCTCACCAGCGCGCTCTTGGCAGCCATTAACACCGCGACCAGACCAAGGATCACAACCGTGAACATGGCCATGCCCAAGCCGATTGTCACCAGCATTGCTCCCATCGCACTGAATCCTTTTCTCTTAAACCGTACCGCCTAGAGCTGAATGCCGCCAAACGAAAGAAATCCGATGGCCATCAACCCGGTAACAATAAATGCAATGCCCAGGCCTCTTAGGCCGTCCGGGACATTGCTGTAGGACATCTTTTCACGAATCGCCGCCAGCGCGATAACCGCCAGCGCCCAGCCCACCCCGTTGCCCACGCCAAACACGATGCTCTGCCCAAAGGTCTGGTCACGCTCGACCATTAACAGGGAAGCCCCGAGGATTGCGCAGTTCACGGTAATTAACGGAAGAAAAACGCCCAGCGCCACGTAGAGATTTGGAAGATACTTATCGAGAAACATCTCGAGCAGTTGGACCATCGCCGCGATCGTTCCGATATACGTGAGGAAACCCAAGAAGGACAGATCGTACGCGCCCAGCGTTTCACCGAAGACCGGCACCCAGGACAACGCCCCTTCGCGCAACAGATAGTTATAGATAAGATTGTTCATCGGCACCGTAATGCCCAGCACGAATATCACGGCGAAACCCAGACCGACCGCCGTCTCGACCTTCTTGGAACACGCGAGGAAGGTACACATGCCCAGGAAAAAGGCCAACGCCATGTTCTCGATGAACACCGCCTTAAGGAATATGTTGATGTATTCCTGCATCGCCTAACCCTCCCGCTCGACTTGTTCCGGTTTCCAAGCGCGCACGGCCCAAATCATAAACGCGATAATAAAAAATGCGCCCGGGGCAATCAGCAGCAGGCCATTCGGGAAATACCAGCCCCCATCGTTAACGGACGCCAGCAGCGGTTGCCCAAAGAGTTTGCCCGCACCAAGCAACTCGCGAACCACGGCCGTTCCAATCAAGACCAGGCTATACCCCATCCCGTTGCCGAGCCCGTCAAAGAAACTCTCGACAGGTCCATTCTGCATGGCGTAGCCTTCCGCGCGCCCCATCACGATGCAGTTCGTAATGATTAGCCCAACGAAAACGGAAAGCGTCTTGCTCGTATCGTACATATAAGCCTTCAGGATCTCGTCCGTGATGATAACCAGCGAGGCGATGATTACCATCTGAACGATGATACGGATACTCGAAGGAATATAATTGCGGAGCAAACTTACCGATACGCTCGACAAAGCCGTTACAATCGTCAGCGCCACCGACATCACCAGCGCCGGAACCATCGTCGTGGTCACGGCCAGCGCCGAACAAATCCCGAGTATCTGAAGCGTGATCGGATTGTTGTTAAACAGTGGATCGAGTAATACCTTGCGCTCTTCTTTACTCAGCATAGCCATTATGCACCACTCCCGCCTGCGCGAAAATTCGCCAAAAATGGACCAAACCCGTCCACGTCAAGCCAAAACTGCAACAGATTAGTCACGCCGTTGCTCGTCAACGTCGCGCCAGATAGCCCATCCACGCGGTACGGATCGTCCGCTGCGGGACCGGCCGCCCCTTTGATAACTTGAATCTGCGGCACCCAATTCTCGTCAAAGGCCTTGCGCCCAGGCCATTTCGCTATCCAACTTGGGTTGTCCACCTCGGCGCCCAACCCAGGCGTCTCCTTGTGCTTATAGAAGGTCAGGCCTCGAATAGTCGTGCTGTCCGTGCCCAAGGCTACGAAACCATACAAGGTCCCCCACAATCCCATACCCTCAACCGGGATCACCAGCATCGTCAATTCGTCCGATTCATCTCTCACCTCGTAGACGAGCCCATGCGTTGGTACCCGCCGTACCTTGGCGGGGTTGCGGTCAACAGCACGGCTCAACGCGGGATCCTTAAGGGCTCGTGCCTGGTCGTAAGTGGCCAGATCAAACTCACCCTCCGGCGCATCTTCGCCCGTCTCAAGGTTCACTATCCGCGCAGTAATGTGATCATCGAACAACCGATCCACTTCCTCCGCTGCAACCTTCGCCCGGGTTTCGATAAGCCCGCTCACCGCAAGCACTTTCTTTTGCTTATCCAGCCGCGCGTTCGTTAGCTGTCGCTCTTTGAGGAAAGTCGCCGAAGCAGACACCAAGAGTGAACAGACCACGCAAATCGCCGCGGCAAACCCTACGATATAGCCTACGCTGTTATGACGCATATCGGGCCTGCCTCCGCCGGATGTTCGCACGCTTGATGTAATAGTCGATCAGCGGCGCAAACCCATTCATGAACAATATCGCCAACATCCACCCCTCGGGGTAAGCCGGATTAAGTGAGCGAATCAGAATACCCAAAAGCCCAATGCAGAACCCGTAGATCAGCTTACCCGTGTCCGTAAATGCCGATGTCACCGGATCCGTTGCCATGAACACTATCGCAAACGCGAACCCGCCGAGCACCCAGTGCCAGTAAAACGGCAGGTGAAACATCGGGTTAGTTTCCGAACCGATGGCGTCCAACGTTAAAATCATAACCAGGCTGCCTACGAGGCAACCCGCCATGGTACGCCACGAACCGATGCGCGAAAGAATCAAGACCGCCGCGCCGAAGATACAAAACAGGGCCGAGGTTTCGCCGACCGATCCCGGAATACGTCCAAAAAATGCGTCCCACCAGGTAAACCCGCTATCTATAACGGCCTGTTTGCCGCCTTCAAAGGCCCGTGCGAGCAGGGTTGCGCCGGAATACCCGTCGGGACTCGTCTGTGCGGCAATCCAAACCTTTTCGCCCGAGATCTGCGCCGGATATGCGAAGAAGAGGAAGGCCCGCGCCATCAGCGCCGGGTTAAACACGTTCATGCCCACGCCGCCGAACACTTCCTTGGCAACGACCACGCCGAACGTGATGCCCAAGGCGACCTGCCACAGCGGCACCGTTGGTGCAACGATTAACGGGAACAACGCGCTCGTGACAAGAAATCCCTCGTTGATTTCATGCTTGCGCACAATCGCGAATACCGCTTCCCATAATCCGCCCACGGCAAGGGTCACAATATAAATCGGAATGTAAAACAGGGCGCCGTAGACGATGCACGCAATGGGGTTGCTTGAGCTAAACGTGAATCCGAGTGCTGCGAACAGTTGCGTCTGCCACACGTTGAGCGCTTCGGCGCCCGCTTCCACCGCAAGCCCCGTCTGGTAGCCGGTGTTGTACATGGCCATGAGCATGCACGGCGCAAGCGCGACGACGACCGTGATCATCATGCGTTTCAGGTCGAGCCCGTCGCGCACGTGTGACGCCGTGCGCGTGACTTCGCCAGGGGTGAACAGGAAGGTATCATTCGCCTCGAAGAGGGCGTAAAACTTTTCGAGCTTCCCGCCCTTCTCGAAGAGGGGACGCTGCTTGTCCTGTATGTTACGTATAAACTTCATCAGCCTTCCCGCTCAATCTGCGTCAATGCCAATCGCAAGTAGGGACCGTAATCGTATTTGCCCGGGCACACGAAGGTACACAACGCCAGATCTTCTTCGTCCAACTCAAGACAGCCCAACTGCTCAGCGTCTTCCAGCGCACCAACGATCAGCGCACGCAGGAGAAAGGTCGGCAAAATATCCAAGGGCATGATCCGCTCATACATGCCGATCGGAACCATCGCCCGTTCCGATCCGTTTGTGCTCGTCGTAAAGGCAAACCGTTTTGCCGGCGTGAACTTCGAAATAAAAGTATTCACCGTCGAAAACTTGTTTGCACCCGGAGTCATCCACCCCAGGAATTCCCGTTCGTTGCCTTCGTGGAGCGCGCTAACCTGATGGTGGTAGCGGCCCAGGAAACCTTCGACCACGCCCTGGGCGGTTCTCCCGGAAAGTACCGAACCCGAAACCACGCGGTTGTCGCCATCGTTCAGTTCGTTCGCCGTGAGTTCGTCGGTTGATGCACCTACCCGGGTACGCAGCAGCCGTGGTTTGTTTACCGCAGGCCCCGCGAGGGATATGACGCGCGAGGCATCCAATTTCCCGGTGGTAAACAGCGTGCCGATGGCGACGACATCCTG
>Ga0315336_1005932_pt1 | contig 12922 bp, 14 predicted proteins | sample ASW5metaG_FD_204512 | JGI IMG/M metagenome (GOLD analysis project Ga0315336, IMG submission 204512) | Ammonia-oxidizing marine archaeal communities from Monterey Bay, California, United States - ASW #5 | ecosystem: Environmental > Aquatic > Marine > Intertidal zone | place: USA: California...
TGAACATTTTCTTGTCGTATACTTTTGCTGTTTTTTATTTCATGAATTTCTGGGTTAGGAAGAATAAGGCTATTTGAGGTTAATTGGCAGGACAGGAAACTTGGAGAGGGTATTTTTTGGTTTTTGGGTATTTCAGAATAACCTTCTTTTGCATGCAACAGAAGACTAATATATTTATAATTTCTTCTGGTTTAATCAATGAGCTGGGGGTGAATTATAAAATCCTGCACTAGGACACCTTCCCCCTCATTAGGCAGGCTTAGAGTTTTATTATTTAGTTGCAGATCAATTAAATTGCGATTTCCTACGGTTATTTTAAAATTATCTTTACCATAAAATACTTTTTCAGTTCCTTTTGGGGAAATAAAATCTTCCTGACGGGATCCGTCTACCGTTAAATTAAACCAGACGTTGTCTTTAACCTTAATAGTTAACTTCAATGGCATGTCATTTTCAGTAACTAAAGTGGAGGCGCTGTCTTCACTTTTATTGTTAGATTTATCATCCGATGTATCCGAGTCTGCTCCAAACGCTAGTACGCTATTTTTCTTTGTTTCTGCTGATAAAGTATTAACCGATTGGAGAGATTCCTCAGATAGATCATTTGATGCTTCGTCTATCTGGATTTTTGATTGAGCTGGCACTTTTAAGGTGCTAGAGGATTTTTCGATTCCTGTTGTCGAGTCCGACAAATCTTTTATAGGCAACTCTCCAATCGCTTTCTGGTCTGGTTTAACCATTTCAGGTTTAGATTGCTGGCTGCTCTCGGTTGGTTTTTGGATTATAATATTTATAACCAAACCCACACTAGCTAACAGTAAAAGTGTAAGGCTCAGGATAAAAATTAAATTTTTATCCTTCGGAGTTTCTTCCTTAACCGGAACGTTTTCACTTTCCCTTTTGGATGACTGATTTTTCTTTACCTCATCATACGCACTGAGCATTTCATTTGGATTAGAGCCTATAACTTTGGCAATAGATTGGATATATCCTTTGATAAATACGTCCCCCGGTAGATCATCAAACTGGTTGTTTTCTAGTGCCCTCAAAAACCGAATATGGATTTTTGTGGTAGTCGCAATCTCCTCCAGCGGAACGCCTCTTAGTTCTCGTTCAGATTTTAAATGGGAACCGAAGTCTTCTATCATAGCTAGTTTGTAGATTGCCCTAAATTCGGATAGTTCCGAAGGGCCAAATCAATTGACCGTTGATTAAATATTTTTACTTAAAATATTCAATTAAATTGTACAGATTTTTGTTTTTTACTTCTGGCTGGGCCAACTTAAATAATATTTGTTTGAATCCTAAGGTAAAATCAGCAGCTTTTACATACGAGTTATAACAAGCCAAATAGGCCGTACTTTTCAGCAACGCAGTGCCAGATTACAACGGGTCCTGGTATTTTTGCAAACTTTAAAAACGTTTAATCAAATCCTCTCAGCATAACCCAATTCTGTGCCAGTCAGTTGCGCTACCCCATATGGAAGTCGGATATGGGGCCACCTCATTCGTCACTTTTCTAAAACAATATACTTTGCATACTCAGTTTTCTCCAAAGTATTAAATTTTTTAGAGCCCCATTCTATTTGGATCCATGCTCGATATGGCTTACACCCCCGCATGGCTTGATTTTATATTGTGATAGCAAGTCAATCGTATTCCAAGCGAGTAATCCAATATTTTTAGTAGTAAACCAGACCATTTTTCTTGAGACAATGGGTATTTACTAGCCCAACGTTTCCAGCAAAGGTCCACACTAGGCAGGCCATTATTCTTAATTTTTATCCTACTTTGATGCGCATTCACCAATGGCACCACAGGTAGCATGTTTTACCCGAGAAAATCAATGAATCCATAACAAAATCAATTATTTGTAATAACGGGCATCATCGCAACCAAGGCGTTTTTTTTTATAAGTACTTGAATTTTATTTAGTTATTCTTTAATTAATATCTATAACTATTACCAAGTGGGTAACAACCTAATAATGAAAACAATTTAGGTCCAATCAGGTGAGTTTTTATAAACATAAAAATATTTTAATTTAATTTTAAGATTTAGCCTCTAATGACCGATACACCAACTGTAAAGCTTTTTTCCGTGGATTTAACCATTGAGTTTCAAGCTTTTTATATTAAATGACTGAATTATAAGGTCTTTTAATTATTATCAATTTTATAGAAATCTGAATAGGAGGTGGTGGCCTGTACAACCGGAGCGGTCGGTTCAACCAAAAACCGTTATTTCATATTAATTAGCATTCACTTGAATATATCAATTTGAATATATAGGAGTAAAGATAATGGAAACCAAGCGCTTAATGCGATCTTTCCTTAAAATCGCTATGACCGCCTTTCTTGTGTTGTTAGCAGGAAATGCGTTTGCTATAGATAATAAAACAAGAGTTGTTTCCCCATATTGGCAGGTCGATACAGGTTCTTATTCCTTTATCGCTGTTTCTCATTCATCTCTTTCGGGAATGAACTCTCAAATCGGTATTAAGGTCACTGCTATAGATACTAGCACCGACGGTGAATATGGAACGGCCGCAGAGTTCACCATCAACGCCGGAGCGACACAACGATTATTCATCGTTCCGACGAGTCACTCGACGCTCAACCCAACGTCAATAACCGACTCGGATGTATCATTCATCAGAGGTACATCGACTTACACATACGGCTCTATTTTAATTGAACCAAAAGCATCACATCCAAACAAGAAGTTCATTCAAATTCCTCTTGGCGCTGGTGGTATTGAAACAGGTTCTGGCATGGGTGATGGCTTTCGTGATGCGACCATGCTGGGTTACTGGGGTTCGGTGGTTGTGGAAGCTCAAACCACGGGTTTTGCCATGGAGTTTATCGGTGACATGAATGACAGTTCCTCTGCTGCTACGGCAGGTAAAACTTGTGATACGGTTAAGTTGTCTGGAGCGGCAGCAACAGCAAGAGTGTGTCCAAGTGTTGGTTTGAACCTTCAGTAATGCGGGAATTAGATCTTAATCAACGCCATATTAATGGCTAAAGATATTTTAAGGAGAAAGACTGATGAAAAAATTGAATTTATTTTTAATGTTTGCCCTGTTTGGGTTTGGGGTTATGGTCCAAACAGCCCAGGCGCAACTAACCCAAGCACCTGATTTGTCTTTACAGACTAACTCAACCCTAAAACAGGGGAATGCCACGGGTGCATCCTATAATGCGCGTTTTGCCATTGCCCCTTACGCGCAGGTAACGGCCAATTCCACTTATACATTTATTGGGATAAGCCATCCTTCCCTGGATACGGCCCACACTTCAATTGGGGTAGCGGTTGAGGCGCTGGATATGACAACGACACCGAACAATGCAGCAGGTAGGTCGGCTGTATTTACAATTAATGCCGGTGAGACTCACAGAGTTTTTATCGTCAATCAGAGCCATGCTACCATCAACGGGAACAACTCCGATTTTACTGACGCTAAGACGCATCTGATCAGCACTACAGATGCTAGCCAGTTTGGGAGTATCAAGGTGACAGGGATCGGGACCGCACCGACGATTGCAACCTTGGATACAAAACGACCGGGAAGGTATGCTGATACAGGCACCAGTTCAATTTCCAGCGATATAGAGAGGTACGACAATGTCTCTCAGCTTGCTATGTGGGGCGTTGTTTACCAGTCATCGAACGGTGCTGGTTTTGCTCTAGAGTTTATCGGGGACATGCATGATTCCGCGAGAGCACTCTGTACGGAGGCGACTGATGGTTGTCTAGCAAAACACAAAGTGACTACTGGCGGCGGTCGAGGCCTTAACTAGTTTCTATAGTTACATTTTCTTGGGGTCAGCCTTTTCATGGCTGGCCCCATTTTTTTTACTGATTTTCTGGTAAATCATAAAGCTAGCAGTTACCCCAAAAAAGAAATCCAAATAACTCCAATTAATGTTCCAAACCATCCATAGAAAATGATCCCTGGAATTAGTGGTCGGTGGGGGGGTAATAAACTTTGTATTTGTTCTAAACCTTGAGCAAAAAATACTGATAGTGGGGTTAAGAGAAACAAGCAATAAAAGGATTTGGTCGTAGCATAGCTTGCATTAAGTAAATTTACATAAATAAGAAAAAATAAGGCAACAAAAACCAAATAGACTAAAAAGGAATGTTGGATTCTTGTATTTATATCTTCGCCACGTACGGCACAAGCTAAGGATTTCCAAAATCCAAATAACAAGATAAGCATTGCAGGAAAGGCAATTAAATAGGTGATTGACATATAGTTCCAATTCCAAGATTTAATCGGGTCCATGAAAGCCCCTAGAAAACCATCTCCCCAAAGCGTAGAATATAAACCGTCCCAAAAAGAATAAATACCAGCATAAAATGGTTTTGAAAAGACCTCTCCAAATTTCAAAAAATAATCTAAGGTATGGTAACCGGGGTACTGCCAGAAACTCCATTGGTTTTCAAATAGAAAATCTTTATGGTGACTGACTAAAAATTTTCCGTAATTTAGATAATTCCTAAAATAAAACCATCCAGAGATAATTGCGGGAATAAGAAAAATAATTGACAAGCACTTGATGCTGTTTCCAAAAGATGTGTTTCTTTGAAAAAATAGTTTCAAACTGATGAAGCCAGAAATAATGATATAAATTGGAAAAGCTGTTAATTTTGTCAGTAGGCCAAAGCCCATAACTATGGATAACGGTAACACCAGAGCGGGCTTTATTTGATCTTCGCTAAATGTTTTTAGCGAAAAAATGATTACGAGGTTCAATAAAAACGAGGCTAAAATCTCATTTGTGTAATAGGCAGAAATATAGATATTCATTGGAAGGGAACCTGCAAATAAAACCACCAAAAACGCCTTAATAGGTGAGCCAATTAAACGGGTTTTCGCTAATTGATAAATAGCTACAACTGTTCCCAGCCCGCAGACAAAAGGAAGTAATTTAATCGTAATAATATTATAATCGGGTGGAATGATTGCATTCCCAAAAATACGTGTGATAGCAGAAATAATATAAAACAAAGGTGGTTGATAGAACTCCCAACCGTTATGCGCCCATGGCAATTCAAAATTTTTTAACAAATAATTTGTATGCTCAAGGTGAGCCTCAGAATCATAGCCCTGCAATAAGGACAAATAAATGGTCTTTTTGAAAAATAGAGATACCCATAATAAGCAAAGAATCACGAGAGCAATTTTTGGGAGCGAGGAATAATGTTTTGGTTTCAATTTATAGTGAGCGATTACGCAGATAACGGCGCTAAACAAAAAAACCAGAATAATCGGGAGGGCATGAGAGAGGAGATTTTCTAGTGGCGCCTGCTGAAAATTAAAATTAAAGTCACTTTGTGTGTCGTTCGCAATAATTGCTTTAACGGGAGGTTTTCCGTTTACTTCTGAATGCCAAGAAGAATCAGTAGCCCAATGGTTTGGCAATCCACTGATAAATGCGTATAACATCTCTTTCCCATAGAAAGCCTGCACCTCAATGGTTATGTTATTTTTACCGACTTTAAGATGCTCTGACAGGTTGACCCGTGTTTCTTTTTTCCAGTTGTCAGGTTTGGTTGTTGCCACTTGGATATTATCAACAAATAAAATAGCCTGTTTATGAGCTTTAATATGAATTACGGGTTGTTTCGTGCTTTCCCTAAGATTCAATTCTTTTGTAAACCGTATTGTCCTGAAAGAGTTTTTATATATCTTGTTTATCCCTAACCATAATTTCTCCGGGTGGACAATCCATTGAGCTTGTGAATCATTACTTACATATGAAATGTCAGGCGAAAACTTTGTTTTATAAGCAAAAAAAATAACCGCGAATAAAAGAATGCCAAACGTTATTGCCGACTGAAATTTATTAAATTGGTTTATATTTTTCATTAGTTTTATCTTTATCGCAAATCTGGGCTTTTTAAAAAGAAAGCCGTCTCTTCGTTAAGAAAAATCTGCGCACAACAAAAAATAAGTTAAGGTATGCACTATTTAATTAAAAGAGATATTGTTTAAGCAATTCTGGTATTGGACAAGAAGGAGTAGGAATAACAACATTGGCTAGTTATTTATTTTGAAGAAGGACGACGGCGTAGGCAGCGATACCTTCTTCGCGTCCGACGAATCCAAGGCGTTCGGTGGTAGTTGCTTTAACATTGACCTGACCGGGATCGATTTTAAGGGTTTTGGCGATGGCGATATTCATCGCCTTAATATACGAGGCGAGTTTCGGTTGTTGGGCCACGATAGTGGTATCGGTATTAACGATCTGGTAACCGTGTTGTCTAATAATTTCTCCTGTTTTTTCTAATAACACCAAACTTGAAATACCTTTCCATTGGCTATCTGTATCGGGAAAAATTTTTCCAAGGTCACCTTCACCACACGCACCAATAAGGGCATCACAGAGGGCATGGCAGAGGACATCAGCATCAGAATGTCCGTCGAGCCCTAAAGAGTGAGAAATTTCTACGCCACCGAGAAGGAGCTTGCGTCCTTTGACCAGGCGATGAACGTCGTATCCGTTTCCTATCCTGAACATAGTTGGATTAAAAATTTTAAGGTTAATGCATTACGGTGATTAATTTCTTTACTTCTTCACGCGCCCAACGGTCGGCCAATAGAACGTCCTCAAGTGAATTTATGGTGTGACATTTGTGGTTGTTCATAGTCATTCGGATGGTATCAGCAATATCTTTAAACGAGATAACTTCATCAAGAAAAGCTTGCACTGCAACTTCGTTTGCGGCATTGAGTACGGCTAGCATGGTATGGCCGTTCTCCAATGCTTCCTGAGCTAACTTAATACAGGGGAATTTTTCATAATCAGGTTTTTCAAAGGTTAATTGTTTTATTGCTGCGAGGTCTAGGGAAGGCAATTTACATTCGACGCGATCGGGATAGGTCATGGCATACGTAATTGGTACTCGCATGTCGGGAATTCCCAACTGTGCCACGATAGAGGTGTCAACAAATTCGACCATCGAGTGGATAATACTTTGCGGGTGCACGATAATTTCGACACAAGTATTTAGCCCGAACAACCACTTAGCCTCGATATATTCCAATCCCTTATTCATCATCGTTGCGGAATCAATTGTTATTTTTGCGCCCATCTTCCAGTTAGGATGATTAAGTGCTTGTTTGACAGTGACGTGCTCCATCTCTTCTTTGGTGAAACTACGGAATGGTCCGCCAGATCCTGTAAGGGTAATTTTTTTTATGCGTTCCTTATTTTCACCGTTGAGTACCTGAAGAATTGCACTGTGTTCACTGTCGATAGGAATGATATTAACTTTGCCTCTTGCTTCTCTAAGTACCAGTTCTCCGGCAATAACCAAAGTTTCCTTATTAGCAAGAGCAAGATCCTTGTTCGCTTGAATGGCGGCCAAGGAGGGAACTAGGCCGGCACTGCCGACTATAGCAGAAACTACTAACGAAACGTCAGGATGGGTAGCAACTTTAACGGTGCCCCCCTCACCGGAAAGAATCTCCACATCTTCCCCCTGGAGTAGTTCTTTAAGCTCGCCAAGTTTAGAAGGATTGAAAACAGAAATAAGAGAAGGCTTAAACGTTTTGACCTGTTGGGCAAAGAGTTCGATATTGTTTCCGGCGGTCATAGAGGCGACCTTGAAACGGTCGGGATTACGCTGGACGATATCCAGGGTGTTAACACCAATTGACCCGGTGGAACCCAAAAGGGCGATCATTTTCATAGGTAGGTACCAAATCTATGCATTGCCCTTCCAATTATAATTCGCTGTAAATGCAATTAAGGAGAAATATTTTAGAGCACGAACTTGAAATAACAATAAAACACTGGCCCAGCAAATAACAGGCTGTCGATGCGGTCCAAAACTCCCCCATGACCAGGCATAATATTACCAGAGTCCTTAACACCCATGTGACGTTTCAAAAGCGATTCGGCAAGGTCACCGAATTGTCCGATGATACCGCAAAGCAGAGCCACAAGTAAACAATGGCCTATCATTATGTGACCCAGTAACCAACCCCCGCAAACAACTCCGGCCGTCAGGCTTCCTAACAGCCCAGCGATCGAACCCTCCAGGGTTTTTTGGGGACTTACCGAGGGCGCAAGGGACTTTTTACCAAATTTCTTTCCCCCATAGTAAGCTGCAATATCACCTAGCCATATAATAAGAAACAAAAAGAGGACTAGAGCGCCGCCGCCTTCAAAATTTCGGATTGATAAATAGTAACCACCAAGACCAGCGATATAAAGAATTCCAAATAGGGTATAGGAAATTTGATCTATGGCTACCTTAACGTTGCTTTCCTTGATAAACCACGATCCAAACAAAACTAAACCCGTGATCAGTCCCCATTCCATTATGAAACGTCCATCGAAATAAAAACAAAGCAGTAGAAATAAGCTGAGGATCATGCAGGGAATAGGAAATCCGGTAATTCCTATCCGGTCAATCATGGTCAAATATTCATAGATTGCTGTAAGCGTAACAGTCGCCACCAAAAATAGGAATAGCAAGGGGGAGCCGTAATACACAATTCCCGTAACCATGGGAATAGCTATCATACCTGTCAAAATTCGCGTCAACGATTATCCTCTATCTGAGTGATCATGGGTCAACTGGAGATTTCCGGAGTAGGGTTATCCTAAGATATAATGAGATTTTGCAAAATAAAATTTCTACTAATTTTTATTATTATACAAACAAATATCATGAATCACGTTTTTATAATTTGTTCCTGGGTCATCCCATACCTTCTTTCGCGGGCTTGATAATCGATGATCGCATTAAGCAAATCATTCTCTTTAAATTCTGGCCATAATACTTTAGTGTAGTGTAATTCAGTGTAAGCGATTTGATACAACAGAAAGTTACTTATTCTCAATTCACCACTGGTCCTTATCAACAGATCCAGTTCGGGGAGTGAATTAGTATGCAAGAAATTCTCAAAAACAGAATAATCTATATCTTCCAAGCGCAAATCGCCCGAATGAATCTTTTTTGCAATCTGTTGAACCGCGTCTAAAATTTCTTGCCGTCCCCCGTAATTAAGAGCTAGGGTGAGCGTCATGCCATCGCATTCTTTTGTATACTCCTTTGCACGTGCTAAAAGCCTTTGAATCTCTGTAGGCAGTTCCTCAATATGCCCTATGGTATTAAAGCGAATTTTTTCATTTTTCATTCGCTGCAATTCCTTATTAAGATAATAATCCAAAATTTTCATAAGACTATTTATTTCAACAGGCGGACGATTCCAATTCTCATTTGAAAAGGAGTACAAAGTAAGCGCTTCAATTCCAAGTTTGCGACATAGGGACACTACGCGATCGACAGATTTTACTCCTTCCCAGTGGCCTTGTATCCTCGGGAGTGAGTTCTTTTTTGCCCAGCGGCCATTACCGTCCATAATAATAGCGATATGCCGAGGTAATCGGTTTATGTCAATTAGAGAAAGATCCATCTGAATAAATACAGGTATCTCTTGATTAGTCAGATTTTGTAATTAGATTTTGGCGAGCTTCGAAATAAAATCTGGACCGTTTTTTTAAAATGAGTCCGCTAATGTAGAGTTTTAGTCAATAATAGAACATTTGTTAAACATTAAGGATCTCTTTTTCTTTTGCCGCTGATAATTCTTCGACCTCCTTGATGCATGCATCAGTAATCTTCTGCAACTTTTCTAGCCCCTTCTGGGCGTCATCTTCTGAAATTTCATGTTTTTTTTCCATGGATTTAAGTTTTTCGTTGCTATCACGTCGTACGTTTCGGATAGCCACTTTTCCATCTTCCACGTATTTTCTGAGAACCTTAACCAGTTGCTGGCGCCTTTCCCCAGTGAGCGGAGGAATATTTAGCCGGATGATCTTACCGTCATTGTTCGGCGTGAGGCCCAGATCGGATGCTAAAATAGCTTTTTCAAGGTCTTTAATGATTGATACATCATAAGGCTGGATTGTGATGGTCTGACTGTCTGGGACTCCAAGTGTCGCTACCTGATTCAATGGTGTCAGGGTGCCATAATAATCTACTTTGATTCCTTCTAGTATGGCGCCGTTGGCAGTGCCTGTTCTTAACTTGCTAAGCTCCTGACGCAAATGATCAATGGAATTTTCCATTTTTCTTTGGCAATCTTTAAACACGTCTTCCATTATGACTCCATACTAACCAGGGTTCCAATTTTTTCACCCATCAAAACCCTCTTGATACTACTTTTTTCGCGGACATTAAAAATAATCATTGGAAGTTTATTATCCATGCACAATGAAACCGAGGTTGAATCCATAAACTTTAGTCCCTTTTTCAAAACCTCTAGGTAGCTTAACTGGTTAAATTTAATTGCAGAACTGTCTTTCATCGGATCGGCAGAATAAACTCCGTCAACCTTCGTCGCTTTAAAAATAACCTCGGCTCCTATTTCCATGGCTCGTAAGGATGCAGCGGTGTCCGTGGTAAAGTATGGATTGCCCGTTCCGGAAGCAAAAATCACCACTCGTCCCTTCTCTAAGTGGCGTATTGCTCTTCGTCTAATATAAGGCTCAGCGACCTGGGGTATTTCGATGGCAGTTTGCACTCTGGTTTGGATGCCAACATTTTCTAAGGCGTGTTGTAAAGCCAACGCATTGATAATCGTTGAAAGCATACCCATATAGTCACCAGTGACCCTCTCCATCCCCAGCTTGCTTGCAGTAGCTCCACGAAAGATATTTCCGCCGCCGATGACGATGGCCATCTGAACCCCCAAGTTCTTTCCATCAAATACTTCTTGGGCTAGGCTTTTGATGGCTCCAACATCAATACCAAACCCACCATCCTGTTCGGCCAGACTTTCCCCACTTAATTTAAGGAGGACACGTTTGTATATCGACTCAGCCATATTTTATTTGCCGATTTCAAACCTACAAAAATTAGCTATCATAATATTTTCACCGAGGACTGCTATCTTCTGTTTAATCAACTCCTGAATGGTACAGTCTGGATCCTTAATAAATTTTTGTTCAAGCAGGCAATTTTCTTCATAAAACTTATCCATTTTTCCCGTAACTATTTTATCAATTATTTTCTCTGGTTTGCCGGATTCTCTTGCCTGGGCCGCATAAATTTCTTTTTCCTTTGCCAGTATATCCTCCGTTACCTCATCACGAGAAATAAACCTTGGTTTTGCAGCAGCGATATGCATACAAATATCCTTGGCCAACTGCTGATAGTCGGGGGTATTAGCAACAAAATCTGTTTCACATAGCACCTGCGCCAAAACCCCAATTTTATTACCAGGGTGTATGTAGGAACCGACCATACCATCCCCTGTTTCTCGGTCTAGTTTTTTTTCTGCTTTGGCGAGACCCTTTTTACGGAGGAAGGTGACAGCTTCTTCAATATCGCCGGAGGTTTCCTTGAGCGCATTTTTACATTCCATGATGCCGGCACCAGATTGCTGGCGTAAGCCTTTGACCATTTCTGCTGTGATTTCCATTCTTAACTATCCTTTTTAGGTTTATACATATTTTTGAGAGCCTTTTATTGGAAACCACTCAACCATCCTCACCAGGCTAGGGGTACCCAGGCGTATTTTGTAACCGCTGAAAAGAAATTCTACTTTCCTGCTAATTTATAACTATATTTTAACAAAGAGGTGCCCGCGTTAGGGCGGGTTATCCTTGAGAGCAGGTAAAATCAGGCGGGAACCTTTTCTTCTGCGCTTTCAGAATTTTGACCTGTCTCAATGCTCCCGTTTTCACCTTGGTCGTCTTTATCAGAAGCTTTTTTGGCGGGTTCTAGTTTCTCTTCTTCGGCAGAATTTTCGTCTTTACGACCAGCTCGAAAAACTTCCTGACCCTCTATAGCCACATCCGCGATCCTTGATGTAAATAACTTGATGGATCTGATCGCGTCGTCATTACCTGGAAATGGGAAATCAATTCCATCGGGATCACAGTTGGTGTCTACCAATGCACAGGTTTTAATACCAAGGTTCTTCGCTTCGGCCAATGCGATTCTTTCCTTTTGAGTGTCAATAATAAAAATAGCGTGAGGAAGTTCTCGCATGTTTTTTATTCCACCAAGAAACTTATTGAGTTTTTCAATTTCCTTACGTTTTTTGAGAGCTTCTTTTTTATGAAGACGTTCAAACTCGTCTTCTTCCTCCATTTTCTCCAACTGCAGCAACCTGTCGATGCTTTTGCGAATGGTCGAAAAGTTAGTCATCGTCCCCCCCAACCAGCGTTGATTCATAAAATACATGCCACACCGCTCAGCTTCTTCTTTAATAAGCTCTTGTGCCTGCTTCTTTGTAGCTACGAAAAGAATTTTCTTTCCGGCCTCTGTTATTTTTCTGACAAACTTTTCGGCCTCGCGAAACATCTTTAAGGTTTGCTGGAGATCTACGATGTAAATTCCATTTCGGGCTCCGTAAATATATTTTTTCATTTTAGGGTTCCAGCGGGTCGTCTGATGACCAAAATGAACCCCTGCTTCCAGTAATTGCTTCATTGTGATTTCGGGCATTATTACTCCTTAATAAACAAAAAATGGTTAGTCCACCATAACCTTCATTTCAAACCCAAAACCTTGCGGCCACCATCAGGTTTGATCTGGTTACGTGTGTGATTAAAATACTGTCTTCGGGAAAAATTTCCCGAAAAAAAGCGGAATATGGCAAAGATTAACATATTGTTTTTAAGGTGACAAGGTCAGATTAAAAGGATTAGGCATAATCTTCGGAATTACTTGAAATCTGCGCTTCCGCCCACAAAATGTATTGATTCCGAAGGGGGTATCTATTTTATTTATTTGCCTAGGCTGACGCTACGGCTTCGGTATTTTCTAGAAACGGGTCCGTGGTAGGTATTTTTTGTGCCGAACCCGCTAGATTATAGGGTCGTATCCAATGCTAACGGTCTGGGTGAGTTGCTCCGATTATACTGGTTTGCCTTCAACGGTCGCCACC
>Ga0315336_1005933_pt1 | contig 12918 bp, 12 predicted proteins | sample ASW5metaG_FD_204512 | JGI IMG/M metagenome (GOLD analysis project Ga0315336, IMG submission 204512) | Ammonia-oxidizing marine archaeal communities from Monterey Bay, California, United States - ASW #5 | ecosystem: Environmental > Aquatic > Marine > Intertidal zone | place: USA: California...
TCTGTCGAATGGACCGGGCGATCCTCGACCATTGGATTACGCGATCCAGACCATTCGTGAGTTGATTCCACACAAGCCGGTATTCGGAATTTGTCTGGGGCATCAATTGCTGGGATTGGCTCTGGGGGGCACGATTTTCAAGATGAAGTTTGGCCACCACGGTGCGAATCAGCCTGTTCGCAATCATCGCACGCAACGTGTCGAGATCACGAGCCAGAATCACGGATTTGCATTGCAAGACGGAACGCTGTCAAACGAGGTGGAAGTGACGCATACCAATCTGAATGACAACACGGTCGAGGGAATTCGTCACCGAGAACGGCCCGTATTTGGTGTGCAGTATCATCCGGAAGCTGCTGCCGGGCCTCATGACAGCCACTACCTGTTTGGTGAATTCTATAAGCAGATGGTTGGGGACGATTTCTGAGCTTCCGTTGCGGACCGGAGTCTTGGGGCTGTGGTCTGCTGGTCGGGACGACCGATTCCGTAAACCTTTGTTGAACGAGATGAACTCAAATGGCTACCGAGCGGACATTGCTGTTGATCAAGCCCGATGGTGTACAGAGGCGACTGGTCGGAAAACTGATCCAGCGGATTGAAGACAAGGGTCTGCGGATTCTGGGCATGAAGATGATGTGTGTGACGCCAGAACTGGCCCGGCGTCACTACGAGGAACATGTTGAAAAGCCGTTCTATCCGCTGTTGGAGCAGTTCATAACGGCCGCTCCCGTGGTGGCGCTTGCCGTGGAGGGGCCGCAGGCGATTGGCGTGATGCGTTCGATGCTGGGGTCCACCAACGGTCGGGATGCTGCTCCGGGAACCATTCGCGGTGATTTTGGATGCAGCCGGCAGATGAACTTAATGCATGGCAGCGACAGTTCCGACGCGGCAGCACGTGAGATCAGCATCTATTTCGCGGACGACGAGCTGTTCGACTACGAGCCAACGCTGGCGGAGTGGGTCTGCGCCGACGACGAGCGTTAGGATTGTCGAGCGGCGGCTCGACTTGCGATCGCACGCTGCACCGCGGTGCCCATGTCAGCCGGGCTTTCCGCCACGGCCACGCCGGCCGCCTGCAACGCCTCGATCTTTTCCGCCGCGGTTCCACTGCCCCCCGAAATAATGGCTCCGGCATGTCCCATCCGCTTGCCGGGAGGAGCGGTCTTGCCGGCGATGAATCCGGCGACCGGTTTGGTGACGTGCTGCCGAATGTAATCGGCCGCCTGGATTTCGGCCGTGCCGCCAATTTCTCCAATCATCAAGATGGCCTCCGTGCCTTCGTCTTCTTCGAACAACTCCAACAGATCATTGAAGCCCGTGCCGATGATGGGGTCGCCGCCAATACCCACGGCCGTGGACTGCCCTAGCCCGACGTTGCCCAGTTGCCAGGCGGCTTCGTAGGTCAGAGTTCCGCTCTTGCTGATCAATCCCACCGAGCCGGGCTGGTGGATGTAGCCCGGCATGATGCCGATCTTGGCCACACCGGGGGTGATCACTCCCGGGCAATTGGGTCCGACCAGCCGGCTGCCGGATGCGTCCACAGCCTGCTTGACGCTGATCATGTCCTGTACCGGAATTCCTTCGGTGATGGCCACGATCAATTGAATGCCCGCATCGACGGCTTCCAGGATGGCATCGGCGCAGTACGGAGGAGGCACGAAGATCATGCTGGTGTTGGCATCGGTTTGGTTCCGTGCTTCCATCACCGAATCGAAGACCGGAAATCCGTCGATTTCGGTGCCGCCTTTGCCTGGGGTCACGCCGCCAACCAGCGGAGTTCCGTATTCCCGGCATTGCTGGCTGTGGAACAGGCCGGCTCGGCCCGTGATGCCCTGGCAGATCACTCTGGTTTGTTGGTCAACGAGAATACTCATCGTGTTGGCTTTCGCACGTTGGACAGGATGGGGCGCGGCTGCGCTGGCGCCGTCTGGCCGCGGAGTTCATGGGCTGAGTGTACCGACGACCTTTTGCGCTGCGTCGGTCAGGTCGCTGGCGGTGATGATGTCCCGGCCGCTCTGTTCCAACATGGTCCGGGCGATGTCGACGTTTGTTCCTTCGAGCCGAACAACCAGTGGAACCGTGAATCCCACTTTTTCATAGGCTTCCAGCAGCGCTTCCACAATCGTATCGCATTGCATGATGCCGCCAAAAATGTTCACCAGCACGGCCTGGACATTCCCATCGGACAGGATGATACGAAACGCTTCGGTGACCTGGTCGACATTGGCTCCCCCACCGACGTCCAGGAAGTTTGCCGGTTCGCCCCCGTGCAGCTTGATCAAGTCCATGGTGCTCATCGCGAGGCCGGCACCGTTGACAAGGCAGCCAATGTTGCCATCCAGATTGACATAACTCAGGCCCGCCTTTCCCGCTCGGACTTCGGATTCGTCTTCCTCAGACAAGTCCCGCAACTCAAGAAACTCTTTGTGGCGGTACATCGCGTTGTCGTCGAATGAAACCTTGGCATCCAGAGCCAGCAGTTCACCATCGGTCGTAACGACCAGCGGATTGATCTCGGTCATGCTGCAGTCGTTATCCAGGAAGAACTGGCACACCTTGGGGAAGAAACGCTCCGCGTGGCGTACCGTGGTGCCTGAGAGTTCGAGCTGATAGGCAAGTTTCCGCGCCTGGAAGGCATGCAGACCGTATCCGCTGTCGACCGGTTCGCTCAAGATTTTTTCGGGTGACCGCTCGGCCACCTCTTCGATGTTCATTCCTCCTTCGGAAGACACAATCAGCACAGGGCCATTGGACTCCCGGTCGACAACGACCCCCAGGTAAATCTCGCGAGCGATGTCCAGGCCCGCCTCGACAAACAGGGTGTTGACCGTCTTGCCGGAATCACCGGTTTGCACGGTGACGAGAGTCTGTCCCAGCATCCGCGTGGCGTGATCCCGGGCCTCGTCTGCTGAACGCACCAGGACGACACCCGGTTGGTCCGGGTATTCAAGAAAGCGACCTTTGCCGCGGCCACCGGCATGGATCTGGGATTTGACCACGGCCAGCGGGCCGGCCAATGTGTCGAACGCGGCAGCGGCCTCTTCGGGGGTTCGAGCGACAATACCGCGGGGAACAGGGACTCCGGCCGCAGCCAGCAGTTGCTTGGCCTGATATTCATGTATTTTCATTTCAAGTCCTGTTCCGTCCCGTGTCGGTTTTGTGCGGTCTGGTGTTGACTGTCTCGGTGACTGCGGCGCATGTAAGAGTCCAGTGCCGTGGCAAAATTGCCGAAGCGGCCCGACTGGCAAACCGTTTCGGTGATCGCAGATCGCCAGCGTGCGGTGCGACCATGTCCCCGCGATCGGGACGCGGTATCCGCGAGGCACCCCGCACAACCGCTGTCTGTGACGTGGATTTCCCGATCAAAGTGCGGACATGATAGCGATCCCAACCGAGGGATTCCAGGTTCCAAGTCTGGTTAGCGAATGAACTCCACGAATTGAAGCTGGAGAGTTTTCGATGCTCAAGGGAATTGCAAAACTGATTTCACCCGAGTTGATGATGATCCTGATGAAAATGGGACACGGCGACGAACTGGTGCTGGCCGATGGGAACTTCCCCGCCGACTCGCACGCGCAGCGCGTCGTCCGCGCCGACGGCCTGGGAGCCACTGCTGTACTGGAAGCGATCATGCCACTGTTCCCCCTGGACACGTTTGTTGAGGATCCCGTGCTCGTGATGCGCCCGGTTGACGTGTCTTGGGACGAACCTGAAATCTGGGGTGAGTTTCGACGCGTTCTGGCGATCGACGACCCAACGCCGGTCGGCTTGAAGCCCTTGGAGCGATTCGAGTTCTATGACAGGGCACGACAGGCCTATGCAATTGTGGCCACTGGAGAATCTGCCCTGTATGCCAACCTGATTCTGAAAAAAGGAGTGGTCCAGTGAAACTCGGCGGTCCGGAGCGTGAACGATCGGACCGTCGTCGCAGGGCAATTCTCGAGTTCCGGCCACAGCATTGACCGCCCCTCGGCTCTCGCACCCAGAACGCAACTCCACTAGGGAGACGTGGGAGGCTCAAGGGGGCATGCCGCGCATGGATCCGGACGGCGATTCACGAGCAGAAAATCGTCTGCGCGCGGTCCGGACCGACGGACACAATATCAGTTGGTGAGTTCAGGAGCTCGCCGATGGTTCGCACGTAGTCCTGGGCGTTTTCGGGCAGATCGCTGAACTGTCGCACCGTGCTGATGTCGACCTGCCAACCCGGCAGCGTTCGATAGACGGGTCGCACGCGGCTGAGTTGATCGACGTGACTGGGAAAATGCGTCGTGGTCTCGCCGTCGATTTCGTAGGCTTCACAGATACGAATCTCGGACAGGTCACTCAACACATCCAACAGGGCCACGGTCAGACAGTCGATTCCACTGAGCATCGCGCTGTAACGAGCCGCGACGGCATCGAACCAGCCGCAGCGCCGGGGACGCCCGGTCACGGTTCCGTATTCGTGTCCCCGATCGCGGATCTGCTGCCCCACCTCGTCGTGCAGTTCGGTCGGAAACGGTCCGCCACCCACTCGGGTCGTGTAAGCCTTGACCACGCCGATCATGCGGTCGATCGCACGTTCGGGTACGCCGCTGCCGCTGTGAATGCCACAACCGGAACTGTTGGACGACGTTACGTACGGGAACGTCCCGTGATCCAGGTCGAGCAGGCTGCCTTGTGCTCCCTCGAACAGCAGCCGTTTGTTGTCGGCCAGGGCTGCGTGCAGGTACCGCGTTGTATCGGTCACATAGGGGCGCAATCGCTCGGCATAGCTCGTGTATTCATCGAAAATCGCCTGAGCATCCAGGGGAGCCGTCTCTGGAGCCAGTGCCTGGAGAATCAGGTTCTTGTGCTCAACGACGCGGTTGAGTTGCGGCAGCAGGGTTTCGGGGCGGTAAAGATCGCCCATCCGCACAGCGTGAGAACGGCCGGCTTTGTCCCGGTAGCAGGTGCCAATACCGCGCATCGTCGTGCCGATCGCTTCGCCCTGCCGGTTGCTTTCCAATGCGGCCTCTTCCAGCATGTGATACGGAAACACGACGTGTGCTCGATCGCTGATCAGCAGCTTGCCGTCAACGGGTCCGTTTCGTGCGACGATGTTGTCTAACTCTTGCAACAATGCTTGCGGGTTGATCACCACTCCTGGAGCGATGACCGACACGACATTCTGGTGCAGAATTCCAGCGGGCAGCAGGGAAAGTTTGTAGGTCTGACCGCTGAATTTTACGGTGTGGCCCGCGTTGTTGCCGCCTTGGTAACGGACGACGATATCATGGTCGTCGGTCAACAGATCAACGATCTTGCCTTTGGCTTCGTCCCCCCATTGCAGTCCGATCACTGATGTCGCCGACACGATAAACTGCCCTTAATGAGTGAGAGATGCGTCTGCTTCTGCGTCGATTCCAGTCAAAAGTCCTGCCCGCATGACAAGATTCTTCGTGGCGCAACAGGGAGTCTAGCGGATTCGGACTGGATTTGGGAGTTCCAGAGCGCCGGCTCTCTGAGGGGTTGCCCCGGGGCGGAATCGATCATCCCTCGGAACGACCGAGTCACCTTCGGCGGCTGTGCGCCTGAGCCGGGTGTTGTGATTTGGGGTTGTGGCCGCGAAAACGCTGAATAATAATCCCGTCGCGCTGCGGCAGCCATCGTGCGGTCCGTCCCTGCGCAACGGCCAATGTGCACGGGATCACATTGGCGGCCAGCTTGATCGAGACAGTCATTGGTACCTGCAGGATTCCCCAAATGTCGAGTGTCCGCCTGGCATCGCTTCTCGCCGCTTGGGGTGTGTGCTGCGGCTGCAGCGGCATCGAGATCGCGACCGGCCCATTCTTCGAATGGAGCGGTCGGCCCGACAACCAGGGCTCAGCGCAATTTCCTTTGAAATTCATCGATCGCAGGCCGGACTGGGAACGCACATACCGTGTGCCGGCAACCGACAGCTGCGAGTATGCATGGGGCGTCGGTTTCATTCCCATGGAGAATCTTGTGCCCGATATTCCCCATGCGGTGGAAGCGTCGGTTCGCGACGCTCTGGAACTGTCCGACTCTCGCTACACGTTTGGTGATCTGACGTTGCTCTCCTTCCGAGTCCTTGTGGATCGACGTGAGATCCTGCGATGTCTATTCGACGAGGACGTGCGACAGGCGCGGGTGCGGAACGAGGAAGAGATTCCGCTGCCGGCGATGTTTCCGAGTTTGAAGTTCGAGGGGACGCGGAGATTGCTGGTGGGCCCGCCCGAAGAATTGAAGCGGGCTGGCAGCCAGATTGAGCCGGGAGTGACTTGTCAGATCCAGGCGGTGATCGGCCTGCATCGTACCGACGGCAGCCGCGAGGAATTTCACGTTATGGGGGTTGGTTCGGCCGAAGAACGGTCGCTCTCGGATCACGCACACTTGGCTCGCGATCTGGCGGCGGGCCCCGTCAACTCCGCGCGTGTCAATCGAGCCGTCAAACAGGCCATTGCAGGATTCCATCGTCGCGCAACGGGTGCCCTAAACAACGGGCCTCAAAACGGTTTGCCTTGAGCTGAAAATCGCGGGAATCAAGACATCTTGCGGACACGAGCCACGCGAATTAAACTCCCCGCCCCCGCCCGGTTCCGCACCGCTGCCAAATCAACTGGCTGCAGATCAGCACGTCGACAATTCCTCACAGCCTCACAATTGCCCAGTTGGTCGCCGCATCACCGGCGGCACTTGGGACCGGGATGCCTGGTGAACTGGAAGAGCTGGTGCCCTGTTCCGGCCGGGTTTGCATTGACTGAAAAGGACAACTCATGGGATCGTCACTCGCTTCCGCCCGGCAACCGTTGTGCTGGCTGGTGCTCGTGGTGACCATTGCTCTGAGCGGGTGCAGCTCGCAGATTCAGTCTGCGCATTGGTGGAAACCACGAGAACTCAGCCAGATCGCGTCCAGGCGACCAGCGCCAGCCGCGCTGATCAATCAAATCCAGTCTGCCGAACCGACCAGTGTGGAAACCGTCGCTTCCTCTTTGCAGTCCCCCGTGGACGATCGGTCAACGCTGGGTCAAAACAGTCCGTTGATGCAGGTGGGGCATTCTGCAGGATCGTTCTCCAGCGGGCAGTCCCGATTGCCAGCGGGCGACGCAGTGGAATCGCTGGACCGCAAACTGAATCAGGTCTTGATTGAGATCACGCGATTGGAAGAACTGTTGATCGCGCTCTCCGGCTCCAGGCAATCGGCAGTGCCGACGCGACAGGAACTGTCGACCATTCAACGCAAGCTGGATCGTTTGTTGCTGCAACCCACTGGGGTGCAACCTGCGGTGGCCGTGGCAGAATCGCTTGCCGCAAGCCGCATCGAAGTGCAGCAGCCAGGTCGAGATGAGTTGTTGTTCGGGCCGGGCGCGCAACGGGTGACGCATGGTCCGGGGCGAGAGCCCGAGCGTCGTGAGGCCTCGCTAGCGCAGTTGACCGCGATTGATGGTAAGCTGGATCGCATTCTGAATCAGATTGCGGCCTCGCGTCACTCGGTCGTGGACACAGCCCAGGGGCAGTACGATCCGCGGCAGGTTGTTGCCATCGAGCAGAAGCTGAATCGCATCCTGGTCACGCTGGGACAGGCATTGGCCCCCCCGCGGGAGTTGCCGGCTCGCTGAGTGTTGGCCCGCGGACCGTGGCGGCGCGCCGGGTGATCCGAACGCCTGGTGGCACGAACATTGTGAGTGGACGCCCGGAGAAGTTTGCCATGCAGGGGGATGCAGCACGTGAGGCCGCGGCGCGGTGGGACGATCGCTATCGCACGGGCGACACACCGTGGGACACGGGACTGGTCTCCCAAGAACTGCTGAATTTCCTCGATCGCGGAATTGTCAGTGGTGGTCACGCCGTCGAACTCGGCTGCGGAACGGGAACCAATGCACTGGAATTAAGTCGCCGGGGGTTTCGGGTCACCGCGGCGGACTGTTCGGCTGTGGCCTTGAAACAGGCACGAAGTGCGGCGTCATCTGTGCACAATATCGAGTTCTTCGAGGCCGATGTGCGTGTGTGGGAACCGGACTTTGGGCCCTGTGACTTTGTGTTTGATCGCGGTTGCTACCACTGCGTCCGGCGCACCGATCTTGATGGCTATCTGCGGACGCTGCAGCGGATCGCTCGGCCAGGAACGCATGTCCTGCTGTTAGCGGGAAACGACCGGGAGGTCTGGGAAAACGGGCCACCGACAGTGTCTGAAGATGAGATTCGAGACGAGTTTGCTGCCGTTTGTGACCTGATTGCGATTCGGGAATTCCATTTCGAGGACGCTGGTGGACAGTCAGGGCCACTGGGGTGGTCCTGCCATTTCGTATGGCGTGCGTCCTGACGGATGAGACGATTGCGAAGTTCGCTCGCTGGAGGAACAGCCTGGCGAAGTCGCAACGCTTGAAGTCACAACGGCCGATTGCGTTGGTCAACTCTGCTGTTGCAGAAACTTGCGCAACAGTTCGTATTCATACATCGGGGTCCGCAGTTTGGGAATTGCGGGGACCGCAGCATTGCTCTTGACTGGCGGGTCTTGTGAATCATCGTCGGAGCTGGTGGAAGCCGCTGTCTCCTGTGCCTTGGCCAGGTACAGTTCGAGCGGAAAACCGATGAACTCGCCCGTGTCCGTATCGAACAATCGCTCGGGATCGCGAACCGCCAGTCGGTCGGGATGAAACCGTATCGCACGACGGTCTGGTCGTTGGCGCGACATGCTTTTCAAGATGCTGATGTCGAAATAGGCAGGTCCAGCTGGCCGGAGTCGCAGCAGCGATTGTCGCCAAAACGCGTGCTTGATGTCACGCTGGGTGGACAACTGTTGCAACAAGGCGCGTCCGTGGAATTCGCGTTGAAACGTACTGTAACGGTTGGCTATCTGGTTGTCGACAATGCGATTCTTGATTCGTCGCAACAGGATGTCTTCACCGTGCCAGACGTCCAAGTCCTTGGCGGCAATCACCGCCAGATCCCCGCGACGTGCTCGGACGAGATTCTCGGTGATTGCCACGGACGCCTCTCGCAGAGTGGTGGCCACTTCAATTCGGCCGATCTTGTGAAACTGACCGTCGACGCGACGAAAGAGCCACAATCGATGTGTGGGACGGAGGCCCTCACTGGCGCCCAGATCAATTGTGACAGTTCGGCCATGTTTCAAAGTACTCTGAACACGGCCTCCAACAAAATCAGCCTGCTCGATCTTGAGTCCAAACATCATCACGTCTTGTTCAGCTTGCGCTGAGACGCACCAAATCGTCAGACCTGTCAGCAGCAAGCCAAATTGGAATCCGCGCACGGCAATGCCTCCCAGACCGTTTTTTCCCGCATTGTTCGGTAAACGGGACCGGGCGGCGGTTGTGCACAAATCGTCGTGTCTTGCCAACCCGGGATGCGTTTGACCCTAGCAGTCCCGGCAGACTGTTTGCAACACTATTCCTGGTGTGCCCACAGTGGTGGACGCACAGCGGGGATCGACGGGAAGGCTGGTGACTACGCTCCAGCGTGCTGCAGCAGGCGGTGGGCGATGTCGGCCGGTGTTTCCCCGGCCTGAATCTGAAACTCCAGACACTCGACCAGGTTGCGGTACCAGGTATGCTGGCGTTTGGCGAATTGCCGCGTGCGGTTCTGGATGATCGTTATCGCCTCGGCATACCCCAGTTTGCCCTCGAGATGATCGATCAATTCCCGATAGCCCAGAGCTTGCCGCGCTGTACGGCTGAGCTGTGGTTCTTCGGCCCGCAATGCCTGGACTTCTTCCAGCAAGCCGTTTTGCAGCATGGTCTGGACCCGGTCATTTATGCGTTGATACAGCCACTCACGAGGTGGCCGGAGCCAGAATACGTTGCGTGGGCGCTGGTCTGCCGGGAGCGGCTCCTGCCGTTGCTGCTCGGATAGCGGTTTGCCTGTCAGGTGGATCACTTCCAGTGCTCGAATCACGCGTCTGTGGTCGTTGGGATGCAAGCGGCCGGCGGTTTTCGGGTCATGAATCCGCAGACGTTCAAACATCGCAACCGCCCCGTGTTCGCTCAACTCTTGCTGCATGTGCCGACGGAAGTCCCAATCGGCCCCCGGACCGTCAAAGGTTCCCCGGAGTATCGATCTCAGGTACAGGCCGGTTCCGCCAACAAACAGGGGAGTGAGTCCGCGGGCCATGATCTGATCACATGCGCATTCGGCTGCGGCCAGGAATTCAGCCACCGAAAAATCCTGGTGCGGATCGACAATGTCAATCAGGTGATGGGGCACACGTTGCTGTTCTGGAATCGATGGCTTGGCTGTGCCGATGTCCATCCGGCGGTAGATGGTCATCGAGTCCATCGAAACGATTTCCGCCGTCAAGTGATTGGCCAGCGCCAAACCCACCGACGTCTTGCCGCAGGCCGTAGGGCCTGCGAGAAACCAGCACTTGTTGAGCAGATCGACGCGAAAATGCATGCTGTGAAATCGCCACACTCGGGGATCGTGTTCCGTAGTGGTACCAGCAGCTCAAACCAGACCATAGGGTCCGCGGATCGGAAATGACGCGTCGTGTTCGCTGACTCGGCGATTTCGATTGAAGTCTACGTCGGAGACGTCTGTGGCATGCGTCAGCCACAGTCTAGCTGAGCTGGCCTGCCGAGGCCACCGGGCCTGGATTAACGGGATGCGGAGTGCGAGGTGGCCATGGTGGCAGCCGCCGGCATAGGCTTGGAATCCGCGATGTTGCGCGATGGGACCGCATCCGTTTGCCCGCGGCGTGACGCTCTGATTGTGTTGGGTGCCGGGGATTGTCTAGAATTCGCACAACGAGTCCGTAGTACGATCGTGGTCGGCTGAATCTCCCGGCAATTAATGACTCGGAACAGCGAGGTGAACATGTTGATGGTTGTTTCTCCGGCCAAGACGCTGGATTTTGACGTGCCGGCGTATGGCGGACAATGCACGCAACCGGAGTTTCTGGATGATTCCGAGTCGCTGGTACGAACGATGCGCCGCAAGTCCGCGCCGCAACTGATGTCGTTGATGCAGATCAGTCCCGACCTGGCCAAGTTGAATCGTGATCGGTTTCGTGACTGGCAGAGGCCCTTCAGTGAGGAGAACGCCAAGGCAGCCGTGTTTGTGTTTCGAGGCGATGTGTATCAGGGGCTGGGCGCAGAACGTTTCAAACGCCGCGATCTGGAATTTGCTCAGGACCGGTTGCGGATTCTGTCGGGTCTGTATGGCGTGTTGAGGCCTTTGGACTGGATGCAAGCCTATCGTCTGGAGATGGGATCGCGGCTCGGCACGCGACGCGGTCGCGACTTGTATGCGTTCTGGGGAGACCGCATTTCCCTTGCGCTCAAGAATGCACTGCCAAATGCGCGGGACCCGGTGCTGATCAACCTGGCGTCAAACGAGTACTTTCGTGCGGTGCGCCCGGACGTACTGCAATGCCGCGTGGTGACGCCCGTGTTCCAGGAAGAATCCTCGGGGCGGTTGAGGGTGCTGGGTATGTTCGCCAAACGCGCTCGTGGTCTGATGGCCAGATTTGCAATCACAAATCGCTTGCGCGATCCCGAGGGACTCAAGGAATTCTGTGACGCGGGATATCGTTACCAGCCCGACCTGTCCACCGAGAGTCGTTGGCTGTTCACTCGACCACAGCCCCCTCGACTTACCTAGCTGCTGATTGTGAAACTCCGGACAGCGCGACAAACAGACGTTCCAGCGTGATTCGGTCTGGAAGTTCCGCTCCGCCTTTAACAGTTTGGTCTGCGGTGATCAGGTGTGGCAGCATGCGTTCCGCGGCCGGGCGACCGATGCGTCGCAGATAGGTGGCCACCGGTTGGACGTCGCGGGGAAACACACCGGCGTCTTTCAATGCGGCATTGAGTTTTTGCCCTCGTGCGGCCAGTTGAGTCGCCTTGGCGTATTTGCGGTAGACGTAGTTGACGCCCCCCAGAATTCTGAGCGGAGCTTCCCCGGAGACAAGCAGTTTGTCGAGACAATGCAGGGCGACTTGGATGTCTCCGTCGCGGATCGCGTCGAGCATGACCCACGTTGTTTCGGTCTTCCAGCCGCCGACCAATCCGCGCACATCGTCCACGTCGATTTGTTCGCGGGGACCCACGAAGGCCGCGAGCTTGCACAATTCCTGATCGAGTAATCCGAGATTGTTGCCGGCCAATTGACGCATCAGGGCTGCGGCTTCTCGCGGCAGCTGTTTCTGATGCCTGTCACGTGCCTGTTCAATCAGCCATCGCAACAGGCTTTCGCCCTTCAATTCACTGCATTCCAGGCACAGCCCAACTTGGGCCGACAATTTGGCCAAACGCGTGTTCTTGGGCCACGTCTTGACATCGAGAATCAGCACGGCTTTTCGCGCCGGTTGACGCAGGTAGTTTTCCAGACCGGTGCGAAATCGCGTGACGAACTCGCCGGCCTGGTCAATGCAGACCAGCTTGCGATCGCCCCACATGGAGACGAGGCGGAGCTCATCGACGACGTCCCGCAGTTCCACCTCGGCCCCGTCCATTCGCGTCAGACCGATATCGTCGGTGTCGCTTCCCAGGACGAGCGCCCGCAACGCTTCAATACTTGCGGATTTCAAGTGTGTTTCGGACCCGAACAAGACGGCGATCGGGCCGGGAGCGTGTTCTGTCGGGGCCTTGAGAAACTGAGTCGCATGCATGACAGAGAGCTCAGCGATCCGTTATTGCCTGATCGGTCGATTTGTCCTACAGTCCGCGCCGCGCGGTGGTTGCATTATGCCCCCGATGGCTGTCCAAGGGTAGCCTGTTGCAGGTTGCCTGTCGGGATTCAGATTCCCGTTTGTGTCAGCAAATGTCGTGGAGCGAATTCACGTCGCAGTACGCCTGAGTCCATGATGCTTCAGATATCACAGCTCGATAACGCAGAGGTTCCCATCGCGTGTGAACCGACGGAGCAGAAGTTGTATTGCTGTCCGGGCGAGAACTATCCCATCTCTCGTTCCGT
>Ga0315336_1005935_pt1 | contig 12916 bp, 12 predicted proteins | sample ASW5metaG_FD_204512 | JGI IMG/M metagenome (GOLD analysis project Ga0315336, IMG submission 204512) | Ammonia-oxidizing marine archaeal communities from Monterey Bay, California, United States - ASW #5 | ecosystem: Environmental > Aquatic > Marine > Intertidal zone | place: USA: California...
GACGGCGGCGCTTGGTATTATGGATAACGCCGGCATAAGGTGCACCCAACAATCTAATTGGTATGAAAGTGCACCTGTCCCTATCTCTGACCAGCCATGGTTCGTAAATAGGGTGGTGAAGGTTGAGACAAAAAAACAGCCTGAGGCCCTGCTACAATGTTTTCACGAGCTAGAGAGATCTTTCGGGCGTGATCGCAGAGTAAAGAACGAGTCCCGGGTAATTGACATTGATCTGCTGGCATTCGGACGACGTGTGCAAAAGGGTGGATGCCACTTGCCACATCCGCGGATGCATGAAAGAGCATTTGTTCTTTTGCCACTCCGCGAGATTATCCCAGATTGGCGTCATCCCTTGCTCGGCAAGACTGTCACTGAACTCATAGAAGAGTTACCAGGGGGGCAAGAAACTCGAGTTATGGAGCATTAGAAATCTTTCCAGACCCCTAACGGTCGTGAAAACGCTTGTTTAGCCATACCTTAACGCGTAAATAGAGAAAGAATGAGGTCGGCTGGGACGAAGGCTCTGTATTCAGATATATTTTTCCAGCCGGAACTTTCCATATTAGAACATAATTTTAATAGGATATAGGCGAATGGCACGCGTAACCGTTGAAGACTGCGTCGAAAAGGTGGACAACAGATTTGAACTCGTGGCCGTGGCAGCTCAACGAGCACGAGAGATCTCATCGGGAGCGGAGCCTTGCGTAGAGCGGGACAATGACAAGAATCCTGTGGTGGCATTGCGGGAAATCGCAGATGAACATGTCACTCCCGACGAGTTAATCAATAGCTTGATTCAAGGTTTGCAGCGACATGTCGAGGTGGACGAGCCTGAAGAAGATTTGTTTGAGTCAGAGGCTGCTTCGAAAGAGTTGACTGGTGAGGAGAGCGAGCTGTCTGATGAACTGGCGGCTGCAGTGGGTATGAGTATTGAATCAGTTTCGGAGGGCGATTCATCGTCAGAGCATCCAAATGTTACATATGAAGATGTTACTAGCGAGGATGTTGCAGCTATTCGCGGAGATTGAACTTGGGCCAAGACTAATCCAGCATGCTTCAATGGCTACGGTGTTATCCGGCTTTGCGGTCGTGAGTCTGCCGGAAGTCGCAGCTCATGTTCTGAGAGGCATTACTTCGATTTCTCCAATGGATAAAAGGCGGTTCACGAGGAGCGAACGGCCATGATGAGACAGTTCGAGTTGGTCGAGCGAGTCAAGTCTTACGACGCTTCGGCGAACGAAGATAAAATCAACCGTGCTTACGTTTTTGCGATGAAGATGCATGGCTCACAAAAACGTGCATCGGGTGACCCCTATTTTTCACATCCTATAGAAGTTGCAGGAATACTGACCAATTATAAATTGGATACTGCTTCAATTGTTACAGCGTTGCTGCACGACACTATTGAAGACACTCAGGCTAGCATAGAGGATATTGAACGTCTCTTTGGAGAAGAAGTTGCTCGGCTGGTCGATGGCGTTACAAAACTGACGCGAATACAAGTGCAGAATATTGAAGCAAAGCAGGCCGAGAATTTCCGCAAGTTTCTGCTTGCTGTGTCGGAAGATATTCGTGTTCTCATGGTAAAACTAGCGGATCGTTTGCACAACATGCGAACACTTAGCCATATAGAGCAGAGCGACAAACGGTTGAATGTTGCCTTGGAAACGATGGAAATATATGCGCCGTTGGCTGAGCGTATTGGTATGCAGGAGATTAAGACTGAGCTTGAAGACCTAGCTTTTGCTGAATTAAACCCGGAAGCACGGGGTTCTGTTTTCAACAGACTTCGATTCCTGGAACGCCGTGGCGGGGATCGTGTTATCAAAATCATGGATGAGCTTGATGAGACACTGCAGCGGGCGGGCGTTAAATGTTATGTATCAGGCCGAGAGAAAACACCCTATTCGATTTGGCGTAAAATGGCGACCAAAGCCGTCAGTTTTGAGCATTTGTCAGACATTATGGCATTCCGAATAATGGTGGAGGAACCAAGTGAGTGTTACAGGATCTTAGGCCTACTTCATCAGACCTATCCGATGGTTCCAGGACGATTTAAGGATTATATTTCTACGCCAAAACGCAACGGCTATCAGTCAATTCACACGAGTGTCATCGGGCCGCAGAAAAATCGAATTGAACTCCAAATTCGCACCCAAGCGATGCACGAAATTGCTGAACGGGGCGTTGCAGCTCACTGGGAATACAAACAGGAATCTCTGGGTGTAGATGGGCGCAAGTATCGATGGCTGAGGGAGCTGCTCGATATCCTTGAACATGCTAGTTCCCCTCAAGAATTTCTGGAGCACACAAAGCTGGAAATGTTCCAGGATCAAGTCTTCTGCTTTACGCCGAAGGGGGATCTAATTGCTTTGCCTCGAGGAGCTACGCCTGTTGATTTTGCTTACTCCGTTCACACTGAAGTTGGCAGCAATTGTGTTGGTGCGAAGGTTAACGGTCGCCTAGTACCGTTAAGATCGGAACTTCATACTGGTGATCAGGTGGAAATCATTTCCTCAAAGGCTCAAAAACCGTCACCAGAATGGGAACGGTTTGTTGTTACGGGTAAAGCCCGAGCACATATTCGTCGACGGATCCGGGACGATGAACGTAAAGAATATCTGAAATTGGGTAGGGACATCCTTGAGAGGACATTTAAGGTTCGTGGTTGCGACTTAACGCGTAAGGGCTTGAAAACAGTTCTGCCAAAGTTAGCTCTGGACTCGGTAGACGACGTGATTGCAGCGGTTGGCTCTGGGCAAATAATGGGGCGGGTTGTGCTCGAAGCTGTCTATCCAGGCATGCGCAACGAAAATGAAGATAAGGTTGTCAATTTTTCTCGCGCTCGACGAGACCAGAAGGGGGAAGCTAGCGAGGCTGTGTCGATAAAAGGTTTAACGCCTGGCATGGCAGTACATGTTTCGGAATGTTGTCATCCGTTACCAGGTGATCGGATTGTTGGAATCCTCTTTGAAGGAAAAGGCGCTGACGTGCATACAATCGACTGTGACAAGCTTGAGGAGTTCTCAGAAACGGAAGACCGTTGGCTCGATCTAACTTGGGATCCAGAACAAGATAAAGATGTACATATCGGGCGCGTTGATGTTGTCGTTTCGAATGAACCAGGCAGCTTAGGAGAATTGTCAATGGTTATTGCTCAGAACCATGGCAATATCAGTAATCTCAAGATTGTTAGTCGCTCGAGGGATTTTTTCGAAATGAATCTCGATATCGATGTAACTGGAGTAAAGCAGTTGACTAATATTATCGCGGCCCTGCGCGCAACTTCGGCAATTAATTCGGTTGAACGAGCCTGACTTGAGGCAAAGCCGTGTTTAAGCGCCGTCAAACACTGAAACCTCACAAAGTGATATGGGCTTTTATATGGCCTAAAGGGGGTTGGGGCAGGGCAGGCCGCTATCTGTGGTACCGTGTTAGTCGTTTACCAGGTTCGCCGTACAGTATTGCTGCCGGTTTAGCATGTGGTGCCGCCATGTCTCTTACTCCATTTGTGGGGGCACACTTTTTCCTAGCAGCTTTTTTGGTTTGGATGATTCGTGGAAACCTCTTGGCAGCTGCCTTCGGTACCATTCTAGGGAATCCCTGGACGTTTCCAGTTATTTGGGTCGGTTCATATCACCTCGGAGCATTAATGCTTGGAGGAGAAAATGTGTTGCCGCCAGATGAAGTGGATTTCACCGGTGTTTTTGCCAACTTAGTGCGGGCCACAATCGAATTTGATTCCTCGCTTTTTCTCACGGCAGTTTGGCCAGTATTGTCTACAATGATTCTTGGCAGCGCGCCTTGTGTTATTCTTGCATGGACCCTTATTTTCTTTCTCACGCGGCGTTCCATAGAAATATATCAACAAAAGCGCTTAGCTCGCAGGAAATTAAGAGAGCCCACGACAAAATTTGATAACTACCGGGGGTCCGGACATTGACGGTAAAGTTGCGACTTGGAGTGAATATTGATCACATTGCCACAATTCGGAATGCTAGGGGGGGGAGTCATCCTGATCCACTGCGCGCAGCACTTGAAGCCGAGAGCGCGGGTGCGGACGGCATCACCGTTCACCTCCGGGAAGACCGTCGCCATATTGTTGAGGATGACATCAGGCGGCTCAAGGATAATTTAACTGTACCACTGAACCTTGAAATTGCCCCGACCAAGGAGATGCTCGATATAGCTTTAAAATATAGGCCGCATGCAGTCTGTTTTGTGCCGGAAAAGCGAGAGGAAAGAACCACTGAAGGTGGGTTGAATTTGGTTTCTGGACCTCATGATTTTGTTAGTTATGTTGAGACGCTTTCAGATGCTGGAATTAAGGTAGCGGCGTTTGTTGAACCCGAGACCGAGCAAGTTCAGGCAGCAACAATAATTGGTGCTTCCGTCATCGAACTTCACACCGGCGCTTACTGCGATTCAATATCAAGTACTGGCAGTGATGTTCAATTTAGACGAATTAAAGAGGCCGCAGATTTAGCCAAGATTATCGGATTAGAATGTCATGCCGGGCATGGGTTGAACTTTGACACTGTCGGCCCGATTGCAGCCATTCCGACTCTTAGTGAATTAAATATAGGGCATTTTTTGGTTGGTGAAGGAGTGCTGTTAGGACTGAAGGAAGCCATTAGAAGAATGCGGTTTATTATGGAGGCTTCCCGCACGAATAGTGATAGTGGAGATCTTCCATGATCATAGGTATCGGTAGTGACCTTATCGATATACGCCGAATTGAAAAGACACTAGGACGATTTGGGAATCGATTTGTTTACCGAATTTTCACTGAGCTTGAACGGAAGAAGGCCGAGCGGCGTAAAGGGACCGGTCATATTTATGCAGCAACTTTTGCAAAACGCTTTGCTGCAAAAGAAGCGGCATCCAAAGCGTTAGGAACTGGTTTTCGCCAGGGCGTATTTTGGCGGGACCTCGAAGTTGTTAATCTCCCGTCCGGGCAGCCAACGGTTCGTATGACCGGTGGTGCAGCGAACAGACTAAAGGAAATAACGCCTCTCGGCATGAAGGCTAAAGTTGACCTAACACTCACTGATGAATATCCAATCGCTGAGGCAATGGTGATTATATCTGCAATAGCGGAGAGAGGTTTGTCTGCGGACGCTACCTTGACAATAACTTAGTTGGCTGGCTTGATCCCCGCGACTTCATTGCTTGGACAGAAATGGGTGTTATGCAAGGGTTGTTAGTTGGATTGGAAGGATGGAATGAGAAGAAAAAAAGGTGGGGGTTTTTGGGAAACGGTTAGGACCGTATTCTATGCCATACTAGTAGCATTATTTATCAGAACCTTAGCATACGAACCGTTTAATATTCCTTCCGGATCAATGATTCCCACACTGTTGGTTGGTGATTATTTGTTCGTGTCCAAGTACTCGTACGGATATAGCAGGCACTCATTTCCATTCAGTTTTATGCCTATTTCAGAACGCATCTTTTTTCGCGAGCCACAACGGGGAGATGTCGCTGTATTCAAGTTGCCACGAGATAATAAAACTGACTACATCAAGAGAATTGTGGGTCTTCCCGGAGAAACACTCCGGATGCAAAACGGACGCCTATTTATTAATGGAAATCTAGTAGACCGCATGAGGGTGGACAATTATTTCTATAGAAACACTTTTAACCGTCAGATCCGCCAGGCTCAATACATTGAAACCCTTCCCAACGGGAGAGAACACTTTCTATTGGAGGAAGGCGATAATAGACGCTTTGATAATACTCGAGAATTCAAGGTTCCGGCGGGCCATTACTTTATGATGGGTGATAATCGTGATCATTCTGTGGATAGCCGAAGCGAGGTTGGATTTGTTCCAGTTGAGAATTTAGTGGGTCGAGCCGAAATAATTTTTTTCTCGACTGATGGTAGTGGCAGTTTCTTGAAGTTTTGGACTTGGCTGTCCGCAACCCGATTTAGTAGGTTGTTTAGTAACATAGAGTGAAATAATCATGGTCTTACGCCATCCCCTAGAACAGTCTCTCGGGTATTGCTTTAAGAATCCTGCGCTCCTGGAACGTGCTCTAACTCACCGCAGTGCAGTATCGGGGAATCAGCGGAGAGATCTAGACCATAATCACTCGAGTAACGAGCGTTTAGAGTTTCTTGGTGATCGCGTTCTAGGTTTGGTGATCGCAGATATGTTGTTAACCACCTACCCCGAGGAGCCGGAAGGAGATCTAGCCCCTAGATACGCAGCGCTAGTGAGAGCTGAAACCCTAGCACATGTAGCCTCAAGAATTACGTTGGAGCGTTATCTGAATTTTGCGATGGGAAAGGGGGGGAAGACAGAAATTAGACCAGTTATGCTTTCGGATGCGTGTGAAGCAGTCATCGGTGCGTTGTACCTTGATGGAGGTTTAGGCACTGCAACTGAGTTTATAGCTAGTCATTGGACAGAATTAATGATCGCTGAGACTTTGCCTCCCAGAGACTCAAAAACAATATTGCAGGAGTGGGCCCAGTCAAATGGCCTGCCATTGCCGCGTTACACGACAGTTAAAGTTACCGGCCCCGATCATAAACCTTTGTTTTCCATTCAGGTTTCCGTTGATGGTTTTTCTAAAGTTACGGCTACTGGGCCTAGCAAACAGATAGCCAGTCAATCTGCCGCGACTATTTTCTTGGAGGCGTTGGATTGAAAAATAGGTTGCCTTCCGAGACTGCTGGCGAGTGTAGATGCGGGTTTGTTGCTGTTATCGGAGCGCCTAACGTAGGTAAATCCACTTTGGTTAACAGTATGGTTGGCTCTAAGGTGACGATCGTTACTCCAAAGGTACAAACTACACGAAACGTAGTGCGCGGAATTGTTAACCGGAATTCCACACAATTGGTTTTTGTAGATACGCCCGGGATTTTCCAAGCAAAACGACGACTTGAACGAGCAATGGTGGGGTCTGCTTGGAGTGGCTCAGTAGATGCTAACGTAATTCTTCACGTGGTGGATGCCCAAGAGGGCACCACGGCAGAGACTGATCAGATAATAAGAAAGTTAAAAAAAAGCGGTCGACAGGCAACACTAGTGCTGAACAAAATCGATATTATTCATAAGGCAGCTCTTCTCAAGCTTACCCGAAGGCTAAGTGAAGATGGTCCGTATTCGGATGTTTTTATGGTCTCTGCCTTATCGGGCGATGGTTTAGAGGATTTAATTTCATGTTTGGCAAAGCTCATGCCAAGCAGTCCCTGGCTTTTCCCAGAAGATGAAGTCTCAGACACGCCCATGAATCTGCTGTCGGCCGACATTACTAGAGAAAAATTGTTTTTTGAACTACAGCAGGAACTGCCCTACGCCTGTGCAGTTGAAACCCAGGACTGGAAAACATTGTCCGACGGTAGCACCCGCATTGAACAAAGCATATTTGTGAGGAGGGAAAGCCAACGTGCTATTGTGCTGGGCAAAAATGGGCAACGCATAAAGAAGATTGGACAGAAATCGAGAGAAGAACTGGAGGAGATGCTGCAAACACGGGTACATCTTTTTCTTCACGTTAAGGTATACGAAAAATGGCGCGATGATCGCCGGCTGTTTGTGAGCTGGGGACTAGACTTTAACGCGTAGAATGTTCTTTCGTCTGCCAAATAACAAAGTGTACGAGCAGTCTAATGAAGACGTTCGGTTTGGGTATTAGCTGGGTTTGCCTTAGCTTCTAGACTTTTGTTGAGTATTGAAAGTGTCCTTATAAAGATGGCTGTTGAGTGGCAGGCAGAAGGGATTGTTCTTTCCTCGAGGGTACATGGTGAGAGTGATTCCGTGGTTAGCCTTTTTACTAGAAGCCGAGGGCGTCACCTCGGCCTCGTAAAAGGTGGTGCAAGTCGCAAAGGGCGTGCGAACTTGCAGCCTGGTACCTTGGTAAAGGCACGCTGGCGAGCTCGGCTCGAAGAGCATTTAGGAAACTATGCCTGCGAAGCTGTTTATACATATGCAGTGGAAGCTATGCCATATTCTCGCCAGTTAATGTGCCTTTCGACAGTTTGTGCAATGGTTGATGGCACGTTACCAGAGCGTGAGTCACACGCGCAATTATATCAATCGACGTTAGCTCTACTGGATATTATTACGAAGGAAGAGTGTGGTGCAGCTTATGTAAAGTGGGAACTCGGTTTACTCGCAGAGATGGGGTTTGGACTTGAGCTAGGCTCCTGCGCTGCCACGGGTAAAACTAGCGACCTAGTCTATGTGTCCCCAAGGTCGGGCCAGGCGGTGTCTCGGGAGGCCGGTAAACCCCACCACAACAAGCTTTTGATCTTGCCAAAATTTTTGCTGGATGAGGATTCGTGGAGCCCGCCCAACACTGCTCTTTTGGATGGGTTCAATTTGACAGGACATTTCTTAGATGTTCATGTTTTTCGACCACATGAGCGAGTAATGCCCCCGGTTCGTTCTAGATTTGTGGAGCTTTTTAAAGTCTAACCACTATATCTTGTATGCAGCCCTTTTAATCACTAGTGTTTAGCGGCAGTATGTGTCCGCAAACTAATACAACGGACCTCTCCATGGTATCCAAACCTGCCTCAAGAAAAGAAGACATCCGTGATATACAGCTAACTGAAGCTCTTAGCGAACGTTACCTAGCTTATGCGATGTCTACTATCGTATCTCGCTCCCTTCCGGATGTGCGCGATGGGCTTAAGCCAGTTCATCGACGATTACTATTTGCTATGCGGGAACTAAAACTCGATCCGACTAGCGGTTTTAAGAAGTGTGCTCGTGTCGTTGGGGATGTAATTGGTAAATACCATCCGCATGGGGATGCAGCGGTGTACGACGCCTTAGTTCGTCTAGCCCAGGACTTTTCGGTCCGCTATCCGCTGGTGGAGGGGCAGGGGAACTTTGGTAACATCGACGGTGATAACGCCGCAGCGATGCGTTACACGGAAGCACGACTGACCCCTTACGCTGAAGCGTTAATGGAAGGGCTAGACGAGAACGCTGCAGATTTTCGTCCTACATATGATGGGGAAGAGGCAGAACCAGTAGTTATGCCAGCCGCCGTGCCCAACGTTTTAGCAAATGGGGCAACTGGCATAGCCGTAGGCATGGCGACAAGTATTCCGCCCCATAATATTGGTGAAATCTGCGATGCGCTTTTGCATCTTATAAAATGTCCAAAAGCAAGAATTGCAACTTTAGTTAATTTGCTTCAAGGACCAGATTTTCCTACTGGTGGAATCTTAATGGAGGACCGTGAGACTGTTGTTGAGGCCTACCAGACGGGTCGAGCAAGCTTTCGTGTGCGAGCTAAATGGCAAGTTGAGAAAAAGGGTCGCGGTCTCTCCCATATAGTAGTTACGGAGATCCCATTTCAGGTTCAAAAATCTAAGGTGATTGAGCGGATAGCTGAATTGCTAGATGCTCGAAAACTACCGTTGCTTGCGAACGTCCGCGATGAGTCTGCAGAAGACATGCGAATTGTGTTGGAACCAAGAAGCCGCAGCGTTGAATTAAAGATTCTAATGGAACATCTATTCCGTCAGACCGACCTCGAAACTCGCTCAAGCCTGAATTTGAATGTTCTTTCTGGAGACGGAATCCCTCAGGTCATGAATCTGAAGGAGGTTCTGGAAGCTTATTTGCACCACCGACATGAGGTTCTCGTCCGCCGGTCGAGGCATCGTTTAGAAAAAATCACTCTTCGCTTAACAGTTCTCAATGGCTATCTTATTGCATTTATTAATCTGGATGCCGTTATTAAGACTATTCGCGAAGACGAGGAGCCCAAAGCAAAGTTGATGCGAGAATTCAACCTTGCAGATGCGCAAGCAGAAGCCATCTTGAATCTCCGTCTTAGGTCATTGCGCAAACTTGAGGAAATTGGAATCCAGGCCGAGCATGACGAGCTCTCTAAAGAAAAACGTAAGCTTAATGCTTTGCTGCGGGATAAGGCCCGTCGTTGGAAGGTTATAGCCGATCAGATAAAAGTAACTAAGAAGACATTTGGTCAGAATACCGTTCTCGGCAAGAGGCGCACCGAGTTGGGAAAGGCGCCCCCAGCTTTGGTTGTTCCCATTGAGGCGCTGGTTGAGAAAGAACCTGTAACCATTCTCCTTTCAAGGAAAGGGTGGATTAGGGCATTGAAGGGACACCAACGGGATGTCAGCGACATTAAGTTTAAAGACGGGGATGCCCTTCAGACCGTTGTACTCTCCGATAATGTGGATAAAATTCTTTTTTTTGGCTCTGACGGACGCTTTTACTCAGTTCCTGCGAATCGTCTTCCGCAAGGACGAGGATATGGAGAGCCAGTACGACTAATGACAGACCTTGGCAACAACGCTGATGTTGTCGGTATGCAGGTCTTTGATCGAACCCGAAAAATTCTTGTTATATCTAGTAGCGGTAGAGGGTTCGTTGTCCCAGAATCGCAGGTATATGCCCAAACTCGGATTGGCAAACAGATTCTAAACCTAGGCGCAGGAGAAAAGGCCAGGGTTTGTGCTATTGTTGAGGGAGATTCTGTAGCCATAATTGGAGAGAATCGAAAATTACTAATCGTTCCTTTGTCAGAGGTGCCAGAGATGAACCGGGGCCGTGGCGTTATACTACAACGTTACAAGGACGGTGAAACTTCAGATGCCAAGATCTTTACCATGGAAAATGGTTTGTCGTGGCAAAGTGGTGGGCGTACTAGGACAATAAGTGATTTGACAGCATGGATGGGGAAAAGGTCCTCTGCCGGGCGCTTGGCGCCGAAAGGATTTCCTCGAAACAACCGTTTCGCTTAGCCGTCTAGTCTGCGAAGGGGGGTCCAACCCTCGGCTCTCAATCCTTCTAGAGGCTGGAATCGGGTCTTGTAGGACATCTTGGGACTGCTAGCTATCCAGTAACCTAAATACGTGTATGGTAAGCCTAATGTCTTGGCGTAATCGAGTAGCCATAAGATCACATAGTTGCCAATGCCGTGTCGTCCGCAGTCGGTATCGAAAAAGCTGTATACGGCGGACAATCCGTCCGTCGTCTTGTCAGTAAGACATACTGCGACGAGCTTGCCCGACTTTTCACGATATTCAATTATAAAAGTTTCAATTGGACTGTCTTCCACCATAGCGCTGTATTCATGGACGCCCATCATTGCCATGTCACTTCCAGGATGGCGCCGCTGTTGATAGTGTGAGAATAGTTCAAAATGTTCCACTGTGGCGGCGGCTGGTCCTAGTATGACGTCCAAGTCGCTATTTTGATTCCAGACTCGGCTTAAGGTTCGACGCCGCACAAACTTTTGAACAATGACACGGATCGGAACACACGCTTGGCAGTTAGGACAAGCCGGTGCGTATGCAATCGAGTGACTTCTGCGAAAACCCCCACTCGCCAGGGATTCATGAACTTTTTCGGCACTGGGGCCGGACAATTCGGTTACGATTTTTCGCTCTACCTTATTAGGCAAGTACGGACAGGGAAGGGGCGCCGTGGTAAAGAAGAATTGGGGACGTTTGAGTGGACGGTGATCCATATTATTAAAATTGGCTAATTGTTTGTTTAGGATGCTTCCTTGCCGCCAGATTGCATACGACAACAGGAGTTAGCAAGAGATAAAGCAAATTGCTCTTCCCATCAGAATGGTAGCAGAGATAGTCGGGATGCTTGGGTCTAGCTAGTAGCATCCAAGCTTGATTTGACTTCGAACGTTAGACGCAAAAGTTTTTTGCCTCCTAAATCTCTTGAAATGCCAGTTATCCAATTGCCAGTGTATGTTTGAGTTGCAGCTATAAGCTAATTGGGCCTAGCCAATCTTTGTATTGCCATAATCTGTAACCATCAGGAAGCATAATAAATAAGTTTGTAGCGTAGAAAAGGCTTTCTAAACACCCAAGATGTCGGAGAGGCAAGCAATCGAGAGCTAGTGGTTGGTTGGCAAGGTCAGTCCGCATGTGGTATGCCCTGACTTGGAGAAGGGTCGCCGATCCAGGTTTTAGTCCGGTGACCTAATACGCGATGTCAGATAGTATTTTGGTCACTCCTGGCGGGACGATTGCAATCGCATGCGATCATGCTGGATTGAGTCTTAAGTCCGCGTTGAAAGATGATCTCGCCGAACTAGGGTTTGTGTTACTGGACCTAGGAGTAGACGTGCCTGACTCTGTTGATTATCCAGATTTTGGCCGAGCTGTTGCAAAGGCGATTTGCAATGGTGAGGCACACGCAGGCGTAGCTATTTGCGGTACAGGTATTGGTATTAGTATAGCGGCTAACCGTTATCCCGAAATACGTGCCGCTCTCGTCCATGATTCGTTCACCGCAAGAATGGCGCGAGAACACAATAACGCAAACGTGATAGCTTTGGGTGCGCGCACGACCGGAATAGAGGTGGCAAGAGATTGTATGCGAACGTTTTTTGCGACTCCCTATCTTGGCGGTCGGCATGAGCGTCGAGTTAAAAAGCTTGGTCCAAACAGTGATCAAAAGGATTCTTAACGGGATGAACATTAGACAGTTGCCGAGATAGGGATATCAGGTCGCGATGAATATGGTGACATCAACAGCATTTTTTTCAGCATCATTAGAGGAATCAGATTCGGAAGTTGCAACATCTGTAGCTGATGAACTCGAGCGTCAACGCAGCCAGATTGAGTTAATTGCTTCAGAAAATATTGTTTCGCGGGCTGTTTTAGAAGCAGTGGGGACGGTTCTCACGAACAAATACGCTGAAGGATATCCCGGCAAACGCTATTATGGTGGCTGCGAATATGTTGATGTAGCAGAGACCCTTGCTATTAATCGTGCCAAGGAGCTTTTTGGGTGTTCATACGTTAATGTGCAGCCACATTCCGGCGCCCAGGCAAATGGTGCTGTTTTTTTGGCACTTCTTCAGCCTGGTGAAACTATTATGGGAATGGATTTAGCTGCTGGGGGACACCTAACTCATGGCGCTAAACCCAGCATTTCAGGGAAATGGTTCA
>Ga0315336_1005936_pt1 | contig 12913 bp, 12 predicted proteins | sample ASW5metaG_FD_204512 | JGI IMG/M metagenome (GOLD analysis project Ga0315336, IMG submission 204512) | Ammonia-oxidizing marine archaeal communities from Monterey Bay, California, United States - ASW #5 | ecosystem: Environmental > Aquatic > Marine > Intertidal zone | place: USA: California...
GCTATCTTTTGCGCCCATTGCGGGGCTTCAGTGGTTTGGGGTAAAAACACAATTACAAAATGTCACTGCAGGCCAAGAAGTAATCCACCAAAACAGCTGGATTGCTCTGCAAGGTGGACTTGAAATGGAATTTGAATGGGAGATTGATGGCATCGATCCAATCATCGATTCGATGGGGATATCAAGCCAGTTATTGGTCGGTTCCATGTTCGGGGGTGATGGTGGGTGGATGGCGAGCATCCAAGCAACACTTTCCTTTTACTTCTCTGAATCCATCGCAGGATTTTTTGGGTATAGATTGCAAGAATTGACCGCAGATGATGGTGATTACACGTTTGATGCGGGATTACAGGGGTTGTTTGTAGGAGGAGAAATTCGTTTTTAACGAACGAGGTGTTGAGCCCATTCGTATTCTTGGTGACATGCCTTCCTCAAAAAAACCATCTGGTAAATTCCTCCGAGCAAAAGCAAGGCACATGCTCTTTACCACTGGGCCAAACAAATTGAGCAAGGGTCGGTTATTTAAAAACCATTTCGATCAATCCCTTTCTCTTCACGAAAAAACAATCAAAACCCCACTATGGCCAAAAGCCTTTAATGGTCTTCGAATTGGGCATGTCAGTGATTTTCACCTTGGCGATCTTATGCCTATCGAACAGGCGAGGCAAGCGGTAGAACTTTTAGCAAAACAAGAACCCGATATTGTCGTGTGCACTGGTGATGTTGTTGACTTGCACGTCGAAGGTGCCGAAGTGTTATTCGAAGCATTAGCCGCAATTCAAGCGCCACTTGGGACTATGCTTGTCCTTGGGAATCATGATGAGCTCGATTGCGCTGACACTTTAAGTTCGATGGCAATCAACACTGGAATTACATTGTTGCGAGACGCAACGTGTCAGGTGCAAAGTGGTGGTAACACCTTGAATATCGCTGGCATCGACTGGGCAAAATCTTCGAAGAAATGCAAGCAAAAAGTTGAATTGGTCTGCGATGAAAATACACATCTACTTTTATCTCATAATCCAAAAGCGTTTAAACCCGCGTCCGAATTGAATATTCCACTCACATTATCTGGGCACACCCACGGTGGTCAAATGATGATGAAAAAGAAGAAGGGTGCAAATCTTGCATTGGCACATCGATATTCCGCAGGCGAATACGAACTGGGCACGAGCCGGTTATTTGTCACGGTTGGAGTTGGTGCATGGTTCCCGCTTCGCGTCAATTGTCCTGCCGAAGTTGCGTTGCTTACGATGCAAAACAATTCATAATGTTTCGAACTGCTTCGCCCCGATGCGAAAGAGTGTTTTTATCTCCCGGCGACATTTGGGCGCTCGTTTTGTTTGCGCGTGGAACAAACAAGAGCGGGTCGTACCCAAAACCATTTGAACCCATGGGCTCTTCACCAATAACGCCTTCAAAATAACCTTTGGATTCTCCAACAATACTTCCGTCTGGATTAGCAATGCAAATTGCGCACACGAAACGTGCGGATCGCTCGCTCGTTGGTACGTCTTTAAGTTGTTCAAGGAGCAGGGCATTATTCGCTTCATCTCGCTCTTCCCCACTCTCTCCAATTCCAGAGAATCGAGCCGAGAGTACGCCCGGTCTTCCGCCAAGTGCGTCTACGACGAGTCCGGAATCATCTGCCATGCACTGCTTCCCCGTTGATTTAGCGTATCCCACAGCTTTCAGTTTTGCGTTTCCCTCAAAAGTATCAGCGTCTTCAACAGGCTCTTCATAGTGACCTGGCAACGAATCGAGCCCAATAACTTCGACCCCAAGGGGTTCGAGGATTGCCCCAACTTCTTCCAATTTGTGCTTATTCGAAGTCGCAAGGAGCAGTTGCATCATGCACCCCGCCAGCAAGCAGGGACTTCGCCATGCGTTGCTGTAATCGTGCTTCGAATTCCCCCGCGACCCTTCCAGCTCGTCACTATTTGAAGCCACGTGGGATTCATACATTTCGCAAGGTCATCGCGAATTTGGTTCGTCACTGCCTCATAAAAGATACCTTCATTGCGGAAGGATTGATAATAGAGTTTGAGTGACTTCAATTCGACGCACTCTTCTTTGGGTTCATACCGAAGTAAAATCGTTCCAAAATCGGGATGCCCCGTCACTGGGCACACCGAGGTGAACTCTTCGTTTACGTGCTCAATCAAAAACGGGGTTTCTGAGGGTGATTTAAATGTTTCTAACAAGGCAAAATCTGACATGGGCTTATTTTAGTAAAAAATCGAACCTTCGGATTCTCGATATCGAGACAGTCACCTAGGGTTACAGACCGTAACGCAAGATAAGCGTAATGACCTTAGGTTGGTCTGGGTTCAAGGCAAGAGACCTGCGAAAAACAATTCGAGCAGTCTGGTAAGACTCTGTGTCTGTTTTGTCACCAAGCAACCAACGGTTTAACTCGTTCACACCAATTCCATTAAGGGCTCGCCAATTCGTTTGATCGTAATCCACCGCAATTTTGTACGATTCAAGAGACGCCGCGTAATCACCAAGTCGAAACTCCGCCCAGCCAAGTTGTTCATACGTTTCTGTGGTGGGGTCGAGTTGTACTAGTTGCGTCGTTGTGTTTACAACTTCTTGATATCGCTTTTCTTTCGTCAACAAGTAAATGATGTTTCGCATTAGTTGTGGTGAAGGTTCGTTCATCTCTTCCGAGGCAGCGATGTATGCTTCAAGTGCATCTTCTGGCCTGCCAAGTAATTGGTACGTCGCAGCAAGAGTAATTTGTGCTGGGGCGAGTTCACCATCAAGTTCAATTGCACGCTCTGCGAAGACAAGTGCACTTTGGGGTCTACCCATTTGAAGATACGTCGTTGCGATATTCATATTGGCGCCCATGTCATCTGGGTTCAATGTGAGCGCCCTGTGATAAGCACGAACTGCGTCGACAAATTTCTTCAGCATTTGAAGGGAGACCGCGTGCCCATACTGCGCATCAAAATTACGGGGTTCTAGTTTGACTGCCCGAGCAAATGCGGGCTCGGCTCGTTCCCAATTTTTCTGAATGAGATAAATATCTCCGATACCAACGAACGCATCCGTTGCAACTGGATTTTGGTTCAGCACCTCTCTAAAAATTTTGAGCGCCTCGTCATAATCGCGTTCCCCTTTTGCGATCTCTGCGGCGTTGATATTGACTTGTTGAACATCGGTAACAAGAGCGGGTTCAATTGTTGCTTGATTGACTTGCGTTGTAGGCGAAACCGCATGGCAACCCAATGCGGATGCAAAACAACAAGATAAAATAGAACGAAAACGGATCATGTGCGGTGAAGGATACTTGGAATACCCGACTATCGGTGTTTTATTGCTGATTTCGCCATTCGGCGCAACTTGGCAATGTTCACCATATCCATTGGTGTTCCAACGTTGTTCTCCTCTTTCGACGTCTCTAAGATTTTTGGTACGTCTTTCCATTGGGCATGTTCGATAATTGCTCGGAAACAACTCAAACCACATGTTCCTTGTCCAATATGCGCATGCCGGTCGAGTCTTGATCCTATTTCACCTATTGAGTCATTGAAGTGAAATACGCGGATATGCTCTAGCCCCACACTCTCTCTGAGTAACTCAAGGACCGCCTCCGCCTTTTTTTCACTCGACATGTCATATCCCGCCGCGGTGATGTGACATGTATCAAAACAAAATCCGACCCGTTCGGGCTCTGCTACGTGCTGACGAATCCATGCGAGGTGTTGAAAATCATAGCCAAGATTCGTACCCGACCCCACCGTGGTTTCTAAACACGTTACCGTTTTGTACCCCGGTAACTCAATGTGTAATGTATCGATTGCATTTGCAATGCGTTTCAACCCAGCGAATTCTTCCTTAGATGGAGTCTTTCCAAGGTGATTGGGTTCTCCTCTTTTTCGCGGTGTTCCAAGTCGCGCTCCGGGATGCGAAACGAGATAGGGAATTTCTAACACCTCGCACCGCTCAATTTCTTCGCGTTGAAGAGCTATTGATTTGTTCCACGTGGCTTTCTCTGGTGACGCCATATTGATGAGGTAACTGTTATGGCTCACCGTTCGATTTGTTCCACGCCACCCAAGTAACTCAAGTTTCTCAATCCACGCAGAAACATCTTCATCTTGCAGGGGTTTAGTTTTCCACTGGCGCTGGTTTTTTGTGAACACCTGCACGCAATCCATCTTTTGTTCTTTAGCAACATCAAGTGCGTGAAACATTCCTCCAGCAATTGAAAGATGGGAACCAAACATAAGCGCTAAGCGCTGAGGTGCCTGTCGAGTTCAAATAGTGCCGCTGGATTGTTTCCAGCCATTTTTATTTTGGCAAGATTGTCTCGTGCGTTCACTTCTTCTTCAACTTGCTCAGTAATGAACCATTGGAATGCCACTTCGATGTGCCAAATGGATGCTTCCCGAGCCATCGAAAAAATGTTGTTAATTTCACCGGTCACTTTTTGTTCGTGTGCAAGGGCTGCTTCAAAAATTGCTTCAGGACTTTCAAACTCGGTCACGGGATTCGGTGGACTTTTCAACGTTATGGGTAAATCCCACTCGTTCATAAAGCTAACAATCTTCATTGCGTGCTCGTGTTCTTCAGCCGCTTGCTTCCTAAACCAGTTCGCCATGCCGTGTAAGTTTTCGCGTTCAAGCCAAAATGACATCGAGAGATATTGCATTTCTGCGCCGAGCTCGTGTGTAATTTGGTCGTTGACTGCTGCGTATAGATCTTCGTTTGCCATGATTTATTCTCCTAGCTGTTTGCATGGACGCCTAATAGTGATGCCGCGCCTTTTGCGATATCCGTGTAGTGTAAACCACACATTCGCAAAATAGATTCTGGACTCCGAGTCGATTTTGGAATTCGACGAACAAACAGTTGTTCAACGGTAAATGCGTCACCGGAAGAGGCGCATGCATCTGCAACAGCTGACCCCAAAGAAGCGCCATAATTGTCCTCCACAACATACACGTTCCCATTATTTTCATTCGCTAAATCAAGCAGTCGCTCTTCATTAAATGGAAGGCTGTAGAGGTCAAGCAGGGAAGCGTCGATACCAAGTCGGTCTAGTTCATCTATCGCCTTGTTGCACTCATGAATCATGTAGCCAGCGGAAACAATCAAAACATCTCGTCCTTCGGTGAGCACTTCCATGCCACCAAGTTCAAACGTTGTGTTTTGGTCGTAAATCATTTCCACTTCGGGCCGGAATGTTCGCAAATATGAACAACCGGTATGCTCAGCCATAGCCATTGTCAGCCCATAGGCTGCCCATGCATCTGCGGGCTGTAACACGTAACAACCAGGGTTTCCGTGGTGATCTTTCATTGTTCCGAAACTTCTAAACCATGCGATATCGGGCAAAGACATCTGGCTTGGACCATCTGCGGCAAGGGAGATTCCGCTGTGGGAGCCAACAATCTTGATGTTTGCGCCAGAGTTGATTGCCATTTCTATTTGGTCGTACCCACGAGTGATAAACTTTGAAAACGTTGAACAGAATGGGATTTTTCCTGCTGCGCTTAAGCCTGCCCCTACGGAGTACATATTTTGTTCAGCAATTTTGCATTCAACAAAACGGTCAGAAATTGCTTCGTCATTCCCGAAGGCGTTGCTAAATGTTGAGTTGCTTACATCCGCATCAACAGCCCAAACATTTGGATTCGTGTGTCCCAAGGCGCGAAGTGCGATGCCGTATGCTTTTCTTGTCGCCATTTTTCCAGACTGCAACATGGTGGTCATGTCCCACCCTGCCATGGCTTCTTTAAATGTCATGGATGGCACTGCTTCGCCACCTTGGTCGTTGGGTGGTGGGGGGGGTGGAATTGCAATGGACGCAGTTGAGAGCGAGGATGTTAGATTCAGGCCAGTTTGTCGCAACTCCGCGATGACATTCTGCACCTGTTCTTTGTTCGCTGGTTTTCCGTGCCAATTGCCACCTTGCATTGAGGGGGCGCCCCAGCCCTTCACTGTCTTAGCAACAACTGCCATCGGTTGTGTTCGACCTTCTGCGCTGAACTGGTCAAACGCCGCTTTAATTGCGTTGGGATCATGACCATCAATCGTTGCTACTTCGTACCCAAACGCTTCAAGTTTTGCGGTTAATCTTTCTGGTGATTGTTGTTCACTTACCGCGCCTGCTTGACCATACGAGTTGCAGTTAAAAATTGGCAACACGTTGGTTAACTGGTGGTCCATGATAAAGTCGAGGGCTTCTGTAATTTGCCCTTCGCGAGCTTCGCCATCACCAATGATGCAGTAAATTTTTCGCCCTGTTTTATCTGCATTTGCTGCAAGACCAAGTCCCGCTGCAACGGAAAGACCCTGTCCTAATGAACCTGTTGCTGCGTCAAAAAACGCAACGCCTTCCTTTGGGTTTGGATGACCATCAAGTGGTGAGTCTGCTTCGCGAAGTGTTTTAAGGTGCCCTGGATTTAATGCAATGGGCTCTCCGTTCCAGTCAACAGTAGCGCCAATATCAGCCATCGCTGCATACACTGCCGGAACTGCGTGACCTTCAGAAAGAACAAGCCGGTCCGAGGTTGGATAATCGGGCTGATCGGGTAACCAACGCATTGTTCTGTACATCAATACCGAAACAAGGTGACCGATACTCATTGCTGAAGTAGGGTGACCACTCCCTGATTCGGCGCACATTTCAAGGGACATCGTATCAAGAGCAATCGCGCGGGCGTGAATGGCATTTTCAAAAGACATTTAGAATCCTTCCATGGTTCTAATTAACTGTGATTTCTGGTGAAAAAATACGATTTCACCATGCGTGCTTGAAAGCGTGCAGTATTGCAGGTGAAGCTCTCGCGGGCAATGCAAAAACGCGGGAAAAACCGCCGGAAGGAGAGATTCTCTCGGTCTCTTGGTACACTCACCAATATGCCCGTGGTGGTAAAGAAAAAACGAGTAGCAAGAGTGGAAAGAGAGTCTAAATCATGACCGTAAAACAAGCAACAAATATCAAGGCAGTCTGTGATCGAGATGCCCTAGTCGAAGCAATGACATTAATCACAGGTGTCGTCGCCGGTCGAACTCCAACGCCTGCGCTCCAGTGTGTCAAAATTTCTGGACAAGATAATCGACTCGTACTCTCTGCTACAGATGGCGAGGTTTCCCTCACCCTTTCTGTAGACCGAGTAGATATTGAAGATGGTGGCGAGGTTCTTGTTCCAGCAGACAAGTTGTCTCAGATTGCACGCTCGTGTGACGACGCGACTTTCACTATTATTGGTGATGATGACAAACTCAATGTTCGCACTTCCGATTCAAGATTCAAGGTTTTTGGATTTCCCCTTTCAGAAGCTCCAGAAACCGTCTCCTTCGAAGATGTTGAACCAGATTTTTCAATTGACAGTGCGTCCTTCCGTGGATTGATGGAGCGAACTGTCTTTGCTGCCGCAACTGACCATAGTCGGTACGCCATCAATGGTGTGCACCTTGATCTGCACGGGTCTGAAATTCGACTCGTCGCTACAAATGGTCACCGGCTTGCCTTGTCTACTGGACCATGTGATAGCAATTGCGAAAAAGTTGATTGCATTGTGCCAACGAAAGCCATGACACTTTTGAAGCGGCTCCTTCACGAAGGCGTCGGTAGCGTTTCAGTCAAAGTGGATGACGGACGAATCGTATTCCATGTTGATAACGAAGCGGGTTGCACTTCAACGCTTACAAGCAATTTGGTTGAGGGAACTTTTCCTCCATTTGAAGATGTCATTCCAAAGGACCTTGATCGCAAAGCGATCATGAACAAAGATACCCTCCACCGCGCTGTGCGTCGTGCGCATCTAATGACAAACGAAGAATCTCGCGGAGTGCGGTTGGTGTTCAATGACAATACTTTGCAAATTACAAGCCGGGCACCTGAAACAGGTGAAGCCGAAATTGAAGTTCCAATCGAATCCTTTACAGGCGAAAAACTAGAGATTGCGTTCAATCCTGTGTACATCATGGATGCGCTAAAAGTAATTGATGCAGATGAAATTACGATTGAACTGAAGAAGACTGAAAAACCTGGTTTGATTCGAAGCGGGAATAACTTTACTTACATCATCATGCCAGTAAGTTTACAATAACTAGCCACGAGGTTTTCTCCCACGTTCACTGCGATTGCCAGACTTTCCGTCTCGTTTATATTTCACTGAACAGCCCCACGGTTGAACATAACTTGGCGAGACTTCTTCGCCCGCTTCAAGTTGAGTTACAACTCGCATGATGTGTGTTTCTGCCTTATCGCCTTCTTTCCCTTTTCGGTCGTCGCTAATCGCACCTTGGTACACCAAGATACCTTCAGCATTAATGACAAACATGTGCGGGGTAGTTCGAGCACCAAATACTTTCCCGGCCTTACCGTCGTAATCCATCAACATTGGAACCGTTACCTTCAACTCTTCTAAAAAATCAGCTCCGCTCTCAAGTACTTTCTCTTCGGGCTTGTTTGCTGTTGAATTGATAGTAAGGTAGACCACTTCTGTTTCTTGTTCACCGAGTGTCTTAATGAGGTTTGGCACAAGACCCGATTCCCAAGCCGCTTCGCAATAGGGGCATGATTCATTGAACCACTCAAGGACAACAATTTTCCCTTTGTAATCAGAAAGGATGTGTGTTTTGCCGTGTTGATCTTGGAGTTCAAACTCTGGGGCTTCTTTTCCAACTTCAGCAATCTTTTTTTCATCTGTTTTTGTGGTCGGGATCGAGGTGGGTTGTACTGCGCCAAGTACAACCAGTGCCGCGAGAGTTGGAGTGAGTAGAAGTGATGTAAACATAACTAATTTCCTTTGCCTTTTAATTGGCCTGTGCATGAATCTACGATGAGTTGCACAACGTACGATGGGTCATTGCTCTTGCGTCCAAACAATAATAATCCTTCAATAATTATATCGTTCCCCTCTGTCGATGAAAAATCGATGTGAATTGGAATCGGCAACCGAAACGATTCGCCATTAACGATTGCTTGGGATGGTTGGTCGAATCGAATGCCCCTCTGCTCAACTCCAATAAACTGAATTGGGCGCAAGAGTGTTTCGCCTGTCACATGGAGAATATCGCCTGAAATAATACTCGACCCGCCCTCTAAATTTTCAAGTGGTTTTGGCAGTGCGTCAAGCCAGCGAACAAGTTGGAAGTCTCTGTGCAGGGGGCCTTGATGTAAAAAATTCGTTGACATCGTAAGTGTGTTTTTTTGTTCGCCCAGCACACAACTTTTCTTGCACGAGAGCCATGATGTTGTGACTTCAAACTCTATTTGACCATCGTGTATTGTTTCGGGTGCGGTCACTGGAATAAAAATTGCGGCAGTTGAACTGTACCCATACGTTTGGCCTTCTTCGCTATGAAAAGTCTTGGGTCTTGGAAAGAGTGGTTCGCCAACGACATACCCATCTGGTGCATTGACCTCTATTTCAGTTGGGGCGCCGCTTGCTCCGGGGTTTTTCCAATACACGTGCCATCCCTCATCGGGAGTGATCTGCACGATGATATGAAACGATTGCGCAGAACCGACCCAACCAACATCACTGCGTACCTCTACACTTGCTTTCCCTTCATGCTCTTTCGTTTGCTTGGGTTCTGGGGCTGTAATAGGGAACTTTGGATTTGGGTGGTATGGTGGTTTTTGGGGTCCAAAACACAATGCTGGGGTCAGGGCAAGGATTGCCAAATGAAACATGTTCAAATCTCCTTCGGGTTGGCGTTACAACGAACATGGTGGTCGTGTATTCTTCTACATATGGTAATTCGCTTCGCCAATTTCGTCACTTCTTTTCTTCTACTCGCTCTAGTTGGGTGCAATACTGGGATTAGTGACAAAAATCTCACGTACATCACACCTCGCGACGCTTCTATTTTCGTTCAAGAGGGTCAAAACAACCTATTAGGGCCAAATTCAGCCGTTGTGATTGTTGATCCAAGACCAACTTGGAGTTTTCGAAAATCGCACATCCCTCAAGCCATCAACATACCTTACGGAAGGCTTCATATTCAGTCTTGGCGTCTTAAAGATGTGGGGATGGTTATTGTTTCGGGCGAAACGTATAGCGACTCTGTAGCGATTGCAATGAGCAAAACTCTCATTGAAATGGGGTTTTCGGACGTAAGAACACTCCGGGGGGGTCTTGTGGGCTGGGGTGATGCGGGCGAATCCATCGAAACCTTAGAATAAACCTCTTTTTTTCTTGCCCAGACACCCCTAGAGGTGTACTCTGAGGAGTGCTCGGGTGCTATGGTGGCTCTTATTTGAGAGACAATTCGCAACCATGTCTGCATAAAGTGCGAATATATATGGCTTGGTGCCGACAATTAATGATTAAAATGAATGTAGTCCTTCGTAATCTCGAAGGACATACAGGAGAGAAACAGAATGATTTCAAGAACACTACTGATTACTTCAATTGCGAGTCTGTGCCTCATTGGTGCTGGCGCAACCATGAAACCAAAGAAACCAAACTGGCAAAGTTCCCCTCCAGTAGCACATACTGGTCAAGATCCTGTCCAACGAAACATGGGCGCTGCGCCGCTCTCCTCCGAACTAGTTGTCAGTGGTTTAGCAAGACCAGTACAAGTTGTCGCGGCACCAGGAGACACGAGCAGAATTTTTATTGTTGAGCAACGCTCAGGTAGCACGGGTCGGATCAGAATTTTTAACCTTGATACCAATACACTGAACTCCGCTCCGTTTCTTTCTCTAACGGTAAGTACGAGTTCCGAACAAGGGCTCCTTGGCATGGCATTCCATCCAAACTACGAACAAAACGGGTACTTCTACATTAACTACACAGCAAGCAATGGTGATACTTATATTGTTCGGTACACCGTCTCGGGCGATCCAGACCTTGCAAACTCAAGTAGTGCATACACAATCATGACAATCGACCAGCCCTACTCAAACCACAACGGTGGTTGGCTTGGGTTTAGCCCAATCGATGGATACCTTTATATAGGAACAGGCGATGGTGGTAGTGGTGGTGACCCCGGAAATCGAGCGCAAGACATCACGAATCAAAAACTTGGCAAAATGTTACGAATCGATGTTGATGGTGGATTGCCCTACGCTGTCCCTGATTCTAATCCATTCGTCGGTGTAACTGGGGATGATGAAATTTGGTCGTATGGTATTCGTAATCCTTGGCGTTGTAACTTCGACCGCGATACTGGTGACCTTTGGATTGGTGATGTTGGTCAAAACGCGTACGAAGAAATTACATTCCAGCCGTGGTCGAGTATTGGTGGTGAAAATTATGGTTGGCGCTGTTATGAAGGCGACCACACATACAACACGAGTGGCTGTCCTAGTTCGGGAACGATGGTGTTCCCAGTGTGGGAATATTCTCACTCCTTAGGTTGCTCCGTTACGGGTGGTGCGATTTACCGCGGTGCAGCAATTCCATCCCTAGATGGCACTTACTTCTTCGGCGATTACTGCACAAGTAGAATTTGGTCTTTTAAATATGACGGTCTAAACACATACGACTTCCTAGACCGAACAAGTGAACTCGCTCCAGGTTCTGGTTCAATTGGTTCAATTTCTGGTTTTGGCGAAGATGCCAATGGTGAAATTTACATTTGCGACCTTGGGGGCGAAGTCTTTAAAATAGTTGCTGAGCCAGCAAGTGGCGCTTGCTGCATCGGCACAAGTGGTACATGCATTAACATTCCTGAATCCAACTGTAATAACGGTGGTGGTTCATGGCAGGGTCCAGAATCCTCCTGTGATACGGGTGTGTGTGAACCGAACGATTGTCCGGCGGATATTACTGGTGACGGTACTGTGGGCGTTGCTGATATTTTAGCAATCATCGAAGCTTGGGGAGCATGCCCTGGCTGTGCTGCTGACATCAATGATGATGGCAATGTCAATGTTGTTGATTTACTTGAGGTTGTCGGTGCTTGGGGAACGTGCCCGTAACCACTATAGAGTGAAACTATCCCGTGGGTCGTTTTTGATATAATCCTCGGTCGCGGTTCATCAGAACCGCGACCGAGTTTCTTTTTGGAACTTTTAGGGCTGGTAGCTCAGCTGGTTAGAGCGCACCCCTGATAAGGGTGAGGTCGGTGGTTCGAGTCCACTTCGGCCCATTAAAACCCGATGCAAAGCATCGGGTTTTAATATGGGGCCAGATACACCAAGTGATGCCGTGTGGGTTCGGTGTGGTTTACATTCTCTTGTAAAGAAGGGATGGAATACCAATCACCCCGGCAAAAGCGAGCAAAATGACTGGGGTAAACCACGTTGTATTGATGGACACATCTGACATTACGGGAGGGACAAACATAAAACAAATCCCGAGTATACTTGAAAGCAAACCCGTACCAGCAACAATCCACAGTCCAGGCTTGCCTCCGGGAATTCGGAATGATCGTTTGATGTCGGGCTTTGTAAACCGCAACACAATCACAGAGATAAAAATCAATGCATACATCACCAAATAAATTTGTGCTGAGATAATAGTGAGTACATAAAAAACAGCGTTAAGATTGATTACCATCCCAAGAAAACAAATGATTGAAACAATAACCGCCTGTAACAGCATGACATTTCGTGGCGCGCCGCCTCTTGTCATTTTTTGAAAAGTGTTTGGAATCAATCCGTCATCTGCGGCAACCCTGAGCGATTCGGTGGGTCCAATCACCCAAATCATAATGTGTCCCACCATGCCCAAAAGCGCGCAGCCGGCAATCACAGGAAGAAGCCAGTTGATGTCCAATTCGGCAAACACTTTTTCAAAGACTTGCAGAGTGCCCGACGCAAGGTTTATGGATTCAACCGGAACGAGAATCGCAACACTTAATGCGCCAAGAATTGAAACCAAAAGCACTAATACGCCTGAAATCAAGAGAGAGCGTGGAATATCGCGCTGTGGATTTTTTGTGTTTCGAAAGTGTACGGAGTTTACTTCAAGACCAGACAAAAACGAAAAAA
>Ga0315336_1005937_pt1 | contig 12912 bp, 14 predicted proteins | sample ASW5metaG_FD_204512 | JGI IMG/M metagenome (GOLD analysis project Ga0315336, IMG submission 204512) | Ammonia-oxidizing marine archaeal communities from Monterey Bay, California, United States - ASW #5 | ecosystem: Environmental > Aquatic > Marine > Intertidal zone | place: USA: California...
ACGCCATCGTGCTGGGCGCCGGCTGGTCGGCGCGCCCCGGAGCCAAAGCATGAGCGGCCGCCTCACCGTCATCGGCCTCGGGCCCGGCAATGCCGACCAAGTCACGCCGCAGGCCGCCAACGCCGTGGCCGAGGCTTCCTTCTTCTATGGCTACAAGCCCTATCTCGACCGGCTGCAACTGCGGCCGGATCAGATTCGCGTCGCCTCCGACAATCGAGAGGAGCTTGCCCGCTCCAACGATGCGCTGGCCAAGGCGGCCGAGGGCCATAGCGTGGCCGTCGTTTCCGGCGGCGATCCCGGCGTCTTCGCCATGGCGGCGGCTGTCTGCGAGGCGATCGAGGCCGGGCCGGCGGAATGGCGGGGAATCGACCTTGCGGTCGTTCCCGGCGTCACCGCCATGCTTGCGGTCGCCGCGCGCATCGGCGCGCCGCTCGGCCACGATTTCTGCGCCATCTCGCTGTCCGACAATCTTAAGCCCTGGGAGCTTATCGAGCTGCGCCTGCTGGCGGCGGCCGGAGCCGGCTTCGTCATCGCGCTCTACAACCCGATCAGCAAAGCCCGCCCCTGGCAGCTCGGCCGCGCGTTCGAATGCCTGAGGGCGATCCTGCCCGGCACCACACCGGTAATCTTCGGCCGCGCCGCCGGCCGGCCCGACGAGCGCATCGAGGTTTTTCTGCTGGCGGACGCCGACGCGGAAAAAGCCGACATGTCGACCTGCATCATCATCGGCTCGCCCCAGACCCGCATCATCAAGCGAGGCGAAAAACCCGCGCTGGTCTACACGCCCCGTTCGGCAACCGGGTCGAAAAAATGATCGACTCTTGCCGCCAGCGCATCGACGGTTTCGGCCGAGGGCACGTCAGGCAGCGCCGGCCGGCGGATCATGACAACTTGGATGCCGAGCGCCCGCGCCGCGGCGATCTTGCCATAGGTCGCCTCGCCGCCGCTGTTCTTGGAAACGATGGCGTCTATCCCGTATTTTTCGAGAAGCGCCCGTTCATCGGCTTGGGGAAACGGTCCGCGCGCCAGCAGGTAGAGCGCGTCAGGCACGGCAAGCTTCGGCTCGACCGGATCGACGCTGCGGATCACATAGCGATGCTGCGGCGCGGCCTCGAAGGCGCCGGCCTCCTGCCGGCCGATCGCCAGGAACACGCGGCGCGGCGCCGGACCGAGAGCACTGGCCGCCTGAGCGACATTGTCGACCAGCGTCCAGCGATCGCCCGCGACGGGCTCCCAACCAGGACGCCGCAGCGCAAGGACCGACACGCCGGACTGCCTGGCCGCTTCGGCGGCGTTGGCGGAAATGCGGGCGGCGTAAGGATGCGTGGCATCGATCAGCAGATCGATATGCTCTTCACGGAGATAGGCCGCCAACCCGGCGCCGCCGCCGAAGCCTCCCACGCGCACCGGCACGCCTTGCGCGGCCGGGCTCTCTGTGCGGCCGGCCAGCGACAGCATGACCGAGAAATCCGCTCGGCGGGCGAGCTTCCCCGCCAGTTGCCGGGCTTCCGTCGTGCCGCCGAGGATCAGGATATGGTGGGTCATCATGCCTGCTAAGGGTCCGCGCGCCGCCAAGCCAGCCTCGAAATGGCTGACCATCGTCGGCATCGGCGAGGACGGTGTAGCGGGTCTCGGCGACGAGGCCAAGCATCGCATCGCGCAGGCGCGGGTCGTGTTTGGCGGCAAGCGGCACCTCAGTCTTGTCGCGTCGCTGGCCAAGGGCGAAGCTCGCCCGTGGCCGACGCCCTTCGATGCCGAAATGCGCGACGTGCTGGCGCTGAAAGGCAAGAAAATCTGCGTGCTCGCGTCCGGCGACCCGTTCTTTCATGGTGTCGGCGTCACGCTGGCGCGCAAGGTCAAGCCGGAAGAGATGCTTGTCCTGCCGGCACCGTCGTCGCTGTCGCTGGCCGCATCCCGCCTGGGCTGGGCCTTGCAGGACGTGGAGACCGTCTCACTGCATGGCCATTCGATCGACTTGATCCGGCCCCTGCTACACCCCGGCGCGCGCATCCTTGCCCTGACATCCGACAGCAACGCCCCGGCGGCCGTTGCCGGGTTGCTCGACGAACTCGGTTTCGGCCATTCTCGGTTGACCGTCCTCGAAGCGCTTGGCGGTGCGGACGAAGCGCATCGAACCTCCCGCGCCGATGCCTTCAGTCTCGAAAACATCAACCCGCTCAATGTGCTGGCGCTCGAAATTGAATCGGCGCCGGATGCCCGCGTCCTGCCCTTGACCGTCGGCCTCGCCGATCATCTGTTCGAGCATGATGGCCAGATCACCAAGCGCGAGATCCGCGCCATGACGCTGTCGGCGCTGGCGCCAAGACGCGGCGAATTGCTGTGGGACATCGGCGCCGGTTCCGGCTCGATCGGCATCGAATGGATGCTGGCGCATCCTTCGCTGCGCGCCATTGCCATCGAGGCGAACGACGAACGCGCCGCTCGCATCCACCGTAATGCCGCGCATTGCGGCGTGCCGGGTCTTGTCGTGATCGAAGGCTCGGCGCCCAAGGCGTTCGCGAAGCTCGACACACCTGACGCGATCTTCATCGGCGGCGGCGGCAGCGATGCCGGCGTGCTGGAGAAGGCGATCAAGGCGCTCCGACCCGGCGGCCGGCTGGTCGCGAACGCCGTTACGCTCGAAATGGAAACGCTGCTGCTCGACCAGCACAACCAGCGCGGCGGCGACCTGATCCGCATTGGCCTGTCGCGCGCGGCGCCTGTCGGCTCCATGCAGGCCTGGCGCCCGGCCATGCCGGTCACGCAGTGGAGCTGGGTCAAGCCATGATGGTCGCGGGCATCGGCAGCCGCAAGGGCGTAAGCGTCGAGGAAGTGCTGGCGGCGATCGAGACCGCGCTGGAAGCACACGGCCTTGCGATATCAGCGCTTTCGGCGCTGGCGACCGCCCCGCTGAAGAAGGACGAGGCGGCGATTTCCGCCGCCGGCCGCTCACTCAACCTGCCGGTGGTGATCGCCGATGAACGGGTCCTGCAACTTGCATCGCCGGGCGCCCGCAGCCGCTGCGACCTCTCACAGGGCCGCGCCGGCACGCCGTCGGTCTCGGAGGCGTCGGCGCTTGCGGTTGCCGGAGCCGGTGCACGGCTGCTAGGGCCGCGCACCGTCGTTGGTCCGGTCACCTGCGCCATCGCCATCAGCGGAGACGCGCCATGAAGGTCCATTTCATCGGCGCCGGCCCGGGTGCCGCCGATCTCATCACGCTGCGCGGCGCGCGGCTCCTGGCCAGTTGTCCGGTCTGCCTCTATGCCGGCTCGATCGTCGCGCCGGAATTGCTCGAGCATTGCGCGCCCGGCACCAGGTTGATCGACACCGCGCCGATGTCGCTAGACGAGATAGAGGCCGAATATGTCGCCGCCCACAAGGCTGGGCACGACGTCTCACGCTTGCATTCCGGCGATCTTTCGGTTTGGAGCGCGGTTGCCGAGCAGATAAGGCGGCTGGAAAAGCACGGCATACCCTACACGCTGACGCCGGGTGTCCCCTCCTTCGCGGCGGCGGCTGCAGCACTTCGCCGCGAGCTCACAATTCCCGAGCTCGCCCAAAGCCTGGTGCTGACCCGCGTTTCCGGCCGCGCCTCGAAAATGCCGCCGGGCGAGACGCTTGCCGGCTTCGGCCGCACGGGCGCCACGCTTGCCATCCATCTTGCCATCCACGCCATCGACCGCGTCGTTGCCGACCTGACGCCGCTTTACGGCGCCGAATGCCCGGTCGCGGTCGTCTTTCGGGCGTCCTGGCCTGACGAGCGTATCCTGACCGGCACGCTCGGCACCATCGAAGCGCAACTGGCGGATAAACCGATGGAGCGCACGGCGATCATCTTCGTCGGCAGTGCGCTCGCGGCGCAGGATTTCAGCGAAAGCTCTTTGTACGACGCCCACTACCAGCGGCGTTTTCGCGGACGGGACGGATTGTGAACGGCGGCGCCAATATGAACGGACGGGCAACAGTGCAGCAGGCGCTGGCGCGGCTGAACTTCAAGCCGCGCGAGCTGGAGCCCGGTCATGTCTGGCTGGCCGGCGCCGGCCCGGGCGATCCCGGCTGCCTGACGCTTGAGGTGCTTGCTGCCCTCGGGCAATGCGACGTGCTGGTCTATGATGCTCTGGTCTCGCCCGAGGTCGTGGCCGTGGCCCAGGGCGCCGAGCTTTTCTACGTCGGGAAACGCGGCGGCCAGCCTTCGATGAAGCAGGACGACATCAACGCACTCTTGTTGCGATTGGCGCGTGAGGGCCGCCGCGTCGTTCGCCTCAAGGGCGGCGACCCCTATATTTTCGGACGCGGCGGCGAAGAGGCCTTGGCGCTGGCGGGCGAAGACATTCCGTTCCGTGTGCTTTCCGGCCTGACCTCCGGTCTCAGCGCGTTGGCCGCCACCGGCATACCCGCCACCATGCGCGGCATCAACAAGGCCGTCATCCTCGCCACAGGTCATGCGGCCGGCACCGATGACGACATCGACTGGACCGCGATTGCCCGCACCGGACAGCCGGTCGTGGTCTATATGGGCATGGCCAACTTGCCGGTGATTGCGGCCAAGCTGCTCGAGGGCGGCCTCGCGCCTTCGACCCCGGCCGCAGTGATCGTCGCGGCGACCACGCCGCGGGAACGCATCCTCGTCGCCACGCTCGCCACCATCGCCGACGAGGCCGCGGCCGCCGGACTCGCTTCCCCGGCGCTGATCGTCATCGGCGGCATCGTCGCAATGCGCGCGGCACTCGCGGGCGGCGCATGAGCGCGCGCGCGATCATCATCGGCGCGCCGCGCTCCGGCTCAGGCAAGACCAGCGTGACCATCGGCCTGTTGCGCGCACTTGCCCGGCGCGGTCTGAAAGTGCGCGGCGCAAAGTCGGGCCCAGACTATATCGATCCCGGCTTCCACGCTGCCGCCACCGGCCTTGCCGGCGTCAATCTCGACAGCTGGGCGATGTCGCCTTCCCTGCTCAATGCTCTGGCGGCCCAGGCGGCGGATGACGCCGAATACATCATCCTCGAAAGCGCGATGGGCCTGTTCGACGGCATCCCCGCGCCGGAGGGCCGCACGGGCTCCGCCGCCGATCTCGCCCGGCTCTACGGCCTGCCGGTGCTGCTGGTGCTCGACGTTTCCGGACAGTCGACCACTGCGGCTGCGGTGGCCAAGGGTTTCACGACCTACGATGCGGATGTGCGCATGGCCGGCGTCGTGCTCAACCGGCTCGGCAGCGAACGCCACCGGCGGCTGTCGGGCGACGCGATCGAAGCGATCGGCTTGCCCGTGGTAGGCGCCATCCTGCGCGATCCGAACCTCAACCTGCCGGAGCGGCACCTCGGCCTCGTCCAGGCCGGCGAGTATGAGAACCTGATGGCGCATCTCGACCGGCTGGCAGACATGGTGGAGAAATCGCTCGATATCGACGCCATCCTGGCGCTGGCCACCCCGCTGGAGCCCACGGCCGGTGACTTCGGTGACGCGCTGCAGCCGCCGGGGCAGCGGATCGCGTTGGCGGAAGATGCCGCCTTCACCTTCCTCTATCCCCATGTCGCCGCGTATTGGCGCAAGGCGGGCGCCGAGATCGTGCCTTTCTCGCCGCTTGCCGATGAGGCACCTGCGCAGGACTGCGATGTTTGCTGGCTGCCCGGCGGCTATCCCGAACTGCATGCCGGCAAGCTCGCGAACGCGACGAACTTCCAGGCTGGAATGGCGCGCTTCGCGGCGGCGAAACCGGTCCATGGCGAGTGCGGCGGCTTCATGATGCTGGGCGAAATGCTGGAAGACGCGGACGGCGTGAGCCACACGATGCTCGGCCTGCTAGGCCACTCGACCAGCTTCGCCAAGCGCAGGATGAACCTTGGTTATCGCGAGGCGCGGTTGCGCGCCGCCTGCCCGTTGGGGTCGGAAGGCACGCTGATACGCGGTCATGAATTCCACTATGCGCAGATGACCGCCACCGGCAACGACGAGCCTTTGGCCGACCTTGCCGACGGCCAGGGCAATCCGCTTGGCGCTTCGGGCTACCGCCGCGGCCATGTCAGCGGCACCTTCTTCCATGCCATAGCGAGGAGCGCATGAACGGCCCTTCCGCGCCCCGTCAATTGCTTGACGATATCGGCCTCAGTCTCGTCTTCTTCACCAGGCTGCGGCTGCCGTCGAGCGATTTCGGCGGCCGTAGCCTGGCGGATGCCATCTGGGCGGCGCCCTTTGCCGGCCTCGCGGTGGCGATCATCGGCGCGCTCGTCTATGCCATCGCCGACGTGTTAGGCCTCGCGGCCGGGCCGGCCTCGGCGCTCGCGCTCGCCGCGACGATGATCGTCACCGGCTGCCTGCACGAGGACGGGCTCTCCGATGTCGCCGACGGTTTCGGCGGCGGCAGGACGCGCGAGAAGAAACTGGGGATCATGCGCGACAGCCGCATCGGCGCCTATGGCGCCGCCGCGCTTGGGCTGTCGCTGCTCATCCGCTGGACTGCCCTGTCCGCACTCATCGGCCCTGGCCACGTGTTCCTGGCGCTGTTCGCCGCGCATGCCGCCTCGCGCGGCCTGTTCGGCGCCTTCATGCATCTTGTGCCGCCGGCCCGCGGCGACGGTCTGTCTGCCAATGCGGGCTCCGTCACGACCGAGACCGCCATGATCGGCGCGGCGCTCGGTGCGGTGACGCTGCTGGCGCTCGGCCTTGGCGGCGCGATCGCCGCGCTCATCCTGCTCGCCCTTCTCTTCACGGCCTTCCGCGCGCTCTGCCTCGGCCAGATCGGCGGCCAGACCGGCGACACGATCGGCGCGCTGCAGCAGTTCGGCGAGATCGCTGTGCTGCTTACCGCTTCCGTTTGCCTTTCCTGATTCTCTTTCGGAGACCTTCCCCCATGTCCCCCCAATCGACTGCGTTCAAATCCCTCGAAGACCTGCGCGCCGCCTGCCTCGGCCTTCCTGCCGGCAGCGACGCTGCCGCCAGCGCCATTGCGAGACGGCAGGATACGCTGACCAAGCCGCAAGGCAGCCTCGGCCGTTTGGAAACGATCGCAGCCTGGCTCGGCCGCTGGCAGGGCCGCGACATGCCGAAGCTCGACCATGTCAAGGTCTTCGTCTTCGCCGGCAATCACGGCGTCACCGCGCAGGGCGTATCGGCCTATCCTTCCGAAGTCACCGTGCAGATGGTGGCGAATTTCGCCGGCGGCGGCGCGGCCATCAACCAGCTTGCCCGTATCGCCGGCGCCAGTCTCGACGTCATCCCGCTTGATCTCGACCATCCGACCGGCGATTTCACCATAGTGCCGGCGATGGACGAACAGGCATTCCTCGCAGCCGTCTCGGCCGGCTACGATGCGGTGACCAACGATCTGGACCTCGTCTGCTTCGGCGAGATGGGCATCGGCAACACAACGCCGGCGGCGGCGATCTCGACGGCTCTTTTCGGCGGCAGCGCGGAGAAATGGACCGGGCGCGGCACGGGCGTCGACGACGCCGGCCTGAAGCGCAAGGTCGTGGCCATCGAGGCAGGCCTCAAGCGCCATGCCGATTCGCTGTCGGACCCGCTAAAGATCGCCGCAGCCCTTGGCGGACGCGAACTCGCCGCAATTCTCGGCGCCACCCTTGCCGCGCGCCACAACAACGTACCTGTGCTGCTCGACGGTTTTGTGTGCACCGCAGCGGTCGCACCATTGGCAAGGCTGCACCCGACCGGCCTCGCCCACACGGTTGCCGCCCATGTCTCGGCCGAAGCCGGCCACCGCCGCCTGCTCGAGGCGCTCGGTCTGCCGCCGCTGCTCGACCTCGGCATGCGGCTTGGCGAAGGCTCCGGCGCCTGCCTTGCCGTCAACATCGTGCGCTCCGCACTCGAATGCCACGCTAGGATGGCGAGCTTCGCCGAGGCCGGCGTTTCGGAGAAATAAGCCAGAGATGGGGCGTTTCGCCGTCTCCAAGACCGGCAAAACCCCTATCTGGTCATCAAGGCGCAATGTCACCCGTTCGCACCGGGCGATCTCGCGGGCAGTCTTATTGCGAGGCGGCGAGCCCGCATTGCTTCTGTTCCCTTCGATCTGCATCGTGATGCGGATGGGCTTGCCGGCGCCGGAACCTCGTCGAACCGCATCAGCCCGACGGGTACTTATACCGACAATTTCGACGCGACACGTTGGCTGGTCAGCGCCACCCTCCAGGGAAAATGGCAATATGACGCTTGGACCTTCTCGCCGCGGGCGCGATTCTCCTATTTCCAGGAGACCTCGGACGCCTATGTTGATAGCCTTGGCGTGCCGGTTCCGTCGGTCGCTACAAGTCTCGGCCAGATAGCCCTCGGTCCCGGCGTCTCATACCGCTATTTCACTGACCAGGGCGTGGCGCTTGATTTCGGTCTTCGCCTCGACGGCATCTTCAACATCGGCGACACCTCAGCGGACGGCGGCGGCGATTTCCACGGCCGCGCCGAGGTGAGCGTGGATGCCAGCATGCCCGGCGGCGCGCGGCTCGGCTTGTCCGTCGCCCAAGGCGGGATCGGCGGCAACAGCGCGGACTATCTCAGCGGCCGCCTAAGGGTCTCCACCCCGCTCGACTGAGCCGGAGGGCGCGGCAAACGCGTCCTATTTCACGCACCGGCCCTTCATTTTGCGCCCTGCTTGGGCCGGTTCAGGAACCTGCCGCGTCATTGAACGTGGGTGGAGAGGTGCGCGAATACAGCTCTTCCAGCAGTCGCGCGTGCGCAATGTGGATCACAACCCTCGACATCGTGTCGAAAAGGCAAGTCCGTGGTGGCGCGGGCAGTGTCTGTAATATCTGCCTGGGGCAGCAGTCCCGGTGGCCTCTATGCGTTCCGTATCGACGCCAAAGGGGTTCAGGCGATTGTCCAGCGCAATCCCTCGCCGGGAACCGTCGGCAACATTACCCCGGTCTACACGACAGGCAAAGGCTAGCCGTCACCGCGCTCAGCCGCCCACTCTTGGCGATAGTCGGTTTCTCGTAGGATTTCTTCACGCGCTTCATAAGCCCCTCCTAAAACGCACTTCGCTTTTGTTACCTTGATTTTGCCGGGGGCGCCAGATAGGCGGCAGTCCCAGCGAGGCAGATAGGCAAGCTTTTGGCCCGATGACAAAGATTGACGCGGACCATGGGTTTTGCATAAGAGGTGTCGTTAGCACCGTCGAGAGCGCTATAGGGTCATAGCAGGTACGCGCCCTGATCGCGGCCTAAACGAGCGTGATAGAAAGCGGTCTGCCTCCCTCGATCCTGCAAAGCTTTTTGGTGCAGCGATCACCCAATCATGTGGCGATACTGACGTTTGGCGGTCGCGTGAGGAATTGCAAGCCACGGCCGACAGCGGAGCGGAGCCGGTTGCCTGCCGCCTGACCGGGAAGCGGGCGAGCAACCACAGCTCAACTTTCACGACGTTCTGCTCGCGGTCTGAGATTGGCGGCTGGCGCAGGCAGCGAAGCCGCATGTCACTTTTTCATGACATGTCACCAAATCGAGCAGCCGCTGCAGTTCGGCTGCGGGCCGGATTTCTTAGAATTTTCAGAAAGTTGTTTGGTGGGTGTGCACAGGATCGAACTGTGGACCCGCTGATTAAGAGTCAGCTGCTCTACCAACTGAGCTACACACCCACACCGCCGGGAAAACCAGCGTCGGCGGCGCATATAGCCGCCGCTTTCGGTGATGTCCAGCCCTGCCGGATCATTTCCCGACAAATCGCCGAATTGCCGCAGGACTCACACCAGAAGTGTGCCTTCCGCGACCTTGATCGCATGGCCGCCGATGCGCGCGGAGGCCAGTTCACCGGCCTCGACATTGAGTTCGAGTCGGATGCGCGACGGACGGCCCATTTCCAGCCCCTGCTCGATCCAGAGCTGCGAAGTGCCGTCGGTGGGCGCATCAAAATGCATGATGGCGCCGGCAAAGGCGGCCGCCGCCGACCCGGTCGCGGGGTCCTCGTAGGAGGGAGTACCGGGCACGATCATGCGCACGTGGAAGGCGCTGTCGTGATGGACCGTCTCGCGGCAGTAGACATAAGGGCTGGCAAAGGCCCATTCACTCTTGCGTGGCGCCAATTCCGACCACGCCTGATTGTCGAGCCTGACCTTGGCCGCCGCCTGCAGGTCCGCCACCGGAATGGTCACGTAGGGCACGCCGGCCGACCAGAAGGCGACGCGATGATTCTCGAAGCCGATCTCGTGCGGAGCTAGGCCGAGCGCCGCGCCAACCGCGTCCGGATCGGCCTTGAGCTCCAGTGGTTCCGGCAGTTTCGCCAGATCGAACTCGGCGAAGGTCGAGCCGTCATGCTTGCTCACCGCGCAGCGCACCGGGCCGATGTTCTCTTCCAGCACGAAGATCCCCGTCTCTTCGCCGGCGAGTTCGGCCAGCGCGATGGCCGAGCCGACGGTCGGATGGCCGGCGAACGGCATTTCATAGTCTGGCGTAAAGATTCGAACACGGTTGCGGTGCCTCGGATTGTCGGGCGGCAGCAGGAATACCGTCTCGGAAAGATTGAATTCGCGCGCGATCGACTGCATGCCGGCAGTGTCGAGTCCGTCGCTGTCCAGCACCACCACGAGCGGATTCCCAGCCAGCCTGTCGGTGGTAAACACGTCGTAAAGCAAGTAGTTGCGCGCCATGGAGAAAACCTTTCGCTTCGCCCCGAATTTCTGCCTCAATCCCAACATGAGGGAAATTTAATTTGAAATTCGAACCTTAAGGCCTGATCTGTGCATGGATAGGGACATCGATTTTCAGCATAGGGGTCCGGGGTGGATCAGATTGTCAATCCGCCAAACGCGGAATCCGATACTTCCATAGAGGTGGCGCTCGGGCTCGACCGCAAGGGCGTAAGCCGCAAGCGACGCCGCTTCGGGCTCTACGTGCTGCTGGCGATAGCGATCATCGCAGCCGCCATTGCCCTCTATCGATGGTATGCGGCGGCACCGCCAAGGATTGAATACACCACCGTGCCCGCGGCAATCGCCGACCTCACAGTCGAGGTATCGGCCACCGGCACGCTGCAGCCGCTGACCCAGGTCGACATTTCCAGCGAGCTTTCCGGCATCGTCCGCTCGGTCGCGGTCAACGAGAACCAGCAGGTGAAGAAAGGCGACGTGCTGGCGACGCTCGACACGGCCAAGCTCGAGGTCCAGATCGAGCGCGCCACCGCCTCGGCCAAGGCGGCGGCCGCCGCCGTCGAGAACGCCAAGGTGACGTTGCAAGAGAACGAGAACGCCGTGATCCGCGCAAGCGCGCTGACCAAGCGCGGCATGGCGACGGACCAGTCGCTCGAAGCGGCGACCGCGACGCGCGACCGTTCCAAGGCGGCGCTCGACAGTGCCGAGGCCAATCTCGCGATTGCCCAGGCAGATCTCAAGGCGCAGCAGACAGATCTCGCGAAAAGCACCATCTATGCGCCGATCGACGGCATAGTGCTGACACGCTCCGTCGATCCAGGCCAGACGGTCGCCTCCTCGCTGCAGGCGCCCGTGCTCTTCGTCATTGCCGCCGACCTTCGCAACATGGAGCTGCGGGCCGCTGTCGACGAGGCCGATATCGGTCAGGTCACGCAAGGCCAGCATGCCCGCTTCACCGTCGATGCGTTCCCGGACCGCCCGTTCGATGCCGCGATCCGCGACATCTCCTACGCATCGGTCACCACCGACGGAGTCGTCACCTACAATGCGCGGCTCGAAGTCGACAATGGCGAGCTTCTGCTCAGGCCGGGCATGACGGCAACGGTTTCGGTCGTCACCCGGCAGGCCAAGGGCGTGCTTACTGTCCCCTCCACCGCGTTCCGCTATCGGCCGACGCAACAGGCGGCGCGCGGCTGGAGCTTGAGCGACCTGTTCACAGGCCGCATGGGCCGCCCCAGCCGGCAGCGCGAGCCGACCAAGGCGCCGACCGACGGCTCACGCACGCTTTATGTACTGGAGAATGGCCGCCCGCATGCCGTGAACGTCAGGATCGGTTCGACCGACGGCGAGTTGACCGAGGTCACGTCCGGTCTCGACGAGGGCGCGCAGGTCATCACCGGCGCTCAGCCGCGGAGCTGACGAAATGTCGGCTCCCTTGCTCATCAGTTTCGACAAGGTCTGGAAAACCTATGGCGAGGGCGAGGCCCGCGTGCACGCGCTGGCCGGCGTCGATCTGGCCATCCGGCGTGGCGAATTCGTCGCCATCATGGGGCCTTCCGGCTCGGGCAAGTCGACCGCGATGAACATCATCGGCTGCCTCGACACGCCGACGGCCGGAACCTACTCCTTCATGGGCGTCGATGCGGGCCGGCTCGACCGCAACCGCCGCGCGCTTTTGCGCAATCTTTATGTCGGCTTCGTCTTCCAGGGTTACAATCTGCTGCCGCGCACCACGGCGGCCGAAAATGTCGAGTTGCCGCTGATCTATCGCGGCGTCGCCGCGCGCGAGCGCCGCGACCTCGCCATGCAGGCGCTGGCCGAGGTCGGGCTTGTAGGGCGCGAGCACCACACGCCGTCCGAGCTCTCGGGCGGCCAGCAGCAGCGCGTTGCGATCGCCCGCGCCATCGTCACCAGGCCGACATTGCTTGTCGCCGATGAACCGACCGGTAATCTCGACACCGCGCGCACGCATGAGATCATGGAGTTGCTGACCAGGCTCAACGCCGAGCTCGGACTTTCCGTCGTCATGGTCACGCATGAAGCCGACGTCGCGGACTATGCCGGCCGCACCATCCGCTTCGTCGACGGCCATGTCGCCTCCGACATCTTGAAGGCAGAGGAAGCGGCATGATCTGGGAGACCGTCCGCCTCTCGCTGCGCTCGATCCGCCGCAACGTATTGCGCTCGTTCCTGACGCTGCTGGGCATCGTCATCGGCGTCGCCGCCGTCATCGCCATGCTCACCATCGGCTCCGGCACGACGGAGAAGGTCAAGGCCGACATTTCCAAGCTCGGCAGCAACCTTCTCGTCGTCCGCGCCGGTCGCCCCGC
>Ga0315336_1005939_pt1 | contig 12908 bp, 13 predicted proteins | sample ASW5metaG_FD_204512 | JGI IMG/M metagenome (GOLD analysis project Ga0315336, IMG submission 204512) | Ammonia-oxidizing marine archaeal communities from Monterey Bay, California, United States - ASW #5 | ecosystem: Environmental > Aquatic > Marine > Intertidal zone | place: USA: California...
TCCCGAGGAGGCTCGGCACTCCGGCCCCGGCCGCTTCGCCGAGCGCTAAAAAATTGACCGCCGTACCCGAAGCGCCGAACGGGAAAACCGCTTTATGGTTTACCCCACTCCCCTTTAGCGCATGGGATATCTCTTCAAATACCATAAGCGTATAATTATCTATGAGGTCTTCGTGTTTCTCTTTAAAATCGGGGTTGCTCTCCAGATAGCCTTGGAATATCTTCCAGAAAGCGCTTCCTCCGAAGCCTATAAGGATTATTGATTTACAGCCTGAAAGCACCCTGGCCGCGCTCTTTTGAGCCGGGGCTTTATTGTCGTACTCACCGGCTCCTATGGTTTTTACTATATTGAATCCGGAGTCCGATGAAATGCTTTTAACTCTTTCTAATACGGCTTGGGGCTTCATGGTTTTAAGGAAAGAGCGGTTGGGGCTTAAGCCCTTTATAGTTGAGGCTCTTCGGGCAGCACTGTTATTCCCGGATCGAGGTTCTGGCTAATTTCGTCTATCTCTTTTAACGTGGGCAGGTCGTTAATGCTCTTTAATCCAAAGACTTCGAGGAACTCGCTGGTTGTCCCGTAGAGGAAGGGCTTGCCGATAACCTCTTTTCGTCCCTTAATTTCGATTATCAGTCGCTCGAGCAGAACGTTTATTACGCCCGACGAGTCAACGCCCCTGATACTTTCAATCTCAACTCTCGTTACGGGCTGCTTGTACGCTATTATGGCGATTACCTCAAGCGCAGCCCGGCTGAGGCGGAATTTCTTTACGCGCTTCTGGAAGTTCGTTATGTGATCGCTTGAGCCGGGGACGGTCCTGAATTGATAGCCGCCCGATACGTTTGCGAGATAGAACCCTCTGTCCAGCTCCTCCCATTCGCTCAGCAGCTCCTTAAGGGCGTTTCTGATCTCGGCTCTTTCAATATCCGGGAACACCTGTGCTAGTTTATCTACCGTGACGGGCTCGACGGATACGAAAATGATGCTCTCTATCGATTTTTTTAAATCAGCTTGTTCCAACTTGATCTTCTCCCGAATATGCTATTAATATGGATGAGTCCGGGGATTCCCGTAATATCTGAACCCTATCTATTCTGGCAAGCTCGAGCAAGGCCAAGAAAGTAATGACCAGATCGGATTTAGAAGCGCATGCGTCAAAGAACCGCTCGAACTTTATCGTTCCTAAGGTCCTTAGCCTTCCTACCACCTCTTCAATTTTTTCCTCAAGTGTAACTCCCTCGGACACATAAATGATGTCTTCGGCCCACAGATCGTTTTTTCTCTGGTAGAACTCGCGAAAAGCCTCAATCAGAGACCATAGATTAACAGGGACGAGCTCGATTTCTTCTTCATAATCCAAACCCGGGGTGTCCTCTCTCTTAAATATGTCCCTTCCCAGAACGTCTCTCTCTATTAAATCGGTTGCCGCGTCTTTGTACACCTGATACTCGATGAGTCTTCTTACGAGCTCCGCCCTCGGGTCATCCTCGTCTTCCTCGATGACCGGCTTGGGGAGCAGCATCTTGGATTTGATGAGCGAAAGCTCAGCGGCTATAACCAGGTAGTCGCCCGCTATCTCCAGATTAAGCTCCTTCATAAGCTCCAGGTATTCTATATACTGCTCTGTTATTGCCGCTACCTTTATATCGTATATATCCATCTCGTTCTTCTTGATAAGGTGCAGCAACAGGTCCAGAGGGCCTTCGAAAAGGCTTATCTTGATGAGACAGGGCTCGGCATTCTCAATGGCCGTGGCTGTAGGGTTTTCGTTTTTCATCTCATTAACTGTCCTATAATACCCCAAAGCTCCCCGATACTGTATCCCGAGAACAGCTCTGACAGCAAAGAGACCGGGTAAAAGATATATTTGAATACGCCGCTTCCGAATATGAAGAGGCCGAACAGTACCATTACGCCGTAGGGCTCAAATTGCCTGTAAACCCGTAGTTCCCTTTGGGGCAGCACCGCATAGAGGACCCTTGAGCCGTCGAGCGGGGGTATGGGCAGCATGTTGAATACAGCAAGCGCTATACCGTAGACAAGAGCGAGGATAATAATCACTGGTATAACCGCGTACGCGCCAGTGAATACAAGCTCACCCGTTATCATTTTAGGGATCATCGCGCTCAGAATGAGCCCCGCCACAATAGCCGTCGCCAGATTTGAAAGCGGGCCCGCGATTGCGACAAGAAGAGTGCCTTTCTTGGGGTCCTTGAAATTTATTGGGTTTATCGGGACTGGTTTTGCCCACCCGAACCCCACAACAAACATCAGTATGGTGCCCAGTACATCGAGGTGAGCGATGGGGTTCAGCGTAAGCCTGCCCATTTGCTCGGCAGTGGGGTCCCCGAGCTTGTTAGCGACCCATCCGTGCGCATACTCGTGGATTGTGAGTGAGAGAAGGATAACCGGGGCCTGTATTAAAATAAGGCCGAAATTAATGTTGTTGAGGAAATCGAGGTTCATATGCTGCCGGGTTTAATGCAAATTTATCAGTAATATACTCAATCTAAAAAGTTTTACGATCTCGGATGGTATTTTTTATGTATTTCCTTTAGCCTCTCGCTTTCTACGTGTGTGTATATCTGTGTTGTAGAAATATCCGAGTGCCCGAGCATTATCTGGATAGTCCTGAGGTCCGCGCCGCGCTCGAGCAGGTGCGTGGCAAAGGAGTGGCGGAGCGTGTGTGGGCTTACCTTTTTGGTGATGCCGGATTTAAGAGCGTAATTTTTAATTAGTTTCCAAAAACCCTGCCTTGTCATTCCGCCTCCGCGCTTCGTTACAAAAAGAGCCTTAGCCTCTTTTGATTTAAGAATTGCGGGCCTTCCGTGCTCCAAATAAAGAAGGAGCTTTTCCCTTGCTTTTTCACCTATCGGGACCATGCGCTCCTTAGAGCCTTTCCCGTATACGATGACGAAGCCGAGATCGAAATTAACGTCGTTAAGCTTAAGGCTTATAAGCTCGGTGACACGGATGCCGGTGGCGTAGAGCACTTCAATCATGGCCCTGTCCCTGAGCCCCTCAGGTTTCGACTCATCGGGAGCGCCGAGCACAGCTTCAACATCGTCAAGAGAGATCACGCCCGGGATACTTTTTTTCATCTTGGGCGTTTTGATTTGTGAAGTCGGGTCTTCGGTTATGAGCTTTTCCAGCAAGAGGTACTTAAAGAACTGCTTTACGGCCACAATACCCCTTACGATTGAGGTAGCATTAAATCCCTTAGCATTAAAGCGGTTGATGTACTCCGCAATGTGGGAATATTTCACATCCTCTATAGATGTGATTTTGATTTCCTCAAGGTACGCTATGAATTTCTTAACGTCTCTGCCATAGGACTCAAGCGTATTCTCGGATAATCCTCTTTCAACGGCGAGATATGTGAGAAACGAGTCAAGGAGTCCCTGCATGAGTTAAGAATTTTACATCATTAAGTGCCCATTTCCCAAGAGCTGAGGTATTTTTTCTGCTCCGGGGTGAGTTTGTCTATCTGAATGCCTTTGGCCTTGAGCTTCATCCGGGCCACCGACTGATCGACTTTCTCCGGGACATCGTAAACGATATCTTTAAGCTTCGAGGCGTTCTTTACTACGAATTCGGCGCAGAGTGCCTGGTTGGCGAAGCTCATGTCCATGACGCTCGAAGGGTGGCCTTCCGCGGCAGCAAGGTTTATGAGCCTTCCGTCTCCAAGGATGTTTATCCTCTTACCGTTCTTAAGCTTGTATTCGTCGACGTATTCCCTTATCTGGCGCTTGGTTTTTGAGAGCTCTTTTAGACCCGGCAGGTCCAGCTCCACATTGAAGTGGCCCGAGTTGGATACTATCGCCCCGTCTTTCATGTTTCGGAAGTGCTCTTTCCTTATAACGTGTATATTGCCTGTAACAGTGCAGAAGAAATCCCCGATCTTGGCGGCGTCCGCAATCGGCATAACTCTGAACCCGTCCATAACGGCCTCAAGAGAGGCCAATTCATCAATTTCTGTGACCACTACGTTCGCGCCAAGTCCCCTAGCTCTCATGGCGAGTCCCTTGCCGCACCAGCCGTAACCGCACACTACGAATGTCGTGCCCGATATTAGCCGGTTTGTAGCCCTTATTATGCCGTCGAGCGTGCTCTGACCGGTACCGTATCTATTGTCGAAGAAATGCTTGGTATTGGCGTCGTTTACAGCCACTATCGGATACTTGAGCACGCCGTTTTCGGCCATGCTCTTTAGACGTATAACCCCTGTAGTGGTCTCTTCCGTGCCTCCCATCAGGCCTTTTAGCTTCTCGGTTCTTGTTTTATGCAGTGTAGAAACTAGGTCCGCTCCGTCGTCCATCGTGATATGGGGCGACATGTCGAGGACGCTGTCTATGTGTTTATAGTACGTCTTGGTGTTCTCTCCCTTTATGGCGAATACCGATATATTATGATTCTTTACGAGATAAGCCGCGGCGTCGTCCTGCGTGCTGAGCGGGTTTGAAGCGCAGAGCCCGACCTCGGCCCCTCCTTCCTTAAGAGTTATAGCCAGGTTGGCGGTTTCAGTCGTCACATGAAGGCACGCGGCGATCGTTATGCCTTTCAGAGGTTTTTGTTTTTTGAATCTTTCGCGAATCTGATCGAGGACCGGCATTTCCTCCGCGGCCCATTCGACTCTTAGCTTTCCTTCCTTTGCGAGTGATAAATCTTTTACATCGTATTTCATTATTGCCTCCGTATAGATTAATAAATAGTGTTGTATTCGTGAATTATCCGACCGCTTTTTTGAGCTCGTCGATCTTATCGGTCTTTTCCCAGGTAAACCCTGAGCCGTTTCGGCCGAAATGACCGTAAGCGGCGGTTTCCTGATAAATGGGTGTTAAAAGGTTGAGTGTTCTGATTATGCCCGACGGGGTTAAATCAAAGACCTCTCTCACGGCATTTGAAAGGGTCTCTTCCGGAATGGCGCTCGATCCGAATGTCTCTATCATTACGGATACGGGCTCGGCGACACCGATCGCGTAAGCAAGCTGGACCTCGCATTCTTTGGCAAGGCCGCCTGCTACTATGTTCTTGGCTACGTAGCGCGCCATATAAGCGGCGCTCCGGTCTACCTTGGAAGGGTCTTTCCCTGAAAACGCTCCTCCTCCGTGTCTCGCCCATCCGCCGTAGGTGTCGATAATAATTTTTCTCCCCGTAAGCCCCGCGTCTCCCTTCGGGCCTCCTGTAACGAACAAGCCCGTCGGGTTCACATATATTTTAGTGCTTTCAGATATCATGCCCTCGTCAATTGAGGGTTTTATAACCTCTTCGAGTATTCCCTCATAGATTGTCTTCTGGTCAACGTCGGGGGAATGCTGTGAGGATATCACTATCGCGTCAAGACCTACGGGCCGGTTGTCCTCGTAACGCACGGTGACCTGTGATTTGCCGTCCGGTCTCAGGAATGGAAGTACGCCTGATTTTCTGGCTTCCGATAATTTTGCCGATAGCTTGTGCGCGTAGATAATAGGGGTCGGCATAAGCTCGGGCGTTTCATCCGTCGCGTATCCGAACATTAGTCCCTGGTCACCCGCTCCCTGCTCCTTATCCTCGCTCGAATCGACGCCCATAGCGATATCGGGCGACTGCTCGTCCATCGCCACGAGCACAGAGCACGTGTGGGCGTCAAAGCCCATGGAGCTGTCCGTATATCCTATCTCGCGTATCTTGTTCCTTACAGTGTGGTTTATATCCACTATGGCCTTGGTGGTTACTTCTCCCGCGATTACTACAAGCCCCGTCGTGATGAGGGTCTCGCAGGCAACCCTGCTGTGCGGGTCCTTGGTTATCATGGCGTCCAGAACGGCGTCTGAAATCTGATCCGCCATTTTATCCGGATGGCCCTCGGTTACTGATTCCGAGGTAAAAATAAAGTTTTTGATAGACATAATATTATTCCTGTATATGGGGTGAGTTTCAGTCAATAAAAGCGAGTATGGTAAATAGTTTTATAGTACCTGTCAAGCTCGGCGGCAGCCCACGCGCGGAGGCGTATGAGGCAGATAAGCACTAGCGAGCCTTACGTTCCGCATGGTATAATCCGGTGCCGGCATATACGGCTGATTTAAAACTTGCTCAACAAAAGGAAAACTATATGAAGAAACTTATAGCGCCCTCGGCGCTTTCCGCGGATTTTACGATACTGGGAGAAGAGATAAAGGCGATTAAACAGGCCGGGGCCGACTGGATACACGTAGACGTTATGGACGGCCACTATGTGCCGAATCTGACTCTGGGCCTGCCCATAGTCGAAGCTCTGTCACGCACGGGCACCCCTCCTCTGGACATACACCTGCAAATAGAAAAGCCTGAGGAATTTTCAGAAAAGTTTATAGACGCGGGCGGTGATTCTGTGCTCGGAATCACGGTTCAGTACGAGACTACGAGACTTCTACTTAACGCGGTCTCAAGGATCAAGGCAAGGGGCGTAGCCGCGGGTGTGGCGATCTGTCCTATGACTCCATTGTCGGCGCTCGAGGAAATACTGGACTATGTGGATATGGTTTTGGTTATGACCGTAGAGCCAGGATTTCCGGGGCAAAAATTTATCCCGTCCATGGCTCCTAAGGTAAAAAGATTAAGGGAGATCATAGACGGGAGAGATCATAAGCCTTTGATACAGGTCGACGGCGGGATAAAGCTCGACAACATTAAGCTTATAGCGGACGCGGGAGCTGACGTTATAGTGTCGGGCTCGGGCATCTTCGGGACCCCGGATTACGGAGAGACAATAGGTAGGATGAGGGAGTTGATTGGGGGCGAATGATGCATGATGCAAGATACAAGATTCATGATGCCCGGCTTCACTAAAGCTTCGCCGTGGCAAGCAGGATGCATGATAACACTCTTCTAAATAGGGCGCCTCGCAAACTCAGTGTGCCTGGGTTTAATAATGACTCTATCCTAAACAACCCAATATGCGTATTTTGGAATATATAGGGTTTCATTTAAAATAGTTACTTATCCCAATGACAGAAGGCGGCGATTACATTAAGGATGTTGAGAAATACTTTATCTCCCTGGCGGGGGAGGGGATCATGCTTTCATCTCAGGACTACGCTCTGATAATGGATTATAGAAAAAGAGAGATACCCAAGGAAGTCGTGCTCCGGGGTATTAACCGGGCTTTTACGGAGGCGAGGGCTAAGGACGAAAAGGAGCGGATGAGAATCAGGAGCCTTAAGCAGTGCTCCTCATATATCGAGAACAGCGTAATTGAATACAGCCCGGTAAAAGAGAGGAAAATATCAGAGGACAAAGACGGCAGCCGCACCGGGATTATTGGTGAAACCACCGCAAAGTTAAGCGAATTTATAAAGGGCGAGGAAAAGGGGAACGTAAGGGACTATTATATAGGCTTAAGGCAGAGGGTATTAGAGCTGGATAATGCCTCTGAAGAAAACGCTCTTGGAAGAATCAGCAAACTCGAAGTTGAGTGTATGGAGGAATTCTTCAACGCTCTTCCGGGAGACGAGAGGGAGTCGCTAACCCGGGAGGCCGCGAGTAAAATTCAGGGGAGAGGGCGCTATATGACGGATCAGGCGCTTGGCGAGAGCGTTATATCATTTCGGAATGAAATCATTCATAATAGATACGGAGTACGGTATTTATTTGGGTACGATCAAGGCTGAGCATGGAGAAAAAAAGACAGCAGATAGGGTGCGACGATTGCCACTGGTCCGGGTTTCATGTGGTTGAGAAAGGGACCTATGCCTCGGCTGAGCTCTGCGGGTGCGTGAGAGAGTGTGTTCACTGCGGAGGGTCGGGCACAATCCTGAGTGAAAATAAGAGCGGATACTCGTACCTCTCCCCGTGCGGTCTATGCGGGGTAGTGAGACGAAATGTCAAGCTCTACAACCTGGCCTGCATACCGGCCAAGTACGCCCACGTCCTTCAGGTGGACGCTGGTCTTGAGCCTCGCAAGATAAACCGCTCGCTTCAGGTAGCGCTTAAGTACGCGAAAGAGGAGTTTGTAAAGAAGTATCCTACGAAAAGGGGCTTCTTACTGATGGGACCCTCGGGGCTTGGTAAAACGCATCTCGCTATAGGAACCATATCCGAGCTAACGCTTTATCACGGCGTGAGATGCATGTTTAAGGACTTCTTTTATCTGCTTTCCGAGCTGAAACAGGCATATTCCGAGGGAACTGGGGAAAATCAGGTAATAATGCCTCTTATTGAGACTGAGGTGCTGGTGATCGATGAGCTTGGCAAGGGCAGGAGCAACGAATGGGAGCTCAATATACTCGATCAGCTCATATCCAAACGCTACAACGCGTCAAAGAAAACCCTCATTACCACGAATTATGTCACCTACGACGTCGCCAAAGAGCTCGGGGAGGAGCATGAGATCCTCGAAGTAAGGATAGGGGAGCGCATAGCTTCCAGGCTTTATGAGATGTGCGAGTTTATGTATCTTGAGGGCAGGGACTACAGAAAAGAGCAAAAGAAGGCCAGGAACGCCTAAAAATCCCAGTAAGCTGAATACTCTTTCTTTACATTTTCAATAATAGAATCGACTTGAGGTATATCCTCTAACACGTTGTAATCACTTTTCTTTTTATCCAGTAATTCTTCTACAACTTCCTTGTTGGATATCCAGAGCCCGTCAAGGTTGTATCCGCCCTCTAAAATAAAGATAATATTGCCGTTTGAGTGCTTATCGGCGCAGTCGGTTAAGAATCTGGTCATTTTGGAGAAGCCCTCGGGCGTGACTTTCATACCACCCAGCGGGTCTTCGAAATATGTGTCGAAGCCGGCTGAAACAAGTATAAATTCCGGTTTGTATTGCTCTATTACAGGACCTAAGATTTCCGTGAATATTTTAAGAAAATCGTTATCTCCCATGCCGGTTGGCAGGGGGACGTTGATATTGTACCCTTCGCCCTCTCCTTTGCCTTTCTCTTCAAGGCCTCCCGTGCCGGGATAATAGGGGTACTGGTGTGTAGAGAAGTAAAGCACAGAGGGGTCGTCGTAAAACATATGCTGAGTGCCGTTTCCGTGATGGAGGTCCCAGTCCACCACAAGCACTCTGCTGAGTCCCTTGACGCGCGTAAGATAGGCGGCTCCGACGGCCACGTTGTTAAAGAGACAGAAGCCCATAGGCCTGTCTGCTTCAGCGTGGTGTCCGGGAGGTCTCACGAGCGGGTACGCCCTGTCTACCTCTCCAGCAAGCACGCTATCGATGGCCGATAGCATTCCGCCCGCTGCTCTTACGGCCGCGTCAAACGTGACCGGGCAGGTGGAAGTGTCGGCATCCAGAAATACTTTTGGCTTGCCACTGGTGGAGGCCATTTTGTCATAGTGCTCGGGGGTGTGAACGAGTGTTATTTCCTCTTTTGTAGCGTCCCTCGGCGCGATCCTGACTACTTCGTCCATGAGCTTTGTGAAATTAAGCATGTCCACGATTGCGAGAAGCCTGTCCTGTGACTCGGGATGGCCCATCCCGTTATCGTGGTCTACATAAAGCTTGTCTAAGACTATTCCTACTTTCGGCATTTTCTTTGTTGTCTCCCTTAAGATTTAAATGCTAGCACATGATTCCCCGCATATAAAGCAGTATGCTAAATAGGCGGCTATATAAACCTGAGAGCTAGCCGTCTTATAAAGTTAACGGCTTTAGCGCCCCTATCAGATATAAGGAGCCCGTAACACAGGCGGGGCTGTCTGAATTTATTAATTCCCTATAAGCCTCGTCGTAACTGTCTATTATGATTATATTATCTATATATTCTCCGGCCGCTTCCGAGAGACTATCCGTGTTCGCGCCCCTTTCGGACGGCGCCTGGGTAATGATAATTTTTTCGGCGACTCCAGCGACTTCCTTTAAAAACGCACTGTGGTCCTTGTCTCCGAGCATACCGATGAGGAAGGTAAACCTTACGCCCGGATAAGAGTGCCTGAGGGAGGCGGCGAGCGCTTTTGCGGCTCCGGGGTTATGGGCGCTGTCCAGTATAACCGGCGGGTCATCTCTTACTATTTGAAACCGTCCCTCCCAATCGATGCGGGAAAGTCCTCTCCTTAAAATATCTTCTTCTATCCTTGCACTGCCGCTCTCTTCGAGCTTTTCCAACACCCTGACAGCAAGCGCCAGGTTTTGAAGCTGATAAAGACCATGCAGGTTCGATTCCAGGTTATCTAATTTCCATATGCTTCCCGAATACGAGAAGCGCTCGTTCGCTTCCTCACGTACAGTGAAGTCCTTACCCAGTACCGACAGGTCGGACGAATTTTCCGCGGCGGCGCTTATTATTATATCGAGCGCTTCCCCCCGGGCTCCGGTTACGACAGGCGCTCCCGGTTTTATGATGCACGCTTTTTCTTGCGCGATGTCCCTCATAGTGCTGCCCAGGTACTCGGTATGTTCTTTTGATATATTCGTTATTACGGAGACGAGCGGTCGAGTCACATTCGTCGCGTCCCACCTGCCTCCCATCCCGACTTCATGCACGCTGAAATCCAATTCATGTTCAGAGAAATAGAGAATAGCAGCGGCGGTCAGAACCTCAAAATAACTTGGTTCTTCTTTGAGGGATTTTGCTCCGGCGGATCTGATGCGGTTTATACAGTCGGACAGCTCGGACTCTGTTATCGGGGAGCCGTTTATCCTGATCCTCTCCGTTAAGCTTACAAGATGAGGGGAGGTGTAGAGCCCTGTTTTATAACCGGCTTGTGTTAATACTGACGAGATCGCGGAGGCGACGGAGCCTTTGCCGTTAGTGCCGCCTACAATTATGCACGGCGCTTTATCCTGCGGATTGCCCAGCGCGTCTAGGAGCGTATTAATTCTATCGAGTCCGGGTTTTACTTTATGAAGCCCGAGTGAGTTTAGGTATGAGAGAGGGTTTTGCGGCATCTTGTCTCAAGTCTTGGATAGGATAGTAATCATATTATATCATATGCAATACTCAACGTGTTACGCGCTTCGGGGGAAGGGGTGAATAGATGAAATACTGAAAATATCAGGGATCAGTTTCCTCCAAATAATTCAAGATAATAAAATGGGGCATTAAAATATTGAATTACAATAGATTCCTAAGGGTATAATAGTGAGTAAAGAGAGGAAGTTACATTGGCACAACTAGCTTTGTAATGGTAATTATTCCCATTTAGTAGTACTAACCTCTTGATATTTCCTCCACATTAGTTTATTATTGATAATTATATTCAATATCGTAAAGGGGCTTCACGTATGACTCCTGTAGTGAAAAGGAAAATGGAAAGAAGGAAAACGCTGAACGATTATATCTCTAAAATGCAGCTTAAATCAACTAAGCAGCGGGATATAATATTCGATGAGTTCTTTAACAACTATATGGGCAAGCATATAACCGTAGAGGAGCTTTACGAAGATATAAAGAAAAAACATCCTAAGATAGGGTTCGCCACGGTCTACAGAACCCTCAAACTGTTCAGAGAGTCGGGTATCGCAGCCGAGAGGGATTTCGGGGACGGCAAGGCGAGGTATGAGCCTATACGCTCCGAGACTGAGCACCACCATCATATGATCTGTACGAATTGCGGAAATATCTATGAGTTCGCAAACACTCAGATTGAGCTATGCCTGAACCAGATCGCGAAACTTAACGATTTCGACGTGAAGGACCACAAGCTTCAGATTTACGGACTCTGCTCGTCCTGCAGCGGGTCATAAATCCCGGGCTATTTAAAAATCTCCGCATAATCCGCTTTTTCTGAGATATAAAGAAAGAAGGGATTCTTTCCATGTACACCCAAGACTACGCCCTGACAAGCAACTAGCTCTGGATGAACGGGTTTGGGATTACCCAAAAAAATTAAGTTCCTGAACTAACTGCATAAAATCAGCATGTCGCTTACGGCTTTTTCGATGCCGACGAGGACCGAGCGTGAGACTATGCTGTGTCCTATATTGAGCTCTTCGATGTCCTCCATCTGGGCTATGTGCGCGGTGTTGGTATAGTCGAGACCGTGCCCGGCGGCTACTCTGAGACCGCTCTTAATCGCTGAGTTTACAGCCCCCTCAATTTTATCAAGCTCATACTCCATCTCTTCCTCGCTCGGCGCTTCAGAAAAAAGACCCGTGTGTAACTCCACCATATGTGCGCCCGCCTCTTTAGAAGCTCTTATCTGCTCAGGCGCCGGGTCTATGAAAAGACTTACGAAAAGACCGCTCCCCTTTAACTCTTTTACCGCACGCGATACGTTCTTGAAATTGCCCTTTACATCGAGACCCCCTTCAGTCGTAAGCTCTTCTCTTTTCTCCGGCACCAGGGTTACCATGTCAGGCATTACCTCTTTAGCAATGCGGACCATTTCATCAGTGGCCGCCATCTCCATGTTGAGCTTCGTCTTTACGGTCTCCCTCAGGAGCCTCAGGTCTCTGTCCTGGATATGCCGCCTGTCCTCTCTTAAGTGAACGACTATGCCGTCCGCTCCCGCTAGCTCGGCTATGAAAGCGGCGGCGACTGGGTCGGGCTCAGCACCGCCTCTCGCCTGACGTATGGTCGCTACGTGGTCTATGTTTACATTTAATTTGGCCATTATTATGGGGCTCCTATTTCTTTTCTAATCGCGTCAGTGAGAGTTTCCGCAATATCGTTTATCAGTATATCGTTCTCGCCTTCGACCATAACCCTGGCTATGGGTTCCGTGCCCGAGTACCTGATGTTAATTCGTCCTTTTCCGTTTAAGCGCTTCTCTTGCTTATCCATAAGAGCGTATAGTCCGGGGATGTCTTCCAAATCTTTTTTTACGCTGACATTTAAATTGGATAAGACCTGAGGGTAGAGGTCTATTATCTGAGAGAGCTCGGACAGTGTCTTTTCTTTTCTCTTCATTATAGATAAGAGCTGAAGCGCCGCAAGAGTCCCGTCGCCGGTAGTCGTATGGTCGAGGAATATAATGTGGCCCGACTGCTCGCCGCCCAGGTT
>Ga0315336_1005940_pt1 | contig 12907 bp, 11 predicted proteins | sample ASW5metaG_FD_204512 | JGI IMG/M metagenome (GOLD analysis project Ga0315336, IMG submission 204512) | Ammonia-oxidizing marine archaeal communities from Monterey Bay, California, United States - ASW #5 | ecosystem: Environmental > Aquatic > Marine > Intertidal zone | place: USA: California...
TTGTCATTATCCTCGCTCATCGCGGTTAGACGATAGAAATATTTCGTGTTGGCTTCCAAGTTTTCTACACGTATTTGGTGAAGCGTTTTCGAGTCGCCGAGCGAATGGGTCTGAAGCGTCTTGCCACTTTCGCTAAGCAGTTCGAGCGAGGCTGTCGCGGCAAATGTGGTTTCGCACGTCACCGAGACGGCGGTCTCAGTGGGCCACGTGAGGAACGGCTGGACGAGCCAGTCGAACGTCGCGTCCGTCCACGGTTTCAATTGGTTCAGATGCGCCTGAGAGGCATGCAATGCCTGGATATCTTTGGCAGACAAAACATCTTGAGTGACGCGAATCTCGCGAATACGACCATCGTGCGGGTAAAATTCGTTCGCGTCGCGGTACGCTCCGATGACGAACGAGGCGTTTTCGTCATAGAGAATTGGCCCACTTTGCCCCTCGTGTTCTGCGGCCGGTTCCCCGTCAACATATAGACGAACAATACTCCCGTCATAGGTTGCCGCAACATGATGCCAGCGGCCCGATTCGTACTGTTCTGTGCCTGATTCGAAGTAATGCATGCGGCCATCGCCATCGTCCGCGCCGGCAGTGGAAAGGGCGAAGGTGAACTTGCTGCCGTTGTATCCGAGCAACCAGCCCTTCTCCGAATTCGCGTCATCGTGAATGCAGCCGATAATGCCGCCCCACTGCTGAGGCGTTTCGACAGTCACCCAAGCGGCAACCGTGAACGCTTCGACTGGGAGAATATCCAACGCGTCTTTCGCATGCGCTGCGACAGTAAACTGGGCCTGGAGACCATCCAGCACGACGCCTCCACCCACATCATCTGGCGCATACACGATTTCGGTTCGTGTTCGTGCCGGAGGCGTTTGGGACTCCGCTGCAAAATGTTTTTGTTCGTAATCCGGAGCGAAGATCCAGGATTGATCTCCGACGGTCAACAGTGTTGCGCTCAGCATCGCCAGGATGGCCGCGCCGGAGATCGTTCCCATATTTGATTGCTCCTGTGTCTCGTTTTTGTTTCCGTGATCGGGCGTCGACTACAGCGTCAAATCCGCATCGGTAACCGCGCCGTATGTCGCCGAACTAACATGGCTTGCATATTTGGCCAAGACGCCTTTTGTGTAGCGCGGTTTCGGCGCTTTGTATTTTTTCAGTCGACGCTTGATCTCAGCGGCGGGCAGGTCGAGGTTGAGCTGGCGTTTTGTTGCGTCGATGGTGATCGGATCGCCGTTCTTGACGATGGCAAGCGGACCGCCCACGTACGCCTCCGGCGTAATATGTCCCACCACAAAACCGTGGCTGCCGCCGGAGAAACGGCCGTCGGTGATGAGTGCGACGTCTTCGCCCAGCCCTTTGCCCATGACGGCGGACGTCGGCGCCAACATTTCGCGCATGCCAGGGCCGCCTTTCGGGCCTTCGTGGCGGATAACGATGACATCGCGTTTCTTGACCGTGCCATCGAGGATGCGTTTGAGCGCGGCTTCTTCCGAATCGTAGACTCGGGCGCTGCCGGTGAATTTCATTCCTTCTTTACCCGTGATTTTCGCAACCGCGCCTTCAGGTGCGAGGTTGCCGTACAGAACAACAAGGTGGCCATCTTTCTTGATCGGTTTATTGAGTGGCATAACGATTTTCTGGCCACGGGGATAAGGCTTCGTGCCGCGTAAATTTTCTTTGACGGTCTTCCCCGTGACAGTGAGGCAATCACCGTGAAGCAAGCCCGCGTCGAGCAACCGCTTCATGAGTGGAATGATGCCCCCAATGGCGACCAGCTCAGCCATGACGTACTTACCGCTCGGCTTGAGATCGGCGAGTACTGGAGACTTCTTGCCCACGCGAGTGAAGTCGTCGATGGAAAGTTTGACGCCTGCGGAGTGCGCTATTGCGAGGAGATGCAACACCGCATTCGTAGATCCGCCGAGGGCGTTGACCACGACGATGGCATTTTCGAATGCCTTTTTCGTCATGATATCGCTGGGCCGGATGCCTTGTTTGATGAGATTAAGAACCGCGGCGCCTGCATTTCGGCAATCGAGTGCTTTGTCTTTCGAAATGGCGTTTTGCGCCGAACTGTTGGGGAGACTCATGCCCATTGCTTCAATGGCTGATGCCATCGTATTGGCCGTATACATCCCGCCGCAAGAACCGGGACCGGGAATTGCTTTGGTCTCGACCTGTTTGAGTCTTTTGTCGGTGATGGCGCCTTGCGCGTGTTGGCCGACCGCTTCGAACACGGAAACGATGTCGAGATTTTCACCGTTGAGCCGGCCCGGCATGATTGTGCCGCCATAGACGAACACTCCCGGACGGTTGAGCCGCGCGATGGCCATCATGCACCCCGGCATGTTCTTGTCGCAGCCACCGATGGTGACTACACCGTCCATCATCTCGCAACCCACGACGGTTTCAATGGAGTCGGCGATGACTTCTCGGGAGACGAGAGAATATTTCATGCCTTCAGTGCCCATCGAGATGCCATCCGAGATGGTGATGGTATTGAATTCGATGCCCTTGCCACCTGCAGCGTCGACGCCTTTTACGGCTTCTTTTGCGAGCAAGTTGATGTGCATGTTGCACGGTGTGACCATGCTCCAGGTCGATGCGATACCGACTTGTGATTTGCGGAAATCGGCGTCCTTAAACCCAACGGCATGAAGCATCGCCCGGCTCGGCGCACGTTCCACTGACTCAGTGATATGGGACGAATAGGCCCGGTCGAGAGATTTCTTCTTGGATTTGGATTTCTTGGTGGTCTTGTTGGATGGCATGAATACGCTCCCAATTCGATGTTATACAGAACCCCTGATTATAGGCGTCTCATGCGCATGTTATAAAGCAGAATTTACGTCACGAAATGCTAGGTATCGAGATTGCCGTGGACTATCATGCCCCCCAGAACAGTGGCGACCGGCTTGATTTCGTGGATCTGATAGTCATCAACCTGAGTGGGATCGCGATCGAGGACGATGAAATCCGCAAGCTTTCCCGCTTCCAATGTGCCCAGGTCGACGTCCCTACCGAGTTGAGCAGCCGCGTTTCGTGAATAGCCAACCAGCAGATCCTCAATGGCCAATCGCTCCGATGCCAATCCAAACACGGGCGCGTCCGGGCCAGCTTCAACGTTTTGCCGGGTAACCCCGATCTGCATTCCGAAAAACGGATTTGCACGGGTGTGCTCGGGCAGTACCGTTACGTCGCTTGAGAACGTCACCCTTGCGCCGCGATTGACGAACGTCTTCGCCCGCTGAGAATACTGATTGCGCTCCGGACCGATCGCCTGATCGGCACCCTTGAAATAACCGCCAAACCAGTGCGGCGTAAAATTGGCACTGACGTTGAGTTCAGCGAATCGGGGAATATCCGCGTCGTGGACCTGCTCTAAATGCGACAACGAAATATTGATGGTCAATGGCCCGGTCGCATCATTCTTCGCTTGCTCTACAGCATCCAGTGCGGAGCGTGTCGCCCGATCCCCTACCGAGTGCAGATGAAGATCGATTTGATTTTTCTCAAGTTCAAGAATAAACCGCGTCAGTCGCTCTGTGGGGATCAATATACCCCCGTGCGAATCGGGTTCGTTGTGATACGGATCAAGTTGGCCGGCGGTGTTCACTTCGAGCACGCCGTCATAATGAATCTTTACCGTATTGAACGTCAGCAAATCGCCGGCGAATTGCTTGCGTAAATCGCGCACTGCTTTTACGGCGCCATCCAACTGATTTGGATCGTAGATATGATAGGAGCCTTCGTATCGAACAGGCAGTGTGCCTTCCCGCTCCAATTCCGCGACGATGTCGTAGACCTGGTTGTGCCAACTCAGACTGCCGGCATCCATGAGTGACGTCACGCCGTGTGCGCTAAGAAAGTCGACAAACGTCATGAGTGCTGCTTTCATCTGATCTCGTGTCGGTAGTGTCATGTCCCCAACGTAGGGAATGAGCGCAAACTCTTTGACCCAGCCGGTTAGTTCACCGTCTTTGTCCCGGACGAATTCCGAAATATTTTCGCTGAGATCAGGTGTATCCCTCGTGATGTTGAATAGCGCAAGTGCACGGGAATTGAGCCACGTCGTGTGTCCGGAGTTGTCGAATAAGGCTACAGGCTTGTCGGGAAAAATGGCGTCCAGATCCGATTTGTGAGGACCATCCGGCAAATAATGTTCAACGTTCCACTCGCCGAGCGTGATGAGAAAGCCCTTCGCGTCCTTGGCGTACTCACGCAGAAAGGCGAGCAATTCTTCATGCGAAGTTTGAGGGAGCGTGATGTCTGCGGTTTCCTCCCACAGCGCCGCGATGAGGCCTGGGTGCGTGTGCGTGTCGATGATGCCGGGCATGACGAATTTACCATCGAGATCCGTTCGCGTCGTTCGCCTCCGAGCCCGCTGCAAGGCGTCTTCGTTTGTGCCGACGTAGAGGATCTTCTCGTCTTTCACGAGGATCGCTTCCGCCCAGGGTTGCTCGGAATTCGCCGTGTAAATGCGCCCGTTTGTATAAACGTGTTCCGCCGCGAACGCGGAATGGATTGCTATTGAGCTGACGAGTATTAGCGAGAGGATGGTTGGATGTTTCAAATCTTCAAAACCTTTTACAATGCGTAGCTCATGGGTCCTAACATCGCGAGCGAATTGAGCGGTGGTCAAAGGATGTACACAGCGCGGGCTGTGAAGCAACGCACTATCCTAATTCCTTTACCGCTCTCCAACCCTGTTGGATGGCCACCTCCGCCATCGAATTGTCGACAGCGTCAGCATTGGCGATGGTAATCCGGCCGAACGGTTTTCGCCCGACCTCTCCGGGGTCGCCCCACGAATAGCCATGGGCCCAACGATTCAGTGTAATACTTTCGACATCCCGGTCGAAATCGAACGAATCTTTCGGGAGCATCCCGCTTAACAGTTCCCTAATGTCTTTCTCATAATCACTGAATTGCATCGTTAGCATTTTGTATCGCGCTTCACGAAATTGCTCAATCGCAGGTGCACCGACCGTACTCCCCGCTGGAGTCGCAATCAATTGAACGATGCAGGGTTCGTCTGGCGTCTTGGTGTATTCATACCCCCCGATACTCACGGGGAAGTCCATGGCCACGAATTGGTGTATGTTACCGGGCGCCATCGCCGCACCAATGCCAGCCTCTTTGAACGCCCTCCAGTTGGTCAACCCCACTGTGGTGTATTGCAACGGAATTTTCGTTAACTCCCGCAATGCTGCATCTTGCTTCGGCGGAAGGTCTGGAACGATGTACGGAATCATCGAGTTGTAACACGCCATGACGACGCCTTTACCCTTCACCCGATACGTTTGGTTGTCGCGAACATAGTCAACGAGGACTTCTTTCGAGGTATTGGGATCACCCTCATGCTGGGCCTTCACCACCGTACTGTTCAATCGGATACGAACGATGTTGTTGGATTTGTCCAGTTCGGAATAATCGAATTTGGACAAAACGATCTCTTCGGTGGTTTCGCCTTCGCCCACATTCGGAACCATCTTCTTGACCAACGTACGCGCAATCGTGGCATTGCCATCTGGGAAGTGATGAATGTATCGATCTTCTTCGACGTACGTATCACCAATATCTTTCAAATATTCTTTATATTCCGCTTCGCTTAATCGATGTTTCTGCTCTACCACCGGATCGAGTCCGATCGCGCCACTGTATTCGGCGGTCCCAAGTGACAAGATGTCTGCTCCCCCGCCGGCATTGTCGAGCGAGGAATACCGTGCCATTCTCAACACCCCCGGATCGTCAACCCCCATATCGTTCTTCAAGTAGTCGAAGTAGGAGTTTCTTCGCATATACCTGCGCAGGTTTTCTTGCGGCACATCTAGCGTGTGCATGCCGCCGTGCAGTACCCGAAGCAACTGTTCCTTGCCGCGCTCGCTGAGTGGGGTTTGTTGAACAGCGTCTTCAAAGGAAAGCGTCGGACGCAATAGGCCCTCTAGATATCCGGGATACGTACAGAAGGGGTGATTGACCACCTTGTCCTCACCGAACGCCTTCTTGTTGAAGTACGTCGCGGCGCCCAACCCGTGCCGCTTGTAAAAGCCAGAATCGTAAGACGACGTCTCGAACTTTTCCAAGTCGACGCCCAAGTCGTCTAAGAGCTTTCGTACCCTTTTGTTGTATCCGTGTGGTTCTTGTAGGGTCTGCGAACCGCCGTACCCCAATAGCAAATGTCCATCAATCGTGTGTTCATTCCTTTTTGCATGACCGCCGAAATCATCATGGTTGTCCAGAATGAGAATCTTCTTGTCGTGTCCATGCTCTTGCCGGTAGAAGTAGGCCGCCGCCAGGCCGCTGATTCCTCCTCCTACGACGATGAGGTCATAGGTTTCATCCAAGTCGGTGGTGGGGCCCCAATCCGTTTGTCCGGACAGGGCTTGGCTATGCGCGTGAATGTTGGATGAAGGATGATTCCCACGAAGCCCCGTTCGCGCCGGGGGATAGTACGATGGATCGAGTGTGTCTAAGACGGTCTGTGCGGAAGTACTAGTTGAAAGCATGGACGCACCTGCTGCCATCAACGTTCCGTTGATAAAATCTCTTCGCGTTATTTTACTCATCGATTTTTGCTCCACGGTGTTTCTATTTGTAGACCCTATACTTTCTATCCAAATCTCGTAGTGACCACCAGTATAGAGCTGTCAGATCCCATTTCGGAAATGTTGGTCGATATAAAACAAACGCGAGTGGACCATATGGCCCACTCGCGCGAAAAACGTTGAATTGTGATTTAGTCCGTCCCGGTCGCGTCCGTCCAACTGTAGTACATCCAGCCCAACGCCATTTCGTCTGTTGTTGATGGCCCGAAACGTACGTCGCGGCTGGGATCGGGGTTATTGGGATTCTCTTCGGAATTGTCAAAGGTCATGTCGACCTTGATCGTCGTACCCGCAGGGAACTCGCGCGGCTCCGGGTACTCGTAATAGAGCTGCCAAGCGTAATGGTATCGCGGAACGTCGAGCAACACTTCCTTGTCGCCGTTCGGCAACGTCGCCGTGTACTTCGCCGCCGACCCGCGCAGATGCATATGTGGCAGGAAGTTCAGGATTTCGAACGACTTGTCAAATGTATGTTGCATGCTCACCACATGGTCTTTCTTGTACGCCGGAATTTCGAAACCCATTTCGCCAATGGGCTCAATGTTAATGGGAGTTACCTCTTCGTCCTTGTCATAGAAGAAAAATCCGAGGCGCGATTGATCCCATTCGCCTGTGCCTGTGCCCGCTTCTTTGTGGTAGTGCATGCTGAGTCGAAGTACCGAACCTTTCTTCAACAAGATGCCATACCCGTCCTGCAACAAACTCGGCTCCGCACCCGGCGCTAACCCGCCGATGTTTCCGTATCCCAACGAACCGGCCGCTTCCGGCCGCATTTCTTGATGGGGGTTCTCGCTATAAACGACAATGTGATGTACGCAATTGGCATCGCCCTGCGCTTCGATCGTCTTGATCCACCGATCTTCCGGCAACATATCTTCCGTCAACGTCACGCTGATCATCGGTTGCCAATCCTCAACCTCATCGCTAACCCAAACCTTTTCCGGAAGTTCAACTACCAGATCCGGCTGGCCGAGCCACCACTCTTTATTGGAAAACGATGCGGGAGTCGGCGCGTCAGAAGGGTTACCACGCTTAGCACCCTGATCGACCCAAGCCACGATCGTGTCGATCTGGTCCTGTGTCAGCGAACGCTCGTTCCGAAATACGCCGTGAAATTCCTCAGAGGCGAACCACGGCGGCATGTAACGGTCCGACACCTGCTTCGCGATCGACTTCGCCCAAGGGCGTACTTCGTTGTAATCCATCAACGCGAACGGCGCCACCATTCCCGAGACTTTAATGGGTTTCGGACGGTGGCATTCCTGACAGTTTTCCTGCAGTATTGGTAATACGTCCTTGGTGAATGTCGGTTGATCGGGAACTTCCGCCAACGCCAATGGCGTCACACCGATTCCCAGTATGCCAATCACTAGACTTACGCGAATCATTTTGAGTTTCTCCCTTTGTGGATTTGCAACCGTGCTCTCAATAATAACGTACAATGCCTAGCGTCTATTGTACATATTTCCCCTCATGGGAACGCATTCCGGAAATTCCACGTTGATTTCGCATGCAATTGACATAGATTATAGCGGTCTTCGCGTGTAAATATGCTGAATTCACCGTTTTTCCGTGTCACAATCGAGGAGTCATTGCTATATGGGTGCGGACGCGTCCGGCACTATTCAGTTCAATTCGATTCAGATGGCGCATTCAGTCGACTATGCCGTTTGTCCGCCAACGGGTGAATTATCAGGGCCACCGCCGTTGTTGTTGGCCCTGCACGGTTGGGGCCAGAACTGTGAAAAGTTCTCACGATGGGTCGCGCCATTGGCAGAGCGCGGATTCCTCGTCGTCGTGCCGCAAGCGCCGCATCAGTTGTACATTAGCTATGACCCAAAAACCGTGGGCTTCAATTGGTTGACCATCCACGAAAAGGAACGGTCGATCAACGAGTTTGTCGATTACCTCAAACTGTTGATCGAGACGCTCCGTAAAGACTACGAATTCGACGAACGCCGTGTGTGCATGCTCGGATTCAGTCAGGGCGTTTCGATGAGCTACCGGTTTGCTGTGCGTAGTGGCATTGAAGTTGGAGCAATGATCGCATGCGGATCCGACCTGCCGCCGGATGTCGCGGATGAGTTGCCGAACCGCGAAGCGTTTCCAGTCCTCATTGTTCACGGCAAAGACGACCCGCAGGCAAAATTGGAAAAGGCGGAATCGGCAATGGCGGAACTACAACGCCACGGCTTTTCGCCCGATACGAATTTTTTCGATGGCGGACATCAGTTGCCGCGGGAAGTGGTGAAGGAAATCGGCGACTGGCTCGTAAGCCGAGTCGTGATGAAAGAAGGAGTGAACACATGAAACCTTCGCGCAGACATTTTCTCGCGGCCAGTGGTGCGACAACACTCGCAGCAAGTGTAGCGAGTGCACAGACGCCTAAGTACAAAGCGTGCATCATCGGCGACACGAAAAACGGCGGCTACGGTCATACGATGCACTTAGCGTTCGCATTGCGGGACGATGTGGCGGTCGTAGGTCTAGCCGATCCGGACGAAGCGGGCCGCGCAAAACATGCGGAAGAATCCGGCGCGAAAAACACGTACGCCGATTACCGCGAAATGCTGGAAAAAGAGAAACCGGATCTCGTCGCTATTGGCCCGCGCTGGACCGTGAACCACAAAGAATATCTGATCGCCTGCGCCGAATTGGGTTGTCATGGCGTAATGGAAAAACCGCTCTGCACCGACCTCGCGGAAGCGGATGCGATGATCGACTCGATTGAGTCGCGCAATCTGAAATGGTCAATCGCATTCAATTTTCGCGCGATGCCTATGATGGATCACGTGCGCAAGCTCATTTACGAGGACAAAATCATCGGCAGCCCGGTCGAAGTGCGTAGCCGGGGTAAGGAAGATAACCGTGCAGGTGGCGAAGACCTCATCGTGTTGGGTACGCATACTTTTGACTTGATGCGGTACATGATCGGCGACCCGCGATGGTGTCAGGCCGACATCACTCACAACGGCCAGCCCGCGACACCCGAACATGTCAGCGAAGCGAGCGAACCGTTGGGGCCGATTGTAGGCAACCGCATCCACGCGATGTTTGGATTCGACCGTGGTGTCGCTGGCCATTTCAGTTCGATGAAAACCCGAGACGGCAACGGCGGAAGATGGGGGATGGAGATACACGGATCGCTAGGCATCATCAGCATTCGTATGGACGTGAATCCTGCAGTCCATCTGTTGCGCGACCCATCGTGGGCACCGGGCGATAGCGGGAAACAATGGGAACCGATACCGAATCCGCCAGCCGAGCGCATCGATCTCACTGACGAACGGCGGCAAAGGCATATGTTCATCGTGAACGATCTAATCTCAGCCATAGAAGAAGACCGGAATCCACGCTATAGCCTGCAAGACGGCCGTGCCTCAATCGAGATGATTCAAGCCGTGTTCGAAGCTTATATACAAGGAGGCCGTGTGGCGATGCCCCTCGAAAACCGCGACCATCCGCTAAAGCGGTGGAGCTGAGGGCCACGCCAAAGGTTGAACAGAAGCCCCGCCATACGGTAAGATCCGCAGTTCGATACGCAACCAGATCCCCGATAGCTCAGCGGTAGAGCGGGTGGCTGTTAACCACTAGGTCGCAAGTTCGAATCTTGCTCGGGGAGCCATTTACTATTCGAGCCGTCCAGCCAGGGCGGCTTTTCCTCACGGGACACTGCGCATGTCCTTCACAGTCTATGTGCTACGGTCTGAGACGACAAGAAAAATATACGTAGGCCAGACGAACGGCCCACCAGACCTTTCGCCAGTTATAACTTCATCGCGGTCCATGTGCCGGACGCTGTTCCACCCAAGATCTGCATCATTGTGCCATCAATTATGCTCGTACTTGAATTGACAGTTCCGTTGTAGACAAACACATCCGTGCCAGCCACGTGCGTGATAGTAAAAGTCGAACCATCCTGCGTCCACAACATCGTAATGCCCGTACCAGACGGAAACGAAGCGTTTGCTTCAGGCGGGAAGGGGCTGGGTGTTTGCACCATGCCGTTTGCAAGAAGTTCCACTCCTATCTCAGCGGTACCCGTGGAGAGCAACCACACTCCCGGCGATATTTCCGGTGTCCGCGGACAACTGCTGAACGGAACCACCATTGCAACGATGACCAGTCCATGTATAAAACGGGTTTTCATTCCTAACGCTCCTTGTGTGAAATGTATGTGACTTACGTGTTTCTAATCTATCTGATACGAATTCACCAAACCTTTAGCTCGCTACAATTTCATCCCGGTCCACGTGCCGGAGGAGCTCCCCCCTGCGGTCGTCTCCCACGTGCCGTCGATTATGCTTGTGCTGGAATCGACCGTGCCGGTATAGAGAGGATTGGGAGAAGTTGGCTCCAATATAATCGTCGCACGGTCCTGCTCCCAGAAATAAGTGCCTACCAAGCCGATCGTTCCGGCGGGAGTTTGCGTCGAACCGTTGCTCAGTAGTTCAATTGCATGCGATGTGGTAGCGGTACCAGAAGCAACGTCGAATGTCCACACGCCCAACGCGACCTGCGGTGTCCGCGGACAACTGCTGAAGGGAACCACCAATGCAACGATAACCAGTCCTTGTATAAAGCGGATTTTCATTCGTAGCGCTCCTTGTATGATTCGTATTGACTTGCTCCTACGCTGAACTTGCGCGCGAGGTGCGGGAATTGACGCGGATTGGTGGCGCTGGCAGTTCGGGGAGAACGTCGCGCAAACCAGCGTCAAGACGGGCGCACCGGAGGATGTAGGTTAGAGTCTCAACGCGACAAACGTGACATCATTGAGTAACACTCCGTTATCGGTTTCGGTGCCATCCACAATACTCGTCGGTGACTCGACCCTACCGGTGAAAACTCTACTGGTCTGATCATCGTCTAGGACAAAGGTAGAACCGTCCTGAAACCATGTCGCCCCAGCCGTGCTCGTCGAACCGTCGCTTTCCAGCGTCAATTCGCTTACCAGCGGCAATTGGCCGTCACGATTTAAAGTGAATTGGCATAAGCCGGGCGAGACTAAAAATATCGTCGGCGGTGGACAACTACTCATTGAAACCGCCAGCAAGATCAAGAGCGTTCCTTTGCCGATTCGAGATTTCATGCGCGTAATCCTCCTATTCGACAATCTATCAGTTCACTTTGACCGCCGTAAAGGTGCGACATATACCGCAGAGAAAAATAAGCCCCGCCAGCACGCAGCCAACGGGGCATGGTAGGTAGCAGTTATCGCGTGGAGGTTTGCACTAATCCCCTTGACAACCTTTACTCTTCTTCGTGCATTTCTTGCTTGGTGGCGGCACCACGGCCTTTTGTGGAATAGGAACAGAGATTGCCTTGATGTGCTTCATTCGTGTGTTTCCCCTCAGTTTGATTTCGTTTATCGGCACTGCGTCTATCTAGCACCAATCGAACACATAGAAAAAACCGGCGTCTATGTGAGACACCGGGGTCGTGGTATCAACTATCGCGGAGTGACAGACCACGTGGCTGACTGTATACTCAAAATAGCGTACGTCAACTTGACGAAGGGAACTCGCCATGAAGAAATTGATTCACAAAGGGACAGCTCGTCCCGCGATGGCAACTCAGCCATTTCTTGGGACCATACAGATCTTCGGCTTCTTTCTTGAATTGCTCCGTTTCCTGATTAGTTCGTTCTGGGTCTTTCCAACAGAAGGGCCAACTGGTGGTGGTTGAGCGGCAATCAGTCGCTTCTATGACTAGTTGGGCAGATGCATTTTACCCTTGCTACACTTCTTTACGCTCGTCTTGGATTCGTAGTCTTTGCAGGTAACCGGCGGCGCCGTCGCAAGTCGTGGTCGTGACTTTGAAACCAACACAACATGCGATTGAACTTCCCTTCGTCTGTGCATGGCGTAACCTCTCCTTGGTTGAATTGGAACACCCTAGAACCTGTTGAACGGATAAGAAAACCCCGGCATCCACAGGGGACACGGGGGCCGTGGTATCAGCAATTCAGGTCAGGTCAAGGTGCTGATGTCATTTTGTACATTTGTTCTTGGGTACATCCTGTAGTCATGACCATCCCGATAAGTAACGCGAACGTGAGAACTGCAACAATATTCTTGAGCATACGTAGATTTCTCCTATCTGGTTTGTGTGGCGGGTATCGCCACTTCGTGTTACCTGAAATCGCTGATCGAAACGTTGGCATCCACGCGGGACAACTGGACGGTTACTAGTCCGCCGCACAGCCTTTCCTGAACTTCAGGCACATCTTACCCGGTGCCACAGCTAACGCATGTTTCGGCAGTGCTCTCGGCAATGTCTTGATGTGTTTCGTCTAG
>Ga0315336_1005942_pt1 | contig 12903 bp, 8 predicted proteins | sample ASW5metaG_FD_204512 | JGI IMG/M metagenome (GOLD analysis project Ga0315336, IMG submission 204512) | Ammonia-oxidizing marine archaeal communities from Monterey Bay, California, United States - ASW #5 | ecosystem: Environmental > Aquatic > Marine > Intertidal zone | place: USA: California...
CTCGTTCGGCGTTGTAGTTTATGCGACGCTCGGTGGGATAAAAGGTTGTATTTGGGCCGACTTTTTCCAGTACAGCATCGCGATGTTCGGTGCTGTTTACGCTGCCGTGATTTCCTTGGGGGAAGCTGGCACATCGGCTGCAGCCAGGGCCGTGGATGCTGGTACGATCGCGGCGGACCAAGCGGCAGAGTTTGCCAACAGCTACTCCATGAGCGATCTGCTGCATGAAGCCAAGGTAGCAGACAAAATTGAAATCTTCCCCGATTTCTCTGATCCGAACCAGTGGGTGCCTCTGCTATTAATACCGATTGCCGTGCAGTGGTGGTCAGTTTGGTATCCAGGGGCGGAGCCAGGCGGCGGTGGATACATCGCACAGCGAATGCTAGCTGCTAAGGACGAAAGAAACGCGATCGGTGCAACTCTTCTCTTTAATTTTGCTCACTACGCATTGCGCCCCTGGCCATGGATTGTCGTAGCGCTAGCCTCTCTGGTTTGTTTCCCTGAAACGGCTGACATCCAGTCCGCTTTTCCACATATCGATGAATCGGTCATCGCACAGGACATTGCTTACCCGGCGATGATCTCCAAACTGAGCCCTGGGTATCTGGGAGTGGTGATCGCCTCGATTATAGCCGCCTACATGTCGACGATTGGAACGCACCTTAACTGGGGTTCTTCTTACGCGGTGAACGATTTTTACAAGCGTTTTGTCAAACCTGACGCCTCGGAAAGTGACATGGTAAGAATGGGGCGTATCTGTACGGTTTTGCTCATGGTCCTGGCGGGAGGACTATCATTGGTGCTGACTAGTGCCACCCAGGCCTTTGACATCCTACTTCTTTCGGGCGCCGGTTCCGGAGCTATCTATCTGTTGCGCTGGTTCTGGTGGCGAATCAATGCTTGGACTGAGATATTCGCGATGGTAGTATCCGCTATACTCGCCTTCACGCTTGTCTTGTTTGTTGACGATGGTACGGTCGCTCGGGGACCCGTCGATGGTTTCACCATGAAACTCTTGATTGGCGTGACCGTTACGACTGTTGCGTGGGTGTTCGGCACATTCGTAACCAAGCCGGAAGATCAAGAAACGCTACGCAAGTTTGTCCGCAAGTGTCATCCCGGTGGGCCCGGGTGGGCCACAGTGGTTGCTGAGGCACGAGCCGACGGAGACATGATCGATGAGAAGATCCGCGGCCAAGTGTGGGAAATGCCGGTGCAGATCTTGTGTGTGTTTCTCGGTTGTCTGGCTGTCTATTGTTCATTATTCACGATTGGTGGACTCGTGTACGGCCATTACGTTCAGGCCGCGGTTCTTGGTGGCATCACATTGGCAAGTGCCATTTTCCTATTCAAACTGTTTAGAAAGTTGAGAATCGAGTAGCTGTGCTGTCACTGTAAAAGTCAATTTGGCGACTTCTGTGCGTTTTGCCTTTTCCGACTGCCTTCGAATCAGATCCTTGTCATTCAACTAGTCTAGGGAATTCCGAATAATGCGATCAGCGATTCTAGTGACTGCCATCTACGCCTGTTGCTACCTTATAGGTGCCAATTCCGCCTTAGCAGCACCAAGTGAAGGTACGTCTGACAAGGTCTTCGTTGGCTACGTCGCCGGTATGCCTAAAGATATCAATTACAGCCTGTATACCCATCTCTGCCACGCGTTCGTCGTGGCGGAAAAAGACGGATCGCTGGTAGCTAGGGAACAGGTACCCAACCATGAGTTGACGCGTGATGCACACAACGCTGGTGTGAAGGTGCTAGTTTCCCTGGGGGGCTGGGGGTGGGACGAGAATTTTGCTGCGATGTCACTCGATCCGCAGGCTGAGGATCGTTATGTAACGGCCGTGATGGCTATCGTGGACGAGTATGACTATGACGGCATCGACTTGGACTGGGAATACCCCGACACGAACATTGAGATCGTCGGTTTCGAACGGCTTACGCGCCGATTCCGCAAGCTGCTCGATGAATTGGGTAATAGTAAGAATAGTCCCATGTTGCTTACTATGGCTGCAGCGGCTCATCCCACAACGCTAGAGTGGCTGAGCAACGAGTTCTTGTTAGAAACCATGGATTGGGTCAACATCATGACCTACGACTATGTTGGTGGTTGGGCTAGTTTCGCCGGTCACCATTCCCCTCTGTTTGCATCTGCTAAATTGCCGAGTGATAGTATTCTTTCTACAGAGTTGACGATGAAATATCTCCTGGAAGAACGAGGGTTGCCGGCGGAACGGTTGGCATTGGGTATTCCTCTTTACGGGTGCGTATTTGCCGTTGGCGAGCCCTATGTCTCTACCGCACGCGCACCTAAGCCTAGCAGACCTTCCGTCAACTACAATCAAATCGATCCGTTGCTGAAAGAACAGAATTGGACACGGATCTGGGACGATGAAACCAAGAATCCCTGGCTTTTAGCCCCGGATAGGTCAGAGATCATCTGCTACGACGATAGTGAGTCGATTGCAATCAAAATCGAATGGGCTATGAAACAAGGATTTCGGGGCATCTTCTTTTGGCAGATAGCGGCCGACCGAATGCCAGACGGCCGCAATCCTTTGCAGGAATCGGCTCATGAGAAGTTTTTTCAGAAAGCTCCTTGAGGTGGATCCCCTTTGTTCGCAAGCCAACGGGGCCAAACGACAATTTGACGTTTTATTCTCCATGTCAGATATGATTCGCATCGAACGTATTATAGTCACCGAAGTCTTGGTCCCTGCTCACCCGAGAGCCGTCAATGGTACGGGTGTTCACCAACCTCTCCATAAACTGCCCGTCGCTGGCGAGCCAGCGTGGAGTAAGCAATTCGATGAGTTGCCAAAGGCTATCCTCGAATTGCACCTCGACGACGGTACGGTCGGGCTAGGTGAGTTTTATCGCGACCACGATTGGCGCATCGTGGAAAATATAGCAAGCAACCTCATCGGTAGTGAGATTGAGAATCTCTCTCGGCGCAGCTTGCCAATTGCCCATTGTCGTGAGTACGACGGCTTTGAATGTGCCGTTTGGGATGCGTACGCCAAGATACACAGCTTAAGGCTGGTCGATTTACTTGGTGGACCCGTCCGGGAAAGAATCTGGGTGGGGGCTTGGTCTGGCCATCGTGCGTTGCAGGAAATCAGATCGCTGGTTGAGCAGTTTCATTCACTGGGTTTCGATTGTATTAAGTTCAAATGTTCACTTGAGGATGACGTCGTCGGCTGGTGCACCGAGATTGCGGAACACGCCCCTGGTATGCAGGTTATCCTAGATCCGAATGAGCGATGGGAACAGCCGGCCGAAGCGCGTAAACGAATCGATCGCTTGCGGGACTTGACTAACGTCTTGTGTTTGGAAGACCCGCTGCCTCGTTGGATGCTTCACGAGTATGCACAACTAAAATCCTATTCTTCTATTCCTATCGTGTTACACGTCTCTTTACCCTACATCTACCATGGGCAGCGTGTGCATGATGCCATTGCCGCTTTGAAGTTATCAGCCGTTGACGGATTTAATTTCAACGGTGGACTAGTCGGCTTTCAGCAATTGGACCACATTGCCGCGGCGGCTAATCTGCCCTGTTGGCACGGCTCTGAAATCGATTTGGGAATATTGGAAGCCATGTATCTGCACCAATGCGCAGCTGCAGAGAGTTGTCAATGGCCCTCGGACATCTTTGGACGGCTGATTCGCGAGCATGATTTATTGACGAGTCCGCTCGATATTCAGCCGCCGCATGCGATGTTGCCCTCAGGGTATGGTTTGGGCGTCGAGCTCGATCGCGATGCGGTACGGCATTATCAAACTGAAACACGCGAATATCGAGGCGAGTTATGACCGACCAGACTGATGCCCGGAGCGGACAGGCTTCACAGCTTGCCAAACGAGTTCCGGAGGGTGCGAGTCAACATCTTACCGCAGGGCCTTATTCTCCAATATTGGAGGTGAATCCAGGTAGATTGGTCGTGATCTCAGGCCAAGTCGCGATTGATGCTGAGGGAAACGTTGTCGGTGAATCGATCGAAGAACAGACCCGCTTTACGCTTGATAACTGCCTCCGCAAACTAGAAACGGTCGACTGTACGTTTGCCGATGTTTTTAAAGCGAATGTTTACTTGACCGACCTAAAGGAATGGCCGCGATTTAACGCCGTTTATGCAGAGTTGGTTCCCGAACCTCGACCCGTGCGGACGGCGATCGGGGCAGCTTTGCTGCCGGGATTCCGCGTAGAGATCGAAATGTGGGCGGCAAAGCGAGTATGATTTGGCAAGAACTCACTACTACCGGTTTTGACCAGATAGATCGTCGTACGCCGGTCCTTCTGCCTATGGCAGCGATCGAACAGCATGGTCCCCATTTGCCTCTGGCGACCGATCGGATGATCGCCGAGTTTTATGTCAAGGAGATAGACCGGCGACTGGGAAAGGCCGTGTTGACTTTGCCCACGATCGCCGTGGGTTACTCTCAACATCATATGGATTTCTCTGGCAGCTTAACGCTGAACCACGAAACGTTGCTAAATGTTGCCGAGCAATATCTCCATTCTGCGTCATGCCACGGCTTCCGGAGTTTCCTGGTGCTTAACGCCCATGGTGGCAATCAAGGGGCTTGTCAGGTGCTAGTCGAACGGTTCGGCGCCGCACACGGCGACTGCCAGGTTGTCGCAGCTACTTGGTGGCGCGTGGCGGCCGATGCATTGCTCGCCCTCAATGAAAGTGGACCGGGAGGGGCTGGTCATGCTGGAGTATTTGAGACTTCGCTCATGCTGCATATCGCGCCAGAGCTAGTACGGCTGGAAGCTAGACAGCCTCGCACCAATCTGCCAACCTACGAGTGGGCGGAAGGCGATCTGATCCGTTCGCCGCGAGCCGCACTCTATCGAACTATGAAGCAGATGACTTCCAATGGCGTTTACGGTGACCCCTTGCTGGCAACCGCTGAAAAAGGAAGGCAGATAGCTGATATCGTTTGCGAGGCGCTGTGTGAAACTGTCACCGATCTAGCAAGATTCGATTAAACGCCGTTTCGAACTACCTGTAAGAAAAGTCTCGCCAGACGCATTCGTCGATTCCTGTGCGGTAACGTACCGAGGGAGCTCGACGGAAGACACAGATTTTCGAGCAAATGCTGGCGAAAAGGTTCAAGGGTCAGCGATCCTAATTAGATTTGGGTGCTGTGATAGCCGCGATCCTATGGACCGTCGGCGATCTGTAGGATCGCGACTCCTGACGAACTCCAATCTCATTCGAAACTCTAGAGGAACGTTGTCGTGGACCTCCCAGAACATCAGACCGCTGCTGAAGCGCAAGCCGATGGTTCGTCTTCCGACGCCGTGTGGAAACACAGCCTCCGTGAGGCGGTTGAAATACTGGTGGTCTGGGCAGTCTTCATGGTTTGGACCGTTGGCTACTCGTACTGCTACGGATACGGCAGTGATGCCCATATAGGTTTGGTTTTCGGCATTCCGGCATGGGCATTTTGGGGGATCGCGGTCCCGTGGGGAACGGCGACGCTTGTCTCAATCACTTTTGCCTCTTGGTGGATCGCAGACGATCAGCTCGTCGACGGCTCGGCCGCAGACGACCAGGGAGTGGGAACCCGTGACTAAGCTACTACTGGCCGCGTCTCCAGCGACGTCCCAGTCGGCGATAATTACCTTTGGCCTCTACACGGTCGTTGTGCTCGCCCTGGCGTGGTTCTCGCACCGAGCCCGCTCTGGTCGATCGTTTCTAGGCGAATACTTTCTTGGTAGCCGGGGGCTCGGTGTGCTCGCCTTCACAATGACATTTGGCGCCACCAGTGCCTCGGCTGGTTCGTTCGCGGGAGTGCCCTCTCTCATCTACACGCATGGTTGGAGCGTCGCCCTGTGGATATCCAGCTACATGGTTGTACCTCTGTGCGCCATGGGGCTGTTGGGCAAACGACTAAACCAAATCTCTCGCAAGACCGGTGCCATTACTCTGCCAGATATTCTGCGCGAACGGTTTAATAGTCCACGATTGGCAGTGCTCGCCTCGTTGTTGCTGGTGTTTCTCCTGTCAGTCTATCTGATTCCTCAGTTTAAGCTGGCGAGCTTGATCCTCAAACAATTACTGGCCGAGTCGCATTCATTAGGTATGCTTACGACTTGGCTCACGACGTTGCAGGATCGCACAGGCCTCGCCACCACCGTTGATGCTGAGTATCTTGTCTGTCTCGTTTTCTTCTCGTTTCTGGTGGTAATCTACACCACTTTTGGCGGCTTTCGAGCGGTGGTCTGGACCGACGTCCTTCAGGGATTCATCATGATTGGTGCTGTCGTGGTACTCCTGGTCCTCACACTTCATCAGGCGGACGGACTCCCGGCGGCGACAGCTGAAGTTGCCAAGCAAGTGCCGCCTAGACTGGGGCAGGTACATTTTTTTACAGAACAACCTGCACCACAGGCAATTCGAATTCCATCTGAGACCTGGATTGAGTTGAAGGACGACTTGACTGGTCAGCGCCGCCTTTTCCGTACCAACGAAGGTGCCGTCATCCCCGCGGACGCGACCATATCGCGTCGCGTGAAAACGGTCGAACTGATTGGTCCCAGTCAGCACAGCGGCCAAGTGCCCGACCGAGCCGACTCGCTGCCGGAAAACGTCCGACCGGTGATTCACGAATTTGAGCCGTATGCCTTCGGTGCCGAGCAGGTAAGCGGTTATCTGCGCTGCCCGGGACCAAGCCCCACCAACCCCGCCGGGTTTCTATCACTCGGGTTGGCCATTTCAATCTTCGTATACTGGCCACTTTCCGGAACCGGCCAGCCTGGAAACATGGTCCGCCTGATGGCTTTTCGAACGTCACGAACGCTGAAGCGATCGATCGCGCTGCTGACGCTCTATTTCGGAGTGATCTATTTCTCACTGGTGATCATCTTTTGCAGCGCCCGCGTTGTTTTGCCAGGATTGGATCACACGCCCGATCGCATCATGCCCGTGCTGTCGTTTCAAATCTCTGAAGCCGCCCAGATGCCCTGGCTGGCGGGCTTCTTGGTTGCGGCTCCCTTTGCCGCGGCCATGTCCACGGTCGACAGCTTCATGCTGATGATTTCCTCGTCGATGGTTCGAGATATCTACCAACGCAACATCAATCCAAATGTTCCGGAAAAGCGCGTCAAGCGGATGAGCTACGCCTGCATGATCCTGATCGGACTGATAGTAACTGCAGGGGCAGTCAATCCACCTCGCTTTATGCAATACCTGATCGTCTTCACCGGCGGGGGCCTCTCTGTCTCATTTCTCGTCCCCGTGACAATGGCTCTCTATTGGCCAAGGACGACCGGCTTGGGAGCGGCAGCGGCCATGATCGCAGGTTTTGTGGTTTACCTGGGACTCTACGTTGCCGGGTATATCATCTACGGCTCGGCGCGGCCGCTGAATATTCTGGAACTCGACCCGTTGATTTGGGGATTTGCCGTTTCGTTTATCGCGGGGGTCCTAGGCAGCCGCCTCAGCCAACCTCCACCAGAGCAATTGGTTACGAGATTCTTCGGTAAGGCAAGCTAGATCGGCTTCCGGTCACACCTATACCGCCCGCGATACCCTACACTAGCAACTAATTCATCCAAGCCGCCGCCGACCTACACAGCAATTGGCCAACCCCAATACGACCAGAGCCAAAGAACCAGGCTCAGGTACCGACGCGACTGTTGTGGCTAAACCACCGGCTGAGGCCAAATTTTGCTGCCAAATGAGGAGGTCGAACCCGTCCGAATCACCATCACTGTCGGCGTCAGAGTTACCATTTACGCCATAATCGCTTTCCCACTGGGTGAGGTCCGCCCCATTGACCACGCCGTTTCCGTCAAAATCACCAGGGATTGGTTCGACGAATGCTGCCGCGTCATGTAGGGCTTGAGTCAGTGCCAAGTAGTGGGATCGTCCCAGGCTGTCTAACTGCGTGCTGAAATTGTCTTGTCCCAGATCCCAGCCGAAGAGTGTGTGAAGATTATCCTGACGGATGAACTCAGCTTTGTCCTCGATGCTGCCGGGGCCGTCAAACCCCCAGCCTTGGTAGGTGGTCGCCTCATCGGCAAGCCACTGTCCTGTGTTGTTCTTGTGGACGACATCTCGCACAGCATAGGTATCAGAACCCGAAAAAGGATTGACGAGAGGCCTGGCAAAGAAGCCGACGCCGATACCTAGTTTCGACTTGTCGAAGCCTTGATTCGCCCAACCGTTGACTATCGTTTGTGCAGCGACCAGAGACGTATGATTGCCTGTAGGGTCTGCGTGAGGCGCGTCGTAAGTAGCAAGGCGCAGTGCATCGAGATTGGCGATGATTGCGTTACCCGAGGAATATCGGAAGTCTTGAATAAAGGCGGTTTGAAACTCTCCCGTCCCAAGCACAGCACGAATCGCGGTGGTCAGATTACCGTACGACCCTGTGTTGTCCTGCATGATGGGACAGTTGGCGATGCTACAGCCGTCCTCCCAATCCAGATCGATACCCGAGAGCTTCCCTCCGGAAAGGTCCAAGATTTTGCGAACCTGCTGAGCGGCAAAGGCGGCTTTCGAACCGGAGCCAGTCCCATCAGTAAAGACGTGAAAGTTGGTGCTGTTCTCCCAACCTCCAATGGTAAAAGTCGTAGTCGTGGAAGGAGAAACGCTCGCCACCTTGTTGTAAGTGTCAATCATACGGCTTATACGACTATCGCCTAGATTCAACGACCACGTGCCTGGATCGTTGACGTTTGGCATGTTGAGGACTGAGGACCCCCCGGTTCCGCCTGCTCCGTTGTTGCCCACGGCAATCGTCCCATCAGGCCGGAAACGAAACTCGCCGAAATATGTGATTTCGCTGAGCAACTGCGCCTGATCCGTAAAGGAACCATTCAGATATGAGCCGTTGACTCTCCAATGGGGCAGATAGCCCGCCGTGTGAATGTCCTGAGCCAGGGTGGGAGAGGCTATCAGCAGCGCGACCACAACTACGCAGTATCGTAAGTCAAGTTTTGAATGCATGAGACACCTCAGGGATGGAAAGTGATCGATGGACGGAGCATCGAACAGATCAAATCTCTACATACCACGATACTCAGAACCAACAACCCTGTCTGTGAGATCGACGACTGAGAAGGAAAACACCACAGCACAGCAACAACGCGGACGATGGCTCAGGCACCGCTGCACTGGCAGCGCCCAGACTGCCAGTGGAACCAAGGTTTTTCTGCCAGATGAGTAAATCGGCGCCGTCGGAGTTGCCATCGTCGTTGGCGTCGGAATCGGCGTTCACTCCAAAATCGCCTTCCCACTGGGTTAAATCTGCATCGTCGACCACGCCGTTGCCGTCAAAATCTCCGGGAATATCCGGAATCAGGCTGTCTCGCTTATTCGCGGCTATTCTCAACATGGAGTTCGCATTGTCAGAATCAATGTCTTGTCCCATCTCCCAAATAAACACCGACTGCAGGCCTTCATCGTGTGCCAGTTGAATTCGATCTTCGATCGTTGTTTGATCGGGAATCCAATAAGTGCTGCCGCCGAATGAATAGTAGCCCCCACCTATTGGTGTACCGCCACTGAGAAGTTCGCCGTACGTGCGCGCTACTGCGCCGCCAAAAACGTCGCGAGCATAGAACGGCAGTCCGACTCCCACTTTGTTGGCAGGCGTGTCATTGCCCCAAGAACTGTTCGTCCACACCCAAGGACGTTGCGAATTCGCACTAGCCGGATCAGTCCAAGCATCGATCGTGTCCTCGACATATTCGTGGAGGGAATGCTCTCCATTATTGGGGTTGCTAGGATCACCGCCCCACCAGCCGAGATCGTAGGTCATTAGGGAAACAGCATCGATGGCGTCTGGTCCGCTGAAGATACTGTTGGAGATTACCACCGAGGGGGCAGCCGTAGCACTTACCCGTCTGGACAAGCCGACCTCCTGCTTAATCCTCTTCAGCAGTGCCGGAAAAAGTGTTGATCGTTCGACGCCGGCGTTTGGGTGCTCCCAGTCGATGTCGACTGAAGTTGCACCGGTAGTGTCGAGCAAATCGTCGATATTCTGGGCGAGCGTAGTTCTTAGCGACGAACTTGCTGCGATGGAGGAGAATACAGAGTCGACTCCTGCCCCTCCCAGCGTGATATCCAACCGCGGACGTTCATCGACCGGCAGGCTGTTGATGATGCTCTTGATCGTAGTAATGTCGTTCAACCGAGCATTTAAGCTGCCCGAAAGCGGGACGATTCCACCAGCACTATTAACACTCAGACCAAAGTATCGAACTTCGTCCAGAAGGGAGAGCTGGTCAGGCAAGATGTTGGTATTGTAAGTGCCGCCCAACCGGTAATACGGCACATATCCGGCAATTTCCAAAGCCTGCGAATGGCTAGCCAGGGACAGGGCGCCTGCGAGTGCGATGATTGCAGATCGAATGGCTCTAACATCAAGAAGCGTCATAGAAATTCCTTGTCAACTAAAATCAATCGAGAATCGCACGACCGAGGGGGACTACCAGTTAGACCTGCTTATCTAACAAACATTACTGCAGGAATTTGAAGATCATGCCAGGATTGATGCTATGTACGTCGAAGAAGCTAGTTTCTAAATTATTGTAAATCAGAGTTGTAAACTACGGAGGAACGCCCACCGCGCCCAATGCTATTGAAAACTCTTACTCCAGCGATGAGGCCAACCCGGACAGGCTCGGTATACAATTGAGAATTCACGTCGGGTTCACTGCCGTCGGTGGTATACCGAATAGTGAGTCCCGGAAAAGAAACGTTGGCTTTCAGTATGCCGTCCTCGATCACCGCGCCGGGATCAGGGATTCGGTAGTAGAAACCACCTTCCAGATAGTCCAGTCTGGGCAGATCGCGAGTACCAAGTAGGGTCGCAAAAGCGCTCCATGCGCTCTGTAGTTTGGAAGGCCACGTTTCAAGGTTCGAATCCCTAGCCCAATCGGGCTGCACTGCCCACGCACGTTCAGCAAGTGCGATTAACTTTGGCAAGGCCATATATTCCAAGGCATTTGGCCCCTTCAAATTCTCGCCCCACAACTGTCCCTGAATTCCTAATATGTGTTGTTCAAGTTTCCCGGCCAGTTCTTCAAACTGTGCGATGGCGTTTTGAGGGATTTCATTACCCATCAAGTCCTTGCGAGTCTTCGCAAGGTAGTTCATCGGTGCGAAAGAATAAGGAGTCTTCGTATCGACGAACCCTGCCCAATAGTAACCGGGTTCACAGGGATCTTTGTTGTAAGCAAGATCGAAGTACAAATGTGTAGCATTGCATAAGACGACATTTACACCGGCATTGGCAAGTCGATAAGCTGCATCTTCCTGGCCCCAGCCCCATACATTATTCCAGACATGGCATCGGAAATTCGGGCCTCTGAAACGGTTGCGCGACGAATCGCCGCTGGTTCGTGCTTTCTTGTCTCCGTTTAGGAACACCTCTTCCCAAGCCGCTACGGTGATATCCTCGGCGGCAAGAATATGAGAAACCCTTTCAATGAATTGGCCCATAGCCTCCTTTTCCGCCGTCACTTGGCTGCCATCCACTGCGCCAGGCAATTGTTGACAAGCAGCAGACTTCTGCCACACACCCTGAGGGACTTCATCGCCTCCCAAGTGAATTGTGGAGAGTGTGAGCCCTGCCTCAGCATACATATTCTTAATATCTGTGATCACATGCTGGATAAAAGCGAAAGTCGAGTCCTGGCAAACGTCGATGACGTTGTCATTCCACATTTGGACAGATTCATACTTTGAGTCATCGCCAGGGTCGTGGAGGAGAAATTGGCGAGCCTCTTCATCCAGCCCTTTGTCAAGAAGGCGCTGGTGGCGCACATCCATCGCCCTGATCGCCGCTCGAGCATGACCCGGAAAGTCGATTTCAGGGATGACCTCTATGTGGCGCTCGGCGGCATACTGCAATATGTCAATGAACTCCTGTCGAGAATAGCTGCCACTCCCGTAGGACCCTTCCGACTCCGCATAGGGACCAGAACCAAAAGATGGCGGCAGTGACTGTTCGCCATTCTCTGAGTGTGAACGCCGACCGCCAACTTCGGTCAACTCCGGTAGCCCCGCAATCTCCAGACGCCAACCTTCATCGTCCGTCAGATGGAAGTGGAATTTGTTGAGCTTATACAAAGCCATCAATTCCAATAGTTTTTTCACAGAACTTGGCTCGTGGAAATTTCTGGCGACGTCGAGATGTAAGCCACGATAGCGAAATCGAGGTGCATCCTCTATCTCTACTGCACTAAACGATATTTCGTCGTTTGGTTGCCTGTAGGCGATGATAGGTAACAGTGACCGCAAGCTCTGAACTCCATAAAACACTCCCGTGGGGTCAGTGCCAACGATGGCAACGCCTGTGTCTTCTTGAGCACTTAAGCGGTAGGCGTGCTCTCCGAAAGTCATCTGTTTGCCGTCAACTAAAATGTCCGAGACGGAAAGAACGATGATCTTATCGGATTCCGGCATCTCTCTAGAAATCCGAAGTTTGGCTCCTAGCAGGATTTCAAGAGCATCGGAAAGGTATTCTGCCTCGGATTCCAACTGTTCCGGAGCATAGATCACTGTTTCGCGATCCAACACGGCCGAACCGCGCTGCGATTCGAGGACCGTAGGAGAGGGCACAACGCCGCCGAATTCCGGGACTGTACTTTGTCCAAGAGCAAGGTTCGCGTGGTAACGCGAGTGCGGAGTGGGCACTGCGACTTGATCATTGGGAGTTCGTGTCGTCTGCTGCTTAGTGACTATCGGCCCGACCGTTACATGGTCGATAGCCGTAACGGTTTTCCCCCGACCTAATTTGTCCTCCATAACCAGATAGCAACCGCTTGGTGCATCACTTTCCTTGATCACCCAGAAGTCCGTTTGAAATCGAAAAGTGCGGCTCGTACCTGGACGGAGGGGAACGAAGTTGCTGCTGGGCTCCAAGCGAAATAAATCG
>Ga0315336_1005943_pt1 | contig 12902 bp, 11 predicted proteins | sample ASW5metaG_FD_204512 | JGI IMG/M metagenome (GOLD analysis project Ga0315336, IMG submission 204512) | Ammonia-oxidizing marine archaeal communities from Monterey Bay, California, United States - ASW #5 | ecosystem: Environmental > Aquatic > Marine > Intertidal zone | place: USA: California...
CGAAGCCCCAGATGACGAAGCACGCAACAAAGTCATTGAAGCGAACCAGGAGGAAATAACACCAGAATTTGTCGAGAGCCTATCTGGCATGTTGCTCCAACTTCAAGAAGGGGAAGACAAAGACCTTGCAGAAAAAGTCCGCTCAGCATACCGCGCAACTATGCGAGCTTCTATGCAAAAGGGGATGCAGGAAACGAAGGAATAAAAAAAGGCCCGAGCAATTGCTTGGGCCTTTTAGTTTAGCTGTTTTTGGGGTTTTCCAGCCTTAAGCCATGTCCCCGCACCGTAATCACGTAAGGGTGGCTGTCATCCAACGCGGCCAATCGGTCGCGTAACCTGCGCACAAGGGCGTCCAAAGCCTGATCCGAAACTCCGAAGGCCTCTTCCTTGTCCCAAATTTTTTGAACCAACTTATCCCTGGGCACAAGAGAGCCTTTGGCTTGGTATAGTAAATTCAACAAAGTAAATTGCGCAGCAGAAAGCGATGGGATAAGCTCCTCACCGCGTATCCATACTCGGCGAGAAAGTTTGTCCAGCTTTAGCGCATTTTGCTTGCTTTCGGATTCGTCTGGCAACTCAAAATCCAGTGGGATCGTTGCGTCTGAGCTAAGAAATGTAAACTTTTGCGCCAGAGCCACCTGGATGAGATCACCATCACTCAAGAGTACAGGTTTTTTAACAGCCTTGCCGTTATGGTGAGTTCCATTCTTGCTTTTCAAATCTTCCAGTAGGATCCCATCATTGCTGGGAGAAAATTGGGCATGTTTTCGCGAGATTTTTCGATCTGAGATAACGATTTCGCACTCTTCACCGCGCCCTACCGTCATTTCTTTTCGGATCACCCAGCGTGAACCATTTAAGGGGCCGCTTTGCCCAATCAGGACGGGAAGGCTATCGCTACTTGACTTCATAAATTCTCTGATTGGTATAATACCAAAAGTTGAGCCGCCCACGGTCTATCGTTTTCGAAAGGGCCAGTTGCGGCTCTTTGTCTGTAGGAGGACGAAGAAAAGATGGTGCTCGAAACTAGCGAAATCTTGCGTGACCGCTATAAGATCAAGCAATTCATTAGCCGTGGAGGGATGGGCAGCATCTACCTGGCCGATGATCTTCGCCTGGAAGGTCGCCAGTGTGCTGTAAAAGAAGTACGCCTGGACATCTCACTTACTAAAGAAACCTTGCGTCAGACCCGCGAACAATTTCAGCGCGAGGCCACTGTCTTGGCACGTCTCGACCATCCCAATCTGCCAAAAGTCTCTGATTTCTTCTCAGAAGAGCAAAGTGATTTTCTGGTGATGGATTATGTCCCCGGTGAAGATCTGCGCACCCTAATGGTCGCAGCGCGCCAAAAAGAAAAATTCTTATCCGAAAAAGATGTAATGTCATGGGCTGCCCAAATTGCGGATGCGCTCATTTACTTGCATAAGCAGGATCCGCCCATCCTACACAGAGATATAAAACCCAGTAATTTGAAACTTACTCCCAATGGCGTTGTCAAATTGGTGGACTTTGGTTTGGTCAAAGTTCTTGCTGCGCAGGAAGCTACGCTCACCATTGTTCAGGGGCGCGGCACGGCCCTATACACTCCTTTGGAACAATATGGTGGAGATACCGGTCACACGGATGTGCGCAGTGATATTTATGCCCTCGGAGCAACGCTCTACCATCTGTTAAGCAATACAGCTCCCATTGAGGCTCGCGAGCGCTTCTTAGAACCGGATGAGATGACGAAGTTAAGCGACCTCAATCCCGAGATCAGCCCGCGAACTGAAAGGGCTGTAATGTGGGCTCTTAGCCTTCACCCGGAGGAACGTCCCCAAAGCGTGGAAGATTTTCAATCAGCATTGTTAGGCGAATGGGAACCCTCAATGCGAACTCGCAACCATCTGCCCAGACCTTCCTTTTCAGATGTATTGACGTCCCCCACGGAACGCAAATTGCTCTGGACAGCCGCCAGCCTTTTCCTCATTAGTCTAATTGCCTCAATAAGTCGCTAACTGCTTATGCACTGCCCGAAGCCCTGCTTCTCCAAAGCCAAGCAATAAGCCACCCTAATACGCTTCCAAGAACGGTAGCAAAAACAACTCCCCATATCCCCCAATTCACTATCAAATTTGCGCTCCCCGGCAGACCCAGGGCCAAATAACTAATACTAATCATCCCCCCAATAAATGCCCATAATGCCCATCGTACTCCCCAACGAACATTCACACTCGAGCTTCCAAGCTGATATGCGAAAAGGCTGACAAAGACAGAAACAGCCACAGCCAGAACCCATTCGGTGAAACTGGCCTGCAGCCTTAGGCTTTCTGCCTCGCTGCTGCCATTTTCGACAGTTTCCGCGGCTTCTTCAGACCCGTTTGAATCTGCGTTGTCGCCAGCAGCCTGAGTAGCTTGCTCGGCAATTCCCTCCGGATTGATACCAATCACATCGAATTGCAGAATATCAGATACCGCCTGTGTCGATCCACTTTCAGCACTAATTTCTAGGCTACCTTCACTTTCGATGGAATAACTTACTTGTGCGCTGCCCGAAACCGTGGAAGCTTCTAAAAGCTTAAATATTGGACCTCCCTCGGCCGAAATGCTGATTGAAAACGTCACCGGTGTACTGTCCGGCACGCTGTTGCCATTACTGTCTAGTATGGGGCCAGCCAATAGTTCCAGTAAATCCCCCGCTTGATAACTAGTTGCCACTTCAACTTCTGCTGTCCCACTCTCCTCAGGATTGCTCTCCTCATCCTCCGCAACTTGGCCGTTGGCTGCGCCCAGCAAACTTACTTCCAGCGGGATAATCCGCGTTGAGTCCGGTGAGGTTGCCGCAATAAGTTCATAGCCGATTCCGGCCACTGAAACTGGAGAGGCTCCTGGTGCAGAAATTTCTTGGAAGAGTAGTCGCGCAATAATGTCAGCCATTTCTTCCTGCTTGCTATACAAACCATAATACGCACTGATTTTCGTTATATCGGTTGCATCCAGGTAGTAGGGGGCGTTTAGCGCAAAGACAATTACAATTTTGTTTTGAATCAAATCCGGCCGTTCTGAAAGTAGTCGCTGCAAAGCAAATGAATCTGGGCGATTAATATCTAAATCTTGGACTGCAAAAATTACCCATTCCGCGCTATTTAGCGCATCAAGAAATAAATTTTCCCCACCACTTACTTCATCCAGCGCAACCATCAATTGATGAAATGAATAAGAGCTCACATTTCCGGGTGCAATCTGGTTATCGGCCAGAGGTCCATACAAAGTCTCTGTAGCTGTTTCAATTGAATTGAGCGCCATCAATTCATTTTCTGCACATCCGCTGCACTGCGTGGCACTTAGGCTATCGACAATAATTATGATTTGTTCAGCGAGTTGTGGTTTTTCAGGCAGCACATTTGGGATGTTAATCGCTTCAGGGCTAAGCAGAGTGGCAGCCTGGCGGCCGATCTCAAAAATTAAATCGGTATTTGCCCCAATGGCTTCAAGTCCGATCGTAGAGGGCATCACCAGGCTAATGTTGAATGTGGGATAAAGTTTGAATTTCAGTGTAAGTATGCGCAGCACTGATTCGTTTACCCGTTCTGCAAAGGCTACGTCTTCACGATATTTCTGAGTGAAAAAGTTAGAAGTGTCAATAATGCTGGTCAAGCTATCCGCATCCCCACTGGAAACGAAATTCCCCAGGTAGAGAATGTCGTTTCCGGCTAGGAATGCATCTCGCGCCACTAGTGAGGCGTTAAAAACTTGCTCGCTAACGTCATAATGTCGTCTTACTGCGCGAGTGCCCAATTGGTCGCTAATAATCAATCCACCATCTTCTCTCCAATCCGCAAAGTCTGTTAAGCTCATTAACTCGGAGAAGGCCTGCGGGTCAAAACTCACTGGCCTTGTGGTTGCTCTAATGTTTCCCTGAAAACCCTGATATCGAATATGCGCTAGAAGCATCGCGTCGGTCTGGCTTTCTGCGTTGGGGGCACTTCCGGTTACTGCAAAAAATGGTGCCAATTCGATCTGCGAGAGCTGGCTGAGCGATTTTCGAATAGTGGGAATTTCTTCGTCAAGCGGGCGGTCCCCACTTCCAAAACCTGGCAAATGTTTTGCAACAACGGCTACTTGGTTGTTGCTCCCCAAATGCACACCTCGGATGTAGGCTTGTCCCATTTGGCCCACCCAGTATGGGTCGCCGCCAAAACTACGCACACCAATATCGCCCAAACTTTCCGGGCTTGGGCTTTCTAACACATCAAGGGATGGCCCTAGAAGTAGGTTTACTCCCAATGCCGCCAATTCTCTCCCGAGTTCCTCTCCGGCTTGCGCTGCCAGATCAGTCTGCCATGTAGCCCCCAATGTCATTGCATTGGGCTGTGGGCTCAGCGCGTTAAGCAGCTGATCATTGGGATAGCCATCTCCCTCTTGCGAGAGGCCAATTAATATGGGCACGTAAGTCGGCGTGAAGCTTTCCCCGCTTTGCAGATCGCTTTGTTCACTGTCTGAGGCACTTCTTTCCGCCTGCTGAATATCAAAGATTAAGTTGTAGGCATCTTGGACAGTATTTGGCGCATCAACAAAGTTTTCAAGCTCCCTGTTTAGCACTACTCCGCCTACATGGTATTGAGTAATCAATTCATAAATCGGGCTTTCTTCAGTGATTTCGTTGCCTTCAAAGGTCACAAGAAAAAGCTGCCCCACGCGTTCCTGGGGTGTCATGCTGTCCAACACAGCCTGTGCAAGCACTTCCGGAGAGTCTGTTTGCGAGCTCGGTGCAGCCAATACTGGTGCAGCCAGCGGCAGTAACAGCATTAATGCCAGCAGAACCCGCACTGTCGCAATTAAAAGCATCCCCTTTAACTGGAATTGCCCTTTCCCTTGAGAATGTATTTTTGACTTCAAGTTACTCAATCCATCGTCCCTGTTTCATCATGATTCGTGCCCGTCGTCGCGGCATTATAGCATTTGCACTTCCAAGTAAATTTCACCAAATAGCATATAATCCACTTCTATGAAACTGAGTGTAATCGTACCCGTCTTCAACGAGATTTACACGATTGAAGACTTAATAAAAAGAGTGCAAGCCGTGAATCTCGCTTCTGAGATTGTCATGGTCGACGATGCCTCAACAGACGGTACTTCGAAAATATTAAAGCGCTTAGCGAAACAAAAGGGCGTCAAACTCCTCAGCCATGAGAAAAACCAGGGGAAAGGGGCTGCCATCCGCACCGGGCTTCAAGCGGTTACAGGCGATCTAATACTTATTCAGGACGCTGATCTTGAATATGATCCCCGCGACTACCCTGAATTGCTCAAACCAATAGAAGAAGGGCGTGCGGATGTTGTCTATGGCTCACGATTCCTGGGCGCTCCTCGACGCCCCATTCTCTTCTGGAATATGTTGGCCAATCGCATGCTAACCCTGCTTACTAATGTGCTCTACAACAATATCTTGACAGACATGGAAACTGGCTACAAATTGTTCAAGAGGGATGTGATCCTATCTATTCCCTTTCATTCCAATAAATTCAACTTTGAACCTGAAATAACCGCCAAGCTGCTCAAACGAAAAGTTCGCATTTTCGAAGTCCCCATCACTTTCAACCCGCGCGACTATTCAGAAGGCAAAAAAATTGGCATTAATGACGCTTTCCAGGCCCTATGGGCCCTCATCAAATATCGCTTCGTAGATTAATTTTCCCCACTGGCCTGAATATCTTGCACGTTTAGCTGCAGTCTCTTCTGGCCATTAAACTCATTGATCTCGAAACGATAAAGCAGGTCAACTTCTTTTGGTAAATTATCTGCCCACTGTCCTTGACGAAAAGCAATCGCGTCAAAAGTAATTCGGCCGTCGCTAACGCTGAGTTTCAGATGGCTTGAATCCTTTCCTACGGCCTTCCCAGAACGAACACCCAATCCGCGGCTCACAAACTGTGGCTGCGGATTGCCGTATCCAGTAGGCTCAAGTAGAGATAGTTGATCGAGCAGTTCAGCTTTCAAATCTGCCAGCGGCAGTTCAACATCTGCCTGCAATGTCGGTTTCAAATCCAGATTGCCCAGCTGATCCTTTGCGAGTGCCTTTAGCTGCTCAAGAGCTTCCGATAGTCGCTCATTTTTTATTGTGAAGCCAGCCGCCGCGGCATGACCGCCGAAATTTTCGAATAGCTCTGAGCAGCTTTGCAAGGCTTCAACAATATTAAATTCTGGAATGCTTCGGCAAGAAACTCTCGTGAACTCATCTCCCGCTTCACCCACAATCGCTGGACGATAATTTCGGTCCGCAAGCCTCGAAGCCACCAAGCCAACCACGCCCGGGTGGAAGTCTGGCCGCACTGCAGCCAGCAAAAAATCTTCGCTATCCTCTGAGTCAATCATCTCTTCTGCAATTTCGGCCATCTCCACCGTAAGCCGTTGTCGTTCACGATTGCGGTTATCGAGGCCCTGAGCCAGCTGGCCGGCCTCGAACAGGTCACTTGTCATCAGCAGCTTAAACGCGTCTGTTGCTGAACCCAGGCGGCCTGCTGCATTTATCCTCGGCCCCAGCATAAAGCCGATGTCACTGGCGCTCAAAGTATTCGCCTTAAGCCCTGTAACTCCAATGAGGCTCAAGAGCCCCTGCCTTCGCGGAACACGTATCCGCTCTAGCCCCTGACGCACAAGTGATCGATTCTCGCCAAGTAGCGGCACCAAATCAGCAATCGTCCCGAGAGAAACTAAGTCCAACAAATCACGGCTGTCAAACTCGTTTTCCTCACTCCGCTCAAGCAGAGCAGTGGCCAGCTTATAGGCCGTCCCCACACCAGAGAGATATTTGTTTGCATAGTCATCCCCTTCCAGCTTGCTGTTGATGATGGCTACCGCTTCTGGCAATTCTGGGCCGGGTGTATGATGATCAGTAATGATTAGGTCTAATCCAAGCAGCTTCGCTTCATCCGCCTCAGGAATTGCCCGAATTCCGCAGTCCACTGTCACGATTACCTTTGCCCCTTCATCCTTTAGCAATCGCAGCGCTTTGACATTTAACCCATAACCTTCAGCGAAGCGGTCGGGGATGTAATGGCGCACCTCGCCATTCATTACCTGCAAACATTGAACGAGCAGGGCGCTCGAAGTCACTCCATCCGCATCGTAATCTCCATAAACCACAATGGTCTCGCTTTGGCGGATAGCTCTTTCAAGCCTTTCAACCGCCGCTTCCATCCCCGATAAAAGAAATGGATTGTGATCTTCAGGCGTGAATGCTGCCAGGAAGTGGGTGGCCGCCTCCTCTTCCGCAAAACCTCGATTGAAGAGTATTTGCCTCAGAAGAGGGGGGTACTTAATTAAATTTTGGTCGGCTTCTGTGGAGATTGTTTTGGCAATTTGCCATCGTTTTTTTATCATTCAGTCCATTCATCCTCGTCTTCAAAGCCAATCATACCAGTGCAGTCTGTCCCATTATTGCCTGGCCCACCTGTGTTTGACGCCCTTTCTAAAGACGGTTATCATCCCGAACAATGCGCACCACAATCTCAAATCTGGGGGCCAATGGCAAGAAAGCCTTGCAACGTTTACTGCGCTGGTTAACACCTGGCCTGGGTGTTAAGCGCTGGCTGCTCCTCATTTTGGCGGGCACCTCCCTCATTGGTTTAGGCGTAGCTGTTCTCGTCCTTGATTTCTATCGAACTGCCCCCGACACCTGGTGGTTACCCGCGCTTTCCTGGGTCTCACTGCGCTTCTTGGAGCGTCCAATCCGCGCCCTCATTTTTGGAGGCTTGGGCATCGGCATGATCGTCGGTGGCGTCCTCGGTCTCAATCGCTCCCTGCTGGCCCCATTCATGCGGCCAGATAAACCGGTTGTCGACACCTTGGCCGTGTATCGCCGTCGCGGACGCGGCCCCAGAATTGTCGTAATCGGTGGCGGGCATGGCCTCTCCACCCTGCTGCGTGGCCTAAAAGAGCATACCCATAACCTCACCGCAATTGTCACCGTTGCCGACGACGGTGGCTCCTCCGGGCGTCTCCGCGACTCCTCTGGCATACTCCCGCCTGGGGATATTCGCAATTGTCTCGCTGCGCTTTCTGATGATGAAGACCTCATTACTCAGCTATTCCAATACCGATTTTCTAGTGGCGAAGATGGTCTTGAAGGTCATTCTTTTGGCAACCTCTTCATTAGCGCACTAAGCGAAATAGCGGGCAGTTTTGAAAAGGCTGTCTCAGAATCAGGCCGCGTACTCTCCGTGCATGGCCAAGTGATTCCAGCCACTCTCCACGATGTTCGCCTCGTGGCTGATATGGCCTTACCCCTCTCCGATTCACAGGTGCGTGTGAAAGGCGAAAGCCAGATTCCCAAAACATCTGGCGAAGTTCAGCGAGTCTGGCTGGAACCAAACAATCCACCCGCATATCCTGCTGCAGTGAACGCCTTGCTTAAAGCGGACATAATTGTTTTGGGTCCCGGCAGCCTCTTTACCAGTATTCTGCCAAACTTGCTCGTCCCAGATTTGGCAGCTGCAGTGCGCAATAGTCGCGGGCTCAAGATTTTTATCTGTAATGTTGCCACCCAGCCCGGTGAAACCGACAATTACAATTGCGGCGATCATATTGCCGCCCTTGAATCGCATGTCGGCTCCAATTTTTTTGACATGGTCATTAGCACAACTGGCGGAAAGGGCAATTTGCCTAAGGGCGCTCGATGGGTCCAGGCGGAAGAAAGCCTGGATCAGAAGTATGCGGTGTATCGTGCAGAAATTGCAGACGAAGAAGCCGCTGGGCGCCATGATGCTGCAAAACTTGCCCAAAAGCTAATGGACCTATATTTGGAACGCACAGGTCCCCTGGTTGCCTGAGTAGATTTTCTTGATCTTCAACAAAAAAACCATATCCGATATAGAGACTTCTGGAAAAAGAGTCCTGATGCGTGTGGACTTTAATGTGCCCATTCAGGAGGGTCGCGTCCTCGACGACACCCGCATCAGGGCCGCCTTACCCAGCATCAATCATTTACTTGAGCAGGGGGCTGCGCTTATCCTTTGCTCGCATCTCGGCCGGCCTGCTGGCGAAGTCCACTCAGAATTTTCTCTTCGCCCGGTAGCCGATCACTTGCGTACTCTGCTGGACGCACCCGTCTCTTTTGCAGAAGATTGCATCGGCCCTTTAGCGGAGGAAGCCGCGCAAAGCCTTGCGGCTGGCCAGGTCCTGGTCCTCGAAAACACCCGATTTCACAAGGGCGAAAAAGCGAATTCGCCTGATATGGTAGCTGCCCTGGGCAACCTGGCCGATATCTACGTAAACGACGCTTTTGGTTCTGCCCACCGCGCCCACGCCTCCACAGAGGGCGTCGCTCACCACCTCCCCGGAGTGGCCGGCTTATTGATGGAAAAAGAAATTCGCTATTTAGGCGAGGCTCTTAAAGACCCGAATCGCCCCTTCGTCGCAATATTGGGCGGAGCGAAAATTAGCGATAAGATTGAGGTAATCCGCAATTTGCTGGCAAAGGCCGACAAGATTTTAATCGGTGGTGGCATGGCCAATACATTTCTGCAAGCCAGCGGATATGACATGGCCGCTTCCCTGGTGGAGAGCGATGCTATTCGAATCGCCAAAGAGTTATTGGATGTAGCCGATAATCGCTTATTACTCCCTACCGATTTCGTGATTGCTGATCAATTTGCCGAGGAGGCAAAGCACAAAACGATGCCCCTCGGTGATGTCCCGAAGGATTGGATGCTGCTGGATATTGGTCCCCAAACAATTGCAACTTACAGCCAAATCGTCGAACGAGGGGCTACTGTAGTTTGGAACGGGCCGATGGGCGTTTTTGAAATGCCTACCTTTGCAAAAGGGACCTTTGCATTAGCAAAGGCCTTGGCGGCTTCCTCCGCCCAAACCATTGTCGGTGGAGGAGATTCGGCCTCAGCCATGGTCCAATCAGGCTTGGCAGATCAAATCACTCACATATCAACTGGCGGGGGAGCCTCCCTTGCCATGCTGGCAGGCAAAACCCTGCCGGGCCTGGCTGCATTGCAGGATAAGGAGAAATAATGGCACCTACCCCTCTCGTTGCGGGCAACTGGAAAATGCACAATACCGTGGCCCAATCATTGAACTTGGCTAATGAAATGCTGCCTGGCCTGGAGGCTGTTTCGGGCGTAGAGAAATTAATCTGCCCGCCAGCCACCGCACTCATGCCGGTATCTGCACTATTAGAAGGCCGCGGCGTGGCCCTTGGAGCGCAAAACCTCTTTTGGGAGGCCCAGGGTGCCTTCACGGGTGAGCTCTCCCCAGAGATGGTCTCCGAGTTTTGCAGCTACGTTATACTGGGCCATTCTGAACGCCGCGAGATTTTCAACGAATCCGATCAAGACGTCAACCGAAAGCTGCTTGCCGCTCACGCTGTCGGGCTTGTCCCTGTCCTTTGCGTCGGCGAAAGCCTCGAGCAAAATGAAGCTGGCCAGGCGGCCGAAGTGCTAACTCGCCAATTGCGTGCGGCCCTGGAAGGCCTTCAAATTGCCAACCCCAATCAGCTGGTACTGGCTTATGAGCCTATTTGGGCAATTGGCACAGGCAAAGCCGCTACCCCCGAAAACACCAACACCTTGCTGCGCAATGTTGTTCGTCCTACGCTTGCGGGCCTGTTTGGCGAAGATATTGCCCAAGGCTTACGAGTCCTTTATGGTGGTTCAGTAAAAGCGGCCAACGCCGCGGCCTTTTTTGGCCAGGACGAAATCAACGGAGCCTTGGTAGGTGGTGCAAGTTTGCAGGCCGCAGAATTTATCGGCATTGCCCAGGCCGCCCAAGTCTGACACGAATCTATTCGCTAAATTTCTTACTGTGAGGAGCTACAAATGAAAAACGTATATCTTGTTCTTGCCTTTGTCGGCGCGCTTGTCCCCCTTGCTTTTTTCCTGCAATTCTTTTCTGCAGAAGGCGTTAATCTGAACAGCTTTATTTCCGGCCTTTTCGTTAATGGTGCCGCTGGCGGTTTCTCGGCCGATCTTCTCATTTCCTCATTTGTTTTCTGGCTCTACATGTTTCAGCAGCAGAAAAAGGGGAATGCACCAAAGCCTGCCATCTATATCCTGCTTAACCTTTTCATCGGCCTCTCCCTCGCCTTGCCGGCTTACTTGTACGCCAGAGAAGCCTAGGTACTAACCAGCTATTGAGTTTAAGCCGTCCCGAATTGACGATCTCCAGCATCGCCCAAGCCGGGCACAATATAACCAATATCGTTTAGCTTTTCATCAATCGCGGCTAAATATATCGGCACGTCCGGGTGATTCTTGTTCAGATTCTCGATACCCTCTGGCGCGCCCAAAATACCTACGTACTTGATCTTCTTCACTCCCCATTTCTTGAGGATGTCAATCGTTGCTACAGCAGAGCCACCTGTCGCCAGCATGGGGTCCAGCACTAAACATACGCCTACCGTCGGGTCACTGGGTAACTTGTTGTAATACTGAACAGGTTGCAGCGTCTCTTCATCTCGATAGAGGCCAATGTGCCAAACCTGAGATTCGGGTATTAGCTCCAGAATCCCGTCCACCATACCCAGTCCGGCTCGAAGAATAGGTATCAGTCCGATACTTTCCTTTAGTTCCGCACCATCTGCCGGACCCATCGGCGATTCCACTTTCTTGTCGTGCGTACTTAAGTCTAAAGTGGCTTCATACGCCATCAATGCCGAGACCTCTCGCACCAATTCGCGAAACTTCTTGGAATCTGTATCCTTGTCTCGCATCAAGGTCACTTTATGCAGAATTAATGGATGAGTTGAGGCTTGTGATTTTCCCATTTTCACGCTCCCAGAGTAGATTAAGCCATTATAGTCGAAGCGCCATTCCCTCGCTTTTCGCCTTTAGTGCAGCCTCAGGCGCTCATGTATAATCGATACGATGAGCACCCCCAAAGACAGCATTCTCAACCCCGCATCCCAGCCAGAAGAACGCCTCGACAACACGCTGCGTCCCCGCAGTCTCGAAGAGTTGATCGGACAGGAACGCATCAAAGAGAATCTCAATATTCTCATTGAAGCGGCCACCAAGCGAAAAGAAGCACTCGATCACGTTCTCTTCTATGGCCCCCCAGGTTTGGGAAAAACGACATTCGCTCATATTCTTGCCAATGAAATGGGCGTAAATATCCGCGTCACCGCCGGACCTGCTATTGAGCGTCAGGGTGATCTGGCCGCCATCCTCACCAACCTTAAAAAGGGAGACGTGCTCTTCATTGATGAAATCCATCGTTTGGGAAAGGCAGTCGAAGAGGTGCTCTATCCCGCCATGGAAGATTTTGCCCTCGACATTGTGCTGGGCAAAGGGCCTGGTGCCCGCGCCATCCGCCTGGACCTGAAAAACTTCACTGTCATTGGCGCCACCACTCGCTTGGCTTTGGTCACGGCTCCGTTAAGAGCCCGCTTTGGTGCCACCTACCGCCTCGACTACTACGAAGATGCGGCCATGCGTGCCATTTTGCTCCGCGCCGCGAATCGCCTGAAAGTGGAAACAGACGATGGTGGCATCGAAGAAATCGCCCTGCGCACTCGCGGGACTCCCCGCGTTGCTCTTCGCCTGCTGCGCCGCGTGCGCGATTATGCAGAAGTTCGCGCCGACGGTGTTATCACCAAATCAGTGGCCCAGGGAGCACTCGATTTGCTGGACGTGGATGCCCTCGGCTTGGACGAGTTGGACCGACGCGTGTTGCGAGCCATCATTCAGAAATACAATTGCGGCCCGGTTGGCCTCTCCACTATTGCAGCCTCGGTGAGCGAAGAAGCCGACACAATCATGGATGTGGTCGAACCCTATCTAATGCAATTGGGCTTCTTAGAGCGCACCTCACAGGGCCGTACGGCCACTCAGCAGGCATGCGAGCACCTCGATTTGCCCTATCCAAACAAAACGGAAAACCCCAAACTCTTCTAGTCGCCTTTCTCTCCTTTA